>Ga0209506_1000218_pt1 | contig 84801 bp, 67 predicted proteins | sample AD_JPNHG2_MetaG_FD_184409 | JGI IMG/M metagenome (GOLD analysis project Ga0209506, IMG submission 184409) | Active sludge microbial communities of municipal wastewater-treating anaerobic digesters from Japan - AD_JPNHG2_MetaG (SPAdes) (version 2) | ecosystem: Engineered > Bioreactor > Anaerobic...
CGGGGCAGGGCGCCGAGTGCGTCCTCGACCTCCTGGGCGGTCACCTTGCCGCCGCTGTAGGAGAGGAGCTGGTCGAGCAGCGTTTCGGCATCGCGCATGCCGCCCTTGGTGCTGCGGGCGATGAGGTGGATGGCCTCGGGGTCGGCCTTGGCGTTCTCGGTCTTGGCGATCTGCTGGAGGCGGCGGACGATGTCGGCGGTGGAGATGCGGCGGAAGTCGAATCGTTGGCAACGCGAGTGGATGGTCTCGGGCAGCCGGTGCGGCTCGGTGGTGCAGAAGATGAACTTCACGTGGGGCGGCGGCTCTTCGAGCGTCTTGAGGAAGGCGTTGAAGGCCGAGCGGCTCAGCATGTGCACTTCGTCAATGATGTAGATCTTGTGGCGCGCGCGGGCCGGGGCGAAACGCACGTTGTCGCGGAGCACGCGCACGTCGTCCACGCTGGTGTTCGACGCGGCGTCCACCTCGATGACGTCCATGTCGTCGCCACGGGTGATGCTGGTGCAGAAGGTGCAGGCGTTGCAGGGGTCGGGGGTGGGGCCCTTCTCGCAGTTGAGGGCCTTGGCGAGGAGGCGGGCCGTGGTGGTCTTGCCCACGCCGCGGGGGCCGCTGAACAGGTAGGCGTGCGCCACGCGGCCCGCGGCGATTGCGTTGCGCAGCGTGGTGGTCACCCCCTCCTGCCCGACCACGTCGTCGAACGTCTGGGGCCGGTACTTGCGCGCCAGGACCAGATAATCCACGAGCCGTCGCCCTCTATCGTTGCCGCCCGCCGCTGGCGAGCGGGGAGTAGGCTGGCCGTGCACTCTCCCTCGACACTGTCCCTGGCCGCCGAACGCGGCAGTTGGCTCCAGCCAGGCAACCCCACGGCACATGGGACGTAATGCTTAAGGCTGCTTCCTCTCGGACCTGACCTGGTTCACATCCACCCATTGCATGGGACCCAGCCTTCAGCACCACTTACCGCGCCGTGTCGGCCAGAGGCGAGAGCCTCAGGAGAGCTTTCGACCCCGGTATAGCGGATTCCGGGTTACAGGGCACCGCTAGTTCCCCGTCTAGCACGGCCATATTTCAGTTCTTCGTCTCCTTCGCGCCAGGCGATGGTTTCCTGTTGATGAGCACCTGCTCGATGAGCAGGTCCTCGATGGGCACGGGAGCGCCGTCGGCGGAGCGCGTGGCGGCGGCGCCGAGGCGCTTCGCAACGTCCAGGCCCCCCTCGACGTGGGCGAACACGGTATAGTCGCCCTCGAGGTGGTCCTGGTCGCTCAGCAGGATCATCAGGCGGCCGGGCAGAGTGCGGCCGTCGGCCCCGCGGTCCATCAGCACGGCGCCCGCGATGGCCGAGCTGGGCGCGGCCTCGTAGGCCAGGGGTTCGGCCGCATCCTTCGCGCCCGGCGGCCCGATCAGAATCATCCGATCCTTGAAGGCGCACGTCACGCGCGCCCCGTCGTACGCGCCGCGCTCGGCCAGCTTCACAAAGGTCCGCACCGCGTTCGGCGCCGCGTCGGGAGACAGGTCGAGCGTGATGTCGCCCATGTTGGTGCGCAGCGTGGCCGTATACTCGCGGAGCCGCTCCGTGGCGGGATGGGGCTTCTTCGTTGGGCCAGGCAGGCCCCACGGCAGGGCGCCGGCCCAGCCGGACATGGCAGAAAGCCCCAGAATGGCGGAGGCAAGGGCAAGCAGGCGTCTCATGATTCGCATTCCCCGGTTATCCTCTCGCGGATGCGGCAAACACTCTCTGGCGGAGAGGGGGGGATTCGAACCCCCGAGCCCCCTTACGGAGACCACACGCTTTCCAAGCGTGCTCCTTAAGCCACTCGGACACCTCTCCAGACCGCCGCGCGGGTCCCGAAGTCTCAAATGGCCTTGGCGGAGAGGGGGGGATTCGAACCCCCGGGAGATGTGATAACACCTCCACCGGTTTTCGAAACCGGCCCATTCGGCCGCTCTGGCACCTCTCCAGTCTGATGCGGTCCTCGCGCTCCCGACGGGCGCAACCGGGCGCGCCTCGGCTCAGTCCTCAGCCCAGATCGAGCCTGGGCCTTCCCCGACGGGGCCTTGGGTACCGCAGCCAGCTCTTCGCTTGCGAAAGAACTCCCGAAGCAACGCGCCGCACTCGTCGCCCAGGACCCCCCCGAGGTGAGGGGGGCGATGATTCAGCCGCTCATCGTCGAGGATCCGGTAGAGCGACTCGACGGCGCCCGCCTTCGGGTCCCGGGCGCCGTAGACCACGCGATCAAGCCTGGCCAGCACCATGGCCCCCGCGCACATCACACACGGCTCGAGGGTCACGTAGATCGTCACGCCCGTGAGCCGCCACCGCCCCAGCGCCTCGGCCGCCTGGGTGAGCGCCAGGATCTCGGCGTGGGCCGTGGGGTCCCGCAGCAGCTCGCGCTGGTTGTGGGCACGGCCGACCACCTGGCCCTCGAAGACGGCCACCGCGCCCACCGGCACATCCTCGTGCCGCAACGCCGCCTGGGCCTCCGCCAGGGCCAGACGCATCAGCGCGTCGTCGCTCGCCCACGCCCCGCGTGCCAACTCGCCGATCGCTCGCGCCCCTCATGAAAAGAGAAGCCCCGCGCGGCGCGTGCCGGCAAGCGCTTCTCCACGGGTCCGCGGGCGCGCCGCGGGGCGCCCCGCCTCGGTGGCGCGCCCAGGAGGACTCGAACCTCCAACCTTCGGCTTCGTAGGCCGCGACTCTGTCCAATTGAGCTATGGGCGCCTTGGCACCCCCACGGGGATTCGAACCCCGGTCCCCAGGCTGAGAACCTGGTATCCTAGGCCACTGGACGATGGGGGCCTGCGTACTGCACGAGCAAAACTGGCTGGGGGAGGAGGACTCGAACCTCCGCTTTCCTGATCCAGAGTCAGGCGTGTTACCAGTTACACCATCCCCCAACGGCGTTACCGTTCATCATTATACCAACCGCAGCGCAAAATGCAAGCTGGATTCGGCGGGTGGGGTGTGGGCCGGAATTGTAGGCAGGGTGATTGTCTCTGGAGCCTGAAGGGCTCGCATGGGATAGCCCAGGGCAACGCCCTGGGTTCAGCGGGGTCCACGCGTCCAGCCCTGAAGGGGCGAGATAGAAGCTCTCGATTCCGCCCTGTCAGGGCTGCCGCGGGGCGGTCTTGTTCCCAGGGCGTTGCCCTGGGCTATCCTATTTCGCTCCTTCGGAGCTCCCGCAGGCACCTACAATTCCGGCCCACACCCCGGCAGGTGCGGAGGCGGTTGCGATGTTTGAAGCGGTCGAACGCAGATCACGTGGGCGCGGCTTCCGAAGATTGCCCCCCAATCGCCCCCGGCCGTCTGGCGGTTCATGGCCTCTCTGGAATGCGGCATTCTCTCTGGCGCGATTCCAGAGGCTATTGCTCCCGAAGGTTCCAATACCTTCGGGAGGGTAACAGGAAAGGCGAGCGCTGGGGCTCGTACCCTCCCGAACGTATTGGAGAGTTCGGGAGGGCGGGCTCTCATGCTCGGCCCTACGCTCCGCGTGGGGGCGGAGGTCACCGGACGCTCCTGCGTCCAATCCCATCCTCCCGCGGGTTTGCAACCCGCGGGAGGTTCAGGAAGACGAAGAGGCCGCAGAGCGGCCAAGAGGCCCGTCCCCACGCAGAGCGTAGGGACGAGAAGAGGGAGTAGAACGTGGGGACGAGAAAAGGGGGCAGGGCGTAGGGACGAGAAAGAGGGCCGCAGGCGGGATGCTCGCGGCTACCTTTGCAGCGGGCCTTGCCCTGTTCCGGGGACTCCTACACCAGAGACCGGCATAGTTCAAGCCCGCGCCCGCGGCTGGCGGGCGCAGCCTGTCCATGCTGTATCAACCCCGTGAGGGGGAGAGTGATACAGCATGGGTAGAAGGGCGAGAATGGGCGATTCTCGCGGTTTCTGCCATAGGCGCTCATCTGCGCGATGAGCAAGTATGGGAGGGGGAATGGCCGGGGAGCATAAGGCGCGGTGGCATATGGGGTTATGCGGTGGCACTCGCGGGCGCCGCAGGACCAGCCCGACGCTGCCCAATGGCGGCGACGTCGGGATCGCCAGATCCAGATGAGCCTGATCCTCCTTCTCTCTGGGGTGAGCAGGTGTGGCGCGTGAGCGACCCAAGGCCTGCCGCAGCCGTCCCGGCCCCCTGGACCTGTTTCGCTCTCACAAGGTGGGTTGAGGCGAGGAGCCGGCAGGGCTTGGACTGTCCTGTGCCGGAGGCGGCCAGAGCTGGGCGCCATGCTCTCGGCGGGTGGCCAGCAACCGGCGAAATGGCGTTGACTCGTCGCCGCTTTTCTGGTACCGTAAGGGCGAGTTAGGTGCAGGGCGACTCTCTCTGCCGGAGAGGCGCCCAGGGTCTTGATGATATCCCCGTGTTCGCTCCATCCCCGGGTATCAACCTGAGTGTTTCGGAGTTCAGCCGTGACACGCGCCAGTGGCCCGGAGGAGTTCTTCGAAGCCTTCCGGGGGATGCAGCAAGCCAAGAAGAGGCCAGAGGGCGAGGCGCCCGATGAGGCGCCCGTCCAGGGGGCCCCTCGCGCCGAGTCCCAGGTGCTCGCGACGGGCGAGGTGACCTTGAGCTACCCGGCCGTGGCGGGCGGGGTGGTGATCGTGCTGCTCCTCGTGGTGCTCGGGTATCTGGTCGGCCGCCAACACGGGTGGCGGGCCTACGAGGGCGCGATAAAGCGTCAGGCCGAGGAGGCCGCCCAGAAGCCCCAGAGCGCGACTCCAGCCGCCAAGGCCAGCGGCGCCGTGTCGTCGGAACCGGAGGTGATCGATGGCATGGTATTCACCATGCTGACCCTGGGCAAGACGCCCGCCGACCGTGCCAGCGTGGAGAAGGAGGCCGAGTACCTGAACCGATACGCGCCATTCACGGCCTTGCAGGTCGAGGCGTACGTCTGGCGCGACAAGGCCGGGCGCTACCGCTTGTGCGCCCGGGGACTTCAGGCGATGGACGCCGCGACCCGCGCGCAGGTGCGGGATCAGATTCGCAACCTTGTCTCGCGCCAGGGGCGCCGCGAGTACCGCGACAGCGACTTGTTGCCCCAGTGACCGCTACGACCCCACCAGGAGGCATCCCCTATGTCGTTGCACAAGAGCCTGGCCTCGAAGTCTGCCCTGAAGCGCCATCGGAATGTGCTGACGCGTGCGGAGCGAGTCAAGCGCCTGATGGACGACGAGGCCTGGCAGGAGGGCCAATCCATCTTCAGCCTGCCGAAGGTCAAGATTCGCCGGGTCAAGGCCGGCGGCAAGGTGAAGAAGGCGGAGAAGGCCGCTGCGGCCGAAGGCGCCGCCGAGGGCGCCGCCGCCCCTGCCGCCGACACCAAGAAAGCCAAGTAGCTTCGCATCCTCTCGGCTTGCCGCCAGCGCTTGAGTCCTCGGTTCCGCGCCGCAGCGGCGTGAAGGGGAGCGCTCGGGTTGGACGCCATCGAGGTCGTCAGCGGAGCGAGACGGGCGGTCTTCCATCGCACCGACGCAGGATGGACGCCTGACTGGTTCTACGCGGGCCAGCGGCGCATGCTGCGCTTCAAGGACCACGAGTGGCTCTCGATCGGCCACGTGAAGCCGATGGCGGCCTCGCGCGTCGAGCGCCTGGCCGACGGTGCGGTTTTCAGCGGCACGGCGCTCTATGGTCGGACGCCTGTCGCCTGGCGCGTTGCCGTGCGGGCCGATGGCGGGGCAGGCGGCTTCCTGATCGAGTGTGGCTTCACCCCCGAAGCCAGCATCGAGCTGCTGGAAGCCTACTCGACGTTCGAAACCCCCTACGAGTACGACGGCTCGGAAACGGTGACGACCGTGATCGGGATGAATCCCGTCTCGCGGTGGGTCGGCTCGCAGCGAATCACCCCGCCGATCTGGGAGAACCCGGCCTGGGTCTACTCGCGTCCGCAGGCGGTCCGCCTCACGGGGTCGTGCCACGCCCCCTTCCTCTGCCAGAGCCTCGTGGCGGCGGGCGGGCCGGGCGACCGTCATGTGACCTTCGCGGCTGACTGGGGGGTGTGCGGGGTGCACGACGTCTACGTCACCCCCACCCGCAACACCGCGGTGGGCCCTCCAAGCGTGTGGGGCGGCATTGCGGAGGCCAGAGGGTACAAGTACATCGTGGGCGCGCTCAACTGGTCCAGCGCCTTCGCGAAAGACCCGAACGTGCTGTTCGCCGGCGGCGAGGAGCACCGCCAGCGTCTCGTCCTCGACTTCGCGGCGGAGATGCCGGGCGGCAGCCTGGATGCGATGCTCTACCGTGCGTGGGAGCGTGCGGCGCGCTTCAGCCTCCCCGAGGGCGGCCGCATCGAGGCGTTCGACCGCGCGACCGCGCGGGGCGTCACCTGGCGCCAGGCGGTCACGTGGCTGCGCGACGTCTTCTGCCGCGAGGCGCCGACCGAGGGCCTCTACCGCCCGGGTCAGGGCATCTGCACCTATGCCACGGGCACCCGGCCGAAGGCGGGAGGCGACTACAGCTTCTTCTGGTGGCCGCAGTGGGCCGGGCCGCTGCACTACCGGGCGCTGCTCACGCGCGACGCCGAACTCGAGGCCGCCTGCCTGCGAAACGATGGCCAACTCGCCCGATGGGTTGAGGAACACAAGAGCAGCTACTTCGGCTGGATCAACTCCACCGTGCCGTTGCTGCCGAGCGTGTGGTGGGTGGCCGGCGCGGGCCGCGGCAGCACGCTGCACGGGGCGATCAGGCCGATTCTCGATGCGATGCTCGAGAGATCGGTGTCCGAGAGCGGCGGGGCCCGCGAGATGGACTACGGGGCTCAGGCCACGATTACCGAGGCGCTACTGCTGGGTTCCCAGGCCTACGGCGTTGCCGCCATGCGGGAGCAAGCCATGGTCCTCCTCGCCGAGATGGCCGAGCGGCTCGACGGCCGGTTCTGGGAGTTCAACGTAGGGCGCGCCGGCAGCCTGATGCACGGGGGCCAGATTCGCAGCCTCGGCCACGGGCACGCCATCCTGGCCAACCTGCTCGCCCACAGGTTGACGGGCGAGGCGCGGTTCCTGGCCAACGCCCGCCGCTTCGCCCGCTACCTGCTCGCCATCAACTACGCCTGCCACAATGGCTCGGCCGACCCCGACTTCGACCTGCGAGGCTGGTGCAACGGCTCGAACGCGGGACGCGACCAGATTGCCGAATGCCCGCCCTGGGAAACGCAGAACGGCTTGTTGTGCCTGGCCGCGCTGGCGGGTGAGGCAGAACTCGAGGGCGGCTTCTACGACGTTCTGTGGTACATCGCGCGCACTGGCCTGGCACAGTTCCCCGCCGCGCGGACGCTCAAGCGCGTGCTCGACGAGGCGATGCGCCCGCACTACGTGCCGCGCGAGGCCATCGCCAGCGAGCGCGACTTCTACGACACGTTGCCCTACCTGGCCTATGAGAACCCCCACGACCAGACGCTGCTCGCGTCGTACCAGGGCAGCGACTGCGTGCTCGGCGAGTTCGTGTACGGCGGCGGCCTGGCCCGCGCGGCCGACGCCCGCCTCGGCACCGTCGTGCCCCGCGCCGCGACGATGGACCCCGCCGAGGTCCACGAACGGCGGGTCCACGTCTGGAACCCCACCCCCGAGACCATCGAGTCCGAGGTCATCGCCGTCTGGCCTGATGGCAGCCAGTCGGCGCGGCGGGTCGCGGCGGGGGCGCGGAGCGTGGTGCGGCTCGTCCTCACTCCCTGACGGCCTCGATGCCCTCGCGTGTTGTTGCAGAGGCCCAGGGCGGGTATAATGCGCCGCGCACGGCGCCCGGCGCCGGGGGCCGCGTTTGCGTCCACACCGAGGCATTGGAGGCGGAATGGAAGCAGGAAGGTACCGAGGCGTGACAGTTCCGCAGCGCGTGCTGATGGGGCCGGGACCGAGCGACGTGTCGCCGCGCGTGCTCGAGGCGATGGCGGCTCCGACCATCGGGCACCTCGACCCGAAGTTCCTCGCCATCATGGACGAGACCCAGGAGCTTCTGCGGTACGTCTTCCAGACGCAGAACGAGTTCACCATTCCCGTCTCGGGCACGGGCAGTGCGGGGATGGAGACGTGCTTCGTCAACCTGGTGGAGCCGGGGGACGAGGTGGTGGTGTGCGTCAACGGCGTGTTCGGCACCCGCATGGCCGACATAGTGCGCCGGCTCGGCGGCAAGCTGGTCAAAGTGGAGGCCGAATGGGGCAGGGCGGTGGCGCCGGAGGCCGTCGAGAAGGCCCTCGAGGGGCGCAGGCCGAAGCTCGTGGCCGTCGTCCACGCCGAAACCTCCACGGGCGCCTGTACGCCGCTCGACGACATCGCGTGCATCGCCTCCGCGGCGGGGGCGCTCTTCCTCGTGGATACAGTGACTTCGCTGGGCGGCATGCCCGTGGGCGTGGACGCCGTGGGGATTGACGCGGTTTACAGCGGCACGCAGAAATGCCTGTCGTGCCCCCCGGGACTGGCGCCGGTCTCGTTCAGCCCCGAGGCACTGAAGGTGCTGGACGGCCGCAAGTCGCCCGTGGCGAGCTGGTATCTGGACATGACGATGGTGCGGCAGTACTGGGGCGGCGCGCGCAAGTACCATCACACGGCGCCGATCAACATGATCTACGCCCTGTATGAGGCGCTGCGCATCATCGCCGAGGAGGGCCTCGAGGCCCGATGGGCGCGCCATCGCCTCCACCATCGGGCCCTGGTGGCCGGCATCGAGGCCATGGGGCTCGCCATGTTGGTGCCCGAAGCGGAGCGGCTGCCCATGCTCAACGCCGTGCGAATCCCCGACGGGGCCGACGACACGCGCGTGCGCGCAGCACTGCTCACCGACTTTGGCATCGAGATTGGCGCGGGCCTGGGGCCGCTCGCCGGCAAGGTGTGGCGGGTGGGCCTGATGGGGCACGCCTCGACCCGCCGCAACGTCACGCTCTTCCTGTCCGCGCTCGAGTCGATCCTGCGGGCCGAGGGCGTCAAGGTCAACCCCGGAGGGCTGGAGGCCGCCGCGGCGGTCTACGCCGAACGATGATCCCCGCCGGGCTGCTCAACCAGCTTCGCCGCATCGTGGGGAAGGCCAATGTCGCGGCCGGCCCCGTCGATGCCGAGGTCTACTCGTACGACGCCTCGCTGGCGATCGGCATCCCGGATGCGGTGGTCTTCCCCGCCTCGACGGAGGAGGTCGCCGCGGTGGTGCGCGCAGCGAACGCCGCCTGCGTGCCTGTGGTCCCGCGCGGTTTCGGCACCAACCTGTCGGGCGGCAGCATTGCGCCGCGCGGCGGCGTGATCGTGTGCCTGACGCGGATGAACCGCATCCTATCCCTCGAGCCCGAGCGTCGCCTGGCCCTCGCGCAACCGGGGGTGACGAACCTGGAGCTTCAGGCCGCGTTGGCCCCTCTGGGCTTCTATTTCGCCCCCGACCCCGCCAGCCAGAAGGCGGCCACGCTGGGGGGCAACGTGGCCGAGAACTCAGGCGGGCCCCACTGCGTGAAGTACGGCGTCATGACCAACCACGTGCTGGGCATGGAGGTGGTACTGCCCAGCGGCGAGGTGACGCGCCTGGGCGCCGGGGCGCTCGACCCGCCCGGTTACGACTTGCGGGGCCTGCTCGTCGGCAGCGAGGGCACGCTTGGCGTCGTCACCGAGATGACGCTGCGCATCCTCCCTCTGCCCGAGAAAGTCATCACCCTGCTCGCCATCTACGAGAGCACGCAGGCCGCGGCGCGGTCGGTGTCGGCCATCATCGCCCACGGCATCGTGCCGGCCACGCTGGAGATGATGGACAATCCCGTGATCCGTGCGGTCGAGGCGAGCTATCCTGCCGGCTACCCGCTCGATGCGGCCGCGGTGCTCATCATCGAGGTCGAGGGGCCGGCGGCCGGCCTCGACTCGCAGGCCCAGCGCATCGAGGAGCTGTGCGCGGCCAACGGCTGCCGCAGCATTCGCCGAGCCCGCGACGCAGCGGAGCGGGACCAGCTCTGGGCCGGGCGGCGGGGCGCCTTTGGCGCGCTGGCGCGCATCGCGCCCAGCTTCTGGGTGGCCGACTGCACGGTGCCCCGCAACCGCCTGCCCGAGGCCCTCGAGCGCGTGGCGGAGATCGCGGCGCGGTTCGGATTTCCCAGCGGCAACGTGCTGCACGCGGGCGATGGCAATCTGCACCCTCTGCTGTTCTTCGACAACCGCGACGCTGGCCAGACGCATCGCGTGCACGAGGCGGGCCGCGAGGTGATGAAGGCCTGCGTGGCGCTCGGCGGCACGATCACTGGCGAGCACGGCGTGGGCGTCGAGAAACTCGATGGGATGCGGCTCATCTTCTCCGACGAGGACCTGGCGTTCCAGCAGGCCGTCAAGCAGGCCTTCGACCCCGCCCAATTGATGAACCCGGGCAAGGCGATTCCCACCATCGCCGCATCTGCCCAGCCCGCGGCTCGCCAGTCGCAATCGGGCGTCGCGGGTTCCCTCGTCCCCTCCAGTCCGGCGGAGGCCTGCGAGATGGTTGCGGCCGCCATAGCCGCGCGCCAGGCCCTCGTGCCCGTGGGGGGCGGACGCCGCGCCGACTTCGGCAACTGGTCTGACCGAGCCACAGTCCCACTCCGCACCGAGCAGCTCTGCTCCGTCATCGAACACGACGCCGACAACCAGACCGTGACTCTGGGCGCAGGGATGACTCTCGTGGCAGCCCAGGCGTTCCTGGCGCCGCACAGGCAGTGGCTGCCGTTCCGCCCTCCGCTGGCCGACGCGTGCACGGTGGGCGGCATGGTGGCGCTCGGCGCGTGCGGCCCCGAGCGGTTGGCCTATGGAGCGCCCCGGGACGCGCTGCTCGGCCTTCGCTTCGTCTCAGGCATGGCGAAGCACATCAAGGCGGGGGGCCGCGTCATCAAGAATGTCGCGGGCTACGACATCACCCGCCTCCTCGCCGGGTCGGCCGGCACGCTGGGCCTCCTCACGGAAGTGACGTTCCGGGTCTGCACCGTCCCTGAAATGTGCCGCGCCCTCTCGGCTTCAGGGACGCTGTGCCAATGCGCGGCTGCCGCTGGCGAGCTTCTGCGCTCGAGGCTGAACCCCGCCTTCGTCACGGCCGCTCCAACAGCACGTGGATCGGATTCCTGGCGGTTGAGTGTTGGGTTTGAGGGCTTCGGGGTGACAGTTGGGGCGCAGCTCGATGCCGCTGCCGGCATCCTCAGAGCCGCCCGACTGCGGGACGATGAGGCGGCAAGCTACCCCCTCTATCAGGGGACCCACGCCGAGGTTCTGCGCTCCGCGTTCGCCGCCTCGTTCGTCGTCCGTGTTGATGTTCCCGTCGGACTCATGGCGGCGGCGGTCGAGGCTCTTCCGCGCTCAGCCGATGCCCTGCTGGACTTCGGCTGCGGGCGGGCCACGCTGGGGTTTGCGGCGTTCTCAGAGGAGCAGTGGGCGGCCCTTGCGGCCGCCGCGGGGAACTGGGCAGGGCATGTGGTCATGGAGAAGGCTCCTGAGGAGTTCAAGAAGACCCACGATGTCTTCGCCCCGGAGCGAAGCGACTGGAAGGTGATGCACCGGCTCAAGGCCGCTCTCGACCCCCACGGCGTCTTCGCCCCCGGCCGCCTGCCTGGAAGGAGATGAACCGATGACACGACGCGAAATGATGGCTGCTGCCGGCCTCGGACTGGCTGCGGCGCGCGCCCGCGCGGCGGGGGAGAGGCCGGGCGGTTGGCAGATCGGCTGCTGGACGCGCCCGTGGGACAAGCACGAGTACCACGTGGCCCTCGACGCCATCGCAGAGGCGGGCTTCAAGCACGCGGGCCTGATGACTGCCAAGGGCAAGAACAACCTGGTGATCTCCACGGCCACGACCCTCGAGGAGGCGCAACAGGTTGGCGAGGAGGTCAGGAAGCGTGGGCTCAGCGTCCCGTGCGTCTACGGCGGCGGGTTCCCGCTGGGCGAGCCGGGCGTCGCCGCGCTCAAGAAGCTCATTGACTGTTGCGTCGCCGCAACCGCCAAGGCCCTCATGGTCGGCGGCACGGGCGACGCGAAGGCCAACGACGCCTACTACAAGACCATCGCCGAAGTCTGCCCGTACGCCGCCGAGAAGGGCCTCGAAATCGTGCTGAAGCCGCACGGCGGCCTCAACGCCACCGGCCCCCAGTGCCGCCAGTGCATCGAGGCCGTCGGGCACAAGAGCTTCCGCCTCTGGTACGATCCCGGCAACATCTACTACTACTCCGACGGTGAACTCGACCCTGCGAAGGACGCCGCGACGGTGGACGGCCTGGTGAGCGGTGTGTGCATCAAGGACTACAAGCACCCCAAGAATGTCGCCGTCACGCCGGGCACGGGGCAGGTGGACTTCCGGGCGGTGCTGGGCGCGCTCAAGAAGGGCGGCTTCACGAGCGGCCCGCTCGTCATCGAGACCCTCGCCCCTGGCGACCTGCCGACCCTGCTTGGAGAAGCCAGGGCGGCTCGCAAGTTCGTTGAGGGCCTCGTGGCCTCGATCAACTGAGTCGGAGGATGAATGGGTGATTGGATGGATGGATGACTCCCCGCTGTCTTTCATTCATCCACTCATCCACCCATCCATTCATCCCTTCAGGGGTCTGCTGCGCTGATGGATATCACCGACCAGTACGACCAGATCGTGCGCTGCAACCGCTGCGGCTTCTGTCAGACGGCCTGCCCGATCTTCCGCTCGACCGGGCACGAGGCGGGCGTGGCTCGCGGGCGGCTGGCACTCCTGCGCGCCATCGTCGAGGGGCGCGTCGAGTGGTCGTCGGACCTCAAGGAACCGCTCTTCGCCTGCCTGCTGTGCGGGGCGTGTACGGCCCACTGCTTCCCCGCGGTGCCGACCGCCGACCTCATCACCGCGGCCCGCGGCCAGTTCCTCCAGAAGGTCGGGCGGAGCCGCCTCCACAAGCTGCTCTTCCACCGCCTGCTGCCCTATCCAGGCCGCTTGCGCCTCGCCGCGCGCGCCGCAGCCCTGGGCAAGAAGGCGAAGCTCTCCAGCGTCGCCAAGGCGCTCGGGCTCCTTCGCATCTTTGGCCGCGACTTTCCGCGAGCCGAGGAGATCGTCGAGCGGTTTCCCGCCAGGGCATTCCGCGACAGGGTGAAGGCCGGCCGCTACGACGGCCATGGGGATGCCCTCCACATCGCCTACTTCGTCGGCTGCGGCATGGACATCATGACGCCCGACGCGGCCGAGGCGTCGCTCGAACTGCTCAAGGCGCGGGGAAAGACGGTCACCGTCCTGCCCAACTGCTGTTGCGGCCTGCCTGCCGAGACCTACGGCGACCGCGAAGCCGCGCTGAGCCTCGCACGCAAGAACCTCCAGTGTCTCGGCGCCGCCCCCTACGACCTCGTCGTCACCGATTGCTCGTCGTGCGCCTCGTTCCTCAAGAAATACCCCACGCTCTTCCCCGAGGCCGACCCGCTCCGCAGGGAGGCCGAGAAGCTCGCCTCCCGCACCCGCGACGTGGTCCAGTTCCTTGCCGCTTCTTGCTCTTCATCACGCATCACGCATCACGCATCGCATCTCGTAGTCACCTGGCACGACCCCTGCCACGCCTCTCGCGGCCAGAAACTCGTCAAGGAGCCCCGCGACATCCTGAAGTCCCTGCCGGGCGTCGAGTACCGCGAGCTGCCCGAGGCCGACTGGTGTTGCGGCGGAGCCGGCTCCTACGCCCTCGGGCACTACGACCTCGCCCGCCAGGTTCTCGACCGCAAAATGGACAACGTTGTGAAGACGGGTGCCAACGTCCTCGTCACCTCGTGCCCCGCCTGCATCATCCAGCTTTCCTACGGCGTCCGCCTCCGCAAGCTCCCGGTTCGCGTCTGCCACCTCTCCGAACTCCTCGTCTACCGCTGAGCGCCGTCGGAGCCCTTCTCGGCCACGGGCGGACGCGGCTCGGGGAGGAAGGTGGGCAGCTTGCTCACGTCGCGGGCGGGCGGACGCAGGTCCACGAGCCGACGCTTCCATTCGGGCTTGGCCCTCGACAGAATGCTGCCGACCTGCGTGCGGAGTTCCCATAGGGCGACCGGCGACAGGTCGCGAAACGAGATCCGCCCCGCATCCTCGATGCCGCCCACGTCGGGGCCTTTCTGCGCGGCGCCGACGAGGCGCAGCTTCTCCTGCACGGCTTGGCCAACTGCCCAGCGGGGGGCCTTGAGGTGCTGCGCGAGCATCGTCAGGTACTCGACGTCCTGCTGGCCACGGCGATAGGCTTTGAGGCGGACGCTGGGGATTGGCTCGGCGCTGCCCACCTTGCCGCCAGGGTAGAAGAGCGAGCACTCGTCGGCATTGGCCCACGAACCCTCGCTGCCAATGGTCTGCCAGGGCACGATGCCGTCGGCGCCCAGGCACCAGGCGCTCACGCACCAGCCGGCGGGCTGGACGTTTGACGCCTCAATTGGGTTGGACGAGCCGTACTCAAAGATAACCATGCCGTTCCGCCGCTGGCGGTCGAGGATCATACGGCGATACTTGCGGAAGACGCCGCTGCACACGTAGAAGTCGGTCAGCGGCGTCAGGCAGTCGCGCTCCCACTGGGGCCGCGAGATGTCAATGCGGTAACCGAGCTTCGTCTTGCCACGTGCCGCGGCCGAGCCCTCGTGGAAGGCGGTGGCGAACCAGCGGAGCGCCCAGTAGTCCTGGAAGCTCGCCGGCTCGTCGAGTATCCACGGCGACGCCCCCCGCGACCAGCCGCGGTCCTTGTAGTTGTTCTTGTTGTTCAGGTAGAATTGAAGGAATGTGTCATTCCAGCCTTTCTCGGCGAAGTGCTCGGCGAAGAGGCGCGAGACCTTCACAAACGTCTCGCGGTAGGCGGGCGGGAAGGCCCTATCCGCCCAATACGAGCCGTTGTAGTCCTTGAACACGTCGCCCGGCCAGTTCTCGTGGAGCGGCAGGTAGAAGGAGTCGAGCGGCACGGCGCGGCGGGGCAGGTCGGAGAAGGCCGAGCCATTGAGGAGCGGGCCGAAGCGCTTGTCCCACTCCGTCCAGTCCAGCTTCTCGCCGTCCCACTTCGGCGCGGCGCGCACGCTGCCGCTTTGGCTGTAGGGGAGAGCGTTGACGCACGTGCGGTGGGCGTGGCCCACGCGGTAGTAGCCCAGCTCTGGCGACGGCAGCCCGTAGCTGTTCATCTCGGGGATGAACGACAGGCAGTCGGGCAGGCAGAAATCCCACACGTTGAGCTCGATGGCGATGGCGAGCGAGTCGCCGTCCTTCATGAGCGTGAGGGTGCCTGTGTGTTTCCCCTCGGGGGTCTCGTGCGGCACATAGAGATCGGCAAGGAACGCGGCGCACCGCGGGCCATAGGTTGTGGGCGGTGTGTCCCCACGCCGCGTATCGCGGGACGGGGACGTCCCGCCCACAATGCCACCCGACGTGAGGGCGACCCTGATTGGCACGAGCGGGTCGGGGAGCGGGCCGCTCTTGGACTTTACGTTGTGGAACTCCAGGAGCGTGGCCTTGAGGGGCTCGGGGAGCTTGACGGCGGGCGTCGCCCCCGCCGCGGCGCCCTTGAGCACGACCTGGAAGGCGACGAACTCGTTCTTGGCGGCATAGAGGCGCACCAGCTTGTCCTTCGCTGACCACAGGTGGTTCGCCGCGAGATAGGCGGCATCGTGCGATGGGATCAGCTCCCCTGAGTCCGGCTTCACCTTGTCCAGCGGGTCAATCACCGCGACCTCGGCCCCGCCCAGCTTGGGCAGCGGGACAGCCTCGGTGAACTTCGCCGCCGGCTCGCCGCCGATTGGCACGGTGGGCGGCGTGGCGGAGAGCTTGACGGCGGCGGGCGCTGGCTGGCTTGTGTTGCCAGCGGCATCCACTGCGGCGACGCCTACGCTAAGAGTCTCCCCACCTTCGAAGCCCAGGTCTCCTATGTGCATTTCCACCCGCTGGCCCGGTGCCGCCATTGGTATGAGGTAGCGGGGCACAGCCATTGCAGGGTTGCTGCCCCGGAGCAATTTGACGTTGAAGCCTAGTGCGTCGGGGGGTGAGACCCAGGAGACGATGGCCTCGCCGGCGGGGAGGACGGCCTCGTCCTGGCGGATGTCGGTGGGAGCGGCGGGCGGCCGCTTGTCCTCGTCGCCGAGGTAGATGGTGAAGTAGGGGGCGGTCTTCGCGCCCGATTCGCGGCTGTGGACGAAGCGGTTGGGGAAGATGAACCGCTTGACCTGTTCGCCGTTCCGCGTCCACTCGCTCCCCGTGTCATCGAAGACCACGAAGCCATGGGAGAGGCCGGCGACGCGGGCGGCGACGACGCGCGGCTCCACAGCCACCGTCTGCCAGCCCTCGGCGTCGGGCGGCGTGGCGTCCCACGTGGCCCAGAGTGTGTTGCCCTCGCCCATCATCACGGCCGTGAGATCGCTGCCGGGGTAGGCCCAGGGGCGCTTGCTCAACTCCGCCTCCTCAAAGCAAGAGCTGCCCGGCTGCTTGGCATAGCCCGTGCCCGTGCCCTCGACCCACTCGGAGGCGAGGGACGAGACGGCCAGGCGCTTCTGGATGTCCTTCGACGCGCAGTGCAGGTGCAGCACGGCGCCCGTGATGACCCGCCCCTTGAGCGGCGCGGGGTCAATATCCAACAGGAAGAACTCCTGGTACGCCTTCGTCTTCAGCTTGTCGGCGCCGCCGTTGTTGCCCTGGGTTTCGCCGGGGCACGACGAAACCCACAGGTCGCGCGTCACTGGCACGCGCAGCGGCGTGCCCTTTGGCGGCCAGGCGTCGGCGGCGAGTGCTAACGAGGCGGCCAGGCAGAGCACGGCACCGGCAAGCCAACGACCCATCCGTGGACCTCCTGAGAACAGGTCGGGAAGAGAACTGTGCTACTGGCGGCACCAACTCAGGACAACTGCCTTCGCAGCCCGCCATGGGCGGGCGGCAGAGTGTAGCCACGGGCGTAAGCCCGTGGAAGGGAGGCGCAACCCCAGACCCAGCCCCCGCAAGGGGCGGCAGGAACCTGGACCTCTGCCGCCCCCCGCGGGGGCTGGTGGGTGGGGCATTGCGGTCCACGGGCTTACGCCCGTGGCCACCACCTGCCGCCCTTCGGGCTGGGCCGCGGCGCCAAGCTGGCGCCGGTCAACCGTGATGCTCTATGCTATAGCAGAGCCGCGGCGGGAGATCAACGATGCCGCCAACGCGGTTGATTTTCGTCGCGTCCCCGCGCACAATGGTGGGGGCGGGGCCTCTGTGCCCTGCGATGGTGTGGCGACGAGGACGAGGACCGGCAGAATGGCGAAGCTGGTGTTGGCGCTGGACCTGGGGACGACGGGCAATCGGGCGATTGCCTTCGACGCCAGCTTCCGCCCCGTGGCCCAGGCATACTCCGAGTTCACGCAGCTCTTCCCTCGGCCAGGGTGGGTCGAGCACGACCCGTTCGAGATCTGGGATAGTCTGCTCACGTGCCTCCGCCGCGTGTCGCGCGAGGTGAGCGTGGCCGACATCGCCGCGGTGGCCGTGACCAACCAGCGCGAGACGACGGTGCTGTGGGACCGCGAGACCGGCCGCCCCGTCCACAACGCCATCGTGTGGCAGTGCCGGCGGACCGCCGAGCGCTGCGCGGAACTGAAGGCGTACCGCGCCAAAGAGGTTCATCGCAGGACGGGCCTGGTGATTGATGCCTACTTCTCCGCCACGAAGATCGCCTGGATGCTGGAGAACGTGCCCGAGGCCCGGGCCCTGGCTGACCAGGGCCGTCTGCTCTTCGGCACGGTGGACACGTGGGCGATTTGGAACCTCACCGGCGGCCGCGTTCACGCCACCGACCCCTCCAATGCCTCGCGGACGCTCCTCTACAACATCGTCGAGGGGCGATGGGATGACTGGCTTGTGGATCTCTTTGGGATCAAGGGGGTCACGCTTCCCGAGGTGCGGCCCTCCATGTCGGTCATCGGCCTCACGGACGGGGCCGTGCTCGGGCGCGAGGTGCCGATCGCGGCCGACCTGGGCGATCAGCAGGCCGCGCTCTTCGGCCAAGGCGGCTTCTCGCCGCGGAATCTCAAGAACACCTATGGGACCGGCCTCTTCCTCCTCGTCAGCACGGGCCCACGCCTTGAGCTTTCGGACAAGCTGCTGACGACCGTGGCTTGGCAGAAGGAGGGGCAGCCGCTCCAATATGCTCTGGAGGGAAGCGTCTTTATTGGCGGCGCGGCAATCCAATGGCTCCGCGATGGGCTGAAGCTCATCGAGAAGGCGGGCGAGAGCGAGGCGATGGCGCGGTCGCTGCCCGACAACGAGGGCGTCTACTTCGTCCCCGCCCTCGTCGGCCTCGGCGCGCCGCACTGGGACAGCTCTGCCCGCGGCACCTTCGTCGGCCTGACGCGCGCCACGCGACGCGAGCACCTGGTGCGGGCGGCGCTGGAGGCCATGGCCTATCAGACCCGCGATGTGGTCGAAGCCCTCCCGCCCGAGGTGAGAGGCGAAGTCCGTGCCCTCCAGGCCGACGGTGGTGCGACGGCGAACGACTGGCTCATGCAATTCCAGGCTGACATCCTGGGGATCCCCGTCGAGCGCAGCGCCGTGGCCGAGACGACGGCCCTCGGCGCGGCAGCGGCCGCGGGGATAGCGGCTGGCCTCTGGAGCCAGGAGGGGTTTCTCGAGAAGCGCGGCGTGGACCGCGTGTTCACGCCCGCGATGGAGCGGGGGAGGGCCGAGCGCCTCTACGCGCGATGGTGCGAGGCGGTCTCGCGCGCCCGAGGATGGCAAGCATGACGGGGCGCGTGTTCAACATCCAGCGCTTCTCGATCCACGATGGGCCGGGCATTCGCACCACCGTATTCCTCAAGGGCTGCTCGCTGGCCTGCGTATGGTGCCACAACCCGGAGTCCATCGCGGAAGCGCCCGAGCTGGCCTTCTTCCCGGCCAAGTGCATCCGCTGCGGCCATTGCTTCGCGGCGTGCGAGACGGGAGCGCGAAGGCTCGAAGGAGGCGAGGCCAGGTACGACAGGGCGCGCTGCCGGGTGTGCGGCAGGTGCGCCGAGGTCTGCTACGCCGAGGCCATTGTGGTGGAAGGGCGCGAGTTGACCGCCGACGAGGTGGTGGCCGAGGTGCTCAGGGACAAGCCGTTCTACGACAACTCGGGCGGCGGCGTGACTCTCTCGGGGGGCGAGCCGCTGCTTCAGGCCGACTTCTGCGCTGAGGTGCTGTCGCGGTGTCGGGCGCGGGGCGTCCACACGGCCCTCGACACTGCGGCGTGCGTGCCGTGGGCGGCATTCGAGAGGGTGTTGCCAGATACCAGGCTGGTCCTCCTCGATCTCAAACTCGCGGACTCTGACCGCCATCGCCGGGCCACCGGCGCGGGGAACGAACTAATCCTCGCCAACGCGCGGCGGCTGGGGACGACAGGCGTGCCACTGAGGGTCAGGGTCCCGATCGTCCCTGGATGGACCGACGACGAGGGGAATCTGGCGGCTATCGCGGATATCGCGCGCGAGCTGCCCAACCTCGAAGGCGTCGAACTGCTGCCGTACCATCGCTTCGCCGAGTCGAAGTACCAGCGGCTTGGGCGCGCCTATGCGCTGGAGGGGACGCAGGCGCCCGAGGAGGCCCGGCTGTCCCGCCTGGCGGCAGTGGTCTCCGAGCGCGGGGTGCGCGTGGTGATGGCCGGCCGCGAGGGAGCCGGAGGCGGAGGCCACTGAGGGGGCCGCTTGACGCAGCGGGCCGGGACTGCGATACTACTGGAGCGCAACTCGGCCCGCACGTCCACGAACAGGAGAGTCCGAGTGAGAAGCTGGAGGCGAAGCCTGCTCGCGTTCATGCTGTGCGCCGGTGCGGCAGGGTGTGCACAACCGCCTCGAGGCTATCTGGGGAAACGCGGCGCGGACCTGACCGACTGCTTCAAGTTCACGGTCGGATACGGCCTGATCACATATACCAGGGTGATGGTGACCGATTGGGCCGTGCTTGGGATGGGAATGGCCGCGGGCGAGAACTACGGCTGGCGCGGGCGCTACGGCGACCGCGGGTGGCAGAAGCAGCGGGGCGGCGACGTCTACATCGGCGATATCCACTATCAGGCGGGCCTGCCTCTGGTGGCCAATGAAGAGGGGAGCGACGGCTCGGGGAACCGCGTGCATACCTTGGGCACGTCTATCACGAAACGCCGCTACGCCAAGGACCTGGAGCCGACGCGCGGCGGCAAGGTGGGCGAGCGCTTCTGGATCGGCATTGCCGCTACCGCGGGCCTCTCTATCGAGATCGGCTTCAACATCGCGGAACTGGTGGACTTGCTCCTTGGGATCACGACCCTGGACATCCTCGGCGATGACGAGTGGTGCCCCAGGCCGCTCCGGGGCACGGAGGCGGCGGAACGCGGGCCGGATCGGTGATCCTCTCCCCTCAAGTAACGTTCTCGCATCCTGAACGTCCTTGAGAGCAACGGCAGTTGGGCCGCCGATCGGTTTGCGGCGGTTACGCTAACATCCAAAATCTTCTCAGGCAATGACTTATGGTTACTGGGGTGTTGGGTCTGGTACCCACTGCATCATCTTTCTTGCATTTGCGCATAGATTTAGTGTACAATCAAATAGTTGACGGCCCACCGCCCCAATGACCTCACAAGGAACCTCCCTGTGGTCCTCAACCTGTTATTCGGCGCACTCGGGGTGTTATCCCTGCTCGCCGGCGCAGTACTAGTGTGCCTGGTTACAACCACGGTGGCCCTGCTGGTGGCTTACCGGAGGTCCGGTGCAGTCGCCTGGCCCCGCTTGGCTGTCCTCGGTGGCGCGCTGCTTCAGTCGCCGATGGCGCTGGTGCTGCGACGGCTGGGACGGGATGGGCGACTCTTCGACCGTTTCCTCATCGAGGCGGCCAACCGGGTTGGAGCTGCCGCCTTCTCGCACGCCGGCCCGCGTCGCCTGCTGGCCGTGCCGCAGTGTCTGCGGGCTCGCGACTGCCGGGCGCGGCTGGATCCACGGCTGGGTTACCGTTGCGTGCGGTGTGGGAAGTGCAGGCTCGGTGAGCTGGCTGAGCGGGCCGAGCGGGAGGGCTTCTACTTCTGCATCGCGCCGGGCGATGGGTGCGTCAAGCGGCTCGCGAAGGAGCTTGGAGTGGACGCGGCCATCGGGGTGGCGTGTGCGGCCGAACTCAGCGGGGCGATGCTGGCCGGACTGCGGATGGGCGTGGCGGCCCGGGGTGTGCCGCTGGCGTCGGATGGCTGCTTCGAGACCACGGCGGACCTGGACCTTGTGACGGAGGCGATGACGCAATGTGGAGCGTCGCCGAGCAGATAGGAAGAGCCGTGGCCGCGGCAGCCCTGGCCGGGCTGACGTGTGTGGCGCTGTCGCTGGCCATCGCCGTGCGTGTGGGCCATGGGGGCTCCGCTCCGCTGAAGCGGTTTGCCCTGGGTGTCCTCGAACTTCTCTACCTGCCGTTGAGGATGCTCTGGGGAGCGCTTCCCGTGAAGGCGCCGCTGGATGTCCTGATGGTGCGCCTGCGCAACGAGGCCAACCGGGGCCGGCTGGCTGTGGCGCGACGGGGGCTCGTGCTGGCGCCGGCGTGCCTGCGGCATCTTGCCTGCGCGGCGCCCAGCAGCCGACGCGGGATTCAGTGCGGGCGATGCGGGCTCTGCAAACTCCAGGCGATCCATGAGGAGGGCGCGCGCGTGGGCTGGCGGGTGTTCATCCTGACCGGCTCGGCGTACGTGCCGCGGCTGGTCGCCGAGGAGCGGCCCGAGGCGGCCCTGCTGGTCGCCTGCGCGCACGAGTGCAACAAGGTGATGATGGCCCTGGGACGCCTGCCCACCTACGGCGTGCCGCTGACCCGAAACGGATGCGTGGCGACCGATGTGGACCTCGACCGCGTGCGGGCGGCGCTGCGCCTGAGCGGCTGGACCGATGCGAACGGGGCGAAAGCAGAGGAACACGAGGGGACAGGAAGAAGGAACCCAACCGTATGCTCGACATGGTGAAGGGGTTGATGGGCTCCCTGAGGACGCCCAGGACGTTCAGCGAGTACGTCACGCAGCAGATGGGGCGGGGCCTGCTCACGGGGCCGCCCGTGCGCGCCGATGTGATGAAGCTGGCGCCCGCCTGGCTCTCGAGGATGGGCCGTTGCGAGAGGCTGCGCGCTGCCGCGCGCAAGGAGCGAGGGCTTCACGTGCCTTCGGTGCTGTTCATGGCGATCACCGGGCGGTGCAACTACCGGTGCCCGCACTGCTACACGCAGCGGTACGCCAAGGAGCACATGGCCGTGCCGATGGCCCGCCGCATCCTCCACGAGGCGGAGGAACTGGGGGTGGGCCTCATCGTGGTGTCGGGGGGCGAGCCGCTGCTGCACCGCGAGTTCTTCACGATTCCCGGGGAGATGCCGGAGGTGCCGTTCATCGTGTTCACCAACGGCAGCCTGCTCCGGGGATTCCTGGACGATGGCCTGGCGACGCCGAACATGCTCTGGCTGGTGAGCGTGGATGGCCCGCTGGAGGCGTGCAACGCGCGCCGGGGCGAGGGGAGCTTCCAGACCGCCCTGGACGCGATGGCCGCGCTCCGCGAGCGCGACATCCCCTTCGGCTTCTCGATCACGCTGTCGGGGGACAACGTCGCTTCGGCCACGACCCCGGAGTTCGTCGGCTCGCTCGTCCAGCGCGGGTGCCGTAGCGGGTTCTTCCTCGAGCAGATTCCGAGCCCGCCGGTCGAGCCTCCGTTGTCGGAGCAGATCGAGGCGGGCCTCCAGCGCTGCCGAGCGGCGCTGGAGGTGCCCATCATCGGCTTCCCCGCCGACGAGTTGCGTTTCGGCGGCTGCCAGGCGGGCGGCAATGGCATCGCCCACATCTCGCCCGACGGCTTCCTGGAGCCGTGCCCGGCCGCACGACTGGCCGCGGACTGCCTGGCCGAGGTCCCGTTGGCGCAGGCCTTGGCCAACCCGTTCTTCAAGGAGTTCCGAGACCTGAAGGATCGCTACTCGCACGACGGCGATTCGGCGTGCAGCTACTCGGGCCACGAGGAGACGTTCGAGCAGGCCCTCACACGGCTCGGCGCGCGATGCACCGTGTGAGGGCACCGGGTAAGGGGCCGTCGCGCCTACCGCGCCGGCTGGCCGGGGCGAGGCACCTTGGAGACGAACAGGGGGCACTTGCCGCCTGGCGTGCGCGGCAGGCTGTCGGCGAACGTGACCGACACGGTGAACTCGGCGTGGAGGCGCTGCGAGAGGCGATGCGCGAGGCGCGCGGCCATCGCAGATGGGTCGCACCGTTCGCGGGGAACGGCCACGACGTCGAAGTGCGACGGCGAGACCTGCACGACCTGAGCCGCCCAGACCGGCTCGCCGTGCACCAGTTCCACGTGGATGGTGGCGCAATGGGCCAACTCGCCTGAGGGGAGCACCACGAAATCGTCGCCGCGGCCCGGCGGGAAACTCAGAAGCGGCAGGGAGCGCCCGCAAGAACAGGGATCTGGCAGCATCGCCGCCCGGTCGCCGAGCCGGTAGTTGAGCAGCACGGTCGCGCGATTCACCAGGTTGGACACCACGACATCCCCCTGCTCACCTGCCGGCACGGGACGGCCCTCCGCGTCCACTAGGCGAAGGGGGTGGAGATCGATGTTCAGGTGGATCCCTCGGTGGTGGTCGCACTCCTGGCCCATGTTGAATGCCTCGACCGCGCGGTACCAGGCGAACACAGGAATGCGCAGCTCCTCGAGCAGCAGCCGTCGAACGGCGGGCGACATGGCGTCGGCGCTGTAAGTGATGGCCTTCGGGTAGTGAAACGGTGCGCCGCTCGCGCGCGCGTGGGCGAGAAGCATGTCAATGTAGGAGCCGTATGAGAACAGAAGATCGGGTTTGAAGTTGTTGAGTTCGGCCGCGGTGTGTGCCAGCGGCGCGGCAATCTTGTAGATTCGGCGCTGCACCCGGCGGCCCGGAGGGAACCACGCGTGCTTGTGGCAGAAGTCGAGAACCAGGGTCGTCTGAGCCACGTCGGGCGCGATCAGTGCCTCGCGATACCCGAAGCTTCTCCCCAGGATGGGGATGACGTTGGCCCGTTCGCGGCCCGTGTGGGCGGCGGATTGGAAGAGGGCTGGCAGGTCGAGGCGGATTCGGATCGGGACGCCGCAGCTCCCGCTGGTGGGCAGGAGCAGGCATTGGGAGTCGGGAATGGCCCGCGAGTAGAAGCGCTCGGGGTCCCGTTGGACCTGCTCGCGTTCGATGAGCGGCAGGCGAGCCAGGTCGTCTGCCGAGTGGAAGTCGGCTGGCGTGAGGCCCAGGCGCCGCATGGCCTCCTGGTAGTGGGGCACGTGGCGGTAGGCGTGGGAGAGGATGCGACGGAGGCGACGCGACTGGGCTCGGCGGATGACGGGCGGGGGTTGGAAGGCCCAGCCGCCCTGTCCCCGAAGGTGGGAGGCGATGTACGCAGCCCAGTAGAGGCGACGGAGGAGCACGGGGCGCTCCTACGGGGGCGGCATCGAGGAAGAACCGAGTCCCAGGAACATGCGGCGGTGCCACGAGGAAAAAGAGACCCGGGGCCGGCGAACCGGACCAGGTCCCTTCTTGGCGACCCCAACGGGATTTGAACCCGTGTTCCAGGCTTGAAAAGCCTGTGTCCTGGACCTGGCTGGACGATGGGGTCTGTTGTGAGGGCGGGAGGACTCGAACCTCCGACCCACGGCTTAAAAAACCGTTGCTCTGACCACTGAGCTACGCCCCCGCGGATCCGCCATGGTTACGGGTTTCTCAGTATAACAGATTCGGGGCGGCGCGGGAAGCGCGATTTTCGCCGCAGCGGGCCGCCCGGGGTGTCAGACTTCCATGATCTCGGCCGTCTTGTGGTCGAGGGTGTCGGTGATGGCCTTCTCGTGCTCGTTGGTGAGTTCCTGGATGTCCTCTTTGAGGCGGAAGAAGTCGTCCTCGGTTAGCACGCTGTCCTTCTTCTCCTGCTCGGCGAGCTTGAGGGCGTCGCGGCGCACGTTGCGGATGGCCACCTTGGCCTCCTCGGCCATGTGACGAAGTTGAGCGGCGATCTGGCGGCGGCGCTCCTCGCTGAGGGGGGGGACAACGACTCGGATGAGGCGGCCGTCGAGGCTGGGGGTGAGGCCGACGTTGCTGGCGAGGATGGCCTTGTGGATGGCCTCGGCGGCGCTGGGGTCGTAGGGCTTGATGACGAGGAGCTGGGGGTCGGGCGCGCCGATGCCGGCGAGCTGCTTGAGGGGCGTGGGCGTGCCGTAGTACTCGACGCGGATGTTCTCGACGAGGCCGGGCGTGGCGCGCGAGCTGCGGACCGTGCGGAACTCGTCCTTGAGGTGCTGGACGGCTTTGTCCATGCGGTCCGTGGTGTCGAGGTAGATGTCGTCGTATGGCATGGCGTGCCTCCTGTGCTTGGTTATCTGCCCTTGGCGACGAGGTCGTCGGTCGCCACCAGGGTGCCGAGGGGCTCCCCGCAGATGACGCGCTGGACGTTTCCAGGGGTCAGGAGGTCGAAGACGATGATGGGGAGGGCGTTCTCGCGGCAGAGGGTGATGGCGGTGGCGTCCATGACGCGGAGGTTCTTCTTGAGCACTTCCATGTAGCTGAGGGTCTCGTAGCGCTCCGCCTTGGGGTCCACGTGGGGGTTGGCGGAGTAGACGGCGTCCACCTTGGTGGCCTTGAGGAGCACCTCGGCCCCCAGCTCGGTCGCGCGGAGGGCGGCGGTGGTGTCGGTGGAGAAGTAGGGGTTGCCGGTGCCGGCGGCGAGGATGACCACGCGGCCCTTCTCGAGGTGGCGAATGGCGCGGCGCCGGATGTAGGGCTCGGCCACGTCGGCCATGTGGATGGCGGTTTGGACGCGGGTGACGACTCCGAGGGCCTCCAGGGCGTCCATGAGGGCGAGCGCGTTGATCACGGTGGCGAGCATGCCCATGTGGTCGGCGGTGACGCGGCTGATGCCGCGCTGGGCGAGCACCTGGCCGCGGATGAAGTTGCCGCCGCCATGACGATGGCGAGTTCCACGCCGAGGCGGTTGACGTCGCGGCACTGCTGGGCGATGGAGAGGAGGGCATCGTGGTCAATGCCGCTGGCGCCCTCGCGGCAGAAGCCTTCGCCGCTGATCTTCAGGAGCACCCGCTGGTAGCGTGGGGTGGGCATGCGCGGTCATTCCCCGAGTTGAAGGCGCACGAACCGGTTCACGGCGATGTTCTCGCCGAGCTTGGCGATCAGGGCGTTGAGGAGGTCGGCGACCGTGTGCTTGGGGTCCTTGACGAAGGGCTGATCGAGGAGGCAGTGCTCCTTGAAGAAGGCGTCGAGCTTGCCAGCCACGATCTTCTCGACGGCCTGGGGCGGCTTGTCCTTGACCTGCTCGCGGTAGATCTCGCGTTCCTTCTCGATGACCGCGGGGGGCACCTGGTCCCGGGAGACGGCGATGGGCCGGGTGGCGGCCACCTGCATGCACAGGTCGCGGGCGAGCTGGCGGAAGTCGTCGTTGCGGGCGACGAAGTCGGACTCGCACTTGAGTTCGAGGAGGACGCCGATCTTGGAGTTGGAGTGGATGTAGGAGGCGATGACGCCCTCGGAGGTTTCGCGGCCGGCGCGCTTCTCGGCGGTCTTGAGGCCCAGCTTGCGCAGGTATTCGACGGCCTTCTCGAGGTCGCCCTGGGTGGCTTCGAGGGCTTCCTTGCACTTCATCATGCCGAGGCCGGTCATGTCGCGGAGTTGCTTGACGGTTTCAGCGGTGATGGCCATGTGGTTCCCCTAGGAGTGGGTGGGACGGGTGTAGGCTCGGGCGTCACGCGGTGGCCGACGCCTCGGGGGCCGCGGGCGGCGCGGCCGGGGGCGCGGGGGGTGCTGCGGGCTTCGGGGCGGGCCGCTGAGGGCCTGCGCCGGCCCCCTTGTCGGCGGCCGCCGACAGGTTCCAGCCCTCCACGACGGCTTCGATCAGATATCCCAGGATCACCTGCACCGAGCGGATCGAGTCCTCATTGCACGGGATGCAGATGCTGATGTTCTCGGGGTCCGAGTCCGTGTCAATCAGGGCGATGACGGGGATGCCGAGCTTCACGGCCTCGTTGACAGCGATCTTATCGCGCTTGGGGTCCACGACCACGAGAGCCGCGGGGCGCCCGTTGAGGTTGCGGATGCCTTCGAGGTTGCGCAGGATCTTGCGCTTCTCGCGCATGTGGATGGCCACGACCTTCTTCGGGAGCGAGGCGAACTCCGGGGTGGTCTCGATCCGTTCGAGCTCCTCGAGGCGGCCGAGGCTCCTGCGGATGGTCTGGAAGTTGGTGAGGGTGCCGCCGAGCCAGCGGTCGGCGACGTAGGGGATGCCGCGCGAACCGGCCTCTTCGCGAACGGTGGCAGCGGCCTGGCGCTTGGTGCCCACGAAGAGCACCGGGAGGCCCTGGCTCGCGACCTGGGTGAGGAAGCGGCGGGCTTTGGCGAGACCACGGACGGTCTGCCGGAGGTCAATGATGTGAATCCCCTTGCGCTTGCCGTAGATGTACGGCGCCATCCGGGGATTCCAGCGGCTCGTGCGATGGCCATAGTGCACGCCCGCGTCCAACAACTCCTTGACCGAGATGCTTGTCAACCGCGCTCTCCAGAAAAAGGGCAAACTGCTCGCGTCGCCACGCTTCGCGCGCGAAAGCTTTAGAATCATCTATTATAGCCGGATGGGCCGGCCGGTCAAGGAGTTTTTGGGGTTTGCTGGAGGCGGGTCCCAGGGGGCGTGGCTTGCCGGGCGCGCCGACGCGGGGCGAAGGCCACCCCGCGTCGGCCGGCGGACACTGCATCCTGCCGGAATTCGCCTCCTTCTCAGTGGGGAATGATCTGTGCATGGGTGGCCATGATGGTGATCCACCATCTGCCCATTGACTTCGCGTTGCCGTTGGGATTGGCATTGCGAAGGTTGACGGTCATGCTGCCGCCGGGCAGAGGGGCGATTTCGTACGTCGCGCCGTTCTGCACAGCGTACGGTTCCCCGTCTACGGTGAGCCCGTTCTGGTTGCCGTTGCCTTTGGGCCGCACGGTGATTGCGAGCGCGGGGCCTGTGTAAGTGAAGGTCCGGCCTGCCTCCTGGAGCGTGTCGCGCGTGATTCGAGTCCCGTCGGGTTTGAGGAGGTCAAACTCGAAGTCGTGGCTGTTGCCTGGGTTGATGTTCAGGTCTCCCTCGATGCGGGTGCCGGTTGGAGGGGACGGGGGGCTGTCGGGTGTCGAGGGGGGAGCGGACGGTGTGGGCGGGGGGCCGGCGGGCGGGTCGGCGAGCATGTCGAGCACAGCGGTGAGGTCGCTGGGGTCGAAGCTCAGGTGGTTCGTGCTCTCGACTCTGGCGCCGGTCTTGAGGATGACCGCGGTGCGCCCGTTGTCGGAGATGAGGGCCGTGAGGTAGTGGTCGGGGCGGTCGAGGGTGGCGAGGGTGGGGGCCTGGTAGAGGGCGGACAAGGTGTCGCCCGGGGTGCGCTCGTTGAGCAGAGGGTTCTCAAAGATCCGCGGGTCGGCGCCGAGCGGGGTGAGCGCCGCCACGAGGTCGGCGCCTTGTGGCGGGTAGGCGCCGTGCTCGCGGAAGTACAGCTCGAGGTAAGCCGCCACCTGCTTGAGATTGGACTGGGCGGCGGCCACGTGGGCGGCGAGTCGGGCGCCCCTGTAGGTGGAGACGCCGATGGCGAGCAGAATGGCCAACACCCCTGCCGCGGCCGCGCCTTCCACGAGCATGGAGCCGGTCCTTCTCCGCATGCGCGTCGCATCCATGGGAATCCATCCTTGGCATGGGGCAGGCGTTGTAGAGCAGGTGGGCTCGCGGCTCGGTTGAAGCATGAGCAATCGTCGTGCCGATGGGCCGCGAAGGCGGGCGCTGGGTTTCGGCGAGGCTGCTTATCTTGGCGGCGTGGCCACTTGCGGAGACGGGCCTCGGGGCTGCCGGGAATGCTCCCGGCCGGCCCCGAGCGGCAGGCCCACGCAAACCGCAGAGCGGTCCCGTGATTCGGGGCCGCAGCGCCTTGGGAACCGGAGGTTACGGTTGCTGGAGGGTGGCCATGGCTCGACGGATTCTGGCCAGGCTCCGGTCGCGGCCGAGCACGGCCATGGACTCGAAAAGAGGAGGGGACGCTGAGCTGCCCGTGATGGCGACACGCAGGGCCATGAAGGCGTTGGCAGGCTTCCATTGCCGCGCGGCGCACAGGGCCTTGGCGGCCTCTTCGAGCGACGCAGGGGACCAGTCGGCGACCTGGGCGAGAGCCCCCAGCGACGCCGCCAGCATGGCCTGCGCCTCTTCGCGGGTGGACTTCTTGGGGATGAGCGAGTCGGGGGGGTAGACGAGGTCATCGGCGAAGAAGAAGGAGGCCCACTGGTCGAAGTCGGCGAGTTTCTTGAGGCGCTCGCGCACGAGCGGCACGATGGCGGCGAGGTAGGCGGGCGGCGCGGAGGCGGCGTGGGCGTTGGCCTCGGCCAGGCGGCGCGCGAGCTCGGGCTCGGGCAGGTTGCGGATGTAGACGCCGTTCAGCCAGTCGAGCTTCGCGAGGTCGAACACAGGGCCGCCCGTCCTCACGCGGTCCCACGAGAAGGCCTCGATCATTTCGGCCATTGTGAAGACCTCGCGCTCGTCGGGCATCGAGAAGCCCATGAGGGCGAGGAAGTTGAGCAGCGCCTCGGGCAGATAGCCCTGGGCTTTGTACCATTCGAGCGAGGTGGGGTTCTTGCGTTTCGAGATCTTGCTGCGGTCGGCGTTGCGCAGGAGCGGCATGTGGATGAACTCGGGCATCTCCCAGCCGAACGCCTGGTAGAGGAGCACGTGCTTGGGGGTCGAGGTGATCCACTCCTCGGCGCGGCACACGTGGGTGATCTGCATCAGATGGTCGTCCACCACGTTGGCCAGATGATAGGTCGGGAAGCCGTCGCTCTTGAGCAGCACCTGGTCGTCAATGGTGGCGTTCTGGAACGTGATGTGCCCGCGCAACTTGTCGTCGTAGGTGGTCTCGCCCTCCGGGATTCTGAGGCGGACGACGTGCGGCTCGCCGGCCGCGGCGCGGCGCTCGGCCTCGGCTGCGGGCAGCGCGAGGCAGTGGCGGTCGTAGCGCGGGTCGAGCTTGGCCGCGCGTTGCTCCTGGCGCAGCGCCTCGAGGCGCTCGGCGGTGCAGAAGCAGCGGTAGGCCGCGCCGCGCGAGAGCAGCAGGTCGGCATGCTCGCGGTAGATGTCGCTCCGCTCGCTCTGGCGATAGGGGCCGAACGGGCCGCCCACGTCGGGGCCTTCGTCGTAGTCGAGTCCGAGCCAGCGCAGGGACGCGAAGATCGCCCGCTCCGATTCGGGTGTCGAGCGCGCCCGGTCGGTGTCCTCGATGCGCAGCACGAACTTGCCGCCCTGCTGGCGCGCGAAGCAGCGGTTGAACAATGCAATATAGGCCGTTCCCACGTGCGGGTCGCCCGTGGGGCTGGGCGCGATGCGAACGCGGACCTGGCTGGGCATTTCGGGCCTCACCTCGCAAGGGGCTGATTCTCGCTGAGATTGGGCGGGAGTCTAGCACAAGGCGGCCCTGAGAGCAAACGGCAGGCAGCCGGCCCGAACGAGGCGACCGACGAGTCGGAGACGTCTGACACGTCGGACAAGTCGAACACGTCCGACAACTCGCACCGGCCCGCCAAGGCGCGCTCCGGTCTTTCCCGCAATCTTCCGCGTGAGGGTCTCCGCTCGGAATGCGCCCGGTTGCCAGTTGACGCGGGGCACGCGGCGAGTAGAATGCAGTGCGCGCGTGTCGGAGTGTGCCTCGCGTTGGTCGAAAGGAGTGAAGCGATGGTCAAGGTCGGCATCGTGGGCGTGGGGTTCATGGGCAAGATGCACTTCAACACCTACAACGCCTACAAGCGCTGCAAGGTGGTGGCACTGGCCGACCACGACCCGAAGAAGCTGGCGGGCGACTGGAGCACGATCGGCGGGAACATCGCGGATAAGCGGGCGGCCCAGGTGGACCTCTCCGGCCTCAAGCTCTACTCGCCGCCGGCCGAGCTGTTCAAGGACCCCGAGGTGGACCTGGTGGATATCACGCTGCCGACCTTCTCGCACGCGAAGTACGCCGTGGCGGCGCTGGAGGCCGGCAAGCACGTGGTCTGCGAGAAGCCGATGGGCCTGTCGCTGGCCGAGTGTGACCGGATGATCGCCGCGGCCAAGGCGGCCAAGCGGCAGCTCTTCATCGCCCACTGCATCCGCTTCTGGCCCGACTACAAGGTCCTCAAGCAGATCATCGCCAGCGGCAGGTACGGCAAGGTGCTCAGCGCCACCTTCTGGCGCAAGAGCCTCACCCCCACCTGGAGCTGGGACAACTGGCTGCTCGACGCCAAACGCAGCGGCAGCGCGCTGGTGGACCTGCATATCCACGATACCGACTATGTCAACTACGTCTTCGGCGTGCCGCAGGCCGTCTCGTCGTCGGGCGTGGTGGGCGCGGTCTCGAAGGGCGGCGTGGACGCGGTGGTGACCCACTACATCTACCCCCACGGCCCGCACGTGGTGGCCGAGGGCACCTGGGCGCTGGCGCCCGGCTTCGGCTTCACCCACGGCTTCTGCGTCACGCTGGAGAAGGCCACAGTGGAGATGGACTGCCGCAGCGGCAAGCCGCTCACCGTGCACCCGCTCCAAGGCAAGTCCATCACCCCCAAGCTGCCCAAGGACGACGGCTACGTGGCCGAGCTGAAGCACTTCGTGGACTGCGTGGCGAAGGGGAGGGGGTCCGACATCGTGACCCCGCACGACGCGCGCGACGCGCTCGCCGTGTGCCTGGCGGAGGAGCGGTCCGTCAAGACCGGGAGGGTCGTGAGGACGCGCTGAGTGGCCACCCAGGAGAAGGGCCAGCGGGTGTCGCGCCTGCTGGAGATGGTGACGCTATTCCAGTCGGGCAGCGGGTGGACGGCTCGCGCTCTGGCCGAGCGGTTCGGCGTGTCGGAGACGCGCGTCTTCCACGACGTGCGGGCGCTTCGGGACGCCGGCGTGCCCGTGCAACGCTCGCGCGCGGGCTACCGCATCGCCCCGTCGTTCTTCCTGCCCTCGGTGCAATTGACGCCGCAGGAGGCGCTCGCGCTGCTCTTCCCCGTGGAGGTGTTCACAGGGGCGCTGGCCTCCGAAGAGGTGCAGCACAGCGCGCGGACCAAACTGCTCTCCTGCCTGCCGCCCACGGTGCGCCGATGGGCCGAGGAACTCAGCCAGCGCAGCGATGTGGCGCTCCCCGCGGCGGGCCTCAACCGCGAGGTCTTCGCCGCCGTGAGCGCCGCTGTGGCCGAGCACCGGCGGATCGCCATCATCTACTCGGGGCGGACGACCGAGACCCTCCGCCGCCTCGAGGTGGACCCGTACGCCGTGGTCTTCCGCAAGCACGCCTGGTACCTCGTCGCCTTCTCGGTCACCCACAAGGAGGTGCGCAAGTTCCGCGTCTCGCGGATCGGCGCTGTGGAGACGACCCCGCTGCGGTTCAGCGCGCCGAAGGACTTCTCGCTCGCGCGCTACTTCGACGGCGTGTGGTACGTCTTCGGCGGCAAGCCCCAGGAGGTAGGAATCCGCCTCGGGCCGCGCGCCGCGCGGCTCGTGCGCGAGCGCAAGCCGCACCCCGGGCAGACCATCCAGGGCTTCAGCGACGGCTCGGCCTTCTACCGGGCACGCGTGGCGAACCTCGAGGAACTCGCCTGGTGGCTCGTGCAGTTCGGGGACCAGGTGACCGTGGCCTATCCGCCCGCCCTGCGCGACCTCGTGCTCGAGCTGGCCAGGGGAGTCCTTCGCGCGCACGGCGTGCCCGTGGCCCGCGGGCCGCAGCCGTACGCCCAGGCCTCCCAGATGCCCGTGGACATGATTGCAGAGCCCGGGGGCGAGGTGCCCCCAGCCGGCCAGAGCTGAATCACTTGCCCTTCGGCGCGCCCTCGTCTTTCACCGTCTCAATCGTCACCGCCTGGATGACGACCGGCTCCTTGGCCACGTGAGTGACGTTGGCGCCAGAGCCCCTCGGCTCGGAGGGCATCTGGCTGATCGCCTCGGCCACGTCCAGGCCGCGCACGACCTCCCCGAAGATCGTGAACCGCTTGTCCAACGCCGGCGCCGGCGCGAGCGTGATGAAGAACTGGCTGCCGTTTGTGTTCGGCCCCGAGTTGGCCATCGCCACCACCCCGGGCCTGTCGAACCTGAGCGTCTCATCGGTCTCGTCGTCGAACTTGTAGCCCGGGCCGCCCGTGCCGTCGCCCTTCGGGCACCCGCCTTGGATGAGCTTCAGCACGTCGTTCTCGATGCGGTGGAACGTCAGACCGTCGTAGAACGGCTTAGCCACCCAGCGGCCGTCCGCGGCCTTCCACGGCCGCTCGCCCCTCGCCAGCTCCACGAAGTTCGCCACCGTCTTCGGCGCCTTGTCGTCCAGCAGGCGGAACACGATCTCGCCCTTCGCCGTCCTCAGGTGGGCGTAGGTGCCGGGAGCCAGCCTCTCGTGCTTCGGCGGTTGGGTCTCGGGGGGAGCCTTTTCCTTCGGGGCCTCCGCGGCCAGCGATGCGAGCGGCAGCCACCACACCAGTGCGGCGAGGGCGCGACGGGTCACCCGGGCTTCTCCTTCCACTGGGCATTGGGGGTTCGAAGCACTGACGCCCGCATTCTAGCAGAATCGCTCGGCGCCTACAAGGGCGGGACGCAGTGGGCCGCGGGCTTGCGGAGAACCGCAGCGCCGCCTCGAGCGGTCGGCGCGCAAAATGAGCGGGCGCCCGCACGAGGCGAGCGCCCGCTCGAAGGCTGTGGCCGCCGGGCCTGATAGGCCCGTCGACCTATCAGGTCGACGGCCACCTCAAACTACAGCAACTGTCCACTGGATCACCTCCTTTCATACGGGCCGGCCTGGCGGCGTGCGACGGGCAGGCTGACCAGGCCGCGCGGCCGCCCGCGCTCTCGCGCGGTTGCGGTGGCCCCGGCGGCGCTCGCGGTGCGCGCGCCGCCTCGCCAACGGTATTCTACCCCAGCCCCGACGCGCTTGCAAGCCGGAACTGGCCGTCGCCGTCAGAGGCGCCACCGTTCCCCGCACAGGCGAGCCCCCCACGAGTTGCACCTGTCCGGCGCGGCAGGCAAGTCCGACAAGTCCGACGAGTCTGACGAGCCCGACGAGTCCGACGTGTCTGACAGTTCAGCTTCAGAGCGGTGCTCAGTCGTCGAGAGGATACAATCTGGCGGATTGGCGATTCATGGGCCTCCGGGGCCGCCCACTCCATACTTGCTCAATTTCCTCGCCTGTTGGGTTGAGCGAGTATGGCGCTTTGGCGATTCGCAGGCGTCCGGGGCCATTCCCGCCATACTTGCTCAATTCCTCCCCCCTTGAGTTGAGCAAGTATGATGCCATGTTGCCGAAAAGCAACATAGCGGGCGGAATGGTGGTTGATGGCCGGGCGGCTACTGCCGGGCCTCCTCAGGAGTCACGCGCTTCTGGCCGCCGGCCCGGGCCGCCACGGGCTCAATGACGGGCGCCGCCTCGCCCGCCGCGACCATGCGGCGGACGAGGCGCGCGCGCATCACATCAGCTACCTTGCGGTGCGATTCCAGGTGGATGCGGTTATCGAGTTCGTGCGGGTCAGCCTGAAGGTCGTAGAGGAACTCCTCGACGTAGCGGTCGGAGGCGGAATCGGTCCAGCCCTTCTTGTCAGGGGCCGAGACGCTGTACTTCCAGCGGCGGGTGCGTACGCAGCGGGCCACCTGGGCCTCGCTGATCTGGACGAACACCTCCTCGGGCCAGTCCTGAGTCGCCCCTTTGGTGAGCGGCAGGATCGAGCGGCCCTGCATCTCGCGGGGCACAGGAATCCCCGCGGCGTCGAGCAGCGTCGGCGGCATATCCACGAGGCTGACAAGTTGGCGGAGGCACCCGCCGCCGAAGAAGCCGGGCCCGGTGAGCGCCATCGGGATACGGATCGAACTCTCGTGGCACGAGCGCTTGTACTCGCTGTTGCGCGTCTTGAAGTGGCAGCCGTGATCGCTGGTGAAGAGCACGATGGTGTTCTCGGCCAGGCCCAGGCTCCTCAGGGCGTCGAGCAGGCGGCCGAATGCCTCGTCGAGGCGCTTGATCATGCCCCAGTAGCCGCCCAGGTGGGCGTGGGTGGAGCCGCCCAGGGCCGCGAGGTCGGCGGGCACCCAACGGCCCGTGTAGCGCTCGCGATAGCCGTCGGGCGGCGGATAGTCGTCCAGGTGATTCTGGAAGTGCGGCTCGAGGTACGAGAGGAAGAGGAAGAAAGGCTCGTGCTGGTGGGCGTCCACGTAGCGGATGGCCGCGTCGGTCTGCGCGTCCACGCGGTAGCCGGGCAGCTTCACCTCGCGGCCGTCGCCGTCGTACATCACGCAGTCGTAAGCGTCGGAGCAGAACTCCAGCACGTCGGCCCCCAGCCAGTACTGATAGCCGCCGCGCTCATCGGGCGGCACGACGCTCTGGCTCGCGAGGTGCCACTTGCCGATGTAGCCCGTGTGGTAGCCCGCGTCGTTGAAGTGGTGCGCGAGGGTCCTCAGGCCGCGGCGCAGCGGAATACCGTTGCGCCACGTGCCGGTGGCCGTGGCGTAGAGGCCGGTCTGAAGCACGGACCGGGCCGGCGCGCACACCGGCTGGCACGTGAAGCCGAACTGGCAGTGAGTGCCCTGGGTGGCCACGCGGTCGTAGTTGGGCGTCAGGTCCAGCGGGTTGCCGAAGAGGCCCGAACCGTCCCACCGCTGCTGGTCAGTGAAGAACACGATCACGTTCGGCTTGTCGGCGCGTGGCTTTGCCATCTGGAGACTCCTTCCGCCGTCCCTCCCGAAGGTCCCAATACCTTCGGGAGGGCAGTTGTGGGGACCGCTTCCGGCACGGAAACGTTCCCCTCCCGAACGAATTGGAGCGTTCGGGAGGGCGGCCGTGCAGGGCGATTCTAGCCGCGCTCAGCCCCGATTGCAATCCAGCCGGAGGATGTGGTAATGTGGGATGGGGAGGCAACGCCTTTGGGGAAACGGAACTCGATGAGCCCACTGCTGCTCGCCGCGTGCGTGATTGTGGCCGCAGAGCCCGCCTTCGAGCCCACGGCGAACTACTCGGCCCAGAACATCGAGGGCTGGACCGTGCTCGTCCACAAGAAGCTCCTCGACGAGAAGAAGGAGCTGGGCGAGAAGACGCTGAAGCTGCTGGCCGCGCGCCTCTACGATGTGGCGCGCGTGGTGCCCGCACCCGCGGTCGAGAAGCTGCGCCAGGTGCGCATCTGGGTCGAGGAGAACCCCAAGGTCGCCTGCGCCTGCTACCACCCCTCGCGCGGCTGGCTCGCGAACAACGGCTTCAACCCGGAGAAAGAGAAGTCCATCGAGATCGGCGGGCCGACGAACTTCCTCAACTGGGCCGAGTGCCAGCCGAACATGGTCCTGCACGAACTGGCCCACGCCTACCACCATCAGGTGCTCGGCTACGATCAGCCTGACATCAAGGCGGCGTTCAAGCGGGCCGTGGAGAGCAAGTCGTACGAATCGGTGCTCTACTATCAGGGCGGCAGGAAGCGAGCCTACGCGCTGAACAACGACCAGGAGTATTTCGCCGAGTTGTCCGAGGCCTACTTCGGCACCAACGACTTCTACCCCTTCGTGCGCCCCGAGGTGCGCGAGCACGACCCCGAGATGTTCAAGGTGCTGAGGAAGGTCTGGGGGTCGTAGGGCGGGACGCTTTGAACAGACCGACGCCGCCCGCCCATAGCTCGTCCGTGGCCGGATTGAAGCGCAGGACGATGGGCTTGACGTAGGGCAGATCGCCCGTGATGTCGCTCCATGTGGCGCCGCCGTCGCGGCTCTCGTGTACCGAGCCGACCGCGCCCGTGCCCCAGGTGACGCGCGAGAGCCAGAGTACCCGATCGTCTTTCGGGTTGATCTCGAGGCCGACGATAGATACGGAGCCCTCGAAGCTCGTGAGCTTCCGCCAGGTGGCGCCGTGGTCGTCGCTGCGCCAGAGGTTGGCGCCCGGGCAATACACCACGCCCGTGGGCGACACGGCCACGTTGAAGACCCAGACCTCGTTCTTGAACACGTGGCTCCAACTCGCCCCCCCGTCGTCGCTCCGATAGAGCCCGCCGCCGGCGCCGCACGCGCCCCAGTAGAGGCGCCTCGGGTTCGTGGGGTCCACGGCCAGGCCGTAGAACACCCGCCGGCTGCCCGGCTGCGCGGGCAGAGGCGCCCAGGTGCGGCCTCCGTCGGTGGACTTGAAGATCCCGCCGCCTTGGCTCTGGCCGGGCACGGGGTCGCCGTCAATGCCCAGATAGAGCACGTTGGGGTCGGTGGGGTCGGCGGCCAGGGCGCGGGCGTAGCCCTCGCCCCACATCGTGTTGGCCGTGGGGCGGCGCGGGGGTAGCCCCTCGGCGTGGGTGGTGAAGGTCCTACCGCCATCGTCACTGACCACGGCGCAGTTGAGCGGCTTCTCCCACAGCGAGCAGGTCGAGACGATCCGCTCGGCGCTCGGCGACACGTGGACCCGCCATTGGTGGCCGCTGAGCTCCGTGGAGTACTTGAGGGGGCACAGGACGCGCCATGTGGAGCCGTTGTCCTCGCTGGCGAGAAGGCCCTCGTCCATCGCGGTCACGTAGATCCTGCTGCCGACGAAGCGGAGGTCGGTCGCGCACGTGATGTCGGCGCCGCGGTCGCGCTGCTCCCACGTCCTGCCACCATCGGCGCTGAAGGCGTTGCGCCAGTTGGCCGCGATGAACAGCTCGCCGGGGCGTTGCGGGTTGATGGCCAGGTTGCTCGGCGTGCTCAGCGGGCAGGTGCCCGTCGCGCGGCCGCCGTAGTCCTCGGGACACGTGGGGTCCGAATCGAAGTCGCGCCTCAGGGTTCGCGATTCCTCCCAGGTCTTCCCCCCGTCGGTCGAGCGGTAGAAGTAGCCCTCCCAGTTGGCCGCGCCGATGCAGTAGACGGCGTTCGGATCGCGCGGGTCCACAGCGACTTCGCGGATGGAGCAGCCCTGCTTGATGCCGGCATTGGCGACGGTCCACGTGGCGCCGCGGTCGGCCGAGCGGCGAACGCCCTCCTGCCGGAAGGCGGCATACACCGTGTTCGGGTCGCTGGGCGCCACCGCCACGCAGGCCGCGTTCCTGGGCGTGGGGAGGTGCTTCCACGTCGCGCCCCCGTCCTCGCTCCGTAGAACGCCATACTCGGTGCTCGTGATGAACAGGAGCCTGGGATCGCTCGCCGCGACCGCGACGGACGAGATGGCGCCCTTCTCCTTGCGCTCGAGGTCGGCCGACTGCCGCGCCTCGGTGACGAACAGCGCGTCCTTGATCTTCTGGTTGGCATTCCAGCCTTCGGTGTCGCCCGGCTTCTCCCAGTCGCCCAGGATGAGCGGCTTGCCGCCCTGGGCCGCGGGGTGGAGCGTGAAGGCATCGAGGTACACCTCGCCCTTGTAGCCGCGTTCGGGCGAGCGGACGACGAAGTACACGATCCGCACCTCGGCCAGGTCCTTCAGCCCGGCCAGGTCGAGGGCGACTTCCGCCCATTCTCCCGGCTTGGCATCGGTGAAGGGGCCTTGCTGCCACAGCCACTTCGGGCCGCTCTGCACCACGAGTTGGGCCTGGAGCCTCGGCGCGCCAGCGGGCACGAAGAACCGCGCCGCGGCTCGCGCGTACGCTGAGGCATCCAGCACCTTGGGGAAGAAGCCCCTCTCCACCCGCCCGTTGCGGTCCCAGTCGCCGGCCTCGCTCTCGAAGGTGAGGGCGAGGCAGCCCGTGCCCCGGAAGGCCGGAGGCGCGGTCGTCCGCTGCTGGCCGGCGAATGCCTGGAGGTAGTCGAGTCTCCGCCACGACTTGCCGCCGTCCTCCGACTTGTAGAGCTTGCCGTGCCGGCTGCCAGCGTAGACGATGCTGCCGTTCGCCGGGTCGGCCGCGATGGGGCGCACGCTGGAGGCGCGCTCGACCGACAGGTCGAGCTTGCCCTTGGCCGTCTCATCGAGGAACTCCCAGTGCTCGCCCGCGTCGGCGCTCTTGCACAGGCCGCTGACCGTGCCCGCATAGACCGTGTCGGGGCTGGCCTTGCTGGCCGCGAGGGCATAGACTGCATAGTCGGCGAGGCCGCGGTTGATGAAGCGCCAGTGTTTGCCCTTGTCCTCGCTCTTGTAGGCGCCGCCCACGTCGCCCCCCAGGTAGATCACCCCGTCGCGGGTGGGATGGAAGGCGCACGACCAGAAGAAGCCGCCGCCGCCCCAGCCCGTGGCCCGCCAGGCGGGCTCGGCCGCGCGAACGCCGCCGGCCGCGAAAGCGAGGAGCAGGGGCAAGGCGAGACGGCGCCCGCAACCGGCAGACCCCACGGATGCCTCTCCTACCAGGTGATTTCCACCGCGCCCGTGCCGCGGACCTCGTCGCTCGCCAGGGTCATCTCGAGCCGGCACTTCGGCACCAGACGCGGGAGATGGCATCGGATCGAGGGCGACCACCAGGGCGTGCGCATCCGCTCGGCCACAGCGGCCTCGCGCGTGAGCAACTCCGCGCCGTCCGGATCGATCACGCGGAGGACAATCCGGACGTTCGAGAGGGCGCCGTTGCCCACGACCTTGAGGGCGAGCATCAGGCGGCTGACCGGGCCGTCGGCTGCCATGGCCGTGGTCGGCTGCACACCGACGGCGAGGACGCGCGCCTCCGTGGCCGGCGGCTGAGCCGGCGGTTCCTGCACGGGCACCTCGACCTCGACGGGTTTGGCGTCGGGCGCGACATACATCGTGTCAATCCACACCGGGCCGCACACCTCGCCGTACGTGGCGTTGTTCAGCCCGAAGCCCGTCACCTGGGTATAGCCTCTGGGCAAGAGGCGGTCGAGGGGAATGCTCACGAGCTGCCAGGTGGCCTCGAGGTCGTCAACGGCCACATAGTCGGCCAGCGAAACGTAGGGCCACTTGGCGTCGGACGGCGCGGGGTCGCCGCCGGCGCCGCGCGCGTAGAGCCAGAAGGTGAGCTGCTGGCCCCCCGCGCCGCCGCCGTTGATGTAGAAGCGCAGGGCGCTTGCGGCGCCCGCGTAGCGCGTCACGTCCGCCGCCGGGAAGCCCACCGCGGCTCCATCCTGCCAGGGCTGTGTGAAGCCCTCGATCTGGATGGCGCTGCCGCCGCCGCCCTGCGTGGGGTAGTGCACGAGACTCAGGTGAGCGGCGCCCTTGCCACGGAGCGTGAGGGCCTCCGCCGCCTCGGGGAGCAACGGCAGCGCCTCCGGGGCGGCGGCGAGCGGCTCGCGAAGCTCGACCGAGGCGCCGCGGACCAGCTTGAGCAGCCGCTCGAGCCGCCCCACCAGGGCCGCCTCGGCCTCGGAACTGTCGAGCGCGCGCAACGAGCGGGCCACCCAATGGCTCGGCTCGGCGGCCCCGGCCCTCGGGCGAGCGGCCACGCGGGCCACCAGCCGCCTCCCCGTCGCCGCGTCGGCCGCGACGCGCGGGATCGCGTCGCTGAGTTCCGCCGCGATGGCGCGCCGGGAACGGCCGGCTCGAAGGGCCTCGGCGACCCCGAGGTGCACCGAATGGTAGCTCGCCCACACCCGCGCGTGGGCGACCTGCTCCGTCAGGCCGTAGAAGGAGGGCGCGGCGTCGGTGTAGATGAGCTGTCGCTCGCCCGTCTCGAACCGCTGCCAGACGCGCTCGAGGCTGGCGCTGGCGCGCACCAGAGCAGCATACTGCTGCCGCATCCGGGACGCCGAGTTGGCCGTTTCGGCCAGGCGCGCGACGTCGCCGGGCAGGGCGCAGTACGATGGGCTAACGCACCCGAGGAACACCTCGGCGAGCGCGGGGCCCGCCTTGTCGCCATAGGCCGCGGCCAGCAGCGGCGGCAGCGCCGCGCCGAAGAACGCCGCAGGCTCCGAGCCATCACGCTCGACGTTCAGATCCCCCGCCCACGGCTCCGCTCCGGGCGAATCCGCATTCCACAGGTACTGGGCGCCGGCGGCTGCCGCAAGGAGCGAGCACGACGTCGAGGTGGCCAGCACGCCAGCCATACGGCCTGCCCGTGCGAACGTCACGGCGTGGCGGGCCCGGCTCGAGAAGAGCGGGCACCACGCATCATCGCCCGCCGTGGAGTCGGTGTTCCATAGCACATAGAGGGGGCGCGGCTTGACGAGGCGCGAGAACGCCTCGATAGCAGGTTGCGCGCTCTCGCGCACCGCCACGGCGAAGCTCTGCGGCGCGTCGAGGTGTTCATGCAGCGAGGCCCAGTAGGCCCGCAGGCGATCATGCGTCGGGTGGTCCGGGTGGAGCAGGATGCCCGGGTCGGCTGGAGAGGGGACCGCGAGCAGGGATACTGCCGGCGCGTGCTGCCGGAAGACGCGGTGCCACAGGTTGAGCAGGTGGGCATCGGCGGTGGCGCGGTCCTCGCCCCAGCGCGTCCGGCACGCCTGGCAACGGCGCTCCCACAGGTTCGCATCGGCGTAGCGCGTGTCAGGCAGTTGCAGCAGGACCAGGCCGTAGCCCGCCTGGCCGAGCAGACGCGCGGCCTGCTCAGCTCGCCGGCGGATGCGGTCATCGAGGCTCCAGCAGTAGTATCGCCTCGTGGTGTGGTGCCGCGCGCAACGCGAGACTTCGGGGTCCGTGTCGTCGGCGGGCGAGACGCCCACGTCGCAGGGCACGGCCTCGCAGACCGTGACGCCGCGCGCCCGGGCGTAGTCGGTTACGCGACGCAAGGCGGCCAGGAAAAGCTCTGCCTTCTCACGGGTCCCGGCAGCGGCCTCCAGCGCGTCGAGCGTGTGCGGCACGCCTCCCAGCGGCAGCCACGCGAGGTTCAGCTTCAGGCGCACCAGGAAGTCCAGGGCCGCCTTGGTCTCGTGCGCGTAGGCGTCGGCGTAGCGGCCGGGCTCGTCGGGCCGGCGCCGGAGGGCATCGAGGAGGCCCGCCTCAGTCCGCTCCCTGGGGTATCGGGTCAGCGGGTTGACCATCCGGAGGGGGAAGTCGGGCCAGTCGTTCACGATCGCTGACGTGAGGGTGGGGCGGCCCCCGGGATCCGCCTGGAGCAAACGGCGCAGGGTCACGGCTGCCCAGAGCAGGCCCTGCGCGTCCCGCCCCACAAGACGCACGCGCGTGGGACCGGTGCTGTCAATGGCGTACCCCTGCGGGCGCCCCTGGGCGGCTCCCGGGGCGATGGCCAGCTCGATGCGGCGGCCGGCGAAGGCCGCCTCGTCCGGCGACCCGGCCGACACCACGCGCAGGGGCGGGTGGCCGAGTTCGCGAAGCCGCAGGTTGATCTCCTCGGCAGCCGAGAGCACGAGGTCCGATGGCGTGCCGGGCACCACGAGCACGGCGGGTCCGAGCGGCTGTTCGCCGCTCAGTTCGAACTGGCGTGGGGCAGGCACGACGCAGTGGGCTGGGTCACGGCCCTCGGCCTCGGAGTCCCTCTTGCAGCCTCCAAGGGCGCAGGCGAGGGCAAGGGCCCCGAGGAGGCGGCAGGACGCCCATGCCGCTCGCTCAGAGAGTGGCCGACTTGAAGGGTTCAGCATAACGGACACCGATTCGGCGCCCCCACTGGGCAGCGCGCCGGGCCACCATGTCCAGCCGCAGGGCCGTCATCTGGCTGGCGTGGCAGCGGCAGAGGGCGAGCTTGCGCTCGTAGTGCTCGGAGATGTCTTCGATCCAGTCGTAACCGGGGTCGAGGAGCCCGCCCTGGCACGAACTGCCAGGGGTCCAGAAACGCAGCGTCGCGTGCGCCAGGTCGGCCTTGCGGCGCTGGAACGCCTGCCAGACCATCGAGGCCACCGCATGGTGCTCGGGGTCGAGGTCGAGCGGGGTCTGCGTGAGCACGAGGTCGGGCTCGAGCGCCGCGAGGAGGTCGGCCAGGCGCGCGACGTGCTCGGGCTGCTGGAACGCGATGATGAGGGGGGGCAACTGCGGGCCGCGGGTTGCGGAGTGCGGGGTGGCAGACAGGGTGGCGGAGACGGGGGCTGGGACATGGCCATAGCCGATGCTGACGGCCCGATGGCCGTCCCAGTAGTGGCGCTGAGGATAGTCGAGGTAATGGACCTGCGCGCCCAGGAGCGCGGCGGCGGCCTCCTGCTCGCGGCGGCGGATGGCCATGGTCTCGGCCGGGGGCAGGCGGCGCGCGGCGGCCTCATCTCCGTTCGGCGGAATGATCGAGCCCGAGCAGTTGTCGGTGGCCATGAGAATGTGGATGGCGCCGCCCTGGTCGGACCACTTGGCCAGGGCGCCGCCGGCGTTGAGTTCGGCATCATCGGCGTGAGCCGCCACCGCGACGAGGGTCGGCTTGGAACTCACTGGCTGACTCGCACCTCCTTGCCCGTGGCGGCCGACTTGTAGATGGCGTCGAGTATCTGCTGGACGGCCAGGCCGTGCTCGCCCGGAGCGATGGTTTCGCGGCCCTCGAGGCAGGCTTCCACGAACTCCTGGTAGGCGGTGGGGCAGGGGACGAGGCCCTGCTGGAGCTTCGCCTCCCACAGCGCGCCGTCGTGCTCGGTGAAGAGGCGGGCCTCGAACTCGTAGGTCTCGTTGACGTTGGAGTGCAGGAGGCCGCCCTTGGTGCCGAGGAGCTGGGTGATCATCTCCTCGCGCTTCTGGGTGAAGCCGGCCCAGCTCGCCTCGGCGATGAGCGTGGCCCCGCTGTCGAAGCGGATCAGGGCGCCGCCGATATCCTCAACGTCGAACTCTTTCTTGAGCTCCTTCGCAATGCGCGCGCCGATGACGTTATAGGTGCTGGCCGACACCGACACGGGCTTGGGGCTGCCCATGAGCCACATGGCCATGTCAATGCGGTGCACGCCGAGGTCAATGATCGGCCCGCCGCCCGAGAGCTTCTTCTGGCCGAACCAGCCGCCGAAGCCGGGCAGGCCGCGGCGGCGATACCAGGCTGTGCGCCCGTAGTAGATGTCGCCGATGGCCCCGCTGTCTACGAAGCTCTTCAGCGAGCGGGTCTGGGGCATGAAGCGGTAGGAGAAGTTGATCATGAGCCGCCGGCGGGCCTTCTTCGCGGCCGCCAGCATGGCCTTGGCCTGCGCCACGTTCATGGCCATGGGCTTCTCGCACAGCACGTGCAGGCCGGCCCGCAGGCAGTCAATCGTCACGGGAGCGTGGAAGGCGTTGGGCAGGGCCACGCTGGCGGCGTCGAGTTCCAGCGCCCTGGCCTGGGCCAGCATCGCCCGATGGTCGGTGAAGCAGCGATCCTGGGGAATCTGGCATTCGGCGGCGAACTGGGCCAGGCGCGCCGTGTCCACGTCGCAGAGGGCGACGGCGCGCGCCCGGGGGTTCGCGTGGTAGTCCTTGAGGTGATGGCGCCCCATCCCGAGCCCGATGACAGCCACATTCAGGCGATCCTTGGCCACAGAGATGGCTCCTCTCGTGTTGCAGTGTGCGCGGTGGGCCGGCCACGTTCGCCGAGTCCCGCCGCGGCATGGGCGGCATGGTACGCCGGCGCAGGCGGCGGATCAAGTGCGTAATGCGGCCGGGCTTGGGCGTCCGGCCGCCGAGTTGACACGGCGGCCCGGGTGGGGTAGGATTCCCTGTGCGGGGAAGGAGAGATGAGATGGGCAAGCGGTTCAAGTTCCAGTGCGGGTGTGGCCAGCGGCTGGTGGCCGAGGAGCGGATGGCGGGGTTCCAGATTCGCTGTCCCGCGTGCGGAGGCGCCATGCTCGTGCCGCCCGGCGGGCAAGCCGTCAACGAGAAGGCCTATCGTGAGACCGAGCGCTATGTGCTGGCCTGCACGTGCCAGTATCGCATGCTGGTGAAGGCGGAGACCGCCAACCACACGCTCTACTGCCCCATGTGCCAGAGCCGGATACGGGTGCCGAGCCTGGACGTGCTGCGAAAGGGCACAGCCCGTGTGCTCGTGGTGAAGTCGTCGGCCGAGGATCGGATCAAGACCGAGCAACTGCTGCTGCTGGTGGATGACGAGGGAGGGCCTGGGCGCGAAGTGAGCTGAGGTGCGCCCGAGACGGGTGACCCGCTAGCCCGCGCGCGAGACAGGGTGCAGCACGCTCACGGCGTGTAGAGTGTGCGGCAGGGGGCGTAGGCGGCACCCGGCGGCTCCGTGCCCCCCAGCGCCCTCGCGCTGATGCGCACGCGGCTCACCATGATGCCGTTGCCCCACGTCCAGATGCCGACTCGATTCCCCGGGAGCGGGTCGGGATCCTTGTAGGTGAGCACCCGCACGCCGTCCACAAAGAAGTTGAGAGTGTTCCCGCGCTTCTCGGCCTTGAGGTAGAACCAGCGGCGGTGAATGCCGGAGGAGCGTGGGATCACCGAGTCGCAGCGGGCCACCACGGTGTTGCCGCGTGTGATCGCTGTCTCCTTGTTGTCCCAGCCTCCGTAGAGGAAGCTGTAGCCGCTGCTCAGGTCCTGCCCGTCCGCGCAGATTGTCACATTGAAATCGCGGGTGTACTTGTAGGCCGTGCCGCCCTTCGAGGTGTCCATCTTCGGGCCGACGGCGAACTCCACGCTCACGTCGCCGTCGAAGGCGTTCTTGTTCCAGATGGCGGCGAGCGACGAGGCGTCGGGCACGCCGGAGAAGAACGACCACCGCGGGTCGCACTCCCAGCGGTTGCTGATCTCCCAGGTGCCGGCGGCGGGGCGCCAGTCGCTGCTGGCCCGGCTGAAGGTGTAGACCTTCACGGTGTCGGAGAAGACCACGACGTCCTGACGCGGGATCGGCAGGTTGTGGGCGGCGAAGGCGGCCCGGCAGCCGGGCAACGGCTGCGGGTCCTTGGCGGCGAGGAGCGGCTCGTCGTTGACCGACGCCATGATGTAGTTGCCCAAGCGCTCGAAGCGCAGGCGGCGCACGGGTGCCTCGAAGGCTACGGTGCGTTGGGCGGCCTCGGCTCCGTTGCGGGTGAGGAGCGCGCGGTAGGCGGTCTCGCCCTTGGCGGCATCGGGCCACGTGAGCACGAAGCTGTAGCCCGAGAGCGCCGTCTTCGGCGAGTCGGCCGAGAGCACCAGGCGCACGGCCCGTGGCTGCTTGCCCTCGGCCGCCGCGCGGGCCGCCTCGCCCTTGAGGTCAATCTCCATGGTCGCGTCGCCGAAGAAGTCGGCCCGGTGCCAGTAGACCTCGGACGGCACGCCATCGAGGGCCTCGGAGACGGGCTCCCAGTCGTTGGCGGCGCCGGCCCAGACCTCCATGGTCAGTTCCCGGGAGAAGATCTCGTGGGTGGTGAGCACGGGCTCGGGAGGGAGGGGGAAGCGGACGCGCACGGCCTCGAACCTCGGCTGCTGGGCTTCGGCGGCGTAGAGCCCCACGGCCCCGCGCGGCAGGCCGGGCACCCAGGCGCTGGCCACGGGTTGCCCGTCGAGATGTGCCGTGGCCACGGCGCCCCGCCACTCGACGCTGAGGACGTGGCGGGTCCCCGCCGTGGCCTTGTGGGCGATGGCGTGCTCCTGGGCCACCCGCTTGCCGTCTACCGTGGCCTCGAAGCGCACGGCCCCGGCGGCCGGCTGCCAGGCGAACAGCGCGTAGTTCGTCTCGTCCAGATACCGGCTGACCACGCCCACTTCGGTGGCGGGCACCATCTGCTGGGGCAGGCGCACGCCCGCCTCGAGTGTGTAGTCGCGCCAACGGGAGCTCCCGGCGACGGCCTTGGCCGGCGCGTCGGCCGTGGCCACGCAGGCGTGGCGGCCCTCCTCCGAGCGCGGCTCCCACGAGCCGCCCAGCGGCCGCCAGCGGCCCAGCGCGGGCACCGAGAAATCATCTTCGAACCCGCGCACGCTCTGCACCAGCGTGTCATCGAAGTGCGCTTCGGCGGGCGCCTGGACCGCGGTGTGCAGGCCTACCTGGCCGAAGCAGAGCGCGCCGTCCGTGACGCTGAAGACCTCGTGCCCGTCAATGAACGTGCGGATGCGGGCGCCGGTGACCTCGGTCTCGAGTTCGTACCACACGCCCGGCTGGTAGCCGCCGGGGGCCTGGGCCAGGACTGTCTCCTCGCCGTGCCAGCGCTTGAGGAGCTGGCGGCGGCCGGCCGAGCCGTCGGGCTGGCGCGCGGCGTTCCAGCGGAAGAGATAGCAGTTGTCCGCATCGCGGTAGTAGAAGTACAGGCCCACGTCGCCCGGCCCCGCGCTGCACGCGGCGGCGCGGAAGCGGTAGTTATCCCAGAACCATTCCCCGCGGACCGCTGCCGCCGGCTTTCCGCCGGAAGCCGAGCCGACGTAGTAGAAGGCATTGCTCGACAGGCTGGGGTTGCGCAGCGTGGCCAGGTTCCAGCTGCCGGCCACAGGCTTCCAGCCGTCGCCCTCCGTGGCGCCCTTCATGAAATCGTCGGCGAAGTAGATCGGGTCGCAGGGCTGTGGGGTGCCCACCTTGAGGGTCGCGCCTGGGCCCCGCGCGCCGGCTCCGATGCTGCCGCCGTGAAACGACTCGTCCTCGGCCGCTGCGGCCACCACGTCGTTGAGCACGACCTCGAGAGTGTCGTAGCGCCGCTTGAGGATGACCTTGTTGGCTCCGACGGCGAGGCGGCAGGGGCGCGCGACGCCCAACTCGGACTCCAGCCCGCTCTCGACCTTGCAGAGGCGCACGCGGGAGCGTGTCAGCTCGGCGAAGTAGTAGTTCTGCGGGTCCTGGAGATCGAGGAGCACGCGCACCGTGGCCTCGCCCTCGGGTGCCAGTGTCACGACGACCGGCAGGTTGTAGGCCCGCGCGCGCGGCCCCTCGCGGACCTGGTAGCCGTAGGGCTCCCACTCCGCGCGCGGGAGGACGCGCGCCGCCGGCCCCTCGGTGCCCGGCAGCCAGGCGAACCCGAGGTAGCTGGCAGCGAACCAGCCGCCTACGGCGAGTGCCGCCAGCACCACGAGGGACGCAAGAAGCTTCTTCATCGCGCGGCGGGCCGCCAGTCTTCGGTGGGTGAGTACGAACTGCTTTGACGCCAGCCAAGTCGGATTATACGCCGGGCACGCGCGGCGAGTCAAGCACGGTGCCGAGCCCGGCGCCTGCGCAGCCTTGGGAAAAAGCATTTTGCACTTGACAGGCGATGGCCACGATGCTAGCATCACAGGGTGTGTAACACAGGCGTCGGCAGGTGTCGGCCCTGGGTTCGGCGGCGCGGCGCGTGCAGGCGCCAGCCGCGGTCGGCAAGTGGGGTAGCCACGGGTCCCTCTGTGTTGAAAAGGAGGAGCCATGAGACAGTGGCTTCTGGCGGCGGCGGCAGCAGCATTCATGGGCGCTGGACTGGTCGGGTGCGGCGAAGAGGCGGCCCCGCCTCCCCCCAAGCCAAAGCCCCCGGCCACCAAGCCGGCGATTGACACAGCCAAGAAGGCCGAGCCGAGCACGGCTACGCCGGTAGAGAAGAAGGAAGAGGCAAAGGGAGAGGTCAAGAAGGAAGAGAAGGCGGAAGAGAAGTAATCTCGCCGCCTCGCTGCGGGCAGTGCCGCCAGGCACCGGCGCCGGGATGCGCTGTGGCTGTTCGCGTGGCGGCGTTGCCTAGTAGAGCCAGACGGTGCGAGTCGGCTCAGGCCACCGACCGATTTCGGCTCGACACCGGGGTGCCCGACGCCGCTGGCGCGGCGCCGGGCACTCTACTTCCCGCCCCGTGCGTCGCGCACGCGGGCCAGGAGCGGCGGCCAGCGTCGCTCGCCGTACACCGCGCCCGCCGTCGGGTGCCCTGGACAAGAATGACTGGGACGGGATGGCGTCTCTGATTTCCCGTCTTCAGGGCGACGAGCGCCTGCGTCGCCTGGTCCGCCGCCTGGCTACCGGCAGGGGGGGCGCGGCCGGTGGGTTATGGGGATCCTCTGTCGCCTGCTTCCTGGCTGCCCTGTCGCGCGAGGCCGGCCGTCCGCTGCTGGTCGTTGCCCCGTCGGTCGAGGCGGCCGAGGAACTGACCGAGGACCTACGCCTCTTCACCGCGGACTTCCCCACGCTGTTCCCCGCCTGGGAGACGGCGCCCGGCGAGAGCCCCTTCCCCGGCCTCGCGCAGTCGCAGCGCCTCGGCCTCCTGCGCCGCCTGTGTAAGGCGGGTCCCGAGCCTGCCCCCCGGATCGTCGTGGCCGCCGTTCAGGCCCTGCTCCAGCCAGTCCCGTCGCCCGAGGCCGTGGCGCGGAGCACTCTGACGATCCGTGTTGGGGAGCGCCACACACTGGAAACGCTCGCGGAGTGGCTGGTCGAGCGCGGCCTTCGGCGCGTGCCCATGGTCGAGACGGCCGGCGAGTTTAGCGTCCGCGGCGGCATTCTCGATCTCTTCGCCCTGGCCACGGCCAAGCCCTGCCGCATCGAGTTCTTCGGCGACGAGGTGGAGTCGATCCGGACCTTCGACATCGAGACGCAGCGGTCCGACGCGCGGCTGGAGTCCTGCGAGGTGGTGGCATTGAGCGGCCGGCAAGTGGTGCAGGCGACTCAGGGCGCGGCGCGGTCGCTGGCCGATTTCCTGCCCGCGGATGCCTGGGTGTGCGTGCATGAGCCGCTGGAGGTCCAGCAGCGGGCCGAGCGCGCGGCCGAGCAGCTCGGCGCGAGCGAAGAGCTGCTCGGCTTCGACTCCCTCTACAGTGCCCTCTCGCGCCGGCCCATCCTGCACACTCAGAGCGTCTACACGGGCGCTGAGGAGGGGGCAGAGACCTTCGACGTTCATTCCACTCAGGGCTTCGACGGCCAGCTCGCCAGCATCGTGGCAGAGCTGGACCGCCTGACGCGTTCCAACGATGTCGTGGCGATCTTCTGCGCCAACGCCGGCGAGCGCGAGCGGCTCCAGGAACTGCTCAAGGACGCCGACTTCCCGCGCCCAGAGCGGCTGGAGTACCGCGAGGGCTTCCTGTCGGCCGGCTTCGAGTTCCGCGACCTGCGCTTCGCGTGCGTGGGCCACCACGAGATCTTCAACCGCTACGCCCAGCGCCGGCGGCCCGGCCGGCGGGCCACGGCTCCCGTCGAGAGCTTTCTCGACCTCGAGCGCGGCGACACCGTGGTGCACGTGAGCCACGGCATCGCGCGCTTCCGCGGCATGGAACGCCTGAATCGCCGGGGCGAGCTCGAGGACTTCCTCACCCTTGAGTTCGCCGACAACGTGCTCCTCTACGTCCCCGCCACCAAGATTGACCTCGTGCAGAAGTATGTCGGCTCGCTCCGCGTGCGGCCCACGCTCTCCAAGCTCGGCGGCACCCAGTGGGAGACCCGCAAGGCCGCTGTGCGCGAGGCGGTCCGGGACCTTGCGCAGGACCTCCTCCACGTCCAAGCCATCCGGTCGCAGATGCCCGGGATCCCGTACCCGCCCGACGACCCGCTGGTGGCGGAGTTCGAACGCGCTTTCCCCTACACCGAGACGCCCGACCAACTGACGGCGAGCGACGAAATCAAGGCCGACATGGAGAAGCCGCGCCCCATGGACCGCCTGCTGTGCGGCGACGTGGGCTACGGCAAGACCGAGCTGGCCATGCGCGCCGCCTTCAAGGCCGTGGCCGCCGGCAAGCAGGTGGCCGTGCTCGTGCCCACCACAGTGCTCGCCCAGCAGCACTTCCGCACCTTCCGCGAGCGGTTCGCCGACTATCCGGTCGTCGTCGAGGTCCTCAGCCGCTTCCGCAGCCCGGCCGAGCAGCGCGAGGTGCTGCGCCGGGCGGCCGAAGGGGGCGTAGACATCCTCATCGGCACCCACCGCCTGCTCTCCGGTGACGTGCGCTTTCGCGACCTCGGCCTCGTGGTGGTGGATGAGGAGCAGCGCTTCGGGGTTGAGCACAAGGAGCGGCTGAAGCGCCTCCGCGCCACCGTGGACATTCTGACCATGACCGCTACCCCGATCCCGCGGACCCTGCACATGGCCCTGCTCGGCATCCGCGACATCTCGGCCCTCAACACCCCGCCCCAGGACCGCCTCACCATCCGCACCCGCGTCTGCCGCCCCAGCCCCGACCTGATCCGCGACGCGATCCTGCGCGAGATGGCGCGTGACGGCCAGGTCTTCTTCGTGCACAATCGCGTCTACAACATTGAGGAGGTCGCCCACCACCTGCGGGCGCTCGTCCCCGAGGCCCGCTTCATCATCGGCCACGGCCAGATGAACGAGCACGAGCTCGAAGAGCACATGACCCGTTTCGTCAACGGCGAGGCCGACGTGCTCGTCTCCACCACCATCATCGAGAGTGGGCTCGACATCCCGCGCGCCAACACCCTCTTCGTCAACAACGCCGACCAGTTCGGCTTGGCCGAGCTCCACCAGCTGCGCGGACGCGTCGGCCGCTACAAGCACCGGGCCTATGCCTACTTCCTTGTCTCGCCCGAGAAGCCCCTAACCCAGGTCGCCCTGCATCGTCTCAAGGCCATCGAGGAGTTCGATGAACTGGGTGCCGGCTTCCGCATCGCCATGCGCGACCTGGAGATACGCGGCTCAGGAAACATCCTCGGCGTCGAACAGAGCGGCCACATCGCCGCCATTGGCTACGACCTCTACTGCAAGCTCCTCGAGGCCAGCGTGAAGGAACTGCGCCACGAGCCGGTCGTCGAACGGGTCGAAGTGGACGTGGATATTGACCTAAATGCCTATCTGCCAATAGAATATATCCCGGATGATGCGCAGCGCATGCAAATCTATCGCAAGCTCGCGCACGCCGCCACTCTGGAAGAGCTCGCCGCCGTGGGCGACGAGATGGCCGACCGTTACGGCGCCTGCCCGGAGCCAGTACGCAAGCTTTTAGCAAGACACGAGTTGCGCATCTACCTCGAGCCGTTCAAGATCACCAGTGTTGCTCGGCGCAAGGGCTATCTGCTCGTGCGGTATCTCGACCGCGCCAAGCTGGCCGAGCGGTTCGCCTCGCTGGGTAATCGCCAAGTGCGCGTGCTAGACGACACCACCGCGCACGTCATCCTCCCCGTCGGCCTCACCGAACCCCTTGACATCGTCGCCTGGCTCCGACGGCTGTTCGGCGGCCCAGCGTAGGTCTGCAATCTCGGCGGTCTCTCTGCCCCATAGAGAGACTGCGTGCATTGACCACATACTGCACCGCCCGCAGGCAAGGGGAGTTGCTCCCTCGGGTGGGCGCGGAAGAGGCGTTCCACAGACCGACATGGACCGATGAGGACAGATACCGACGCTGATGCGTACGGCCAGACCCTGGTGCCCGTTGGCGTCCATCTATGTCCGTGCTTCCCCGCGAGGTCTGTTTCTTGGGTTCACTTGCGTGCGATGAGGATGAACTCCTCGGGGTAGGCGTGGACGGCAGAGCCCTTGTCGGAGGTGAACTTGCCGCTCTGGGGGTTGCGCACCTGGGGCAGGGTCTTGACGGGGATAGCCCGTTTGACGACATCCACCAGCGTAAGCCCAAGATGTTCAAGGAGTTCGACGTGGACCTGTGCGTTGAGGATGGGCACGCCATCGAGGGCGGTGTTGCCGATGACGTCGCACAGGGTGCCGCCTGGCCTGAGCACGCGGCGCATCTGCCGGAAGGCGGTCTGCATATCGAGGAAGTACTGGCGCACCTCCTCGGCCTTGGCCAGGCTACGCAGGCGCAGCGCGGCGACGATCTCGCGGGCGAGCGGGCTATCGGCCTCGGCGCGCTCGCGGCTGCGCGCAGCAGCCGAGCCAATGAAGCCAGCCTTCACGAGGGGAGGGACTGCGGGCGGGAGGTCCCTGTCCCGGGTCTCGCGACGACGGGGCCCGCCTTCTTCAACGGTGTGGCCGAGCCACAGGGTGGTCAGCTCGTGCAGGTCGGCGTATTCGTAAGAGGTTACGTACGGAGGGCTTGTGACCACCAGGGCGACGCTCCGGGCGCTCCAGGGCAGGCGGCGGGCGTCGGCTAGTCGCAGGTCGCAGGCGCGCTGGGGTCTGCAGCGGAGGGCATCGGGCACGGTGTGCCAGAAGACGAGGTTGGCCCGCTGCATTTTCCGCAAGTGGCGCAGCAGTGGGCGCACAGGGTCGGGGACGCCGAGGGCGAGTTTAGCCCTGTCGCGGGTGGGTTTGCTGCTCTTCATGAGCCAGTAGGAGGCGGTCTTGAGGGTGTGCGAAAACGCGCAGCGCAGGAAGGCGCGGATGGCGGGGTCCTCCTCGGCCTCGATGAGGGCCAGGATGGTGCCGAGCGATCGCTGTTGGCCGCGGGGGAACCACCAGTCGAGGCGCTCCCGATTCAGGGGCAGGATGGGCTCGGGTGGGGGGAAGAGGGTGGGGCCGCGGCGCTCCTCGGTCAGCCAGGCGAGGCGCTGCTCGAAGCGGCGGAGGGCGACGTGCAGGCGGTCGGGCGCGATGGGCGTGGTCTTGGCACGCGCGGCAATGAGGGCGGCGGGATTGAGGTCGCAGCCGCGCGCCCGCCGGCCCGCCACCAGGGCCTCGACCAGCGTGGTGCCGGAACCCATGAAGGGGTCGAGCACGACGTCGCCCGGCGCCGAGTGCTCGCGGATGAGGCGCGCCGCTACCTGCGGAATGAACTTGGCCGGGTAGCGGTGGTAGCCGTGGGTGATGTAGCCCGTCTCGCGCGCGGTGCACTCGGCGAAAGACCAGGAGATGTCGAGCTGGATGGTGCTGAAGTCCCTTCGCATCGGTGGGTCACACACCGAAGACGCGGCGGATGAAGTCGCGGCTGATCCTGTGATTCTCCTCAAAGCTACGAGTGATCTGGGTCCCTTGCATCGTGGCGTGCTCGATGGAGATGGGACCGGCGAATCCCTTGCGCTTAAGGACGGCCGCGATGGCGGGAAAGTCTATGTCGCCCTCTCCGAGGGCCTGCACCCAGGTGGTGCCGATCGCATCGCGCACGTGGAGCGAGGCGGTGCGGCGGCCGTAGACCTCGAGCAGGGCCACGGGGTCGCCGCCGCCGTGGCGGATCCATTCGACGTCGGCGTTGAACCAGACGTTCGCAGGGTCGGTGCCGCTCATCCACGAATGCACTTCGCGTGCGGCGGAGCGCATTTCGGGCGAGTGGTTGTGCAGGGCGAAGCGGATGCCGAGGGCGCGGAGCTCGTCGCCGCAAGCGTCGAGCCACTTGGCCTGGGTGGCGAGTTCCTCGTCGGTCTTCTCGGCGCCGCCAGGTTTGACGGCGGGGTTGCAGTTGATGACGCGCACGCCGAGCTCCTTCGCCACCCTGGCATTGGCAACCATGGCGGCGATGGACTTGGGGGCTTCGTCCTCGATGTGGAAGGTGCCGCCGCTGTAGGAAGCCGGGAAGCCGAGCTTGTGGCGCTCGAGGGCGGCGGTGAAGCGCGGGTCGGCGGCCATGGCCGTGTCGCCCTCCACGTTGTCTATGCCGGCACGCTTGATGGCGGCGAACGCCTCGTCAAGCCGCTCCATGAGCGGCGGGCGGTTGGGGAAGTTCTCGGGCTGTGTCCAACCGTAGAGCTGCGTGGCGACGACGGTGGCAGGCATGACGGGCTCCTCAGGGGCATGACGGACAGAATGGATACGATAGACACCGTGGACTCAACCACGCGTGGGCGCATTGCGGGGCAGGCCGTACCGTCCATCTTGTCCGTAGTGTCCGTTGGCACGGGTCTTGTGTGCTACTTGAGCGCCCAGCGAAGCTCGGTGATCTCCTGGGGGGGCGGGGACTCGTCGCGGGGGACCTCGGAGGCCCGTCCGTGAACCAGCTTGTCCTTGCCGGGAGGTACGGCGCCCGAGAGGTCGGCCTCGACGGCATAGAGGCCGCGTCCGCGCGGGCTCTTGGCCGGGGTCCTGACTCTGGCGTGGAGGAGCACCCAGGGCGCGAGATTGGCGAGGGTGACTTCGGCAGGCAGGAGCGCCCACTGGGCAGCGGCGTTGCCTGAGGGGCTCGTAGGCGGCACGAGGCGGGTGGTGCGGACCTCGACCAGTTGGCGGGCGATCTGGAGTTGGAGCCTCTGGGCCGGGGGCACGAGGGCGGCGAGGGCTTTGGCCCTGGCCTCGTCGCGCGTGAGGGGGCACCAGGGCTTGGCGTCGGAGGCCGTGCGCACGGCGGCGGCGATCTCGACGCCGCCGTAGGCCTCCTCGTCGGGGGTAGGCGGCTCCTTGAGAACGGCCTGGATCGGCACCACGAAGGCGTCGCCGGAGCGGCGCATGACGCTGAAGCGCACCACGCAGTCGCGCTTGACGCGCAGGAACCAGCGGCGCTCTTCGCCACCGCTGAATTCGCCTTCGCGGAACACGCGGCCGCGCGTGGCCAGGACGTAGGGCGTGCTGCCGAGCTCGATGGTGCCCGCGTGTTCGACCAGAACGCGATAGGTGGGCTCGGGGTTGCCGGGGGGAGTGCTGCCGCCGGAATCGAAGAGCTGGCGGGCGGCGTCGGCCAGGCGCGCCGCATAGGTGCGGGTGTGGTCGGGGGTGAAGCGCAGAGCCGTTGTGGCCACGATTTCGAGGTCGAGGCCGGGCACGAGGACTCTGGCTGTGGCGTCCGGCTCGGCCTCGCCCGCCGCGGTGTGCGACACGGCCACTGCCCCCAGCACGGCGCAGCCCAACAGGAAACGATGCCAGCCCAGCCGTGTGCGATGTGACAGCCGCATGACCCAAATGATAGCAGCTTCGCGCCGTGTTGACAAGACCAATACGGGGGCTCGGCCCGCTCGGCCACATTCCCGAGCTCGGTGGGGTCCTTCTCTGGGTCGTACAGTTCATGGACGGCCGCTTGACGTAGGCGAGGGCGAGCGCCGCGACGCCGGCGCCCAGATGCCCGGGGAGAGCCCGACGCTTCAGCGGCGGTCCCCTCGGGAGAGGCGCACTGGCTGCGGCGACTCCAGCGCGCGCGACGGCATGTTGCAAGGCGTGGGGCGGATGCTACAATATTGGAGGGCGTGCGTACCCGCACGCGGGACTGGGAAGGTGTGCAAGCATGCGCACCCTACGGGGGTGTGGGAAGTGGCAACCGCGTGGAGATGCCTGGGGCTGTGGCTTGTCGCTGTGCTGTGCGCGGCAGGCGAGAAGGCGCAGGAGCCGCGCGCTGCCAAAGAACCGGATGCCAAGCAGGACCCGCCGTCCATGGTCTGCCGCAACCTCACGAAGGGCAACGTCGTGGCCTCGCGCCTGGCCATCGCCGACACGTTCGAGACGCGCCGCAAGGGCTTCCTGGGCCGCGCCAGCATCGAGCCGGGCGAAGGGATGCTGCTGACGCCCTGCTACGCGATCCACATGGTGGGCATGAAGTTCGCCCTGGATGTGGTGTTTCTGGACCGCGAGATGCGGGTGGTGGCCGTCTATCCGGACGTGCCGCCCGGGACGCTGAACCGGTCGAGCCGCAGAGCCCACAGCACGCTGGAGCTGCCACCCGGCACCATTGCGGCCAAGCGCATCGAGGTCGGCGACACGCTTCAGGTGCTTACCGCCGAGGAGGCGAAAGCCACGCCCGAGGTCAAGGCCGCGCCCGAGGCCAAGGCGCAAGCCAAATAGGCGCCGAGGCCGCGGCCGAGGAGGCGCGGCGCCGCATGGCGGAAGATCAAGCCTCGTCCTCGGCCTCGAGGCGGTCCAGGAAGCTGGGCGAACTGCGGCTGCGCGCCCGGGATGGGCGGGGCGGAGGTGCGGGGGCCTCCTCCTGGGGTTCATCGTTGAGGATGCCGGCGCCGAAGCTGGAGATGCGCGGCGGGGCGGGGGGCGGCGGCGTGCGGACCGGTTGGGCAGGCGCCGGTGGGCGGGTGGGCGCCGCGGGCCTGGGCTGGGGCGCGGGCTCGGGCGCCGCTGCATAGGGCTCGGCATCGGCCCGCGCGTCGCGGAAGATCATCTCCTCGCCGATGGGAGTGAAGAGATCGGCTACATCGCGTAGCTCGCGGCCCACGCTGCGCTCGAAGGCGTAGACCTCCGTGCGAACGCCTAGGGTGCGCAGCGCGTGCACCAGCTCCACGAAGTCGCCGTCGCCGCTCACGAGCGCGACCACGTCCACCTTGGGGGCCAGCATCAGCGCGTCAATCGTGATCCCGATGTCCCAGCCGCCCTTGCGCGTGCCGTCGGGGCGCACGCGGGGCTCCTTGGTGCGCAACTCGTAGCCGACCTCGCGCAGCATGGTGAAGAAGGAGTTCTGGTTGTTGCCATCGCGCATCGCGTAGGCGAGGGCGCGAACGACGTGGCGGCCGGCCGCTGCCGTGTCGAGGAGCTTCTTGTAGTTCAACCGGCCGCGAAAGCAATCGTAGGCCGAGTAGAACATGTTCTGAACGTCCACCAGCACCGCCACTCGCTGCGAGGGGTACGTAACGCTCATCATCGTCCTTCCTGTCGTGAGGGGACCAGCCGCCAGTGCGTAATGGCCGCCGCGCCAGCGCGCTCCCGCGGGGCCCGGCGCGAGGGCTCCAACCTATAGGACCTATTGTAGCAGAAGGTTCCGGGCCGCGCAAACCGGCGCCGGGCTGACAAGGATGCGGCTGGACACGCGCCGACAGGGCGGCGGAACGCCTCCGCTCCATACATGCCTGTGTCTTCTACAGGCCCAGGTCGCCCGCGACTCCCTGCATCGCCGTGAGGGAGAGCTGGACGAAGTCCTCGAGCGGGATAGCAAGCCGCTCGCATTCGCCGATGATCTCACGGCTCACGTTGCGCGCGAAATCCTTCTTCTTCATTCGCTTGAGCACGGAGCGGGCCGCGACGCTGGCGAGTCTCTTGTCGGGCATGACGAGCGCCGTGGCGACGATGAGACCCGTGAGGGTCTCGCCGCAGGCCAGGGCGATGCCGAGGCGGGATTCGCGGGGGATGCCGAGGGCCTCGGCATTGTGCTCGCGGACGGCCTGGAGGGCGTGGTCGGGGAAGCCGAGCGGGCGCAGGATGTCGCAGGTGGCCTTGGTGTGTTCGGCCGGGGCGTTGGCCGTGGCCTCGAAGTCCAAGTCGTGCACCAAGCCCACGATGCCCCAGAGGGCCTCGTCCTCGCCCAGGCGTCGGGCGAGTGCCCGGAGAATCGCCTCGGTGGCCAGGCAGTGTTTGCGCAGGGTCCCCGCCTGGACGTGGCTGGAGAGCAGGGCGAATGCCTCATCGCGCGTGATCACGGGGCCGCCTCCTATCGGGTGCGGGTATGTTGAGTGGCCAGTGGCTCTTCAGAGCCTGTCTCGGAAGGAGCCTTCCAGATCGTTCGCGGGGCAGGGACGCTCCCCCACAGCCCCATGCTTTGCTGGCCATGCTGCCGTCCTTTCGCGCCCCCATACTTGCTCATCCCGCAGATGAGCAGGAATGGCCGGAAGCGCGAGAATCGCTAATCCTCGCCATTCTGTCCATACTTGCTCACTTCCCCCCCTCAGGGTTGAGCAAGTATGGGCAGCGTGCGCCCCCCAGGCACTCGGCAGAGCCGTCCCCAGCAACCCCGGGGTCCGCAAGGAGAGGACACGTCCACCCCCCTGCATCGGCCGGTCGAGGCAAGATCGCCGAGCCCCGAAGAGCCCAATCGCTTAGAATACGCAGGCGGCCGAGGCGAGTCAACGGCGGTTCTGCCGCCGTTGCATTCGCGTTGCGCCCTGCTATAATGGGGCGGGGAGCGAGCCCTGGTCGAGGTGGCTTGCCATGGTGCGTCTCGTCGTGTCGGGGAAAGGGGAGAGCCGCGTCGTCGAGGTGCCGGGCCCGGTCATCACGCTCGGGCGTGGAACCGAGGCGACGGTGCGCCTGGCAGATGATGGCATGTCGCGCCGGCACTCGCGGCTCGAGGTGGCGCCCGATGGCTCATGCAAGATCACCGATCTCGGCAGCCGCAACGGCACTCGAGTGAACGGCGAACTGGTGCGGGAAGGGCCGATCAAGGCAGGGGACGTGATTCTGATCGGCACGACGCGGATCACCGTGGAAGCCATCACGCCGGCGGCAGGCGCGGCGGGGCAGGGCGCTCCTTCCGCCGCCCCTCCGCCGCCTCCGCCGACGGGTCCCGCCCTCTGCCTGGTGTTCCTGGCGGGCCCCAATAAGGGGCAGACCCACCCCCTCACGCACGCCACGACCAGGATCGGGCGGCGTCGGCGCGACAACGAGATCGCCCTGTTCGACACGGGCATCTCGAACCGCCATGCCGAGATCCGAAAGGGGCCCGAGGGATTGATCCTGGCGGACGTTGGCAGCAGGAACGGCACGCTCCTGAACGGCCAGCGCGTGACCCAGAGCCCCCTGAAGCCCGGCGACAGGATTCAACTGGGGCACACGCTGATCGAGGTGCGGGCGGCGGGGCCGGACGGGCACCCGACAGCGACCCTGCCGAAGCCGGACGAGTTGCGGTTCGCCCCCACGGACGAGGCGCGGGGCGCCGCGGACGACACGGCGACCGACGAGCACCACGCCGAGGAGCCCGAGGCGCCTGCCGAGGAAGGGAGCGGGCGGGGCACGCGGATTGCGCTCCTTGCTACGGCCATCGTGCTCGCAGCCGGCGTCTTCGGCACGGTGTACGCCGTGCGAATCCTGCGGAGGCAGCGGCCCGCCCCGTCGGTCCCCTCCAAGGTTGGGGAACTGCCGGAGGGCAAGAGTCCGTCCGGGAAAGCCGACCCTAGTACACGCCTGTCCCCGGGCGCACAGGCGGGGGGTTCGGCGGGTCTGAAGGCGGCCCTGGCGGAGGCGGAGACGCTGGTCGGCGCAAAGCGATACGGCGAGGCGATCCGACGCCTGGAGGACTTCGCGAAGGCTGTTGGAGCCAGCCAGGCGGATGCCCTGAAGGCTCACGAGCGAGTCGCCGAGATTGACGCCAAGGCCAGGGAGGAACTCCAGGTGGCTCTCGACGCGCTCCGCCGAGCGGAACTGACGGGAGTCGAGAGCGACTTCGCCGCGGCCCAGAAGGCCATCGAGAGCGCTGCCGAGCCGCTCCGGGGCAGTGCGCACGAGGCGGCCGTGACGAAGGCGGCGCAGGCGCTCCAGGCGGCTCGCCAGGATGCCCCGAACCGGCGGCGCGACATCGAGGCCGCCACGCTGCTGGCAGCGGCCAAGGCACACCGCGACCGCCGGGAGCCGCACATCGCAGCAATGCATTGCCGGGAGCTGCTCGCGCGATACCCCACCGCCCCCGCGGCGGCCGAGGCGAAGGCGCTTCTCGAGGCGCTGCCCCCCACGGCCGAAGGCCCTAAAGAGAAGTGATCGCTCATGGTGAAGGTGAAGGCCCTCCTGTTCGACCTCGACGACACGCTCTTCGACTGCTGCGGGCTGCTGGTCGAGGCGGCTCGGCGCCGCGCGGCGCGCGCCATGGTGCGCGCGGGGCTGCCGTGTTCCGAGGAGGAGGCTTACCGGCAGCAGATCGAGTTGGCCGAGCAGCATGGGCCTCGCTTCGACGTGTTCGATGCCATGGCCGAGATGCACGGCATGCCGCACTCGTTGGCGCAGGCGGCCCTGGCTGCGTACAACAGCGACGAGGTGGGGGAGATTCAGCCGTTCCCCGATGTGCCCGAGACCCTGTCGGAGCTGCGTTCGCAGGGGTACAAGCTGCTGCTCTTCACCACCGGGGTCACCGCGCGCCAGGAGAAGAAGGTGCAGGCCCTGGGCATCGGGTCATTCTTCGACGAGGTTGCGATCAACGACGTCGAGACGGGCGAGCATCGCGATGACGCGTTCCAGGACCTCCTGGCCCGCCATCGCCTCAAGCCCGACGAGGTGGTGTGCGTGGGCGACCGGATCCAGTCGGAGATCAAGACCGGCAATAGCCTGGGCATGATCACCGTGCAGATGCTCCATGGGCGCTTCAAGGACCTGGTGCCGAAGACCGAGCTGGAGGAGCCCGACTACAAGATCAGCCGCATCAGCGAGTTGCACTACGTGCTGCGCGTGCTCAACCGGCGGAACAAGGGCGCCGAGCCGCGCGTCGTCGCCATCGGCGGCGGCACGGGGCTGCCCGTGGTGCTCCAGGGCCTCAAGGACCTCACCTCGAACCTCACCGCGGTGGTGACCGTCACTGATTCCGGCCGCTCCTCGGGCCGCATCCGGTCCGACTTCGGCGTGTTGCCGCCGGGGGACATGCGCAACTGCCTGGTCGCGCTGTCGGACTCGAGCCAATTGCTCAACGACCTCTTCCAGTATCGCTTTGCCGAGGGCGCGTTGGAAGGAATGAGCTTCGGCAACCTCTTCATCGCGGCGATGGCCAAGGTCACCGGCTCGTTCGAGAGCGCCGTGCGCGAGACCAGCCGCATCCTGGCGATTCGCGGCAAGGTGCTGCCCTCGACCTACGAGGACGTGCATCTGTGCGCGAAGCTGGCCGACGGTGCGGTGGTCGAGGGCGAGGTGAACGTGCGACGGCCCGGCAAGGCCCCGATCACCGACGTCTTCCTGCGCCCTGCCGATGCGAAGGCCAATGAGGAGGCCGTGAACGAAATCCTGCGTGCCGACCTCATCGTGATCGGCCCCGGCAGCCTGTATACGAGCGTGATCGCCAACCTGCTGGTGCCGGCCGTGCCGGAGGCGATTCGCGCCTCGAAGGCCAGGAAGGTCTACGTCTGCAACATCGTCACGCAGGCGGGGCAGACCGATGGCTACTCCTGCGCCGACCACATTGCCGCCATCGAGCGGTGCCTGGGAGACCGCGTGCTCGACGCGGTGCTCGTCAACTCGAACGTTCCCGCCCCGAGCATCCTCCAGCGCTACCAGAGCGAAGGCGCCGACCTGGTGCGCGTGGACGACAAGATCGCTGCCCATCGCGTGCAGATCATCCTCGACGATCTGGTCGAGAACCTCGACCAGCGGCGCATCCTGTGGGAGAAGCAGGACCTGCTGCGCCACGACCCCGAGAAGCTGGCCGAACTGATCTGGAACCTGCTGTAGCTCTCGTGTTCTGTGCGGCACGGCCTGGCATCGCGATGCCCGTCATGCCCCGCGACCCTGTCTTGACTGGGGGAGGCGGGGCGACTATGATGGCTTGGAGTGAACCTCCAGCAGTCCGGAGCGGGTACAAGGGTAGAACGCGATGGATAGACTGCCGCCTGTGATTCTCCACGAGTTCACGATGCAGGACTTCAAGAGCTTTCCGGAGGCCTCGCTCCGCATTGGCCTGCTCACGCTCCTGGTGGGACCCAACGCCTCAGGTAAGAGCAACCTCATCGAGGCGCTTCGCCTGTTGTCCTGGATGGCGAGGGGCCAGAGATTGGACCGGTTCAACGAGGCCGTGGAACGGGGCGAGTTGCCTTTGCGCGGGCGCGCGGAAGACCTCCCTCTCGATGGCAAGAGGCAGTTTGGGCTGGCGGCCCGCTTTGAGTACTCTGACGCGCACGTCTTGAGCAGCCTGGATCGGTTTCGCGTGACCGTCAGTGTCGAGGGTACTGGGCTGCGAGTCCAGGACGAGTCGCTCAAGCACCTCATTCAGCCGAATGACTTCCTATACCGAGTTGCGGCGCCTGCGACGCCTCCGAGCCACGAGATTCGGGTTGCCTATTACGGCTACACTGGGCTAGACAATGAGCCTCAAGCTCTCTGTCAAGACCATCAGCTTGTTCTGACCCAGCCTGCCGTCTTCGATCCTTCTTACCGCTCGCCGACCTGGGTGATGTCGCATCTCGCAGACTGCCTTAGCCGCATCTTCTTCCTGGACCCGGCGCCGAACAGGATGCGGGGCTATGTCAGCAGGAAGGCTGATGCCCTGCACGAGGATGGAAGCAACGTCTCGGGAGTTCTCGCAAGAGTGTGCGCTGACCCTGTCAGGCGGGAGCAGGTCGCCGCGTTCATCAGATCCCTTCCCGAGCGCGAGATCCTCGGGATCGAGTTTGACGAGGCACCGCCCGATGAGGTGCGGCTGAGGCTTGCGGAGTCGTTCGGCGCCGATCAACGGTGGCGCGATGCTCGTATACTCTCCGATGGGACTATGCGCGTCCTGGCTATCGGCGCAGCCTTGCTCTCCGTGCCTGAATGGTCTATCCTGGTGATTGAGGAGATTGACAGCGGCATCCACCCCAGCCGGGTACAGGAGCTTCTGGCGAACATCCGCAGATGTGCCGAGCGACGTAACCTGGGCGTTCTGCTCACGAGCCACAATCCTGCGCTCCTGGATGCGCTGCCGCACGAATCGCTGCCCCATGTGACCTACTGCTATCGCGACCCGCGCACGGGTGGCAGCAGACTCCAGCAACTCGGAGAAAGGCCAGAACTGCTTGCGCAGGGCCCGGTGGGGCGCCTGGTGGCACGGGGGGTTCTGGAGCGCGTATTCAGGGACACACGCGACACCGAGGAACGTCGGCGCGATGCGCTCGCGTGGGTGGACACATTGGGCGAGCGACAGCCGTGAGCATCTGTCTCATTGACACGACGGTCTTCTGCAATGTGGTGCCTGTTCCCGGTCGGGACCAGGACTGCCAGGGCGTGCGCGCACAGTTGAGGGAGCATGTGCTGGAGGGCGTCACCCTGCTGCTGCCGCTCGCGACCATCGTTGAGACGGGCAATCACGTCGCAAGGCAGCCGGATGGCAACGTGCGAAGGGACACCGCGTCGAGGTTCGTCTCGATGGTGAAGCAGGCCATCGAGGGCCGGACGCCGTTCGTCCCTACGCCCTTTCTGGAGCCGGCGGCGCTGCTGGAATGGCTCGACCAGTTCCCCGACTATGCTGTGGCCGGGATGGGCCTTGGCGATCTCTCGATCGTCAAGGATTGGGAGGCACAGTGCAGGACGCACCCCGACCATCGGGTCTTTATCTGGTCACTCGATCAGCATCTCAGAAGCTACGACAGAGCGCCGTGAGGGCCGGATGCCTGGGTGCGGGCGTTGTGGAGAGGCAGCCAAGGGACGGCGCCCCATCCTCTGGGAGAAGCAGGACCTGCTGCGCCACGACCCCGAGAAGCTGGCCGAGCTGATCTGGAACCTGCTGTAGAGGGGCTCGTCCGGGTTCCGCGATCCTGACCGACAGCACTGAGAGGCCGTGGGCGGGCGCTGAAGCGCCAGCCATGCCCCCCCGTAACCAACTATGCTGCAAGGTCTTACGCTCGCCAGCCATTCTCCATCCCATACTTGATCACCGCGCAAGTGATCCGGAATGGCCGGAGCCGCGAGAATCGCCAATCCTCGCCCATCTACCCATACTTGATCACTTCCCTCCTCTCTGGGGTGATCCAGTATGGGCGAGGGGGCGCTCGGGAGGGCACCGCGCATGCGGGGCGAAGGGGCTTCCGCGGCCTCACTTCGCTGCCGGCACCTCGAAGAACGGGCAAGGGGCCTTCTCGCTGGTCAGGTAGAGGGTGACCCCGTCGGGTCCGTAGCAGATGGCCTCGCCTTGGCGGCGGGCGGGGATGACGAGGGCGCGTGGGGAGCGGGCGAAGGCAACGTCCCACTTCTCGTCGGCGGCACGCGTGTACTCATAGGCATGGCCATAGGTCAGCACCACGGCACGCAGGCCGTCAGGCGAGATGTCCATGCCGGTGACGATGGGGAGCTTGAGGCGGGCGACGGACCTGGCCACGAGCACCTCGTCGCGTGCCACCTTCTCGGGCAGGGGCAGGGCGTAGGCCGTACACTGGAAGGCGATCGCCTTGGTCACCAGGATGACCAGGCGGGATGTCGGGTCCACGGCCACGGCCTCGCAGTTGTGCGGGCCGTCCTCGTAGCGGAAGTCCACCGCTAGACCGATGCGGAGCTTGGCGCGAATGCCCCGCCTGTCGGGGTCGAGGCGCGGCTCTTCGACGAGATACAGCGTGCAACGCTCGCGCTCGGCATCATTGTCACCAGTGTCGGCGAGGAGCAGGTAGCTCTTCTTGCCGAGGGCGAAGGCGGCCATGTCCTCCCAGTCGCGGTGGATGGCGCCCTCGACGTCGAAGGCGGCCAGGTCCTCGCCCTTGGCATTGAAGGCGAAGACGCGAGGGGGGTCGCCGGAGTCGTTGTGGGTCCAGAAGACGCCGGGGTTGGCTCGGCTGGCGGCGATGCCGCTGCTCTCGTCAATCTCGGGGTTGGCCAGCGTCGCCACCAGGCGTCCCTGGCCGTACTGGATGGGCGCGGGTGGCGGCGGCTTCTCTGCGGCGAAGAGGGGGGAGAGCGCGAGGAAGAGGGGAAGCAGAGCGCGGGTCACAGCAGCCTCCTGATGGTCTCCTCGATGGCGATGGCCTGAGCCTTGACCTGGAACTCGGGCGTGGCATCGGGCGAGTTGTTCTTCACCTCGGTGCTGATGCAGTGCAGGCGCTTGTGCAACTCGCCCCAGTTGCGGCGGAAGTACTCGGCCTGCTCGCCCGTATAGGCGAGGTGAACGGGCCTGGGCTGGGGATGGTAGCCGGCCTTGGCCCAGGCGGCGACGATCTGCTGGCCCCAGGCCGTGTCCTCGGCCAGAATGTCGCCCTCCGCCAGGCCCTGGATGGGAAGGAGGATCATGCAGTTGAACTGGGACCTCTCGAACTCGGTCTGGTGGAGGTCGAGCCAGCGCTGGTAGCGGAACCGCTTGTCCATTTGGAAGAAGAGGCGGAAGAACGACGACAGGTGGCTGCGGTTGGGCTCGACGTAGCGGTGCTCGTCAATCTGCTCGTAGACGATGCCGATGCGCTTGGGGTGACGCTCGACGCGAGTGTCCCACACATCGAGGCGCTTCCACATCTTGCCCGGGTGGTCGGGGTCCTCGCCGCGCATCCAGCACCAGAACTCGTCGTTCGAGTACCCCGAGCCGTCCCAACAGAGGACTGGCGCGGCCTCGCGGCCCTGGGGATTGCCGATGGGGTTGAAGGTGAGGACAGTCGTCTCGTGGACCCTTTCGGTGTCGAGGCGGGTGGGGTTGCCGGCCAGGTCTTTGCCGGTGATGAGCTGCTCGAGGGCGTCCATCATTCCCGCCGTGGCGCCGGGCTCGTGGGCGTGAGGCTGGGAGAAGTAGGCGCGGCGCTTGCGCTCCAGCGGCACGGCCGGGTCGGTGAGCGTGAGGGCGTAGACCCTATGGCCCGAGTACGAGGCGAGAGAGTCCACACGCAGCCTGCCGCCTGCGATCTCTGTCCAATCGGCGATCTTGCCCTCGAGTTGCGCTTGCTTGGCGAGGAAAGGGTAGGGCACTGGAGGCTCCCTGGGTCATTCCGCCTCGTCAGGTGCAGGCGACGGTCTTTCCTTCTCCGCTTCCTCGTCCTCGACTTCCACGACCAGGTCCTTGCGGGCGGGCGTTTCGGCGAGGGCGGCGATGGCGCGCGGAGCATCGGCGGCGAGAACGTAGAGCTTGACGCCGCCAGCCGTGGCGCCGCCGGGGAGGCCGATGTCGCCGACAGTTTCATCGCTGATCATGCTCTCGATCTCGCCGTCGTCAAGGACCAGCTTGGCCTCCTCGGCCTCGAAGGCGGTGTCGAACCGGGCGATGAGCAGGAGTTCGTCTTCCTTCATAAAGCATTCCCTTCAGTTAGGGCGGCGCGTACTTGGCCTGGATGGCTGCGACCTTGGGGCACTCGGGCATCTCGGGCGTGACCTTGACGAGCCTGGCCTGGCGGCCGACGATCCTCTGCCCATCCCAGGTGACGACCACCTCGCCGATCGAGTCGCCGAGCGAGCCGGAATGCTGGAGGATCGCCTTGCCCTTATCGTCGAGGGTGAGCTTGTCGAATCTCCTGTGGTCATGGCCGCCGAAGAGGAGGTCAATGCGGGGCAGAGCGCCGACGAGGCCCTGGTCCTCCGCCACACCGACGTGGGTCATCAGGACCATGATGTTGGCGATTCCCTCAAGCTTGGGCAAGAGCTCGCCTACGGCAGGGGCGATGGGGTGGACCTGGAGCAGGCGGTCCGCCGCTCCGGCCATGTTGGGTGTAGCGGTGCCGATCAGGGCAACGGTGACGCCGTCCAACGTGAAAGTCCTGTAGGGCTTGAGGCGGCGGGGCGGCGCGTCGGGCCAGGTGCAGTTGGTGGCCGTGACGGGGAGCTCGTACCTGTCAATCAGCTCGGCCAGCCTCCTGGTGCCGTGCGAGTAGTCGTGGTTTCCTGGGATGAGGGCGTCGTAGCCCATTGCGCCCATCAGGGCGGCCATGGCTTCGCCGCGCGTGCCCAGGTCAGTCAGATCGCCCTTGTTGAACCAGTCGCCGGTGTCGAGGAACAGGACGTTCCTCCTCGCGGCCCGCTGCTGGCGGACGAACCCGGCGATGCGAGCGAGGGGGCCCGCGTGCTCGTGCAGGTCGGAGGTGTGGTAGAAGGTGATCGTGACCTCGCCGGCCGCTGTGGCCCCTGCCAGGCAGGCGACGAGGCTCAGAAGCCCGAGACGCATCCACGCACGGCGTGTCATCAGAACTCCTTCCGAGCTGCCCGCGCCTCGGGCCGGCTCAGGTCGCATTATAGCGCCGGTCCGTTCGCGGTCAAGCCAGATGCCGACGCGTTTGACCTGCCAGGCCGCCCATGGCATGGTAGTGGCAAGCTGGTGAAGATGTACCTGGCAGGCATTGAGGACGGCTTCATGTACACATTGGGTCTCACTTGCCTGCTCGCCACGGCGGCTGGCGCTGCCGTGGCGGGCGCCCATCGCCTCGAGTGTGGGGGGCTGGCGCTGGAGTTCGCGGACGAGGCGGCCGGCCTGGGCCTCCGCCGCATGCTATCGCATGGCCAGCCCGTCGTAGCATCGGCTGACCCGAAGCCGCTGCTCTGGCGCATCGAACTCCGCTCGGAGGACAAGGCCGCAAAGCCGATCGTACTCGACAACCGCCTACCCGCCAAGGTGTCGGCCACGCCCTCGAAGGAGGGGCTGGCCCTCCGCTGGGACCAGATCGCGCTGCCGGACGAGCCGAGCATCATGGCCGTCGAGGTGCGCGTCGTGCGCAACGAGGCCCTGGCCCACACCGAATGGGGCATCGAGGTCGAGTGCTGTAGCCGAAGCTATGGGGTCTGGGACGTGGCCTTCCCCGTGATGTCCAACATGGGCGCCGACGCGCGGCCCGACGTGGCGGTCTCGCGCGGCAACTGGGGCATGCTCTACCGCGAGTGCAAGGATCGCCAGGCGGGCTCGTATCCGTCGTACGAATGGCCGATGCAGTTCCTTACGGTGAACCGCGGCGAAGGCGGCGTCTACCTGGCCTGCCACGACCCACAGGCCTGGCCCAAGCGGTTTTCGCTGGTGCCGCAAGGAGAGTTCCACTTCCTCACCCACGCCCCCGAGCGCGGTGTGGCGGGCAACGGCTATCGCCCACGGTGGCCGGTCGTGGCGGCAGCCTATCACGGCGACTGGTGGCAGGGGGCCAAGCGCTACCGCCAGTGGGCGCTCGCGGAAGCCCCGTGGACGAAGAGGGGGCCAATCACCGCCCGAAGGGACATGCCGAAGGCCCTCACCGGCCTCGGCCTCTGGATGCAGGGCGGCGGGCACGCCAGGGACGTGGTGCCCAGGATGCACGAGGCGGCCAAGCTCTTCGAGGTGCCTCTCGGCATCCACTGGTACAACTGGCACGAAATCCCGTTCGACACCTACTATCCGAACTACTTCCCGACCAAGCCCGGTTTCGCAGAGGGCGTGAAGGAGCTCGTGAGCAAGGGCATGGTCGTCATGCCCTACATCAACGGGCGGCTGTGGGACAGCGGGAACGAGAACTTCAAGGAGGCCTTGCCCTTCGCGTGCAAGACGCCCGACGGCAAGCCGTATCTCGAGGAGTACGGCTCGGGGCGGAAGTTGGCCTGCATGTGCCCGGCCACGCCCTTCTGGCAGAAGAAGGTGCAGGAAATCTGCGAGCGTCTGATGGCCGAGTGCGGCGTGAACGCCATTTACATTGACCAGATCGCCGCGGCCGCGCCGCAGCTCTGCCACGACAAGACGCACGGCCACCCCCTCGGCGGCGGCGCCCATTGGGTCGAGGGCTACCGCACCATGCTCGAGCCCATCATGCGGGCCGCCCACGCCGACGGCCGGGAGGTGATCCTCACCACGGAGAACGACGCCGAGCCGTACATGGACAACGTCAACGCCTTCCTCACGTGGAACCCGCGCTTCGACAACGAGGTGCCGATGATGGCGGCGGTCTACAGCGGCTACACGATCTACTTCTCCAGCCCGAGCGCGGTGAACGACGAACTGCGGGCCTTTTGCGCCTCGCAGGGGCGCGACTGGCTGTGGGGCTGCCAGCTCGGCTGGATGGGCTTCGAGCTGCTGGCCCCCGAGAACCGCGCCAAGGCCGAATACCTGCGCGAACTCTGCAAACAGCGCCTCGCCGCCGCCAGGTTCATGGTCTTCGGCGAGCTTCTCGGCGAGGTCAAGCCCGTCAACGATGTGCCGAGGATCGAGATGACCTGGAACCGCGGCTGGGGCGACAAGGGGGCGCACAAGGCCGTCCTCCCCGCCGCTATGGCCACGCTGTGGCGCGCCGCCGACGGCCAACTTGCTGTGGCGATGACGAATTGGGATGATGCGGAGCGCGCCTTCCGCTATCGCATCGGACAAGGCGATGAGCGCACGCACCTGCTGAGGCCCCGGCAGGTTCTCGTGGAGCCGCTCCAGTCGGCCCAGTGAACGGAGAGAGCCTTGTACCCTATTGACCCGCCGGCCATCTACATCCACGACAGCGTGATGGCCGACGAACGCCACCGCGCTCGCGTGGACGGGGTGGCTCGCGCGCTGAAAAGGCCCGTCGAGCCCATCGTCTTCAGCGATGCCGACCTGCCGCGCCTGGTGGGCGAGGGCGGCCTGCTGAAGAACCGCGTGCCGATGGGCACGCTGACCGAGGTGCGCGACCCCATTCTGCTCTTCCACACCTTCCGTTTCGACAGCCGCTACGAGGAACGCCTCGAGGCCCTCAAGGCCGCGGGCGCCGACCCCTCCTGGCACGCCCGCCCGCTGCTGGGCTACGGGGCGTTCAACTGGGCCAACTACAACCTCAAGGGCGACCCCGCCCGCCGCGACAAAGTGTGTCGCCCCTGCTGGCGCATCCACCTTCAGAATGGCTGTGTACACCAGTGCCGGTACTGCCCCTTCGGGGGGCTGCTGGTTGCGATGGTGAATGTCGAGGACTACTGCCGCCACCTCGCCCGCCTTATCAAGCGTCACCCGTGGCAGACCACGTACCTGCTCGACGACGATGGCGATCCGCCGTGTCTCGAGCCCGAGCTGGGCACCCTCGGCCCGCTGATGGAGTTCTTCGGGCGCAAGAAGGGCCGCTACCTGGTGATCCACACCAAGACGTGGAACACCGAGTGGATGCGGCGCGTGGACCACGGCGGCGGCACGATCATCGTCTGGAGCGTGAGCGGGGCGACCCAGAGCCGCCTCATCGAGCCGAAGACCGGGACCACGGAGCAACGCATCGAGGCCGCGCGCGTGGCGCAGGACGCGGGCATCCAGATTCGCTACAAGTTCAAGCCCATCATCCCCGTGAGAGGCTGGCGCGAGGATGCCGCTCAGGCCGTGCGTCTCGTCTTCGAAAAGACGAATCCCGATGTGATCAGCCTCTGCTGCTTCATGTGGATGGACATCGAGGAGATGACGCGGCGGCTGGGCGAGGACCTGCTCGACCCCGAGTTCGTCCAGGCCGCCCGCGACGCGCGCGAGGAGACGAAGGACACGCGGACGCAGCCCTTCCCTCTCGCCAGGCGGGCCGAGATCTACGACCACTACCTGGGCGAAATCCGCAAGTGGAACCGCGAAATCCCCGTCTCGCTGTCGACCGAGAACTTCGAGATGTGGAAGCTCTTCGGCAGGAGACTCGGCTTCACCGCGACCAACTACGTGTGCGGCTGCGGCCCCGAGAGCGTGCCGGGCGCCAAGAGACTCGACTGCCATCCCTTCAGGGTCGCCGTCCGCAATGACCAGGGAATTCCTGATACCTACTGAACCCGCCGCCCAGGAGCCCCGCGGATGTTTCGCCGCCTCAAGCCGCCGGCTGTGTATGTGACCGAGGAGGTCGAGCGCGACCCGCGATGCGTGACCCGCGTCGAGCGGATGCTTGCGGCGATGGACTGTCCCCATGTCGAGCGCGGCGTCACCGACGCCCGGCTGGCCGCGCTAGTGGACGGCGAGGGCTGGAGCAAGGGCCGCCGATGGGGCGAAGTGCCGTGTCCCGCCGACCCGCCCATCGTGCTCAACACGCTCAAGAACCACCACACCAAAGAGGAGCGCCAGCGTCGCCTCGAGCGATTCCCCCAGCTCAACACCGCCTGCCTCCACGGCTACTTCGGCTTCGAGTACCGCGCCGACGGCGTGCCCGCCTGGCGCAAAGCCGAGGGGCGCGTGTGCCAGCCCGCCTGGGAGTTTCACACCGCCTGGGGCTGCCCCTTCCGTTGCGCCTACTGCTGGTTCGGCTCCGTCATCCACATCGCGGTGGACATCGAGGACTTCCTCGCCTACGCCGAGCGCCGCATCCGCGAGCTCAATCCGCCCCAGACCATCTACAAGTGGGACAATCGCACCGACATCAATGCCTTCGAGCCCGAGTACGACGCCACCCGTCTGATGGTGGAGTTCTTCGCCCGCCAGAGGAAGGACTACCTGCTCCTCTACACGGGCAAGAGCGACAACGTGGACTTCATGCTGGGCTATCCGCACAAGGGCCAGACCATCGTCCAGTGGAGCGTGAGCGCCCGCACCCAAAGCACCCTCATCGAGCCGGAGACCGCGCCCTGGGACCGCCGCATCGAGGCCGCCGCCAAGTGCCAGGAGGCCGGCTACCATGTCCGCTTCCGCTTCTCGCCCATCATCCCGGTCAAGGGCTGGCGCGACGAGAACCGCGAGTTGATCGAGCTCATGTTCCGACGCACCCGTCCCGATGTCATCTCGCTCTGCATGTTCGGGTGGATGGACCAGGCCGCGGCGCGGACGTGTCTCGACTTCGCGCTGCTCGACGAGGAGTTTGCCGCGGCGATGGACGGCGCGGCGCCGTTCCTCAAGGGCAAGCGCTATGGCCCGCTGCCCCACGAGGCCCGGGCGGCGATCTACGACTTCCTCGTCGAGCAGATCCATCGGGTGCGGCCCGACGTGCCGATCGCCCTGTGCCTCGACACGCCGGCCATGTGGGCCGAATTCCGCGACAGGCTCGGCCAGGACGCCGACAACTACGTCTGCGTATGCGGCCCCCTGTGCACGCCGGGGCATTCGCCGCTTGCCGCAGCAGGAGGGCGTTGAGGTGCGAACTTCGCTGATGTGCCTGTGCCTGCTTGGAGTTTGTGCCGCGGCCGAGCTGGCCGTGCCGAACGCCAGCTTCGAAGAGGGGGCAGGGGAGGGCGCCCTGGGGTGGAAATGGTGGTCGCGCACCAATGCGGGCTCCGCGGTTCGCACCGCCGACGCCCAGCACTCACTCGGCCACAGCATGTGCATCCGCCACGACGGGCCGCGCGACTGGGCCCTCTCCAGCGAGGGCCGCTTCCCCGCCAGGCCCGGCGAATGCTACCTCGCCACGGCCTGGGTCAAGGTCAGGAAGGGCACGGTTGAGCTGGCCGTCGTCGCTCTCCGGAAGGGCAAGACCCTGAGCTGGGACATCGGCTCGGCGAGCGCGGGAGCCGACGACAAGTGGCTGAGGCTGGAAGCCTTCGCCGAGGTGCCGCAGGACTGCGATCAGGTCTACCTCCGCTTCGTAGGCCAGGGCGACGTGCTGGCCTTTGTGGACGACGTGAGCATTGTGCCCGCCGAGCGGCCCAAGGCCAGCGAGCGGCCGAAGGTCGAAGGCTCCGCGACGCAGCGGGTGCGCGAGAAGCTCGGCCGCGGCCTCGTGGCCGTGATTGGGCAAGACGGCAAGGTGCACGTGAGCTGGCGGGCGCTCGACGGCGACCCGCCCGCGGTGGCCTTCGACCTCTACCGCTCGACGGGCGGCGAGGAGCCCAAGAGACTCAACGAACAGCCCATCGTGACGACGACCGACTTCACCGATGCTCCGCCGGTTCAGGCCGCTCAGTGCACCTACATCCTTCGCGAGGCGGGGAAGACCGACGACCTTGACAAGGCCGTCGCCAAGCCTCAATACGTTTCCATCCGCCTGGACGGCAACCACACCTTCCAGAAGGTCGGCATCGCCGACCTCGATGGGGATGGCCGCCTCGACTTTGTGATCAAGCAGCCGAACACCAACATTGACCCCGCCAACGACTACTGGAAGCGGAGCGAAACGCCCTACAAGTTGGAGGCGTACAGCGCGGACGGGGGGTTCCTGTGGCGCCACGACCTCGGGCCGGCCATCGAGACGGGCATCTGGTACTCGCCCTACATCGTCTACGACCTGGACGGCGACGGCAAGGCCGAGGTCGCCGCCAAGACCGGCGAAGGCGACCCGCGCGACGCCGACGGCCGCGTGCAGTCCGGCCCCGAGTACCTGACAATCCTCAGCGGCGAGACGGGAAAGCCGCTCGCCCGCGTGGACTGGCCTTCGCGCGAGCCGTTCCTGCGGCGGCCCAACGGCTACAACTACGCGAGCCGCAACCAGCTCGGCGTGGCCTACCTCGATGGCAGGACGCCCTGCCTCATCGTCGAGCGCGGCACCTACAACCTCATCGTCGTCGTGGCCTACGAATTCCACGCCGGCAAGCTCCGAGAGCTGTGGCGCTGGTCGAACGAGAGGGAGCCGCGCCGCTACTGGGGCCAGGGCGCCCACTGGATGCACGCGGCCGACGTGGATGCGGACGGCCGCGACGAGTTGATCCTCGGCTCGTTCGCGCTCGACGACAACGGCGCGCCCCTGTGGTCCACCGGCCTCGGCCACCCCGACCACCTGTACTTGGGCGATCTGGACCCGGCGCGGCCGGGCCTCGAAATCTACTTCGGCATCGAGGCCCGCCAACCGCGGAACGGCATGTGCCTGGCCGACGCCGCCACGGGCCAGATTCTCTGGGGCATCCAGAAGCCCACCCGGCACGTCCACGCCAGCGGCCTGTGCAGCGACATTGACCCGCGCTTCCCCGGCGCCGAGTGCTACAGCTCCGACACCGACGAGAAGAAGCAGGCCTCCTGGGCCCTGATGCACACGGCGAAAGGCGAGGCCATCGAGCAGGACGAGGTGAAGGGCTTCGGCCCGCGGACCGTCTACTGGGACGCCGATCCGCAGCGCGAGCTGCTCCACAGCGGTCGAATCCGCAAGTTCCGCGGGGGCGAGCTGGCGCCGCGAATTGAGGGAACCTATGTGGCCACCGCCGATGTGCTCGGCGACTGGCGCGAGGAGATCATCACCACCCTCCCCGGCGAGATGCGCATCTACACCACCACCATTCCCGCGGCCGACAGGAGGCCCTGCCTGATGCAGGACCCGCTCTACCGCCTCGACGTGGCTCACGCGGCGATGGGCTACTATCAGGTGCCCATGCTCAGCTACGACCCGGCCACGCGGGGGCGTTAGAAACTATCTCAAGACCCACGCGGGCGTCGCAGCCCGAGATAGTTTCCCAGGCGAGCGGTCTTTGCATGAAACACCCGCGGCTGCAACCCGGCAGCCGCGGGCGATGGGGCCTTCACGGATTCCCTGGGTGGGCAAGACCTACTTGTCGGCCTTGGCAGCCTTCTCCTCGGCCTCTTTGGCTGACTTCTTCTCCAGCGCCTCATCCCACTGCTTCTGGAGCTTCTCGGCGGCGGCGCGCGCGTCCTCCTCCTTCCGGAACGATTCAGGCATCTTGCGCATCAGCTTGGGACCCTTGGGCGGAGGCTCGGTGAACTCCTCCTTGCGCTTCTTCGCCTCGTACTTGGCCTTCAGCCAGTCGTTCCCCGCCTTCTTGTACTCCTCGTCGTACTCCTTCTAGCGCTCGCGGGCATCGAGGTCGGAAACCACCTCGAAGGTAACGGCGCCGCTGACCCCCATCACCTGGAAGACGTAGTAGCGCGATGGCTTGCGCTCGCGGTTATCGTAGCGGTCGCGGCCCACGATGTCCGTGGCACCAGCGAAGGCCGCGCCCTGCGCGAGCAGGACCGCCATTGTGGCAACGACGGGCAGCCCGAACACACTCCGTGGCACACTCATCTCGCGCCTCCTTCTGCGCAGCCCCTCTCCTCCAATGTGCGGGTCGCCCGTGCGTGGCGGCCCATCCCGCACGGCGCCCCTTACGTCCAGTATTCTAGCGCCGCGGAGTCAGGGGAGTCAATAGGGTAGTTCGGATACGTCGAAGCGGTTGCGATGTGAACCCTGGCGTTCGCCAGGGGCACACAGAGCGCGCCTGTGGCCGACCAGCGAACCCCACCGCCCGAACGTTCCGATACGTTCCCCTCGTCCCCACGCTCTGCCCCCTCTTCTCTCGTCCCTACGCTCTGCGTGGGGACGCTTCTCTCGTCCCTACGCTCTGCCCCCTCTTCTCGTCCCTACGCTCTGCCCCTTTCTCTCGTCCCTACGCTCTGCGTGGGGACGCACTCTTGGCCGCTCCGCGGCCTCTCTCGCCTCCGGGAAGATTGGACGCAGAATCCGAGAACCTCCCGCGGGTTGCGAACCCGCGGGAGGTTGGGGTTGGACGCGGGAGGGCCTGTGCCGAACGGCTGGCGGGCGCCGCCTGCCCATGCTGTATCAACCCTGTGAGGGGGAGAGTGATACAGCATGGGTAGATGGACGAGAACGGGCGATTCTCGCGGTTCAGGCCATATTCGCTCATCTGTGCGATGAGCAACTATGGGAGCGGGACTGGCCGGAGAGCGTAAGGCGTTGGGGCATAGATGGTTATGTGGCGGCCCTCGCCGGCGCCGCAGCATGGGTCCCGCGCTCCCGAATGGCGGCGACGTGGGGAACGCCAGGCCGTGATGAGCGACCTTCGTCCCCACTGGGGTGAGGAGGTATGGCGGCCGAGCGATCAGTGACCCTCCGCGAGCGGCCATGCCCAGTTACGCCTCTCGCTCTCACAGTGTGACATGCGCACTGGAGGCAGGCCTTGAATGGCGGCGTGCGCGGGCTGCCAGGGATGTTGGCTAGGCGCAGGGAGGGATGCCGCTTTGACTCGTGGCGCCCGCCCATGCTATAATCACGGCGATTCGGTGTTTTCGAGCGAGGCCCCCATGCCGATGGTGATCCCCGCCGTGGACATTCGCGGCGGGCGCTGCGTGCGACTGCTCCAAGGTCGGGCAGACCGGGAGACTGTTTACTTCGACCACCCGGCCGATGCGGCGCGGCTGTGGGCCGAGCAGGGCGCCGAGCTGATCCACGTGGTTGACCTCGACGGCGCCTTCGAGGGGCGGCCCACGAACTTCGACATCATTTCGGCCATCGCACGGGAACTGCCCGTGCCCATCGAGGTCGGGGGCGGCATTCGCACGGATGCCGCCGTCGAACGCTACCTCGAGGCGGGTGTGCAGCGGGTGATCCTCGGCAGCCGGGCGCTCCGCGAGCCCGAGTGGCTCCGGGCCATCTGCCAGCGCTTCCCGGGCCGCATTGTGGCCGGGGTGGACGCGCGCGACGGGCGCGTGGCCATCGAGGGCTGGGCCGAGACATCGAACGTGGATGCCATTGCCTTCGCTCACAAGCTGGACAGCATGCGCCTCCGCGCCCTGATCTTCACCGATGTGGCGACCGATGGCGCCCTGCGCGGGCCCAACCTGGGCGCGCTGCGCCGCCTCCTGGCGGCGGTGGCCACGCCCGTCGTCGCCTCCGGCGGCATCGCCTCCCTCGACGACGTGCGGGCCGTGGCCGCCTTGGGCGTCGAGGGCATGATCATCGGGAAGGCGCTTTTCGACGGAGCGTTCGCGCTGCGCGAAGCAATCCAAGCGGCCAGCGAGGCCGAGTAACCCAAAGGAGAGAGCCTGTGAAAGACCGCCTGTTGACGCCCGGCCCCGCCGAGGTCCCGCCGGAGACGCTGCTGGAGCTGGCCAAGCCCGTCTTCCATCACCGCACCAAGGAGTTCCGCGCCATTCTGATGGCCGTGACGCAGGACCTCAAGGACGTGTTCCAGACGAAGAACGACGTCCTGATCTTCGCCTCCTCCGGCACCGGCGCCATGGAGGCGTCCGTGGTGAACCTGCTCGCGCCGGGCGACAAGGCCCTGTGCGTGCGCGGGGGCAAGTTCGGGGAGCGATGGAGCGAGCTGTGCGAGCGATTCGGCGCCCGAACGATCAACCTCGACGTCGAGTGGGGCCAAGCGGTGAGGCCAGAGGCTATCGAGGCTGCGCTGAGGAAGGACCCCGACATCGCCGCGGTGTACGTGACCCTGTGCGAGACGTCCACGGGCGTGGCTGCCGATGTCGAGGCGATCGGCAAGGTTGTGGCCACGTCGGGCGCGTGCCTGGTGGTGGATGGGATCTCGGGCGTGGGCGCCATGCCGATGAAGACCGACGAGTGGGGTGTCGATATGCTGGTGGTCGGCTCGCAGAAGGCCCTTCTGCTGCCGCCGGGCCTGGCGTTCCTGTCGGTGAGCCCGAAGGCCTGGGCCCGCATCGAGAAGGCCCCGCGCCGCGCCTACTACTTCGACCTCCGGGCGGCGCGCAAGGCGCTGGCCAAGGAAGACACGCCCTACACGCCCGCCAACACGCTGATCGCCGCCCTCAAGAAGTCGCTCGACCTCTTGAAGAAGGAGGGACTGGAGGCCGTCTGGGCCCGCCACACCCGTGTCGCCCAGGCCACGCGGGCGGCGGTGGAGGCCATGGGCCTCAAGGTCTACGCCGCCAGGCCGGCCTCCGCGCTCACCGCGGTGTTGCTGCCCGACGGCGTGGACGCCGAGGCCGCGCGCAGCCTGCTGAAGAAGAAGTACGGCGTCGCCGTGGCCGGCGGCCAGGACCAGCTCAAGGGCAAGATTCTGCGGATCGGCCACCTGGGCTATGCCGACACGCTCGACCTCCTCGGCGCCATTGTCGCCCTCGAGATGGTGCTGGCGGAAATGGGCGTGCCGGTGCCGCTGGGAGCCGGAGTGGCCGCCGCGCAGAAGGCGCTTCTCGCCAGGTAGGAATCTCCGATGAAGGTATTCATTGCGGACACGGTGGCCCCCGAGGCCATCGAGCGACTCAAGGCTGCCGGGGGCATCGAGGTGGACTATGCCCCCGGCCTGAAGGGCGAGGACCTCAAGCGCCACGTTGCCGCCGCCGACGGGCTGATCGTGCGGAGCGCCACCAAGGTCACGGCCGAACTGATCGCCGCGGCGCCGCGGCTGCGCTGCGTGGTGCGGGCCGGCGTGGGGGTGGACACGGTGGATGTGCCGGCGGCCTCGCGCCGCGGCATCATCGTGATGAACACGCCGGGCGGCAACACCCTCTCGACCGCCGAGCACACGATGGCCCTGCTGCTGGCCCTCTCGCGGAACGTCTACCCCGCGTGCGCCTCTCTGAAGGCCGGCCAGTGGGACCGCAAGAGCTTCATGGGCACGCAACTGGCAGGCAAGACCATCGGCGTCATCGGGCTCGGCCGCATCGGCATCGAGGTGGCCCGCCGCTGCGCCGCCTTCGGCATGACCGTGGTCGGCCTCGACCCGTACATGACGCCCGAGCGCGCGAAGGAACTCCAGATCCGCCTGGCCGCGAGCCTCGAAGAGATCTGCGCGCAGGCGGACTACCTGACGGTCCACGTGCCGATGAGCGACGAGACTCGCGGCCTGATCGGCGCCGCCCAGATCGCAAAGATGAAGGACTGCGTGCGCATCATCAACTGCGCCCGGGGCGGCATCGTGGACGAGGCGGCGCTCGCCGCGGCGATCCGCGCGGGCAAGGTCGCAGGCGCCGCGCTGGACGTCTACGAGCAGGAGCCGCCGACGAGCCGCGACCTGGTGGATCTGCCGCAGGTGCTCTGCACGCCTCACCTGGGCGCATCCACCGAGGAGGCGCAAGTGAGCGTGGCCATCGAGGCCGCCGAGATCATCGCCGACGCGCTCCTGCGCTCGCGCATCCGGAACGCCGTGAACGTGCCGGCCATTGACCCGCGGGAGGCCGAGGCCCTCGCCCCCTTCGTGGCGCTGGCGCGCTGTCTGGGCGCCTTCCACGTGCAATTCCTCCGCCGCATCCCGGCCCGCGTGGCGATTGCTTACGCGGGCGAGGCCGCTAAGCTACAGACCCGCTACCTCACCGCCCATCTCCTGAGCGGCCTGCTCGAGTCCGTGCTCGAAGACGAAGTGAACGTCATCAATGCGCCCTACCTCGCCGAGGAACGCGGCATCCGCGTATCGCAGGCCACGAGCCCGCATTCCAAAGACTTCGCCACGCTCATCTCCGTGACGAGCACCACGGATGGCGAGGAGCACGAAGTCGCCGGCACCATCGTGGGGCGCAACGAGCCGCGCATCGTGACGATTGACGGCTATCGCGTCGAGGCGATCACGCGCGGCACGCTCCTCATCCTGCTCGCCGATGATAAGCCCGGCCTGATTGGCAACGTGGGCAAGGTCCTCGGCGAGAAGGGGATCAACATCGCCGCCATGACCTTCGGCCGTAAGACCGCCGGCGGCGAGGCCATCACGGTGCTGAACATTGACGGGGCCCTGGATGAGACCACGCTGCGAGCCGTCGAGGCCACGCCCCACGTGCGACAGGCGAAGATCGTCACCTTCTGAGTGCCCCGGAGGCCGCCGTGGCTGCGTCCCGCACCCTGCTCGTTCTGGCGCTTGCCTTTGCCGGCGCCGGCTGCCCGGCATTCCGCCTTCAGACGCCCGAGGCCCTGCGCCGCACGCCCCTCGTGCAGGCATTTGACCGCTGCAAAGACTCCGTGGTGAAGTTCACCGCCACCCGAGTCGAACACACCGAGAAGCCCGCGCCCGACGGCAAAGGCTCCACGCGCGTGCACACCACGCACACGCAGTGGGGCAGCGGGTGCATCCTGCATCCGGCCGGCTACGTGCTCACCAACAGCCACATGCTCCAGTTCCAGGGCCGCCGGGTCGCCCTCCTCTACGACGGCCGGACGTGTGGGGTCGAGCTGGTGGCCGATGATCCGCACAACGACCTCGCCGTGATGAAGCTCGCGAGCGACCGCCCGCTGAGGCCGATCACGCTCGGCGACAGCAGTCGCGCCCTGATCGGGGAGCCGGTCTTCACCATCGGCAACCCCTTCGGCATCAGCTTCACCGTTGCGGCGGGCATCATCAGCGGCCTGGAGCGGAGCACCAACACCGAGTACGCCGCATTGAACAATATGATCCAGACGGACGCCAGCATCAACCCCGGCACGTCGGGGGGCCCGCTGGTGAACCTCGCGGGCGAAATGATCGGCCTTTGCACGAGCAACAAGAAGGAGGCCGAGAACATCGGCTTCGCCATCTCCATCAACAAGGTGCGCGCCGCCTTCGCCGACCTGATTGCCGCTGAAGGGCGCTATGGCTTCGTGCTCGGCCTCGAGGTGGCGCACGACGGCGTGGCGCGGATCACCCACGTCGCTGCCGGCTCCCCCGCCGAGGCGGCGGGCCTGTGCGTGGGCGACGTTGTCACGGGCATCGGCGACGCCGCCATTGCGAACAATGTGGACTTCCATCTCGCCCTCGTCGGCCGTAAGGGGGGCGAGACCCTGCCGCTGACGATCCGGCGCCACGGCCGCCGACTACAAGTGGCCGTGACGCTGCGCGGGGTGCCGGCCCGGCCTGCTGACAGGGCGGAGGGCCTGGTCCCCGGCGTCGTCTGGCGCCAGTATGCCGGGTCGTGGAAGACGCTGCCCGAGTTCGCCAAGCTCACTCCCGCCGCAGTGGGCACGATGCCCGCTCTGGGCCTCGGCGGGTTCGCGGGCAAGGAGAACTTCGCGCTCGAACTCACGGGCTACGTGCAGGCGCCCGCCGACGGCGTCTATGCCTTCTACCTGCGCTCCGACGACGGCAGCCGCCTCTACATCGGCGAGCAGCTTGTGGTGGACCACGACGGCCTGCACGCGAGCAGCGAGAAGCGCGGCTTCGTGCGCCTCGCGGCCGGCAAGCACCCCCTCCGCGTGCAGTTCTTCCAGGGGACGGGTGATGCCGAGCTGAAGGTGAGCTACGAGGGCCCGGGCATCAGGAAGCAGGAGATTCCTGCGGCGGCGCTGTCACGCCCTGGGCCGTGAGCCGGGCGACCAGTCGGGCGAAGCGCTCCCCCCGCGGCTCGATCGTCACCCGCCGCCGTTCCTCGCCCGAGTGCTCCAGCGCGATCTCCAGGCGCTCGTTCGGCAGAGCTGCGGCGACCCGCTCCGCCCACTCCACAATCGTCACCCCGTTGCCGAAGAACATCTCGTCGGCGCCCAGGGCCTCGGCGTCGGCCGGCCCGTTCAGGCGGTAGGCGTCAATGTGGTAGACGGGGAGGCGGCCCTCGTACTGGTGCACGAGCACGAAGGTCGGACTGGTCACCTGGCGCGGCTCGGGCACCCCGAGGCCCTCGGCCAGCCCCTTGGTCAGGGTGGTCTTCCCGGCGCCCAGCGGGCCGCGGAGGGCCACCACATCGCCCGGCCCCAGCAGCGCGCCCAGCAGGCGGCCGAGGCGCACCGTATCGTCGCGGGAGTTTGTTGTCAGAGTCACGTAATGTGTTCCCAACCTGTCGGTTCCAGTGGGCGTTCCGTGCCGTCTGGGAGAGCGAGAACTGCCCCGGCCTCCGTGATGACGCCGATCTGGGTTACAGGCACCCCGAGCGGCTGGTCGGCCAGGAGCCGCTCGGCCGTGCCTGGGTCGGCAGCGAAAAGCAGCTCGTAGTCCTCCCCATCGCCGAGCGCGTGGTCGAGGGGGGAGCGGCCGTACAGTGCCGCGAGGCGAAGGGCGTCCTGGGAAACCGGGATGCGGTCGGCCCAGAGCGTGGCGCCGACGCCGCTCTCGTCGAGGAGGTGGTGGAGGTCGCGGGCCAGGCCGTCGCTGATGTCAATCATCGCGTGCGGGCGGTAGCTGCTGGCCAGGATGAGGCCCGCCGCCTGGCGCGGAGTGAAGCGCAGGTGTTTGCCGAGACGGGAGCCGCCGAGGGTGCCGGTGACGAGGATCGCGTCGCCGGGCCGCGCGCCGCTCCGCAGGATGGGGGCCCGGCCCCTCAGGTCGCCGAGGAGTGTGACGGCGAGGACCAAGGGGCCTGGGGTCGCAGCAAGGTCGCCTCCGACGAGACGAATGCCGAAGGCGTTCGCACACTCCAGCAGCCCCTGCACGAGCGCCTCGGCATCCGAGCGCGCGAAGCCGCGCGGGAGCGCTGCCGCCACGACAGCGGCGGTGCTCTCGCCGCCCATTGCCGCGATGTCGCTGATGTTGCGGGCCAGCGCCTTCCAGCCGGCGTCGGCAGGTGTGGCCACGGCGCGGTCGAAATGGACGCCCTCGATCACGAGGTCGGTTGTGATGAGGGTGGAGGCGTCGCGAGTGCGCACGAGGGCTGCATCGTCGCCGATGCCGACGAGCACGAGGCCGTCCGTCCGGGCCTGGCCGCGGATCCAGCGAATCAGGTCGCACTCTCGAGTACTCGGCTCAGGCATGGCTCGTCCCGTTGGGTCGCAAGTCACTTGGTGGCACGGGGCCCCCGCCGGTTCTCGGCCAGCTCGCGGAGGACGGCGGCGATGCGGCGCTGGCCAGCCTCGTCGTGCAGGACGATGAGGCGCTCGGTCGGCAGGAACACGGAGGCGGCCGGCAGGCCCCGCGCCCAATCGCCCGGGTCCACCTGCTTGCGAATGTGGGCAAGCAGCGCCTCGGGGGTTGTGTGCGGCAGCAGCGCGCGAATCTCGTAGGCCTGCACAACCGCCCGGTCCCAGGGTGTCGCACCGCTCGATGGGTAGTTCTCGTCCTGCCCCTCGAGGTAGAGCCAGATGCCGTGGCCGGGCTCGCAGTCGTAACGGCCCAGGGGAGTCTGACGCACGACCGCGTCGAGCAGCTCCCGCACGGTGTATTTGCCCTGGGGGATGGCGACCAGTCGCGCACCCAGGGCCGACGCGTCCCAGCCGAGGTTCACATCCGCCTGCTCGGCGATTGCGAGGAGCGTGTGATTCGCCGGCCGAGGCGGGGTGCTCCAGTCCAGGGTAGCGTCCAGCTTGGCCTGCAAGTCCAGCACCGAGGGGAAAGGCAGGGGGGCCAGCCCTGTGCCGTGCCGCATCGCATCCAGGATGGCCGCGACGCGGCGGTGGGCGCGAAGAGGCAGGCGTGCGACCAGCACATCCTGGGCTCCGTGAAAGGCGATGCGGCAGCCCGGGCGTCGCTCCTCGACATAGCGCAGGCAGGCCTCGAGCGTCTCCACCACAGCGGCCTGCTCGCGCTCGAACACCAGCAGCCCTCGCATGGGGCGGGTGCTCGTCAGGTGGGTCGGCACCCGGTACGAGCGGACCTCCAGCGGTTCCTCCTCCAGGAGATCGTTGCTGCGGCTGATCCACACGCCGCCCCCGGCCTCGATGGCGTACTGTGCCCGCAGCGGTCGCACGAGCCAGTCGAAGAGCGCGCGGCGCCTTACGCCCTTCATCCGCAGCGTCACGCGGTGCTGGCTCCACTCGGCTACGGGGAGAGTGGGCGACACCGTGACCGCGATGCCGGCCTCGCGCGCGAGCCTCGTGATGACCTCCGGCAGCGGCATGCCGTCGAAGGAGAACGTCCCCGTCTGGTCCATGGGGTCGGCGGGACGTTCCGGGCGCCTTTTCGCGCGGAGGGCATCGGGCAGCCCCTTGTCGGCCTTGGGCACGGGCGGTTCCTTGGCCCGTGGGCAGGCCGGGAGCAGCAGTAGCCCACACAGAAGCAGCCGCCAGGCGTGTCTCATTCCACCATGTTCAGAAATCGCCGCAAGGTTGTCAAGGCCAGCGCCTTGTCCCGTGATGGGGCTCGCGCTATCATGAACGTGACAGAGGAGGTGCGTGATGCAGCAAACGCTGGTGCCCCTGTTTCCCACGGCTGAGAATGTCGCGCTGGCGACCGATCTGTACGAGCTGACGATGGCGGCGGGGTATTTCCATGCCAAGCGCACCGAGTGGGCGTGCTTCGAGCTGTTCGTGCGCGACCTGCCGCCCGAGCGCTCGTACCTGGTGGCCGCGGGGCTCGAGCAGGCGGTCCACTATCTCAGGCATGTGCGCTTCACAGATGCCGCCATCCGCTGGCTCCGCTCGCTGCCCGTTCTCAAGCATGTCCGTCCCCAGTTCTTCGACTATCTCGGGCGGTTCCGCTTCCGGGGAGACCTCGATGCGGTGCCGGAGGGAACGATCGTCTTCGCCGGCGAGCCGCTGTTGCGCGTAACCGCGCCGCTCATCGAGGCGCAAGTTGCCGAGACCTATCTCCTGACAACCATCAACTTCCAGACTCTCGTGGCGACGAAGGCCGCGCGCATCGTCGGCGCGGCGCGTGGGCGGGCCGTGGTGGACTTTGGCTCGCGGCGCGCGCACGGGCCCCAGGCCGGGCTGCTGGCAGCGCGAGCCTCTTACATCGGCGGGTGCGCGGGCACCTCAAACGCGCTGGCCGGGCAGCAGTTGGGCATCCCGGTGTTCGGCACGCAGGCCCACTCGTGGGTGATGGCGTTCGACGACGAGCAGGAGGCATTCGAGGCTTACCTCGATGTGTTCCCTGAGCACACGACGCTGCTGCTCGACAGCTACGACACCGTGGAGGCGGCACGGAAGGCCGCGGCCCTGGGCTCGCGGGTGTCCGGCGTGCGGCTCGACAGCGGGGATCTCGCCGCCCTGAGCCGGCGGGTGCGCCGCATCCTCGACGACGCCGGCATGCGGAGAACCCGCATCCTGGCCAGCGGCGATCTCAACGAGCACGTGATCGCCAGCCTCCACCGCCGGCGGGCCGCCATTGACGCCTTCGGTGTGGGCACCGAACTGGCGACATCGCGCGACGCCCCCGCCCTGGGCGGCGTTTACAAACTGGTCGAGCAGCAGGTGGGCGGCAGGTGGGTTCCCAGGCTCAAGCTCAGCGCAGGAAAGGAGACGTATCCCGGGCGGAAGCAGGTCTATCGCGTGGCGGACGGGCATGGGCGTTTCCGCCGCGATGTGATTGCCCTGGCGAGCGAGGAACAACGGGGCAGCGCCTTGCTCGTGCCTGTGATGCGGCGGGGCCGCCTGGTTGGCCCCCTTCCGGCGCTCAGCGACGCGCGCTCACGCGCGGCCGAGGAAATCAGGCGTCTTCCCGCCAGGTTCCGCAGGCTGGAGGCGCCGGCGCACTACCCCGTGCAGTACAGCCGGCGGCTCCGGGCGCTGAGGGAACGGACACTCAAGGAGATTGGGCATGGGAGGGCCGGAGAGAAGCCATGACCGCACATCGGCGCTTTGCCAAGTCCGTTGCATTCTTCGACGTGGATACCCAGCGCGACTTCATGGTGCCCAGGGGCGCCCTCTACGTGCCAGGCGCCAGGATGGTATCGAAGAACATCCGCCGCCTGGTGGCCTACGCCGCTGCCAGGGGGCTCCGACTGTTCGCGTCCACCGACGCCCACGTGCCGGGCGACTCCGAGATGCGGCGCTTTCCCCCGCATTGCATGCTGGGCACCGCGGGCCAAAGCAAGATCGCCGGCACACTGCTCCCCGATCACGCCGTCGTGCCCTTCGGCCCACGGTTGGCCCCTGCGGCCATTGCCAGGGCGCTGGAGCACCAGCAGATCGTGATTCAGAAGCAATCGTATGATGTCTTCGACAACCCGTCTACGGTTCCCCTCCTGCGCGCAGCGGGTGTCAGGCGGTTCGTTGTCTTTGGTGTGGCCACGGATTACTGCGTCCGGGC
>Ga0209506_1000219_pt1 | contig 84511 bp, 82 predicted proteins | sample AD_JPNHG2_MetaG_FD_184409 | JGI IMG/M metagenome (GOLD analysis project Ga0209506, IMG submission 184409) | Active sludge microbial communities of municipal wastewater-treating anaerobic digesters from Japan - AD_JPNHG2_MetaG (SPAdes) (version 2) | ecosystem: Engineered > Bioreactor > Anaerobic...
ATGCGAAAAAGTTGGTCTCCGAATCAATTTTATCGATTAATGCTATATTACCTAATGAGAAGGCTGTGTTTTTTTGCATGAAATTATATAAACACTACCTTCTCATCCTTCTTCTGGCGAAGTCAGGTTGTCAAGATTTTATGGAATTACAAAAAATGGCGAAGTTAGATTAGATCACAGTTCCAGGATAGAAATACTGGTATTCTATAATTAGAATAACAGGACCCGCTGATAATCGGTAAGAATTCCTCCAGGGGCCTTAAAAAAGATTTGTGAAAGCATTGCAGGATCTACCATTTGGACTCCTTTGCATGCAGGGCTACCCGAAAGCCCCCGTTCCCGGAAAGATGGAGTATACGCATAATACTCGAGGTTGCCCGTGCCATTTGTTGCCGTAATGACTGACTGGATATTGAGAACCGGATCGGTATCGCTAAGCTTATGGTGCCCTGATAGGGAATAGATCCCGTCTTCCATGAACACCACCCTGGTGAAGATTCCCAGGTGTGAGCAGGCCAAGGCGAAGGTAAGTGCCCCGAAAGCCATTTCATTCCCATAGGGAGGGTGGGTAACGAGCACCACAAGAGACGGATGATCAGAGTGTCCCGGGGACCGTATCTCCGGTACTTTTAGATTTCTTGGAAGCTGGATCGCACATGCTGAATGCGAAAGGACCGGATGAATCCTGCAGAGACGACTGGCAATCTGGGATATATCCCAGATTCGTGCCGGAGGAATGGTGCATGAAGAGATTACCTTCCCCTTATTCCCGGTAAATGTCGCAAACCCTCTCGACGCTGCACTCCGGGAACAGACCAGGAACAGGGGAGAGAGCCCTTTTTTCTGGGCTGCCTCGTTCACTTTCAGGAGCATATCCCCTGCATTTACCGTCATTGTCGGCCGCTGGTCATGGTGCATTAAATACACCCCATCCAGGAAACCGTACAGCTCAGGAGAAATCTTCTTTCCCACTGCTGCATGGAAGAGATCGATTATTGTGGAAGGGGACGTATTCAGGTAAGGAGATGCACACTGGAGGAACCCCAGACAGCGGTCCTTTGTTTCCTGCTGGGTCGCTTTCAGGAGAATTTCTGCAAAGGAACTGCCTGTTCCTGAAGTCCCCGAACCTGCACAAACGATCTGATCGGGACTCCTCCTGGAAAACGGCTCTATCGAAATACCGCGCGTCAGAAGGTCCCGGGAATCAAATATGAACCGCACGTGCGGCAATCTGAAGAGGATGTCCCAGAGCTTCGAGAGACGGTGATCGACGAGGCAGTAACAGGCATCATTCGAGAGGAAGAGAGAAAAGCCCGGCACGGGCGTTCGGGGATGGTGATGAAGGCTCTCAGGGTAGTGGCGGGTGCAGTATAATTTCAGAAGTTCGGTTATCCAGGTGAACCTCTCCAAGGTCAGCTTCTCTGATGTGTAAAAGATGTTCGAATACATCATGACCCGCACCAGGGTGACCCGCACCAGGGCGGGAGTTGTCGCTGCAGACAATCCAGGGCTCTCTTTGTATCGTTACTCCCGCGGGCGATTCCAGCTGATTTCCAACCCTTGCCGTGTCTATCCATTGTCCATTATCCATTATTTCAGAAATCCCGGTTAACCCTCCCGACTGCCGCAACGTACAGCGGCCACTGGGACTCCGGATCGAGGCCCATCAGCTGAACCATCATCTGGTCATGGAAGAGATCGATGGGGTGAACACGGCATCCGATGCAAGCCGAAGCCATGATTAAAGCCTGGCAGATATGGCCGGTCTCGATAAAGATGCTCCTGTATCCCCTGTTCCCAAGTGCCCAGACAGAACGGTGGGGGGAGGCTATCCACAGGAACGTGACCGATGCGCGGGTGATAACTTTGAAATTCATACTCGCCGTTCCCATGGAAAAAGGGATATCGGAGTCCTCCCGTATGGCCGCGATCCGGTGAGTGCCGGGGAGGTAGTGGTATATCCCGGTCGGGAGATCCTCAATTTCTCCCGCAACGAAATAGGTGTCAATAGGGTGCCGCTCCCCGCTTGAAGGAACATTCCGGATGCGGGTAAGACTTCCATCCAGTTTCCTCTCTCCCTGCATACACCAGAGCAGATATGAGAGTTCTTTCATAGTCAGCGAGGAACGTGAGAAGAATCCAACCGGCTCCCAGTTTTCAAGTGCCTTGCGAACCGGCATCTCTGGTATCCTGATACGCTTCGGGCTGGGAAGCTTAATGATTTTTGTGCCTTTCGGAACCGGCAGTTCAGGAGAAGGTTCCGGAACTCTCAGGATCATGTCCACCGTGGAGTAGTCCGGGTACCTCGTTTTTTCCATAAATTCTTTTCCTGGGTTGGTCATTGGATCACTCGAGTCGATTCAGAGATGTATTCGATGGGGGGGGAAGCCTTCATCAGGATTGCCTGGCAGGAAAAATGGGAGGATCCGGTTCAGGAAGCCATAACATAGAGATTTGCATAGACTTCTTTTCCTTTTACTTTAGGGTGACGCTCCCCCAGATCACCAATATAGTGGTTAAAGATCGCAGTCGTACCATCGATTTCCCGTTCGGCCATTCCCACCTTTTTGAACCCGGGGAGCATATACTGGATCGCACCAAGCACATAGATATCCCCCTTTACCATCTGGCCTCCGACACGTCCCTGGACGTCGCCTTTGATAACAACGGTCCCCCCTTCCGCGTGGGTCGACACATGGATGAAGGCATTCTTCTCGATGATTATGGTCCCGCCGAGCATGAACGTTCCGATGTCGTTTCCTGCATTACCACGGATACGGATTGTCCCTCCCCGCATTCCCCGCCAGTCACCGCGATATGCACATCCAACGTAATTCTCAGCGTTGCCATCGACAAGGATCTCCCCTCCTTCCATCGCGATCCCGCAAAATGAATGAACGTTACCCTTAACATGGATTTTGCCACCTTTCATCCATCCGCCGAGATACATGTCGGCATTGCCATCGACCGTGATACTGCCGGCAGTCATCTTGGTGCCGATATACTTCACCCGCGAGCAGTCACCCGCAATCCATATTTCTGTCTCTTCTGGGGTCTTCCCGGCCTTTCCCGAGACTTCAAAGAAGTCGCCTAGCTTAAGCGTAGCCTTTCCTTCGCGGGCATCGAGTTCAGCGATTTCTGCCGGGGTCTTTCCGGCAAATACATCCGGGGATATGTTGTAACACTCGAGATACAGTTCGGGGGTTTTGTAGGGTTTCATGGTTACCAGAGCCATGGTTCACCTCAGGCCTCCACATCGATGTTGATCACATACGGGTTTGGAGCTAGGGAGTCCCATACCGGGTAGTTGCCGAGACTGACCGTGTACTCTTTCAGGAATTTTTCGTGAATGTCCCGGATGACCTGGGGGTTCTCTTTTACCTTGGCATTAACCCATATGGTTCTCTTGTTGCCGTGGCTGACAATATCACCGTCTTTTACCACGATCTCTCCAGACTTGATGAACCAGCGCGCCCGTGAAAAAGCCCGCTCAATCAGTTCCGGATCTGATGGCATGTCCTTGTAGTTAAGATCGAGGACCACCACATTCGCATCCATTTTCGGAGCAAGCCCGCCGAACATATGGGAGAGCCCCAGCGCTTTTGCCGGTCCAGCCCTCGTCATCTGGGCAATTTCGTAGAGGTTGCGTTCGGTCTCGATGGAATGCAGGGTTGTTGCATCAATCACCTTGTTGCTATGCTTGAACGAGGCCAGCGTCTCATCCCGGGCCTTCCTGCTCATCAGCCACTTGATGATTCGCGGATACCGGATGAATGGGCCCGCATTGGGGTGATCGGTGGTGATGAAGGTCCTCATCGGATCTTTTGCATATAACCCCAGTTCGAGCCCGATTGCCCACTGGATGCCGCATACTTTGATATCCTTATCATAGACGTAAGGGACAACTCCCGCAGCAGTCTCAAGTTCTACATCGGTATTCGCCCACTTCAGGTGGTTTAAGTGGTTGAGGTGGTGCTCGAAAGGACCGTCGGCAGTCATGGTGGTTGTCTCATCGAGCGTCACGCAGCCCAGATCGACGGTGATATTTTTCTGTCTGTTGATGTATTCCATAACCTCCCGGGCTTTCGACTCGAAGTTCCCCCATGAATCGCCGCCATACGAGTGAAACTGGATATGGGTGGAATGCATGACTGTATCGCGGGAGAACTTATTCTTTGCTTTCATCCCTTCAGCGAGCCGGAGGGAGTCCAGCGTTACCCTGTAGTTGCCAGGTATGCCAAGGCTGTTCTGATGGATATGAATCGAATGCGGCAGTCCGAGATATTCGTTGGTCTTCATGAGGCCCGTGATAATTTCGGCAGGCGTTATGTCAAAGAACGGGACCGGATCATTGAGGGTCAGACAGTTCAGGCCCCATGCCCAGGCTGCTGTTCCACCCGGGTTGACCAGCTTTATCCCGTATCCCTTGGTAGCTGCCAAGAGCCAGGCAACATACGAGGCACTGTTCTCAATTTCTCCGTTCTTGAGGTATTCAAGAACGAACCAGTTGTTGGCAAAGACCGGGAGCGCTCCCTGATCGATGATCGGGGTGTCGTGTATCTCTTCGTGGACGTGAGGGGAATGCAGGGGCGGCATGGCAGCCTCCATGACAAAGGCGTACCCCATCCTGGCATAGTCGTACCCAGTCTTGAAGGTGCTGGGGATCGAGAATCCGCTCTCTACCCGGAAGTTCTCCTTTGCGTCGGGACTCTTGAAAAGTTTGTCTTCTGGCCGCATCAAACGTCCGACATTTACCTTTGGGCCGGCGACATGGGCATGGATATCAACACCGCCCGCCATCACCACTTTACCACGGGCATCGATTACTTTCGCATTTGACCCTACCTGTTCTACAATACGGTCATCCTTTATGGCGATGTCAGCCACATCACCGTCAATATTCCGGGTCGGATCGATGACAAACCCGTTCCTGATTAAAATCTCAGCCATGCTCACTGCTCCGCTACGGAAGGTGCTTTCGCGTGCTCTCTGGCAGGCAGCCAGATCGGTTCGGTCTGTGTGAGCTCGCACATGCGTTCGTAGATCTTATCGAAGAGCTTTTCATCGCTGGGTACTCCTTCAGGCCCATCAACGACTTTCTTGAACTGAATCGGCACATTGTCCATACGATAGACTACTCCGGGCTCTTCCACACCAACAACGCGTACAGGGATATGAAGGTCTGAGATTTCACTTGCCATGCAAATGTTCGGATCCACGGTTATGAACGGGTGCTTCTTCAGGTGCTTGATGGCATCGATCGGGAAGTGAGCGCCGGCATCGGTCCCGACATTCACAAAACAGTCAACCTCGTCCCTCATGGCGAGGTCGATCGAGCTCGTCTCTCCAGGGTTCATATGAGCATGGGTACCCTTTGAGAGGTCAATGCAGTAGGGGAACCCGAACTGCCATGACCAGACCTGGCCTGGTCCAGCAATGTTGTAATGGCCCCGCATGGCCATGATTGACGCCTTGGTGTGGCTGTTAATATCCCGAGTCAGGCTAATGGCCGCATCAACATTATGATTTCGGCCATCAGTATGGCAGCAACCCATTCCGTAGAAAATCATGACAAACCGGGCCTTTTTAATTTTTTCCGTTGCTTCGAGGATTTGATCCTTCTTGATTCCTGCAACCTCATCGGGGATGTCATGCCCCCGGAGAACGGTCCTGAAGGCGTCGAAGAGGTCGTAATCATGCCCCTGTCTGATCATGAGGTGGATGTTTGCAAGTTTGGCCGTGTCGGTCTCCCGAGGATCTATACAGATTATCGTGCGCTGCATCTTCCCCTTGGTGGTAAAGAATCCCCGGGGAAAGATGGAGTAGCGGGAGGTATGGCGGGGATGGGCATGCATGGGATTGCAACCCCAGAACAGAACAACATCGGCGCGGTTCTTCACCTCACCTAGAGTGCAGCTGGGATAGCCATTGTCGAAGATGGCGAGAAATGAGGGGCCATGGCAGATTGACGCACAGTTGTCGAGCACGGCACCGGCCTTCTCGGCCACCCGTGCAACAGCACTCATCCCTTCGCAATTGGTCGAACCGAACCCGTAAATTAGCGGTTTTTTGGCCTTGAGCAGGGTTTTTGCTGTGTAATCAACAGCTTCATCGTAGGTTATCTCTGTGAAACTCCCGTCAGGCTGTCTCATCCGTGGCTTTTTTGGCCTGTCGGGACTCGAGACATGATGAAAGATCTCATTTCCAATAACACATGCATTCCTCGTCTCGAGGATTTTCTTTCCATCATCTGATACAAGAACTTCAATGTCATCACACGATGCCCCACAGTAGGGGCACCCGACCTGGGTGATCCATTTTGGCATCTAAATACCTCCTTTCCAGAGTCCGACTGCCCCCTGAACCAGTTCAAGGGCAGTTTTTATCTTTTGGTCTATTGCAGGCTCGATGGTGACCGGAAAACCGCTGTACTGGGGAGTCCCGGTCGACTGTGTCCGGGGCGGAACGATCTGGTTCGCCCACACCCCCTGTCGAATGTGAGCAAGGCCGGGAGGGCAGAACTGGGTTGGCTCGATCGCCTTGACAATGACAGATCCGACTTCACTAGTGACCCTGACATTGGTATTCCTCCAAATACCGATCCGTCTCATATCCTCAGGGTTCATTTCGACAACAGAACAGGCTTCGAAATACTCGCGGGTAGTCTTGCCCTTTTCCATGGCCTGTCCCTCTTCAATAGCACGCTGGGTAATCATGTTCAGCACGATTTTTTCACTCATATGGAAACCTCATTGACTGTGGTAAGGCTCATCAATCTCCTGGTTTTTAAGAATCAGACTGGTGAGACCGCACGTTCTGACGGAAATTCTCCGCGACCAGAAAGCGAGATCACGTTATAGGGACATGCATCGATACATACGCCGCAACCAGCGCAGAGCTCTGACTTGAAATCGAGGCTGATCGATTTTCCGTCCCTGACCGTGTAGATCTTCTCCCTGGTGACCGGTTCAAAGGTATAAATCTCCAGGGCATTGACCGGGCATGCCGCAACACAGTTGCCGCATCCGGTACAGCGTTCGATGTTTACATGTACACTGAAAGCCATGTAAGGAGGAGGGGTTGTCATTATTATTAAACATTATGAAATTGTTAATGACAATAAATTATATTAAATAAACCATAACTAATTCGTGTTTACATATGGTTAATGTGAGTTGGAGCGCCGATCCAGGATTTCGACTGGATCCCGATGATGACCGGTGGTATATTAAATGTGGTTATGGGGTTTTTATTCCTGACTTCTCCGGAAGAGGGATGAGAGGGACTGTTTATATAATTTTATGCCGAGAAAATGCGGCCTTCTCATCAGGTAACATACATTAATCGAAAAAATTGATTCGTAGACCAACTTTTTGCATCGGTTCTTGGCGGAGTTGGTGGTCGAAGCAAGTCATTCATGCCCTCCGTTAAGCTTCTCATCAGCAACAAGCTCAATCAATCGGTATCGATCAATAAGATTCTGAACCTTGAGAAACCTTCTTTCATCAGGGCTCCCTGTTCTCTACAGCTCCAAAATCCTGGATCATGCGATTCCGAAATCCCTTATAGTCCATGTCATCAAGCTGATCTGTTAACGTACTTCCACTGTACGCATACCGGTAGATCCACTCAACGACCCTGCCGACAACCTTCACAACATTTTCTTCAGAATCCACCCGGATGAGTTCCCTCCCGATAACCGGATGGCGCCCACGCCTCCCCCCTACCGTGATCAGGTAGTGTGGCACGGACCCCCTGATTATATGGAAGGGGCATGTGTCGATACACATGCCACACTGCACGCAGCGTGCGTAATCGAGCACCAGGCGACCATTGACCATTGTTATCGCCTTTTCCCTGCATGTGTGTGCACAGGTTCCGCATGCTGTGCACAGACCTTCATTCCTGATCGGCTCCCGAAGTCCGGTTACTCCTATCTCACTCAGTCGCTCGCTCATGCACCCATTCGGGCATGCCGAGATGGCGATTCGTACCCGGACCGGCATTTCCCGGCCAAAATGTAACCTGTCCAGGCGCTCAAGCAGTGTGATCGTGGGAACATTCGACAACCGGCAGCGGTCGGTCCCGGGACATGCAGTAATGTTTACGATCTCTTCATGTTCTGCTCCCAGGCAGATACCGATCTTCCCGAGTGATTTGAGAAGCGATGGAATTTTTTCCAGGGGGAGAGAGGGTATCTCGATGGTCTGGCGGACCGTAAGGTGCACCGCTCCCAATCCCCTCTTCCGTACAGCTCTTCCGATTCCGAGAAGCTGTTCAGTGGAAATGATTCCTCCCGGAATTCTCAATCGTATTGTGTAGAGGTTACTGTTTTTCTCGGGAATGATCGCTCCCTTCTGTTCGAGGTGGTGGAGAATTTCAGGCTTGACCTGCATCCTAGCACCGCCCAGGCAGACGCTGATCAATTTTTCTCTCTCTATGCGGCGATATCCTATCCTGAAGGGAGAGATCGCGGAATGAGAGAACCTCATCTATTTCCATAATGAAGTTGTGGATCTCATCCAGAGAGATAGGGCGATATCCGATAACCTCCGCACTCACATTTACGGTCCTGCGATGAGGGTTAAAGAAAGGATAGCGAACAAGATCCTTGTTATGGACATGTCCATGAATTACCCAGCCCTCGAATGGTTCCACTAGCTCTTCAGGATTGTGGATGAAGAGGTATGGAGTTCCCCTGTACCGCATGAGGAGGCAATGAGACATGAATGGGTAGTAGGGATCATGATTTCCTTCGATATAGAATATGCACCCTTTCAAGCGCTCAAGATACGATTCGAGCGATATCGTGCTCATGTAGGAAAGATCACCGAGAAATATCACGGTATCGTTCTCCTTTACGGTCCAGTTCCAGTTCCTGATGAGCACCCTGTCCATTTCACCAGGATCGCTTGGTAAAAATGGTCGCTTGTAGCGAAAAATGCTGTTCACATGGCCGAGATGGAGGTCGCTTATAACATAGATCTGGGGTTCGTCCAGAAACCGCGATCTGGTCATCTGGTATCCCTTTCCAATCCTGAACCGGCGGAGGGAAGGCCTGGCGTTTTTCCTCAGGTACGATTTTGAAGCATCAAGCCACTTCTTCTGCGAGAGATCGTATTCTGCCACCGGCAAACCATCTTTTCGAAGGCATATCCTAAGAATTTCGATGTACACCGGATCGCCATTCCCTTCTTCCGGCAGCTGGGATATCAGATTGCTTTGATCCTTCTTATTCCTGATTGCCACACTGTTCTTTTTCTCACCTTTTAGCCGATGGGGATGAGCCCGGGGATCTCTGGCAGGAAGGGGCGGAACAATCGTGAACGGCACCGGAGTCCCACAAGCAATGCGATCGGCTAACGATCCTGGCCGGGCAGTCACAGGGCAGATGCGGGAGAGGAAGAAGACGAATGAACGGAGTCCTGGAGAGGGAAAAACCTGGTAAAATGAAACCACCGGTTCAGACTGCACATGCGTGACCTGATTTACCGATATCAGGATTGGCCCGGATACTTCGGCGCTCCTGGAAACAGCCTCCATGATTTCATGCTGGCTTCCCCATTCTCCGGATGATATCTCTGCAAGGACAAGGTAGGGATGGCGATCGGGGTCCCGGCACAATCCCGTATCGCCGATCCACCACTCAAGGGCCCCTTGTAACCGTGAAGAAGGGATGCCGAGCCGTAAATCGAGACGGTACCGCGAAGTATCGTTATACCGGCTTTCCGGACTCGTCTCTTCCATAGGGCACTAATGGTTTGTGATTAATTATTGTAAAGATTCATTAAAGTATCTTTACATTGCCCTTTTAGGAAGGAGCCTGTCTAACGAGGTCGAAGATTGGTTGGACAGAGTTATTCCGGAAAGACTCCTATCACCCATTTCGGGATACAACAACGAATCAAACCGGAATGGGGGTTTGTATGCAGCATCCCTGTTATACCGGGATATCTCCAAAGGCGTTGAATCGATGATGCCATTTGTTTCACCATAATCCCGGCAGAAAGTCCGACCAGGAATGTGCATGAGATGTTCAACCTCTTCTGCATTAAGTTGATTCTTGACAAAAAGGTGAAGCGTGGAGTGGGCCGGAAGGAGTATACACTCACGATCCTGGGCAATCCCGGGTTGCGACAGTCCCCACATGAGAGTGAAGCGACCATGCCCCCCCATAGGAGAGCCTCCGAAAACACTTCACAGCGACCGTTTCGGCATGAAAAGGGGGTCGTACCTGAAGTGGTTCACTCCCCTGCTGTAGCACCTTTCCTCAGGATGCTGCAGAAGAGGGTACCGGTCGATGTAGTTCAAATACTGGCTTATCGGCATCTGGTTTGAAAACAGGTCGTGTAATGCCTTGCTTTACAACTTCATCAGTGAAAATGACCATAGGGGCGTGACTCTAAAGTTTATAAAGGTACCGAAATATATCTGATACAACGTGTTTTACCAAATTTTCACCTTCCTGAGCTCCTAATAGCATAAAGATCAGATAGGTTTATAAAAGGAGTTTACTGATTGGACAGGCTCCGGGATGAGTTGGCCGTGTCCGTAAATATGGTGAACCTGCGTCCCTTCTTACATATGCTACTCCAGCAGGTTCCTGGTGGTGACATTTCTGTTCGTTCCAGCGCCGTGGAGGGCGGAGAGTTCCAGCGCTGGCTTCACGATACGGGTACAGCATGCAAGATGAGACAGTCGCCTCTGAGTTGTAGTCTCATCCTCTGGCCTTCCATGCAGGCCGGCAAAGTATTCTTCCGGGCTCACGATGTGCTTCCCACACTCCCATACATCCGGTGAGCCGTTAAGGATAATGGTCCAGAACCGTGGGTTTTCTGGAAAAATTATGTTCTCTTGCCAAGCTCGTGGTCGAGCAAGAAAAGATGCCCCGGCACGTCGCCTATCATTTTGATCTTGGCAAGTACCTCGCTTGCAGTGGACTCCTCCTCAACCTGTTCTTTCACAAACCAGCCGAGGAAGTTTTTTGTGGCATGGTCTTTGTCCTTGGCGGCGAGATCCACGAGATCGTTGATTAGCCCGGTCACCTTCTTCTCATGGGCGTATACCTGCTCAAAAACTGCCTGGAGTGATTTCCACGGCGTCTTTGGTGCCTCGATGGCCATGAACTTCGGTGTTCCGCCTGCCTCGATGATATAGTCATAAATTTTCATCCCATGTGCCATCTCTTCCTGCGACTGGAGCCGAAGCCACCGTGCAAAGCCTTTCATGGTGATCGACTCACAATAGGCAGACATGGCAAGGTAGAGATAGGACGAGTAGAACTCGGCATTCACCTGCCTGTTCAGTGCATCTTCCACGGGTTTTTTCAGCAAACGATAAACCCCCTGATACCCAAAGTGTTGATTTGTTTTCGTTTAATCCTTTCGAACAAGCCGGTGAAACCTGAAAAAGGGGATAAAATGGATGATAAGGGTTTAGCGGGTGACAATGACCGATGCATTCTGGTCAAATGGATTGGTCCGCATCGCCAGAGAGAAGAGATAGGGGAAGTTTCGTTTGAGATAGTGCACGTAGTCCACCCACTGCAGTGCCAGGTTTCTGTAGACCCTGAGCAGGTCTCCTTTCAGGTGGTCGAGGTCGCTATCCGGGAGCGAGGACAGGTCTTTGCGGCGATTGAGCTCTTCGGTGAGGTGGAAAACAGCTCTCAGCGTTTCGGTGAATGACTGGTGCTCCAGGAGGACCGGGTTTTCCAGGAGGCGGAGCAGGAAATTTCTCCTCTCTTTGAGAAAACCCGATACGCCAAACAAATCTACCTCTTTCAGGTCGATGCCAAAGCTGTAGCCTGCCATGTAGCTATTGAGACTGGAGAAATCGCCAGCTGTCCAGTCACCGGTTATAACCAGGCGGTGCCTGACTTCATCAAGATTGGGATCGCAACCAGAGAGGTAGGTGAGGAGCTCGGTGCCGACTTCCGAATAAAACGTTTCGATCACCATGTTGATCTTCTCGAGCCTCTGGTTACGGGCCCTGATTGCCAGAAGTTCGTTCAACACGATGGTCACAAGGAACACGCTGATCGGGAGAAATCCTAGCGAATTGAAGATGTAGTTCATGGTGTCCCGTGTGTTCTGGAGGACGGTGAGTTTGATCGCGTAAATCAGGGCGGAGATACAGACCAGTACAATCCCCAGTTTTAACTGCCACGAAAACGTGCGGACGAAATTATCCATACAGACTCTTGTGAAGGCGACCGGTAAAAAGTAGGCTGTACACCTGGTCCACTGCCGACCGGTCGCCCGGGATGAGCGTTCTGACATTGCTCCGGGTTAAAAAACCACAAAAGCCCTCGTACCGGTGGACGTACTCGTGGTTAGCAGAGTGGGGGGAGAGGGTCTCCTGATGAACGGAATGTGGAACCTGTCTTTCCTAGTGTGATGCTATCGGCCCGTCATCCTGGTTCCCGGAAGCATACTTTTCGGGATCGTTTTCGAACTTCTTCTTGCAGCCCGGAGCACAGAAGTAGTAGGTCTTTCCCTTGTAGACACTCGTAAATTTCGCCGTCTTCTCATCAACGGTCATCTTGCAGATGGGATCGATTGCCATCGGTCAGGCACCTCGCATTTCTTTTTTTTTGGCAGGAGGGATATACTTTTTGAGCATCAGCGAGAGGGAGATCACGGTCACCGAACTTGCCGCCATGGCCAGCGCCCCAAGCTCGGGACTGAAGGTATAACCGGTAATCGGGTATAAAAGCCCCGCTGCAAGCGGGATGAGCGCCGTATTGTAGGCAAAAGCCCAGAAGATGTTCTGCCTGATCCGCTGCATCACTTTCCGCGAGAGCTGGATCGCCGCGGCAGCGTCCAGGAGGTCGTCCTTGATCAGGACGATATCCCCTGATTCAATAGCCACGTCTGTCCCGCTTCCGATGGCGATCCCTACATCTGCCCGGGCAAGGGCGGGGGCGTCATTGATTCCGTCACCGACAAAGGCTACAACACCGCCCGCCTTCTGGAGATTTTCAACTTCACGGGCTTTATCTTCTGGCAGCACTTCTGATATGACCGTCCGGATCCCCACCTGCCTGGCGACCGCTGCAGCGGTGCGCTGGTTATCGCCGGTGATAATGGCAACCGAGAGGCCCATGGCCTCGAGTTCCCTGACAGCTTCGGGGGTGGTTGTCTTGATAGTATCGGCAACGGCTATGACGCCGCCAGGAGCCCCGGCGATTGCAACGATGACCCCGGTCTTCCCGTCCTGTTCAAGAGCGGTAACCTGCGAATCGAGTTCCGGCGGGATGATTACCCCGTGTTCTGCCATGAGAGCGCGGTTCCCGATATACACTTCTTCCCCGAGCACACGGGCGAAGACCCCTTTGCCGCCAAACGTGGTAAACTCGGCGGAATTCTCGGGCCGGATACCCCTGGCTTCAGCCTCCCTGACCAGGGCATCTGCAAGCGGATGGGACGAGTTCTTCTCCACCCCGGCAGCAATGGCAAGCAGGGTCCGTTCATCGATTTCGGCTGCGATGATATCGGTGACCGCTGGCTTTCCGCGGGTCAGAGTACCGGTCTTGTCAAAGACCACCGATGTAAGACGGTCGGCCACTTCCAGTGCCTCGCCGTTTCGGACCAGGATGCCGAGCTCTGCGCCTCTCCCCACGCCCACTGTCACGGCAGTCGGCGTGGCAAGTCCAAGCGCACAGGGGCAGGCCACCACCAGGACCGAGATGAGTGCGGTCAGGGAAAAGAGCAGGGGCGCACCGAGCGCGACATACCAGACCAGGAATGCTGATACGGCGATAATCAGCACGACAGGGATGAAATAGCTGACTGCCGTGTCGGCGATACGCTGGACCGGTGGTTTCGATGCCTGCGCTTCTTCGACGAGATGAATGATTTGGGCAAGGACCGTGTCTCTGCCAATCCGCTCGGCCCGGAATGTGAAGGCGCCAGTGGTATTCAGGGTTCCCCCTACCACCTGCGATCCCGGTTCCTTGAGCACCGGGATCGGCTCCCCGGTAATCATCGATTCGTCCACGTAACTTTCTCCCCCGGTAACCTCGCCGTCGACCGGGATCTTGTTGCCGGGCTTGACCACCAGTACATCCCCGACCACCACGTCCTCTATCAGGACGTCCGTTTCCGTTCCTTGCCGGATGACCGTTGCCGTCTTCGGACGAAGCCCGATCAGGGTCCTGATCGCCTCCGATGTCCGGCCCTTGGCACGCGCTTCCAGGTACCTGCCGAGGATCAGGAACGAGGCCAGCATGATTGCGGTATCATAGAACATGAACTCCCGGGTGAGCACGATGCCGAGTGTGCCAAGGACACTTGACCCGAATGCTACGCCGGTGCCCATGGCATACATCACGTCCATGTTGAGGGTCCGGTTATGAAGTGCGTTTCCGGCAGCACGAAAGATCGGAAGGGCGACATAGACAAAGACCGGTGTGGTAACAACCAACATCGCCCAGGAGAGAGCTTCCATGGATACGGGGAGAGGGAGAAACATCAGGATAAAGAGCGGGATGCTCACGGCGAATCCGATCGAGAACCGTTGCATCTTTTCCGCGAGATCTGCCTGACGGGCTTTCTCTTCAGCCTCGAGCGAGAGCTCCTCGGCAAGTCCCAGGTACTGGTAACCTGCCGCTTCGATGGCGCTCTTCATATCCTCGATGGAAGTGACAGAGGCATTGTATACGACGTAGGCTTTCTCGGTTGCGAGGTTCACCCGAACCTGGTTCACGCCAGGGAGGGCAGAGAGTGCCTTCTCAATGGTCTCAACGCAGGTCGCACAGACCATCCCTCCAACTTTCAGAACAACCTCGTCATGGATAACCTCGTAGCCGGCAGCCGCGATCACCTTCTCAATTTCCTGCAGCGTTACGACCGAGGGGTCGAACTCAACGCGGGCGGAATCGGTCCCGAAGTTTGCACGTGCAGTCGTTCCCTTTCCGATGCTGGCGATGGCATCCTCAATGGTCAGGCTGCAGGTCGCACAGTGCATCCCGGAAATTTTGAGATCGGCGCTTATCTTTTTACCCATACCTGCCCCTCTCCCTCCTGGTTCAATATGATATCACGAAGGCTAATAGATACTTCTTTTCCGTGCGGCAGGGTTACGGGTCGTCCGGAGGTTTTCCCCGTCCAGTACATATATCACATCACCGGGATCTGGCACGGGTATGGAATAACCAAATCCCTTTTAGGTAGTCCTGTTCTTCCTCATCGTTGCGCCGGGAATAAACTTCCTCTCCCTCTGGATGGGAGGTCAAGGCCAGGTCACTTTCCCGTGGAGAGCTATCATCGCCGCGATTCTTGCCTTCCTAGTCGCAGGCTCGTTCAAGATAGGAGACCTGTGGGAGAAAGCGGTTGTGCTCCGCTTGGGTCGATATACCGGGCTTTGCAGGCCCGGGCCCTTCTTCATCACCCCGTTCGCCGTGCAGGTCGTGTACTCGACCGACCATTGTAACATCACCATCCCGTTCAGGGCCGAGAAGACTCCAGCGGAAAATAGGCCAGGGAATAACGATCGTTACCTGATCTCCACCCCGCAGGGTCGGTTGCCCGGGGTTACACCCGGCTTTTTTCCCCGGCATCCGGGGATACTGTCCTTTACCGTGGTGGGTGCCGACCGGAGGAACAATCCCGGCCGGGTGCCGGTGCCTTCTCGTGACTGGCATGGCATTTTCCTAAAAGAACCCTGTCACCTGCTGTCATCCAATCCTGTTCATCTCCACCTTCCAGGAGGATGCGATCCATTTCACCAGCAGGGGGTCAGATCGAGAGGAACACCGAATAGACCATAATATTCAGGACCGTGAGGGGGAGGCCAACCCGGAAGAATTCCCAGAACGTTAGGCTGTACCCTTCCTGTTCTGCCTGCTGGATGACGATGACGTTGCTTGCCGCGCCAAGGATGGTAAGGTCCCCGGCAATGGTGCTCCCCGCAGCCAGGGCGAGGATCTGCTGGATCGACATGCCCTGCTGGATGATGAGAGGCTGGAAGAGGGCAACAAACGGTACATTCGAGATAAACTGGCTGACCACGACTGAGACGGTCATGATGACCGGGATTGTGGTGAGGTGCGAATAATCGATGGTCCCCTGGAAAAACCCGGTGTCGTAGACGCTCTGCATCAGCACGAACATCGCCGCAAAGAAGGCAAGGGTATACCAGTCGACCTTCATGAGAATCTCGTACCGGTTCGGGCTGGCGATCAGGACAGGAGCGGCTCCGGCAAGCGCAATTAGCATGAGGGGGAATGTTTCCCTTCCGGTCAGTCCCATGACGATCTGGACACCCACGAGGGCGAGAATGATGCAAAGCGAGAGTTTCGAGAGCCGGGCAAGGGCTTCGTTTTTCACCGGGTCGTCCCTGGGAGGGAGGGGGCATTCTTGTGGCGGCGGGTAGAAGAACCGGACGACCAGCCAGGCGATGACCAGGTTGATTGCTGTCGGAAGGGCAAGGTGTGCGAGAAAGTCGGTGAAGGCATTGCCGAGTTCTGCGTATTGGGCAAGGAGGAGGTTCTGCGGATTGCCGATGGGCGTGGCAACGCTTCCGATGGTGATGGCAAAGCAGAGAGCCAGAAGAGCTCCTTTCGGGTTGATACCGGTCCGAAGAGCATACCAGAGGATGAGGGGTGTGCCGATGATGGCCATGGTGTCGTTCATCATCAGCGCCGAAAAGAGTCCCATGGTAATCATCATGGCGAGGAGGAGACAATCCGGGGTTCTCGCCCGCGAAAAAAAGTGGGACGAGACCGCCCGGAGATACCCGCTCTCGGTCACTGCTGCCCCTACCACGAACATGCCGAACAGGAAGAACATAACCTCGGCATTGATCGAGCGGAGTGCATCGGCTGGGGATATCTGGCCGAAGAGTAGGACTGCTATCGCCCCTGCAAGCATGATCTGCCAGATTCGTATCCGCAACCTTCCGACCTGGCGGACGGCTATCAATACGAAGACCAGGGCAAGGACGATCAGGGGCAGGATCGAAAAAGCCATCCCTGGGCCGTCGCCTCACTGTTCCCGCTTCACGCGCCAGGAGAGCAGGACACCCTCGTCCATGGGTTCTGCCCCGGAGAATGTGAGCTGGACAAAGGTCTCCGGGGCGACGAATCCGGGACCGTCCGCCAGGGTTGGTGCGTCCCGGCCACCGATAATCATGTTCCCCACAAAGCAGGTGAGCTCGTCAACCAGACCTGCCATGAAGAGCGCCGCTATGAGGGTCCCGCCCCCTTCCACCATCACTGTCCGGATCCCCTGATCAGAGAGAAGGGAGAGGAGGCGGGGGAGATCGACCTGTTCACCACCGGCCCGGAGGACCGTTGCATATCGTCCAAGCTCCGCCACTTTCGCAGGATCAGCCCGCTCCGAGCAGGCAATGATCCGTCTACCCTCGCCCTTGTGCAGGATCGCAGCGTCAGGAGGAGTCCGGGCCTTGCTATCCACCACGATCCGGACAGGATGTTCCGGCATACCCCGTGCCATCCTTATCGCCCGAAGCTCCGGTGATTTGACTGTAAGGGAGGGGTCGTCAGCAAGGACCGTCCCGATACCCACCATGACAGCATCGCTCTCGGCCTTGATCCGGTCGACCCGGGAGAAATCGGCAGGCCCGGAGATCCTGACCTGCCTTCGCTCCCTTGTGGAGAGCTTGCCATCAGCACTCATCGCGACATTGACGTGGACAACGGGGCGCATGCTCTCAGTTTGCATCGCTCCTCTCTTCAAGATTGCCGGATCGTTTGGTGGAAGGGTTGGTTGAACAACTGTTTTCCGGCCTCTCTCAGCCGGTGTCTCCAGGGCTTCGTTGTGCTGGTGTGATGCATGCCCATGTTTCGTCCGCCACCGCCAAATCAGACCGGGAACCTGCCCACAGGACATTTTCTGCCCCGATAGGGAGTCCTGGGAGGACGCTTTTTAATGCAGGCCGGGTGCTGATGAATTAGGTTGGAGCAGATGCGCTGAGGATACAATGATGCCGATAGCATCACCTAATATCGCACATCCTCCGGGTCTCTCCAGCCGGGCTTAGTTGTGCCGTTTTTCTAGCCCCCGTTTTGAAGGATGAACCCGGCAAGATAGGAAAGGCCGAACACGATCAGAAACAGTCCGCAGAACCCGAGAACGTAGCGGTAATGCCGTTCAGCAAGGACAAACCGGCCCCGATGGACGCTGGTCGAGACAAGGGTGAACCAGCCAAGGTCCGCTGCCCAGTGTCCGGCAAGAAAGGCGACAAGCAGGACCAACCCTCCGGTACGGCAGGCTCCGATGACAAGCGCGCTTCCCACGGTAAACCACCAAATCCAGAAATAGGGGTTGGATATGCTCGTGACTGCCCCGGCAAGAACCGGATGCACGGTTTCCTCCGCTCCTGCTGAAAGCGTGAGAGTTGCGGAGCGAGCACCCCTGACCGTGAGTGCTCCGAAAATGACCAGAGCCAGTCCCCCGATGCCACCGATGAGCCAGGAGTAATTACCGATAAGAAGTGAAATTCCGGCCACGATGAGGACTACCATGAGGAGCTCGACTGCCATATGCCCGAGAGTGACCCGGGGCCCCATGCCCCATCCTCCCTTAAGGGATGCGTTAATGGTGGCCACGAGAGTTGGTCCGGGCGCCAACGCACCGGTGAGTCCTATCAGGAGCCCGAGCGCCAACATCTCGATAATTTCAGGGATCAATACCACTCAGAGATCGTATGTCTGGTTATACTATCAAACGGTAGGCAGGCTGGCGGACCGGCCATATAGCTCAGATCCAGCGACAGGAAGCTCCGCAGTTATCTCCACGGGTTTTCATCAGCAGGAACGGGGTCTCTCCCATGATACGTGAGGCAGTCTCCTCGAGAGTGGATGAGTTGCCATCGGTGATGGCAAAAACGGCGGGACCAAACGAACTCATGCCCGTGCATGCCGCCCCGGCTTCCCGCAACCCGGTGATGAGGGAGCGCACAACCGGTACCTGCCGGGCTATTTCGACCTTCTTGAACCCGGTACGCTGGATAGCAGAGACAGCTGCACCGAACATCCCGAGATCGTGGCGGACTATCCCGGGGAGCAGGCGCATCACGATCTCGTGGCAGATCTCCTGCACCTCTTTGCGGGGGACAGGGCAGGCCTCGCGGAAGACGTCCTGCTCCCTGGTGCCGCTCACACCGGGGCCGAGAATCGGGATTACCAGGATGACCTGCCAGTCTTCCGGGAATGGATGCCGGGCGATGACCGGAGGGGGCGGTATTCCCGGAGACGCTGATGAAGGGCGGAAATCCGTTTTCTCCCCGGATTCCCCGTAGCTGTGACCGCCATCGACGATCAATCCGCCAGAACCAAACGCGGCCGTCCCGATGCCCGAAGTCCCTCCCCGGCCAACCACACGGGAGAGTTCCTCTACCGGAACGGTGATTCCATACAGCTGGCACATCGCCGTTCCCGCAGCGAGGGAGAGCGATGTCCCGGTACCGAGGCCGGCATGCTGCCGGGGTGTGCGGATGATGGTGAATGCTGCACTCCCCGTGATCCCGAACCGGGAGGCTACAGCTTCCACCGCCTGCCTGACCCGTGCGGCCTGGGCCTCATCTCCACCGTCCACCCTGCAGACCGGGTTTCGTTCGGCCTCGATCACGGTATCTGGAGCTTCCAGCGTTATGCCGATACCGCCGTCCACCCGTCCCAGCCCCCCATGGAGGTCGATCAGCCCGAGGTGGATGCGGGATGGTGCCCGTACCCGGATCCGGGGTTGTCGTGCAAATGAGCCGGCCGGGAAGAGTTCTTCGATGGCCATGAACGGCACGTCGTTCCTGATAATGCGGTAGGTCCGGGAGAGGAAACGGGTATGTGGGGCAGTGCCGAACCGCCTGATGATGTCAGGCCCCGGTAAGGCGAACCGTATATCCGATATTTCCCGGCGGGACTCGATCCGGTGCTTCTTCAGGATCTTCCCGATCGGGATATCGGCCCGCATCAGGTCGTCCCGGAACCCGGGCTCGAGCCGTTCGACAGGGGTGTAGGAGATGGCATAGATGAGGATTTCCCCGGTTGTGCAGTTCACCAGTTCCACTATACGGTGGTTTACCGGGTCCCCGGCCCCGATATCGAGAAGTGCGGCAACCTCGCTGCCGGCCTGGATGACATTCTGCGAGACTGTTCTCACGCAGACATCGGATCCGGTGATTGCCTCAAGGAGGGTGGTCACTGATCCGTCGGTGAGCAGGAGGACGGTCTGGAACGGCGGGAGGGGGCCGGTGATCTCTTCTATCGTCCGGATGCGTTCATGCAGGGGTCCTTCGGACATACTTCCAGTGTCAGTCTCATGTGCGGTGGGAACCATCAGTATATCAGTCTTGCGGCAGGTGCCCGGGTGATGGAACAGGAGATACTCTGCATTCCCTCAAGCCCGTACTTTGGGGCTGGTGAATGCGAATCCGGGACCGGTTCGGAGAGAGGTTTAGGTAAAGATTCTCCGCGAGGTTATATATCGGGGCCAGGTTATCGGCCGTTTACTTCCCACCATAGCTTCACCCTTATCGTTGTCCCGGTATAGGTATATGAGCCATTCTCCTCTGTGAGGACCCTTGAAAAATAGTCACGCACAATTTTTTCCTGACTTTCAGTGCTCACCCTGTACTGGTTCACGTACTCATTTATTGCACTCTCGAAGTCAGGGAATATCCTCTTATGCTCCATCGGGACTGTTTCCACATTTGGATAAATCCCCATATCATAGAGCACATTATAAAGGACGTCCACCTTAGGCCCGCATTTAAATTCCCGGCGATGCAATTGAGGCCACAGATCGATCATGGTCTTTTCCCAGCTTGTCATTCCCGCAAACCAGAAAAGGTATACCCACTTGGATGAAGCCCTGCACATCGACTTGATTGAAGCCTTAATATCCGGCATTCCAAGAGAATAGGAGGCAATCACGATATCGTAGCGGTGGGGAAGATCCCGGGTGGGATCAATATCTTCCCAGCGTTTCTGAAGGATGGTGAGATTTGCTATCTTTTCCCTGGCAGCCTGCTCGGTCATAACTTCAACCATTCCCGCCGCAGGCTCTACAGCAGTAACGTGGGTCACTTTTCGTGCGATTGGCAGGGCAAGGGTTCCGGGTCCTGCACCGATATCCAGCACCCGGGACAGAGGAGTTAGTGGCAGCGCTTTCAGGATATGATCGATCCGCTGTGGGTTCTCACGTGACTGGGCTAGGAACCCGGAAGCTTTCTCTCTTGATTCCCAAAGGTTTGTACATTCTTCGTATCCTCTTGACTGAATATTATCACTATAAAGCCGCTTCCAGACCGCATTCCAGTCAGGCAATCCACTTTCAGTCACAGGCATTCACCATCTCTCCTGTCGTTTCGGATTTACGTATCGGTTCTACGGTAAAGCAGTACCTGTTTTCCAGGATGCACCGGGGAATCACGATGTTCACACCTCCCACCGTTCTTACCGTACAGTCCTCGGTGTAGATTTTTCCGAGCACTTCTTCGGTAATGACCGTTGAAGGAAGACCCTCGGCCGTAATGCTGTTTTCATTCATGACCACTACCTTGTCGCAGAACCAGGCAACATGGTTGGGATCATGGCTGCAGGCAAGGATGGTGGTGCCCTCATCAGCGATCATCCGCATGATCTTCCATATTTTTACCTGGTTCGAGTAATCAAGCGCCGAAGTTGGTTCATCGAGGAACATCATGGGAGTTTCCTGGGCAATTGCTCTTGCCATCAATACCATCTGGCGCTGCCCTCCGGAGAGCTGGTTGTATGGTCTGTCAGCCAATTCTGTGATGCCGATCGTTTCTATCGCATCACGTGCAATCATCCTGTCCCTGCGGCTAATTCCGAAGAAACCTCCCAGGTGGGGGGTCCTGCCCATAAGAACAACCTCACGGACCAGGTAGGGAAACGGGGGTTTATGCTCCTGGGGCACGTATGAGACCAGTTTCGCGGTATCCTCATATTTTAAGGTTCTTATGTCTTTTCCATTCAGTCTCACAGACCCTTTCTGGGTCTTCAGGAATTTCAGACAGCACTTGAACAGCGTTGTCTTCCCCGAACCGTTCGGGCCGAACAGACCGCAGAGGGTCCCTTGCTCAACGCCAAAGGAAATGTCCCTAAGCACCGGGACTGATCCATAGCAGAAATGCAGACCACTTACTTGAAGCATCTTCTTCACCCGAAAATCACTCGACCTTTGTTTCTCAGGAGATAGCACAGGTAGGGGGCACCTAGGATCGAGGTGATAATCCCAACAGGGATCTCCGAAGTCGTCAGTGTTCGTGCAAGAGTATCACAGAGAATAAGGTAGAATCCGCCCATCATTGCTGCACAGGGTATCACGTAACGGTTATCAGGGCCAAGAAGCATTCTCGCCGCATGTGGCATCATCAACCCTACCCATGCGATTATGCCGACAAGAGAGACTGCAAACGCCGTAATTAGCGTTGCAAGCGAGATGACAACCAGCTTATACCTTTCAGGGTTTATTCCGAGGCCTTTTGCCTCTTCATCACCCATCGAGAGGATGTTCAATTTCCAGCCCAACCACCACAAGATAAGAAAACTCCCGAGAACAACCGGGCCTATGGTGAATACATCCTTCCATGTCGCATAATAAAATCCTCCCATGAGCCAGAATACGATCTCTCTCAGGGCAGTATCCGTTGCAGTGTATTTCAGAATCGAAACAAACGCAGAAAAGATGGATCCGATTACGACACCAGACAGGATCAATGTGACGATGGGAGTCTCTCCCCTTACGCGGGCAAGGAGATACGCCCCGGCTACTGCAGTGGCTCCAAAAATAAATGCCGGTATCTGGACTGAGTGAAAAATCATCGGAAATACAATTCCAAGCGCAGCGCCAAATGCTGCCCCCGATGATGCTCCTAGGATATATGGTTCCACCAGGGGATTTCTGAATACCCCCTGGTAAACCGCCCCGGCTACGCCCAGGGCTATTCCAACAAATATTGCGAGGAGGACACGTGGCAACCTGATATTCCAGATGATCGTATTATGGAGGTTGCTTATCTGGGAGAGATCGTAGAACGGAGTGAAATGAGCCAGAATGGTAACATACACTTCATGAGGTGATATTGAATATGCCCCAGCCACCATTGCAACTCCGGCGGACAATGACAGGATGATGAAAAGTGCAGCAAGTACCAGTATTTTTTTCTTTTCCGAGAAAAATTCTGAATCGAGATCTCCTATTCTCTCAAATATTTCCCTTCTTTTGAACCACTCATTCATGATACTCACTCGTTCCACACCAGATCGCCTGTATATGTGGATAAACGATCATCAACAATACATCACAGGTACTACTACACCTATAATTCAGAGCAGTTATTAAACATTTTCATGTTCTTGTTATGGTTTATAACGAGTCCATTATATTTCTTACGTAATGGAAGATTATTATGCTTATATAATAAAAAAATCTTCATGATCAGGCAATGTAACGATACATCCCGCCATCCATCTCCATCAAGGCGAAGAAGAGTGCCTTGGGTCCTGATACTCTTCATGGTGTTGGGTGTCACAGGGTGTGTGATCTTTGCAGGATGCACAACTCCGTCCAGCGATGGGAGCAGTTCCCAGCCATTTCGTGACAGTGATTACCGCATAGTCGAGGACATGCGGGGGATTGATGTGAAGATCCCTGCACACGTTGAACGGGTAGTGACGATAAACGATGGTTTTATTGAAGGGATCCTTTACAGGTTAAGGGAAGTGGATACGGTTGTAGGAATGGGGGGAGAATGCTGCCAGAAAGTATTCGACTATTCTTTCGAGGATATTTCCGGAGAGAGCTATACGTACATTCAGGGGATGAACCCGGTACTCTATCTAAACCCTCATCTCAAGGATCTGCCACTCGTAACAACGGGAGCCACGGGGATCAACTATGAGACCCTTGCAAAGCTGGACCCGGATGTGGTTATCATCCGCCTGGGAGCCTATGCGTTCAGAGCCGGCAGTGAGGAGACCGTTGATAAGACCATACAGACCATCGATTCGCTGGGAATCCCTCTTATTATCCTAAAAGGTCCGCCTTTCCAGGACAGACAGGATGTGAGCAATATTGCACAGGAGATCAGGATAATCGGACAGGTATACGGAAAAGAGAAAGAGGCAGAGGATCTAGCGGCGTACCTTGACAGCAGCCTCACCATGATACGCGAACGGACGAAAGATGTTCCCGAAGAGCAGAAGCCAAGGGTAATGCAGTTCGGACTCTCTCCCAATGCACGGTCCGGCGGTGGAGCCGGCATGGCATGGGGTCTCGACACAATTGAGTCATACTTCATTGAAGATCTTGCGAATGCCAAGAACGCATACCGGGGGAACGGGGCATTCGTCATCATCAGCACAGAGCAGATGCTCGCCCTGAACCCGGATGTCATTGTTCTGCCCACCGCGCAGGGTTACCATCCTGCCCGGGAGATCTATACCGCTCCCTACTATCAGAATCTCCAGGAGCTTGATGCCGTGAAGAACCGGAGGGTATATGCGCTCCCATGGACTCCCTACAACTGGGCAAAACGGTTGGAATACCCGATAGAGGCACTCATCATCGCAAAAGCAGCGTACCCTGAACGTTTCAGCGATGTGAAAGTCCATGAATGGGTCCTGGACTTCTACCAGAAGGTCTATGGTGTTGACCTGGCAACCGCAAAAGAACTCCGATCAGCCCAATGGCTTGACTGGACTGTTGAGGAAGATTTCTAAAACCTTTTTTCGTAAGGCCTTGAGGATGCATCATCCACGGTGAAACCCTTTCTTCCCTTTAACTCTCAAAAAACCACACCAGTCTTTTTTTTGCCAGGTATACAGTCTCTCCCATCATTACATAATGCCGTAAGCGGGGCGAGCATCCCATGCCACCTGTACCTTCCAGGCCGGGGTTCTCATCTCCAGGAAAGGGGCAGGGAACATGATTTTCCCTGCAATCGCGATGGCCCCGGCAGGAGGACAGGCTTTCTGTTGGTGCGGGGGGTGTCTTTGGCATGACGGCCTCAGGCCCGCTGGCAGGGACACCTGGTGGGTGAGGCAATCGGGGTTGGGCGGTTACCCGTGAACGGTGCCCGGATAATCACCAGGGGGGCACTGGTGCTATCATTTGCGCAGGCAGACAAGAGGGACGTTTGTGAGGCTTTCCCTCCCGGGCTTCATCCAGGCGGTACGGCCACAGGGATCAGAGCCTTTATCGGCCTGGCCTTCTTGTTATTGGCCTGCCAGCCCGCTCTGCGGCACCGGGGACACCCGTTCGCGACCATCATCGCTCTACCCCCCCGTAAACCATGGTGATGTGCAAACGATCGCCCAGGATCGCAATAACGGTGATACTGGACAACGAACCACGGGGCGCCAGCCGGATGGCCCTGATCCACAGGTTTCTTCGGGAGAGGGATGAGAGATGTCATCATATATGGATCAAGATATGCCAGGCCAGGGTAACATGATCAAGACGAAAAGACGCAGCGGAGCTGAACTTGCCTCCATCGGCAGGTATCTTGAGGCTCTTGCAGCCTTCGATGAGGATCTTGAACAGTCCAGCGACCAGGTCCTCCTCATCGGGAAAGCGCTCACCCTGGACAGGATAGGGATGTTTAAGGCTTCCCTGGAATGCTGTGAACGGGCGATCGACCTGGAGCCTGCCAACCCTGACGCATGGTTCGTCCGTGGTATGACGTTCTACTGGCAGGCCCGGATGGAGGATGCGGCCCGGTGCCTTGATCATGCCGTAACGCTTGATCCAGGTCATGTCCATGCCTGGATGGCCCGGGGCAACTGTGCCTACGAGATGGGGAACCTGGAAGGGGCTCTCCATTCCTATGAAGTGGCCATCTCTCTTTCTGCAAACCTCCCCAATGCCTGGTATAATCAGGGGGTGTGCCTTGCCGACATGGAACGGTTCGAGGAAGCGATCGAATCCTACGACAACTGTATACGAATTAATCCCGGGGTGAGCATTGTGCATGCAAACCGAGGCGTCGCCCTCGTCGCCCTAGGGAGGTATGAGGAGGCACTTGCTGCATTTGATACCGCGCTGGAACTCGATCCCCGGGATCTAACGGCTCTCAACGACAAGGGACTGCTCCTTTCCCGGATGGGACGGGACGAAGAGGCGATGGCTATTCTCGACAAGGTACGGGAACAGGCACGCAGGGAGACTTACACGCGTAGGGTCTGGTAACGTGGATGTATTTGCTTCATTAAAAAGTGTCATTCCCTGCGGGCTGTCGGACAGTCATCCTCACCCTGGTTTTTCGTCTTTACCATAATGAGGTGCCGGTACTGCCATTCACACTGGTGCTCTGGGTGTTCCTGTTACATCTGATCAGGGTTTGGAGTTTGGATATTTACCGGATTTTTGTACCTGTTGGCACTTCCTTTTCCGGCACGAGCAATGATGCCTGATCTCCTGCGGCAAGGATCATACCGTTGCTCTCGATCCCGAAAATCTTCGCCGGCTGGAGGTTCGTCACTACCACAACCGATTTCCCGGTGATTTCTTCCGGCGTTGTGAACTGGGCCATTCCGGCAACAATCTGCCGGACCTCAACCCCGATATCCACCTTCAGCTTCAGAAGTTTATCCGACTTCTGCACCTTTTCTGCCGAGATCACCTTCCCGATCCTGATATCAAGCTTGCAAAACTCTTCGAAGGGTATAATCTCCATTTTCATCGCCTTCTTTCCTGCTTCTTCGATCCGCTGTGCCAGAAGCCTGTCCATCTCCCCGATGATGGTATCCTCGAGCTTTGAGAAGACAGGTTCAGGGACCGGCAGCGGGACCGGGGGGATATCCACAATAGCTTCACCGATCTGATGATCCTGGATCCGGTCGCTCTCACCGAGCATCTCCCAGATTTCCTGTGCTTTCTCCGGGATAACAGGCTCAAAGATCAGGCAGAGCGCCCTGACCAGCACCAGGCAGTCCTTGGTTACCTGTGCTGCAGCATCGCGGTCGGTCCTGACCAGCTTCCAGGGAGCGTTGGACTGGATGTAGTTGTTTCCGTAAGAGGCAAGGGCCATCATAGCATCAATGGCAGTCTTGAACTCGTACTCTTTCATTGCCACCTCAATCATAGCGAGAGAACGGTCTATCTCGGCGAGGATGTCCTGCTGTACCGGGATATCCGGGATTCCTCCGAACTCCTTGCGAGCGAAGAAGAGGGTCCGGTAAACGAAGTTGCCGAGTGTGTTGACCAGTTCATTGTTGATCCGCTCCTGGAAAACCTTCCAGGAGAAATTGAGCTCCTTGGTATGATTGGTGTATGAGAGCAGGTAGTATCGGAGGTAATCAGCCGGGAAACCCTTATCGAGGTAGTCATCATTGGTCCAGACCACGTAGCCACGGGACTTTGAGAATTTGTGGTCATCCACCTTGAGCATCCCGCTGGCAACCACCGCATTGGGCGTCCTGTATCCTGCCGCCTTCAGGAGAGCCGGCCAGAAGATGCAGTGGTGGTAAATGATGTCCCCGCCTATGAAGTGGATGATCCCGGTCGACTCACCGCACCAGTAGTCCCTCCATGATGCTTTGGCCTGCTCTGCCCATTCCTCGGTAAATGAGATATAGCCAATCGGGGCATCAACCCAGACATACACGACCAGATCATCGCGTCCCGGGAACTTCACCCCCCAGTCCAAGGTTCTCGTGATACACCAGTCGCGAAGTTCGTCTCTTACCCATCCCAGGGCGTAATTCCGTGCATTCAGGGTTCCGGAGAGGGTATCTAGATAGCCGAGCAGGAAGTCGCGGTACTCGCTCAGCCGGAAGAAATAGTGCTCCTGGTCGCGGAATTCGGCCTTTGTCCCGCAGGCCATGCAGGTCGGTTCCCTGATCTCCCCGGGCTCGAGATGACGCCCGCACCCCTGGTCGCACTCATCGCCCCGGGCCGGCATCCCGCAGTGTGGGCAGATCCCTTCCACGTACCGGTCGGGCAGGAACCGCCGGCACTTCGTGCAGTAGCTCTGCTGGATGACCTTTGAATAAACCTGTCCGTTCTCTATAAGCCGGTTCAGGATGGAACGAGTCCGGTGGTGGTTTGTCGCGTCATCAGTCATCCCGAAGTGATCAAAGATAACGCCAATCCTCCTGAAGGTCTGGTCGAAGTGAGCATGATATCGTTCCGAGAGATCCCGTGGCGATACGTTCTCTTTCTCTGCACTCACCACTATCGGGGTCCCGTGGTTGTCGGAACCGCAGATGAATACCACCTTCCCGCCCCTCCGTCGGAGGTAGCGAACATAGAAATCGGCCGGAACATAGGTCCGGAGGTGTCCGATGTGGCAGGGGCCGTTGGTATAGGGAAGTCCGCAGGTCACCAGGACGGGTCTGTCACGCATCACTATCTTTTTTGACGATTATGCTATAAATAGCATGATTACCATGGGAAAACGACTCTCCTTCCCCACAAGGTCCTTCGGATCAGACGCTGTCCTTCCCGATCTGGCCCTCCTCACAGCCTGGGTTGCGGAACGGAGGGGCAGGGAAGGAGACCTCATCTCATTCCTCCTCGAAAGGGCCCTCCGGCCCCAGTTGGATGCCGGGATATCATTGCCCTGTGCCGGAGGGTCGTTCTATTCGGACCGGTGGAGGCAGGCTATCAATGGGATCGAAGATGGGGTTGTGACCGGTGAGCTGGAATGCCGGGCGGAAGATGTCGCCCGGGATGCAGAGGATCTTATCCGGGTCCGGAGAGGACTCTTCGTAGCCATCCCGGGCCCGCACCTGCTGGGTCTCCAGGACCGCTATTACCAGGATCGCGGGGAAGCCGGGGAAGCACTCTTCTCGGTATACCGGTCCCTGATGCGGGAGCAGCGGGACGCCGGTGTGGATGGCCATGTCCTCTTCTGTGAGAGAGTCCACCGGCCGGAGCTCGAGGCGCTTGCCAGGCGCAAGGTATTCTTCTTCCCGAAATCCATGACCAGGAAATCGCTGTCCCTGCTGCTGGAGTATCAGCAAACGATAGCCGTATGGCCGTCCGGGCTTTCGCTGCTCTCAGGTCTCATCGACGATTATGAAGTACACCGAGTGGTGCTGCTCAATCCCGATGCGCAGGACTTCCGGCAGGCACTGCAACTCATGGATCCCGACCAGATCTTCTGCGGCGGTTACTGTAGGGAGTCCTGTGATGAGTACTGGACGAGCCTGGTAAAATCGGCAGAACTCCTCATATAGATTCGGCGATTTCCACGAACCGGGAGAATTCCGGGATGGCACCGAAGAGCCGGAAGCGAATCCGCTGCCACAAGGTGAAGTCAAACGTCCCGCCGGCTGCATTGGGGTGACCGCCTCCCCCATACTCGCGGGCGATGAGGTGGCTGATTGGTGGAACCGAACGGAGCGAGAACCTCCCATCGCGGGAGACCAGGACTTCGATATCCGTCGAGAGCTCCTTGCGCATCCGGGCCGCTGCCTCGCTGGGATATCCGAAGAGGGGTGAAAAAGCGATCCGGTACCGTGTTCCCAGGATGGTCGCCTTTTTTACGCTCTTTGCAATCTTGGCCTCCATGTCCGTCACGATGCCACGGTATTCCTCCTCGATATGCCGGTCGGTGAAGATGCCCTCAGCGAGCCGGTCACGGACATAATCGCGGTTTTTCCACCGCTGGAGAACCACACCGAGGACTGCTGAACGGGGGTCTTCGTGCTTCCAGAGGTCGTAATCGCAGACAACGCGGGCCACCTCCTGTGCTATAGGGTCATCAGGGAGGAGGTCCCGGGCACAGATCCCGCAGGCACAGGTCGAGGTATCGATGTGCAGGAGGCTGCAATAGCCTTCTATCGAAGCCCGTTCCTGGTCCGACCAGCGGTGGTGATCCCGCCACTCGATCTGCCACCCTGCTGTATGAACGTTCCGGACCTGGGTCTCGATGCCGGGCTGGCAGCCCAGGTCGCTGATGGAAAGAACAGTGCCGGTACCGTCAATTGTTGCGATTGCATCGAGGGCATGGGGGAAGTTCCCGACCGAACAGAAGATGCTGGTTACCGGCCCGAACCGCATCCGGTGAATGGCATCGCCACCCACCGCATCGAGATCGTTATGGGTCAGGTGCACCAGCTGGCCTCTCCGCGATGTTACCATGGAGATAACCCGCTCTTCAAAGGCCGATCTGGTTCTGGATCTTTGTAAGTCCACCTATTCCACCGCCGGTTTAAAAAAAGGTGCATTATATAGGGGATGCAACCTTAAACATCACATTTTATTAGTGTAAAAGGTGAATAATGTATTCCTCGCCTCAGTAGCTCAGTTCGGGAGAGCGCCAGACTGAAGATCTGGTTGTCCCCGGTTCAAATCCGGGCTGAGGCACTTTGACAGTTACCTTCAATGCCTCTCCACTAATTTTGGAATAACCGGTAAATCCACTATTTATATTGTTTTGTGAGGTCGACCCGCGAAATATTGGGTTATAGCTTTTTTGGTTGAAATGAAAGGGGTTTATCCAAATCCTCCCTGTTTTGATAGGAGAAGAAAGAGAAAGCATGGCTTCACAGAAAAAATCTCTCCGATTACGTATGACGTCTCCTTATTACCATTATCTCTACCGGGATCTCTCTGACCTCATCCCGATGGAATGGATATGTCCGTCTCACTGCCAGAAGGCCACGCGTCACTTCACTGATCTCTCCCCTGCCAGCCAGGTAGGAGCGAACAAAGGATAGGCTCCCCGCATTGAATATCCCGTAGGTTACCGGCGCTAGTACCAGGGCTGTATCGATGAACGGCCTGTCGGCATGAACCTTCTGGGCACCAAATGGGGGGTTCATCACGACGGTATCACATGCCCCCACACGGAAATGAGTACTCTCGTCCCTGCAATCAGCCTCAAGGAACAGGATACTGACATCGTTCGAGGTTGCATTCTTACGGGCGATCTCAAGCGCTTTTCGATCGATGTCAACTGCAATCACTTCGCCTGCACCGAGAATTGCAGCGCCGATTGCTAGGATTCCTGTTCCACAACCGAGATCGCAGACCCGCTTTCCCCTGATATCTCCTCTCAATGCTGCTTCAAAAAGGAGCCTGGCGGCAAGGGCTGGGCGCGTAGGGTATTGTTCGAGATGTGGTGAAGGATCAAAAAATCCTTCCAGAGTTTCAAGCCGGCGCTCTAACTGGTTTAATTTCATTTCAGAGTATCTCGTCAACCACGTACTCTTCCCAGCTCCGGGCACCACAGAGGATCTCGAACTCCTCGGGAGTAAGGACCGGAACGGGAAAGCGGTTCTGGTCATCGTATGCAAGTCTCGGGCATGCAGTGTTCACATATGCTTCGAACCCGAGATTCAGTAATTCATCAGGAGTCACTTCATTCATAAAGACGAGGTGTGCTCGGTCACAGAGCGAGAGGAGATGTTTGGCACGGGCATAACGATTTTGGCCCGGCTTTGTACAAACGATGATTCCGATACGCTGCGCTGTCCGGGCTCTCTCGATGATAGTATGCCGAAGCCGGAGATATTTCCCGGAATCAACCTCGATGGCCTCTCCTGAAAGCGGGTCGAGCGCCACCACATGTGCGCCCGTGGCCAGCTGCACCCCCAGGGGATGGAACACTCCCGTCCCAACAAAGAGTATCTCTGATATCCCCGGAATCCTGGCAGATTCAAATGAGCAGCCAAGCACCTGGCCCGGCTCAGGGGTCCTGCCCCCTGCAGTCCGGAAGACCGGTTCGAATCCTTCAGACCTGAGCACCTCCGCTATCGCTGGAAGCATATGCGTGTGCTGACTGGTTGTGATAATTCCGATCGCTTTTCCATTGAGAAGTGGCAGCGCGGCGCGAACAACTGAAGGATCAAAATCCACCCGGAAGGGCACGTGAATGACGTCCGGATGGGAGACGAGTGGAGTATGACCGAATTGAACGAGTACATCGGCATAACCAAGCAGTTCGAGGGCCAGGTCACAGGCACCGTAACAGGGATCGCCACTGATGATGACAGAGAATCCCTGGCCGGAAAGGGCTTCCGCGATGCGGGCTGCCCTTCGCTTCAGTCCTGCGGGGAGCTGGAGGGCAATAATACGGGCGTCCCGTTCCCGCAACGCTCGGACGAGATCAGAAATATCGGTCAATCACATGCACCCTGTCGGTAACCTCGATAGTTATCAGAGCCTTGTAGGGCCTGCCGATATCGGGGTATCCTTTCCGGATGGCAAAACAGATATCGGCAACCTTGGCTCCTGCCACATCGAGGGCGGCAAGGATACCCTTTGTTGTCCCCCCTGTGCTGATCACATCGTCAACGATAACTACCCTTTCTCCCTCTCTCACACCGTTCAAAAAGAGCTGGCCTCTGGAATATCCTGTGATCTGGTGGACCGGTATCTCCCCAGGCAATCGATATTCCCGCTTCCTGACAATATTGAGGGGAATGTCGGTCATGCTGGAGATAATCGATCCGATCGGAATCCCCATCGCCTCGGCGGCAACGATCCGGTCAACGCCGTTTAAATCAAGTACCTTGATCATGGCGGTCGCAACTTCACGCAGGACGGCGGGGTCGAGCGAGGGCACCCCGTCTGTAATAGGGTGGATGAAGTAGTTGTATTCGCCACGCTGCACTACCGGGCAGGTTTCAAGAGAATGAATCAGCCTTTTCAGCATACTGTTCACCAATATCCTTTAAAAATGCTTCAATTATGCCGGCATGCACATGAGGCATACATATGATCCGGAGGTGGCCGTTCCTGGTGAAGGAGACCTGCCAGGGATCGGGGACGGCTGCGGCTTCAAAGGTTGCTACGTTTACATCGGGGGTGACTATGCGCTGGATTCCGTAACTTTCCATACCCTCGATAAGCCGTTGGGTATTCTTCATGCATCCCTGGACAACCGCGGCCATCCCCTCGTAACCGAGGTATTCCAGCACCGCAAGGGCTCCTGCAACCGATCCTCCCGGCCGGGTGCCGGAGAGGGTAAACTCCTGTTTCACGGTGAGGTAGGGGGTATCAACGGAGAGAGAACAGAGGTCTTTTTCATTTCTGAACAGGAGGCATCCTGCCGGGATGGTGCTCATTCCCATTTTATGGGGATCGACAGCAATGGACATTACTCCGGGTATGGCAAAGTCAAATTCGGGAGCACCTTTCAGGAACGGGAGTACCATGCCACCGAACGCCGCATCAACATGGAAGAAGATCCCGTGGTCCATCGCTATTGTCGCAAGTTCCCGGATCGGATCTACCATACCGTATTCAGTCGTCCCTGCAATTCCCACCATGCAGCAGGTATTCGAATCGATTGCTCTCCGGAACAAGTCGGGATCCGCCCGGTAATTTTCGTCAAGGGGCACTGAGCGCATCTCAAGACCGGTCATATCGCAGGCTTTTTTGAATGAAAAGTGTGCTGACCCGGGGATAACAACATTCGGCGAAGATATTTTCGAGGTCGCCTTCGCGATCCGGAGCGCCTGAATGTTAGACTCGGTTCCGCCGGTCGTGGCATAACCACAGGCACCAGGGTGGTGGAAGAGCGTGCCCAGACGGCTGATGAGGAGCTGTTCGAGCGATACAGTCCCGGGAAATAGACCCGGATCGCCGAGGTTGGTCTCCATGAAGAGGGAGTGGGCGCGGACTGCAACGGGATGGGGAAGAGTGCACATCGAGCTGAGGATGTTGCGGTGGTCCTTATCCTCCTGTTTCCTGGCAGTTAAAAAGCTGAAGAGTTCTTCTTCGGAAATTCCCTTATCCCGCATTTGTCCGTCTCGCACTCTCAAGGATGATCCGTTTCTCGGTCCGGGCGACCGTTTCTCTTATCTTTTGTATGGCATCGATGTTTGCCGAGACGCTGGTGATGCCATGGTCCACCAGCCACTCCACCATATCCGGCTCCGATCCGGCCTGGCCGCAGATCGAGCATTCGACACCGTGTTCGCGGCAGACCTGGATAGCACTGTCTATGAGTGCCAGCACTGCAGGGTGCTTTGGCTGATACATGCTGGCTACGTTCTCGTTGTTCCGGTCGATGGCAAGGGTATACTGGATCAGGTCGTTTGTCCCAAACGAGGCAAAGTCGATCCCGGCATGGATGAATTCCTCGATCATGAGGGCACAGCCCGGTATCTCGATCATGATCCCGATAGTTACTTTCTGGGTGTCCACACCCCATTCCCGCATCATCGAGCAAGCGGAGATGAACTCATCGGGATGGGAAACCATGGGAAACATCACTCCGAGGTTATCATATCCCTGGTCCCAGAGCCTGCGGAAGGCCTCGACCTGAAGACGGAACTGGTCCTGGCTATGGAGATCCCTTCGGATTCCCCGCCATCCGAGCATGGGGTTGTGCTCATGGGGCTCGCTTGCCCCGCCTTCCATGCCCCGGAACTCGTCGGTCGGCGCATCGAGTGTCCGGACCCAGACCGGTTTCCCGTTGAACGCATCGAGCACGATCTTTATCCCCCGCATCAGTTCCTGGATGAACTCTTCCTCCTGGCCGTATGTGATAAACCAGCCGGGGGTCCGGTTCAGGCCGAGGATGAGGTGCTCGATCCGGAGCAGACCTACCCCGTCTGCACCGGTAGCCGCAGCCCGCTCGGCCGCCTCCGGGATGGAGACGTTGACCTTGACACTCGTTGCCGTTATGATCGGTGCTGCAGCAGGAGCAGCTGGTGCAGCATGAACTACCTTTTCGGTGGCTTTCCGTACTGCTCCCTCATACACGAATCCCTTTTCCCCATCGACGGTTACCAGCTGTCCCTGGGCAAGGACGGTCGTTGCATTCCGGGTTCCTACTACGGCAGGAGTGCCCAGTTCCCTGCTCACGATCGCGGCATGGCAGGTCATCCCACCCTCATCGGTCACGATGGCTGCCACCTTCTGCATGGCAGGGACCATGTCCGGGTTGGTCATAGGTGTCACCAGGATGTCCCCTTTCTGGATCTTACCTGTGTCCTTGATGTCCTTGACGATCACCACCCGGCCGGTGGCGATTCCAGGCGAGGCCCCCTGTCCTCGTACCAGGATTGTCTCAGTGGCGGCCGCAACGTAGGAAGCCGGGGCGGTCTGACGGATGGTGGTGATTGGCCGCGATTGCAAGATATATATTTCATCGCCGACGATTCCCCACTCGACGTCCTGCGGAACACCGTAGTGGGTCTCGGCAATCATCCCGAACTTGGCAAGCTGTGCGACTTCATCATCGGTGAGGACCGGGGTATCCTGCCTGTCGGGAGGAAGGTCGAGGGTTCGCGTTCCATGGTCGCCATCTGAGACGATGGCGGTTTTTTTCTTTACGATGAGCCGGTCGATCACCTTGCCGGTCCGCTGGTCAAAGATATATTTGTCCGGTGAGACCGATCCCGATACCACCGCCTCGCCCAGGCCCCATGCCCCTTCGATGATGACGAGAGGCTCGCCGGTCACGGGATGGGAGGTGAACATCACGCCAGCTTTCTCGGAGTTGACCAGCTGTTGGACCACCACAGCAATGTTAACGCTCCGGTCATCGAATCCCTGCTTGGAGCGGTAGTAGATAGCCCGCGCCCCATAGAGAGAAGCCCAGCACTTCTGGACTGCTTCGAGAAGGTTCTTTTCACCCCTGATGTTGAGGTAGGTCTCCTGTTGCCCGGCAAAGCTGGCATCCGGGAGGTCTTCTGCCGTCGCGCTGGAGCGGACAGCGACGATCATGGATCCGGAGTCGAGTTTCTTATACGCCTTCTTTATCTCATCCTTCAGCCGGGCAGGCATCTTCTCGGCCAGGACTGCAGACCTGGCTTTCCGGGATACCTCCTCGAGGGCAGCATTGTCATCAACGTCGAGCTTCTCGAGGTCTTCAAAGAGGGACTTATCGAGTCCGGTCTCGATAAGGAACTGGCGGAACGCACGGCTGGTCACCACGAACCCTCCCGGGACCGGCAGGCCTATAGATGCCATCTCACCGAGCGATGCACCTTTACCCCCCACCGCAGCAATATCTTCTTTCCGAATCTCTTCGAGCCACAGAATGTCCGGCATCTCCTTCATACACGCACCACTATTTACTCAACCATCAAGTGCTTAATAAATTATCATCATCCATGGAGGGCATTGCCGTTCCGGTGATCCGGTTCTCCTGGCGGACCTGTCCAATCAGGAAATTTTCTATATAAGCTTATCTGACCTGTCTGCCATCACAGGCTTCCCAGGATTTCTAAACGGGACTGATGGCTAAACGGGACTGATGGGAGACTTGCAGGGGCATGATGGTAGCCGATGCTCTTTTCCTTCTTCGGATTCCGACTTAATTCCAACCATTTTCCCGTGAGATTACAGTTTTCTTGTGTTTTTTTCTCTCCCGTTTGATTTGTTGTTGTATCCAGAAATGGGTGAGAGGAGTCCTTCCGGAAAAACCCTGTCCAACCAGTCTTCGACCCGGTTGGACTGGCTCTACCGTGCCGGCCCGGCAGTGTAAGAACAAGACTCAATAGGTGGGGAGTTCAAACAGTATAGGTTTTAGTGTGAGCTTCAAGGTTCTGGTCAGCGATCCGCTGGCCGAAGACGGTCTGGACATACTCAAAAAAGAGTTCCAGGTAGACGTGAAAACGGACCTCTCCGCTGATAATCTGGTCGGCATCATTGGCGACTACGATGCACTCCTGGTCCGGAGCGGGACCGAGGTAACCGCCCGGGTGATCGAGGCGGGCTCCCGGCTGAGGTTCATTGGCAGGGCCGGTGCCGGGGTGGACAATATCGATATGGCTGCGGCGACCCGACGGGGAATCATCGTTGCCAATGCGCCGGAAGGAAACACCCTTGCCGCGACCGAACATACCATGGCCATGATTCTCTCCCTTGCCCGGAACATCCCCCAGGCCAACAGCTCGCTCAAGAAGAAGGAGTGGAAGCGTTCGAAATTCATGGGCGTCGAGGTGAATGAAAAGACGCTTGGGATTGTCGGGCTTGGGAGGATAGGGCGCGAGGTTGCAAAACGAGCAAACGTGATGGGCATGCATTGCGTCGGGTATGACCCGTTCATCAGCAAGGAAAAGGCTTCGCAGATGGGGGTTGAAGCACTCTCCCTCGAGGAGCTCTTCAAGGTTGCCGACTTTATCACGGTGCATACGCCACTGATAAACGAAACACGGCATATCATCAATGCAAGCAGCATCGCCACCATGAAGGACGGGGTGCGGATCATCAACTGTGCCCGCGGCGGGATCATCGATGAGAAGGATCTCTATGATGCAATCGTTGCCGGCAAAGTTGCAGGAGCTGCGCTCGATGTATTTGAAGAAGAACCCCCGCTCGACTCGCCCCTGCTCACGCTCGAAAAGGTGATTACCACCCCGCACCTGGGTGCAAGCACGGTCGAGGCCCAAACAAACGTCGCGGTCTCCATTGCCAAACAGTGCATATCGGTTCTCAAGGGTGGATCGGCGAAGTACACGGTGAATGCCCCGATCATACCGCCCGAGTATGCCGACACTATTGAGCCGTTCGCCTACCTGGCAGAGAAGATGGCACGGTTCCTCACCCAGCTCACTCCCGGAAGGCTTGAGAAGGTGGAGTTCACGTATGGAGGCGACCTTGCCCGTATCGGTAACAACACCCGGTTCATCACCCTTATGGCCCTTAAGGGACTGCTCGACCCTATCCTGCAGGTGCCGGTCAACATCGTGAACTCCGAGTTTGTCGCCAAGGAGCGGGGTATCAGCGTTGCGGAGACGACCACCCCGGAGTCCGGTGGATTCCGGAGCCTGGTCACCATAGGTGTAAAGACCGATCAGAAGATGGAGACCATGAGTGGGACCGTGTTTATGAAAGGTCGGTCCCGCATCGTGGCTATTGGTGGCTACACCATGGACATGATCCCGGAAGGTTACGTGATCGTTTCGCGGCACCTCGATAAACCGGGTGTTATCGGGCGGGCCTCGACCATTCTTGGAAAGCGGAATATAAACATTGCCGGGATGCAGGTCGGGCGCATCAAGCCCGGAGAGGAAGCCATAATGGTTCTGAACGTGGACTCCGAGATCCCACCCGATGTCATGAACGAGATCCGGACCATGCCCGGGATCTTCACTGCGGTGTTTGCAAAGATCTCGGACAAACTTATCTGACCACTTTTTTTCTACTCAAAATCACGGATTAAATACATCCAAATAAGAGCGATTGTAATCGGGGTTTGATCCACAAAGATCCCGGCCGTTTCCGGAGTGGTCAAGGGTCGCATATCAGCGGTGAAACCAGTTCCGGTTTCGGCTGATCGTAGTCGAATCAACAAGCAGCGTGGCTTTTCTCCTGGGATTTCGTTTTTTGCAGAAATCACCCAGGGTGCGCGAGGTGAGAAGGATGCACGACGATTCATCAAATCTGCTCATAAACCGATAGAATTGATCGGGTGTAGGCACTTCGTTGGTATGGGCAAATCGCAGGAGGGAGGGTCGTTGCAGATCCTCACTGCATATGGTCACCATTGAAAGCGAGGGTCCGACGCAATGGATGACCTGCAGATCCCTGGCCGCGGTTCCGTGACGCGATGGTCCATGACTTCTGGGCAGCTGTATTTCCGGTATCCAGGCCGTCAGGCACTCTGCAATGCACATCTTCTTCGTGAACTAAAAGGGATCACGGAGAATTACCACCAGGACTGGAGTGAGCATATGCATGACCTTATCCAGGAGATAAAAAGGGCCGTGGATGAGTGCCGCGAGCATTCATTGTCCCTTTATCCTCGTCAGGTCTCAATGTTCGAAGAGAGATACCACCAGATAATTGAATCCGGTATGCAGGGAAATCCGGTCCCTGATGTTCCTTGTACTGGAATGAAACGTGGGCGAAAGAAGCAGTTAAAATGAAAAACCTCATCGACGTTCCCAGAAACGTGAGAGGATATCTTCTCGTTCATGTATGACTTTCTCGGTGCCGTTCTCCAATAACCTGGCTGAACAGGATATCCGGATGATGAAACTGCAACAGAAGACTTCCGGGACGCTCCGGAGCAGGGAAGGAGCTCTCTGGTTCCACGTGGTCGGGGACTACATCTTGATGGTGAAAAAAAATGGGATGCCTGTGTTCACGCCTCTACCGAAGGTCTTCCGAGGGCGACCTTTCTGCCGTTCACAGAAGAGTCTGAACAGTAACTTTGTATCTTCAATCCTGCCGGTTCAGGATCCGTTACCATCATCCCTGTTCTTGATTTCAAAGACGCAGTTTGCATCTCCTTTCGACCTGCACGAGATCTCTTTACCCCGCACCTTAATCCCGAATGCGCCTTCAATGATTCCTGCGAGCAACCCGGCTGTACCGTAACAGACCTTTTTTCCAATATTGCCGAATGACTCGGACTCAACGGTATGTTCGAGAACGATCGTCTTTGTCTTTTCTGCCTCGTTCCACGTCATGGAAACGATCCGGAACCAGCCCATCTGGGAGAAAAACGTGAACGCCATATCAGCGAGGGTATTCGGATCGGTGATCCCCATCTCCTTGTAATGTTTGACATTCTCTTTTCCCATGTCCATGTATGCCCGGTAGTTGACACCCCCGGCAGACATCTCCCCCATGGTCTTGATCAGCGAGTTGGTCATGGAGGTGAAGATGAACCTGGGCATGATTACTACCGGCTCATCGATCAGCCTGACCTTCCCCTCAATAGGTTTATGCTCGATATATTCGGTAATTGCAGAATCCCCCCTGACGATCGCCTGGGCCTTCCATTTCCAGCTTGCCTCGGTCTGATCGGCAACAAACTCACAATAATCATCGCCGTTTGCCCGGCATTTCGTTTCTATGCAGAACCAGTTCTTTCCGGTGATGGCAGCAAGGACTCCCTCAATCCATCCCCGGTGAATTCCACAAACTGGCATCTTCCAATCATTCATCACCTGAGACTCGAAGGTCTGCCTGGTCCGCATAACTATCTTTTTCTCGCTCTGGGAAACGAGCTCGAACGGCGCTCCCCATCCCTGCTGATGCTGGAGCTGGAATACCAGCAGTAAGAATTCAGGGGGGGTAAGGTTCATTCCCAGTTTTTTGAGAAAGTTATTCAGACCTACTGAACCCAGTCCCACGGCTCTGAAGAGCTGCACGGTTGCCTTCACTGCCAGTTTCCGGTTAAGGTTAGCCTCGTACATCTCGTAGATTGCCCGAACGAGGTAATCAGGGTTGCTTGCCGTACGAACGCCAAGGAAGAGAACCGTACCCTGTAAGGGATCGAACTCCATATAGTCCCGGATATCCTTGGTTCCTGAGATGATTGCTTCAAAATCACTTTTCTCGATCTTCTTTCGCTCCATATCTGTATCTCTTGACTGAACGTATTTAAATTCTCCCGGTCCAGGGGGAATCAGAGGTTGGAAAAGTATTGTACGATAAAAATACGCTTTTTAATTGAATATTATTCTGGCATGCTAAGATTAACCAATATCGAGGTCAAGAGGTTTATCCTGGAGATCCTGGGAGAAGGAAAACTCGTAAACATCGATATCATCCTCGCTCCGTACAATCAGGACTTCATAAGGGCCATGGAGCAGCCTGAAGGAGACTTCGCCTCTCTGTCCGGTCCTGTCGTTCCCAACGATCTGCCCGTTCCGGCGAATCTTCACCGCAACGTCCGGGACAGGTACACCCTCGCGCTTGATCACGATGACTAACCTCCCGATCCCCTCTGTCTTCTTCCCGATCTCGGGGATACCAAGTGTATAGGACGATGTGAAATGGCTCTTGTCATAGATCCTGCAACCAAAAATGATCCGTTCCACAACGGCTGGATTAAGGGGATAGAAGGTGAACTGGTCGTCCCCATGGATAAGATAAATGGCCTTGTTTCCGTAAATTTCTCCCTTGTGATCGGAGAACAACGCCCCCTCCGGCTCGCCTTCGAGGAAGAGGAGGTATGCCTTCCTGCCCCGGCCGGATGATATTCCCGCTCCGTGTAACCCATTCTCCCTTGCCGTTTGTAAAAGGCTGGAATAGGAATAGGTACCCCTGGGTGGCACTTCCCTGATAAGAACATCGACAATTCCGGCACTGTCCATTGATTATTCCCCCGGAAGGATGGAGAGTCCATCCGACCCATCCATATGGAGGTAGTCATAGGAACCTGATATTTTTTATCCTCCTCCTGGTTCAAGAAAGGCGAGACATAAATTAGGGGAGGGGCAATATTGTGAGAGAGTTTTCCGTGAATTCCCTACTGATCATCCCTGCAGCCGCTGTCGGGCTTACCCTTCTCTATGCTTCGATGCTCGATATCAGGGAGAGGCGGGTGCCGTTCAGAACCTGGTATCCCATGCTCGCCATAGGGCTGCCGTTCACCGTTTTATTTTATGCCCTCCTCATCGGAGAAAAAGGTCTTGTGGCAGCACTCCCGCTTCTCATCTTCAGCGCCTTTTTTTCGTTGGTGTTCTTCCTGTTCGCACGGTTTCGTCTCTTTGGCGGAGCTGATGCCTGGGCACTGATCTTTCTCACCGTTCTCGTTCCCTTATTCCCGGTTGTCCCTATTCTCGGGGTTCCGCCATTTCCGTTCCTGCCCTTAACAGCTCTGGTCAATGCAGTCATAGTAAACCTCTTCACACCGATTGGAATTCTCATCTTTAACCTGCGAAACGGCAACCAGGCTCCGTTTCCCTACCTGTTACTCGGATTTCCGGTTGAGGGGGACCGAATCAGCGAGAGCTATGGGTTCGTTATGGAAGAGATAACTGCAGAAGGGGAGACTCTGAATCGCAGATTTGTGGGGATTGGAGAATCGCTTCTTGACATGGTTCGTGGAAAAGGGAGGGTGTATACCCTCGACATGCGACGGAGACCTGATGAGTATACCCGTGAGCGTGAACTCTACAAAAGGGCGGGCAGGGTCTGGATCTCCTACGGAGTGCCGTTCATCGTTCCTATTATGTTCGGGTTCGTGTCCGCACTCATTGTTGGAGATTTTATCTTCGCCCTGTTAAAAATCGTGATGGGAGGATGACATGATTGCATTACACTATACTAACGGCCTGATCCCTGTTGTTGTCCAAGATGCCGGTACGCAGGAAGTACTGATGGTTGCCTATGCCAATGCAGAAGCCGTTGAAAAGACACGGGAGACCGGCTTTGCCCACTATTTCAGCCGGAGCAGGAAGAAACTCTGGAAAAAGGGAGAAGAGAGTGGACATGTCCAGAAGATCCAGGAGATACGGGTCGACTGTGACGAGGACTGCATCCTGTACCTTGTCAAACAGGAGGGGGCGGCCTGCCACACGGGTTTCCGGAGCTGTTTTTACCGGACAATCGAGGGGGAGATCATTTCTGAAAAAGTATTCGATCCCTCGAAGGTATATGCTAATAAAGATCAATGATCATATACCATAACGGTGATATTTTTTGAAATTAGTACCTGATACCAGCGTCGTCATCGACGGACGTATCACCTCACTGATAAATTCCGGTGAATATAAGGGTGCAACAATAATCATACCCGAGGCAGTAATAGCAGAACTCGAAGCACAGGCAAATCAGGGGCGTGAGATCGGGTTTTCCGGACTCACTGAGCTCCAGGCCCTCTGCAAGCTTGCAGAGGAAGGAGTGATTTCGCTTACCTTCACCGGGGTCCGGCCGAGCCTTGAACAAGTGAAACTGGCCAGCGGCGGGGAGATTGACGCTCTGATACGCAATGCCGCAATAGAGCATGATGCACAGTTCATAACGAGTGATGTGGTACAGGCCGAAGTGGCCCGGGCCAAGGGGCTCGATGTTATCTACCTCAAACCCCAGCTCGAGGGGTTCGCACCTCTCGGCATTGACCAGTTCTTCGACGAGCATACCATAGCCATATACCTGAAGGAGCGGGTACCACCCATGGCCCGGAAGGGATCAGTTAAGGAGATGCGACTCTTCCGGCTGCGGGAGCAACCGATGTCCGATTATGAACTCCGCAACCTGTCCCAGGAAATTCTCGAACGTGCCAAGCGCGATCCCGATGGGTTCATCGAGATAGAACTGCGGGGAATAACCGTTGTCCAGATCGGATCAATGCGGATAGCAATTGCCCGGCGCCCGTTCTCGGATGGCATGGAGATTACCGCGGTACGGCCAATCGCGGATGTCACGCTCGAAAGCTTCGCCAAGGCTCCGGTTATCAAGAACCGGATCATGGGCGAGAAACGGGGGTTACTCGTGGCAGGACCGCCCGGTGCAGGAAAAACCACGCTTGCCCAGAGCATCGCCACCTACCTTGCCGACACCGGGTTCATCGTCAAGACCATGGAGGCTCCCCGGGAACTCCAAGTGCCTGACCATATCACCCAGTACTCGGGGTTGGAAGGGAGCATGCAGAATACCGCCGATGTACTGATGCTGGTAAGGCCGGATTTTATCATCTTTGACGAACTCCGGAAGAACGAAGATTTCACGGTATTTGCCGACCTGCGCTTGGCGGGGATTGGCATGGTGGGCGTGGTACATGCAATCGGTATTCACGATGCGCTCCAGCGCCTTTCCGATCGGGTCGATTTCGGGGTACTTCCCCAGGTTGTCAACACCATCATCTTTGTGGACAAAGGTGAGATTACCAACGTTTATGACCTCGGATTCACCATCAAAGTGCCGGAAGGGATGTCAAGCGAGATCAATCTCCGCCCGGTCACTACTATCTCTGATTACGAGACCGGGGAGCTTCTCTTCGAGATCTTCAAATACGACTCGGAGACCATCGTCATGCCGGTTATGCGACCGCTTCCGGCTGCTGCGCCGCTGAAGCCCCCCGTCATCCAGAAGGAGCCGACAGAGAGCTCGGCCTGGAAGATCGTCGAGCGGGATATCCAGCGCGAAATCGGGAGGTTTACCGATGGATATGTCGACGTCCACATGCTCTCCGACACCAAGGCCGTGGTGTACATCGAGGACAAGGATGTCCCGGCAGCCATCGGGAAAGGTGGAAAGAACATTGCCGGTATCGTGAACAAGGTCGGCATCGGGATCGATATCCGTCCCCGGAGCGAGCTCGAGAAGCAGCCACCGGCACCAGCAGTGGTCGAGGAGGAGTTCCAGCTGGGCGGAGGGGTGAAGATCAGGATGGAAAAGAAGCAGCTGGCAATCATCTGCCCGGAACAGGCGGGAAAGATCGTTGATGTTTTTGCCGGCAAAGAATACCTCTTTACCGCAACGGTGAACGATTCCGGTGAGATCCACCTGGCCAAGAACAGCAGTATTGCGCAGGAAATGATCAGGCGCTATAATGACGGGGATGCCATCAGGCTCCGGCCGGTGTAAGATAAAATCCTCTGTTTTTCGAGTAAATCAGGAGGAAGGCAACTTCATATGAACAATCCCGATATACGCCGGATCGAACGTGAGACTCTCGCCCGATGGAAACATGCGTTTGAGCCCGACCCGACCGATGGTGAAAAATTTTACCTGACTGTTGCGTATCCCTACCCGAGCGGAGCGATGCATGTAGGGCACGGAAGAACTTATATCGCGCCCGATGTCATTGCCCGGTTCTGGAGGATGCGGGGTAGGACGGTACTCTATCCCATGGCTTTCCATGTCACTGGAGCACCAGTGATAGGTATTTCAAAGAGAATTGCCCGTGGTGATCCAAAGGCACTGTCACTTTATCGCGATCTTTACAAGGTTCCGGACGACGTGCTCGCCCGGTTCATTGATCCCCTCGCCATCGTGCGCCATTTCTCGGACGAGTACCAGCGGGTCATGGCTTCATGTGGGATTTCCATCGACTGGCGGCGACGGTTCACTACGGTGGACCCCCAGTACAGCAGGTTCATCGAGTGGCAATGGAAGCACCTGAAGGAGGGCAACCATGTGCTCAAGGGAGCCCATCCAGTGCGGTTCTGCCCGCAGTGCGATAATCCTGTCGGAGACCATGACCTGCTGGAAGGCGACAAGGCCGAGATCCTCCGTTTCACCATGGTGATGTTTGCCTGGAACGGTGCGATCATCCCCACTGCGACGCTGCGACCAGAGACGATTTACGGCGTCACCAACCTCTGGGTCAATCCCGAAGTGACTTACGTCCGGATTCTCCTGGATGGGTCACCCTGGATCGTGAGCCGGGAAGCCGCAGAGAAACTCTCGTTCCAGGACCATACCGTTGAGATTACCGGTGAGATTCCGGGAGCCGAGCTGATCGATCAGACTGTCTCGCACCCTCTCTGCGGAACCGTCCCGATCCTTCCGGCACGGTTTGTCGATCCGGACATGGCAAGCGGGGTTGTCATGAGTGTCCCTGCCCACGCCCCTTTCGATTATATCGCACTCCGCGATCTCCAGGCACGGGGAAAATATACCGAAATCGAGCCGATCCCCCTGATCGTTGTGCCCGGATATGGCAGGTTGCCTGCCAGGGATGCTGTTGAGCGGGCCGGAATCGTAAGTCAGGATGATCCGCGGATGGAGGCCCTCACCCAGGAAGTGTACGGAGCAGAATTCACTCGTGGCCGTTTGTTTGACCAGTATGGCGGGAGTCCTGTCCGGGAGGCCCGGGATTCGGTTGCCTCCCTGATGACGGAGCGCTATGGATCCCTGCCGTTTTACGAATTCGATACCCGCTCTGTGGTCTGCCGTTGTGGCTCAAAGGTCGTGGTCAAGATCCTGCACGACCAGTGGTTCCTCCAGTATAGTGACCCGGCATGGAAGGAGCAGGTGACCGCCCTCATCGAGCGGATGGATCTTGTTCCTCCCGAAGTACGGGCGGAATTCGAGCGGACCGTTGACTGGCTCAAGGACTGGGCTTGCACCAGGCGCGTTGGTCTGGGCACCCGCCTGCCATGGGATCCTGACTGGTTGATCGAGCCCCTTTCGGACTCAACAGTGTACATGGCGTATTACACCATCGCCCATCACCTGAAGACCATGTCTGCGGAGTTGCTTTCCCCCGAGGTCTTTGACTTTATCTTCCTTGGGAAGGAGACTCCGGGACTCCCTGAGCGGGAGAAACTCGACCTCATGCGCAGAGAGTTCCTCTTCTGGTATCCCTACAATTTCCGGTTCTCTGCAAAGGATCTCATCTCGAACCACATGACCTTCCAGCTCTTCCACCACGTGGCTATCTTTCCCGAGCCATGCCTGCCCCGGGGCATGGTTGTCTTCGGTATGGGGCTCCTCAACGGTGCAAAGATGTCCTCTTCCAAGGGCAACGTCTTCCTGCTAGAAGATGCCGTTGAGGAGTTCGGCGCCGATACGGTCCGGATGTTCCTGGTGGGAAGCGCTGAGCCCTGGCAGGATTTTGACTGGAGAAACGAACTGGTCGCGTCAACACGAAAGCAGATTGACCGGTTCATGGGCACGGTTATTGAATGCCAATCTGGGCAGGAGAGCCTGGAGGGGCTCGACCGGTGGCTGGAGAGCCGGCTGCAGGGTCACATCGCGAAGACAACAGAAGCACTTGAACGGTTCCAGACCCGCCAGGCCCTCCAGGAAGCATTCTTCGCGATCGAATCGGACCTCAAGTGGTACATGAGGAGACTGCCCCCGGGTTCTTCCGGAAGCGCGGTCCTTGAGGATCTCTTCTCGGTATGGGTGCGGCTGCTTGCACCGTTTATCCCCTTCACCTGCGAGTTCCTCTGGAAAGAGATCGGGGGAGCGGGGCTCGTCTCCTATGCTCCATGGCCGGTTGCCGATCCCCGGGCGATCAACAGCCAGGCCGAGCTTTCTGAAGAGCTTCTGGCCCGGACGGTTGAGGACATCGAGTCCATCCTGAAGATCATCCAGCTTACACCCTCGGCAATAACGATTTATACGGCACCTTCATGGAAGAAAAAGGTCTTTTCCACGGTGGCCGCAGCAGAAGACAGAACCGCGGTGATCAGGGAGATCATGGGAGATGCAGAGATGAGGAAGAGAGGAAAAGAAGTGCCCGACGTGGTGCGGCAATGCACCACGCTCATCCACCGGCTGCCGCCCCAGGTCGTCGCCGAGCTTTCCAGGGAGATACCCGATGAACTGGCCATCTTTTCGGCTGCCACCGGTTTCCTTTCAAAGGAATTCTCGGTCCCGGTATCTGTCTGTGAGGCCGGTGAAAGCTCGCATGCAAAGGCCGCGTTCGCTCTCCCTTTCAAGCCGGCAATCGTGATAGAATAAGGGGTCAGTCCTCCTTTTCCACAGCCTTTGCCTTTTTCACACGTTCCTTGGTGGTGTATCCCGTGGTAATATCGAGATACCTCCGGAATCTCCGGTTTGTATCGAGTATGACCTCGTCGCTGGAACCGGAGTCCGATTCTGTGTGCACGATGAGCGTTTTTCCTGTCTTTCCAACTGAGACGTCAAGCAACTTGAGAGCGCCGTATCTGATCTGGTAGTGGTCGCCAGCTGTGCGGACCTCTGCATCGAAGCACTCCCGTAGGGCATCGACCATCCGGGAACCGAGATCGCTGGTCATTCCCCTCTTTACCGGATATTCTTGCATAATACTTTTTTAGATAGAGGGGATATGTTAAGATAATGTCGCCGGATGCCAGTCCTGATATCAGGATCTTCTCCCGTCCTTTGAGCCATGAGGGCTCGTCTGTTCTCATGGGATTTCCCGGGAGCGGCCTCGTTGGGAGCATCGCCCTCCAATACATGGTCGAACAGCTAGAATTCCCGCAGATCGGGAGTATGAACAGCAAGTATTTCCCTCCGCTTGCCATGATGAACCGGGGGGTCATCAACGTCCCGGTCCGCATCTACGAGAAGAAAAATATTGCAGCCATTGTTGCCGATATTCCCATCCACCCAATGATCTGCTACGAAGTGGCAAACGGCATCATGGACTGGCTGATGCCATACAAGGTTAGGGAAGTGGTCACCATCGCTGGTATCATCACGAACGAACCCGAAAAGCGGGTCTTTGGTGTGGCGACATCCGATGAGGCATTGCCGAGGATCCAGGAGAACACCATTATCCTTCCCATCGGCAGCATATCAGGGATCGCCAGCAGCATCCTCACCGAGTGCAAGATCAGGAACATCCATGCCTATGGACTCCTCGGTGAGACCATCAATTCACCCGATCCCCGCGCCTCAGCATCTGCAATCGAGGTGCTGAACCGGATGTTTGACCTCGGGCTTGATGTTCAGCCACTGCTCGAACAGGCAGAAGAGATCGAGTCGACCATGCAGAAGCTCTCCGAACAGGTGCAGTCGGCGGAGACTATGCCAAAGAAAGAACAACTCCCGATGTACGGATGAGAGCCATGAACTGCTACGCACTGACCAGTATCTCCCCCGAAATAATCCGGGAGCTCCAGCGGGGGAAAGCACGGACCGTTGAATTGCAGAGTACCCACAACGTAATCACTCTGGCCGGGCTTGAGCCGGGAACAGCGGTTTTCATGACATCGGAGAACCTTGAAGACCTGACGCCGGGCGACACCGGCATCATTGTCGAACTCATCTCAATCAGCATCACCATGAAGCGGATCATGGAGTTCACCCAGGGGTTACACTACGAAGAACGGGAACGGATGTCTGCCCGCATTAAGATCAGGTGTATCGGTTCCTCAATGGTGAAGAATGTCATCCATGAAACCTTGATCCGGCCCGTTTCTGTCGAAGTAGTCAAGTCTGCGTGCTATCACGCGCTCTGACCCAACGATACTTTTTTTGTAGAAGGTTCGCGGTGTCCGTCCTGTTCCGATAGTTAATATGGGTAAAGCGCCCACAGTATGGGGTGCGAGGGCCTGTGGCTTAGCCAGGATAGAGCGCCGGGCTTCTAACCCGGACGTCGGGGGTTCGAATCCCTCCAGGCCCGTTCCTCTTTCGGGTGGATATGAAATCCAGACTCCGGTGCACCCTCTCGCCATTCTGGTATATTATCGTAATAAGACAAATTCGTGGAGATAATTTTTGGGGACTATCAGGTTTTTCATAACGCTATCTTTACAGGAAAGTTATCCGGATATATGATTCAGCCTGGCTTCGGAAGGCATCCAGCGGTTCTTACTCCTCTCTCCTGAGAACCTCTTCTGCCATATCCCTCACGTAGTTATTTTCATCGTTCAACATGGCCTCGATGGTATGTTTCGAACCCGCTGGGCCGATCGCTCCAAGACTTTTCACCGCCATATACCGGACATGGTCCTTTTCATCCGATAATAACCCGATGAGCGGGCCTACTGCCGTCCGCTCCTTTATCATTCCCAGCGCTTCAGCAGCCCTGTACCTGACCTTCCAGTCAGGATCGCGAAGCAGTTCGATCAATCGTCCGGATGCCGGTTCCCCGATATCGGCCAGTGCCCGGGCCGCCTGGGCGCGTACCGCCTTTTCAGGATCCCGGAGGGCGCGTGTGAAGAGCTCGGCACAGGCCGGGTTCCGGGTCATCGCCAGAAGGTAGACGGCATGTCTCCGGGTCAGCGAATCCTCGGAAGTCTGGACACGGACGGCGAGGCTTTTCATTACCTCTCTCATGAGTGGGTCGGTATCCGGGAGGTTGCTCATGCTCATGGGGTTTCAATCCCTGGAACAATAAATTAGGATGGTTTGAAGAGGCAGACACTTCATTTTGTCAGACCTGTCCAGATGAGGAAAAACACGAATCCGATAAGTACCGTGGTAACAGGAATGGAGGGTCCTGCTCCTATCAAGAGGGATAAGTCCAAAGAGTGTCAGAAGAAATCCAAGGCCGATGATAGGCCCTTCGCTCCTTACCCAAAGACCGGACAGTCAAATATTCCATCTCCCTCATTCATTGTCCGCTCCTTCACGCCCACGGTAGTTCATATCCCGCCTTCACCCTAATTCTTTCTAACGTTGTACATTTACGTATATCAATATCAGGTTTATCCGTATGGGAAGTCGTTTTCCATCATTATTACAACAATCTAACTTTGAATTAAGATCCTGTGAAAGAAATAACTCTGTTTCTTATGATCCACGAAAGGATATCCCCGGGGGTTACAGGGTTCGGGGTGTTTCTTTCGACTTAGACGGCTTTTTAATCTGGTTTAGCATTCCTGCCTTAAAATACACGATATATCCGTCACCGCCGTTCAATGATGCCACGGGTGATGGAGTTTCATCAGGAATACCTTTAATAGTTCATAATTTATCATGCACAGTGCTGACATGCACCACGTCCGAGGGGGTAAATGACATGTCATACATGGATATTGAAAACCTGTCGATGGATGAATTACTGAAGCTTCTCCGCCACCGGGAGATCGAAATACGGTGGAGAGCTGCACGGGCATTGGGAAGCTGTGGTGGGGATGCGGTGAATCCACTGATCGCCCGATTGTATGACGACGACCAAAATGTCAGGATGCTCTCCATCTGGTCTCTCGGGAGAATCGGGGATAAACGCGCCATCGGGCCGATATCACGGGCACTTCATGATCCTGATACAATGATCCAGATAGCAAGTGAAGGAGCCTTGAGCCGCCTTCGGAGATCATAAAAAACCTGCATGAAACACACCGAAGCGATGAAAAACTTAACTTGTCCAGGATCCTTTCCCCCCTCCCAGGATTACCGTTCAACGAATCGTTGCAGAACTTTTTTTGAATGAAACAGTCCTCAAACCAATACCATGCTATCTTGCACCATTGGATCCCAAATGTGCACTTGAATTGAAATCGAATTGCCAGAAAGGATAACGATAAAAGCGTAAAAATGATCGTACTTTGAGGAGAATTACATAATTTGAAGAAAAAATGCATCCCCAAATTATTGCAGACCGAAGAAACCAAAAATGGTTGTTTTTAGAACTGGTATTGACCATCCCTCCTCTTACCGAATCCACGGGGGATTGACTCAATTTCTGCTTCTGCTGCTCTCGAATTGTTGGTTAAAACCAAGTTACCCGGATTGTTGAGGGAACCGATCTTTCAAAAAAAAAGGAAATCCGGGAACCTGACTTCCCAGATTTTCATGACAGATGAGCTGTCTTCAAGGGAGATTGGCAAGAGGCCTGCACTTTCGTGCAGCAGCGGTCCCTGGTTTGTGGTGAGGAATGAAGCGGGAACCAGTCCGCACCGTTCCTCCACCCTTCATTCTCCCTTGAAGTGTCCCGACACCGGTTTTCAGCGACTTTTCACGTCTTTCAGTTTGATATCGATCCCGAACTTCTCGGCATTCCGGTCGGCGATAGCTTGGATCTTGGCGATCTCGGTATCGTTCCGTTTCGGTTTGAAGAGGTGGCGGAACCGTTTCTGCTCTGTTAAGTATGCCTCGACTGGTTTTCGGACCACCTTCTTGACCTTCGTAACCTTCCCCTCTTCCATCTCGAAGTTCACCCAGAGACCGGTCTCAATGGCAAGCTTTCCTATGGCGATGGTCTTTTCCGCTTCAAACCCCCACCCGGTGCAGCAGGGGGCATGGATCTGGACATAGCAGGGGCCCGGGGTGTTGACTGCTTTTTCGATCTTCTTCTTGAGGTCCGGTGGATAGGCGATGGAGGCCGTCGCTACGTAGGGAGCGCCGTGGTTGGCCATGATTGCCGGGAGATCCTTCTTGGGGCGCGGGTTGCCGTACGAACACTTCCCGGCCGGGCTTGTGGTGGTGCTGGCATCGTAGGGAGTCGCCCCCGAACGCTGGATCCCTGTATTCATGTAGGCTTCGTTGTCATAGCAGATGTAGGTGAAATCGTGTCCTCTCTCGAAGGCGCCTGATATACAGAGGATGCCAATATCGAAGGTCGCCCCGTCACCCCCCAGAGCGATGACTTTTTCCTTCCTCCCCTGCTTCTTCAGCGCTGCAACGATGCCAGACGCCACTGCCGAGTTGTTCTCAAAGAGTGAGTGTATCCAGGGCACGTTCCATGCCGTCTCGGGATAGGGGGTCGAGAAGACCTCCATGCAGCCGGTCGAAGAGACGATGATGGTATCCTTACCTGCGGCCTCGAGGATGAAACGCGCCGCCATGGCAGCCGCACAGCCACCGCAGGCACGGTGGCCGGGATCGAAAAGCACGCAGGCTGCTTCATCGCCCTTCATTTTAGCACCTCCTCTCGGAGACCATAGAAGATGTCCCCCACTCCGGCCTCCGCCTTGGAGACAACCGCTGCAATATCCTTCTTCCTCACATCGCGACCGCCGAGCGCTATGATATAGTCGAAAACCGGCACCTGCGACCCGTAAAGGGCATCGCGAATCTCGAGAGCTACCGCGCCTTTGGATCCGAGTGATATGTTCTTATCGAGGACCGCGACCGTGCTGACACCGGCAAGGGCTTTCTGCACTTCCTTTTTGGGGAACGGGCGGAAGGCCCGGATCTTGAGCAGGCCCACCTTCTTTCCGGCATTCCGCATCTCGTCGATTGCATCCTTCACCGTCCCGCAGATCGAGCCCATGGCAACGATGGCACAGTCTGCATCATCGAGCCGGTACGCCTCTGTAAGCCCGGTGTAGTCCCTTCCAAACATTTCGGAAAATACCTTTCCCGCCTCGGGAATGACACTCCGGGCCTGGTGCATAGCCTGATCGATGACATACCTGAACTCCATATAGTAGTCCGGTGCTGCAAACAGCCCGAAACTGATCGGATCGGAGGCATCAAGGCGGTGGTAGGGATTGAACGGCGGCAGATAGCTGTCGGCCTGTTCCCTGGTGAGCATGTCCACCGGCTCGTAGGTATGGGAGAGGATGAAACCGTCAAAACAGACAAAGGCGGGAAGGAGTATGCGATGGTCCTCTGCGACACGGTAGGCTATGTAATGGAGATCAGCGGCTTCCTGATTGTCTTCGGCATACAGCTGCATCCACCCGGAATCGCGGAGCGAGATCGAGTCCTGCTGGTCATTCCAAATTGAGAGCGGTGCACCCATCGCCCGGTTCACAATAGACATCACCACTGGAAATCGCATGCCCGCACAGTTGAAGCATACTTCAAACATCAGGGCCAGGCCCTGGGAAGTGGTGGCGGAATAGACACGTGAGCCGGCAGCGCTCGCCCCAAGGCATGCCGAGAGCGCTGAAAACTCGCTCTCAACGGTCATGTATTCGGCATCAATACTGCAGTCGGCAACCATATCGGCAAGAGCCTCGACGATGTGGGTCTGGGGGGTGATGGGGTAGGCGGCGATGACCTCGGGACGGCAAAGGCCTACAGATCTTGCCACGGCATGTGATCCTTCCATGATCTCGAGCATGCTACTTCTCCTCCTTTTTCATCTCGATAGCCTCTGAAGGGCATTCTTCTGCACAGAGCCCGCAGCCTTTGCAATAATCGTAATCCGGAATCGGTAGTCCCTCCTCGTTCTCCCGGATGCACCCCTCAGGGCAGATGATCGTGCACATCCCGCACATCGTGCATTTATCGGAGATGAACTCGGGGCGGAACACCCGCCAGCTGCCGGTCTTGTTCTCCCGGGACTTCCCGGGCCGGGCCGTGCATCCCAGTCCGAGAGCCATATCAGGACGCCCCCTTTACAAACCGGTATGCCTCTTTTGCTGCAGCAATATTCTTTTCGGCGAGATCGCCTTTGAATCTTCTCCGGACCGCATCCTCGAGGGCCCCGAGCTCGATCTCCCCGCTTGCGGCTGCAAACGCCCCCATGAGCGTGGTGTTGGTGATGGGGACCCCAAGCGTCCGGAGTGCGATCGAGGTCGCATCAATCGTGATGACCCTCACCCCCTTTGGAAACGGGTAGGTGAGAGCCTTCTCGGTATTGATGATCGCAACACCCCCCTCCTTCAACCCCTGGAAAACATTTACGTCCCGGATGAGGGAGCTGTCCTGGACGATGACATAGTCGGGTTCATAGATCTGGCTCCGGAGCCTTATCTTCTTGTTGTCGAACCGAACAAAAGCCTGCACCGGTGCACCCCTGCGTTCGACACCGAACGCCGGAAAAGCCTGGGCAAACATCCCGCCCTCGAAGGCGGCGACCGCGATCAGCTCGGCTGCGGTGACCGAACCCTGACCGCCCCTACCATGGATACGAAGCTCTCTCAAGAAAATCCCAGTATAATTTTACATGATTAATAATAAAGAACTTGGCAATCGTTAACTGTAGGGTGTCACGATTGGTGTCCGTTTTGTTGGCAGAGTTTTGCCTGATTGTTAGAGTCTTTCAGTCTTTATTGAAATTGTTTTTCTCGCAGTAGACTGATGCAGGGTCGTCCAGTTCAGGATTTCCTGCTTGCGCCAGTTGTTGTAGCGGTGATCGAACCGCCGGGCTTCCCAGGCAGGATATTTCTCCTTGATCCGGATGATTCGTTGTTCCAATGAGAGGATATGGTATGCGGTGATCGTTTTGACCAAGGAGGCATTTGACTCCCGGTACAGGTCATGCCAGGGGCGATGATAATAAAAAAATCTACAGATTAACACCGATCCCGAGAATATCTTTCTTCCCTCCAAACACATCCCGTGCGATGGCGCAAAGTCCGCGGGAGGCGCACCACTCGTCATACACGGCAACCGGTTTTTGTAAGAGGGATTCAACCTCCTCGGCTATGCAGGGTGCAAGGGACCCGGCAATCGCCACCCCGGCAGAGGGGGCAAGCAGGAGGAGTGCCGCGCATTCCATGGCGGTAAACAGGGCTACCGTGCGGTAGCGTTCACCCGGCGGGAGGGTGTGGTTCACCCCCGCCCTGAGGAACGCCCCGTTGGCGGTTATCTTCCCGGCATCTATCGACCGGATTGCCTCCACGTCAAGCGCACCGTGCTCGAGCCCTGGTGCAAAGATACAGGCATCGAGAGCGCCAATGATCCTCCCTCCTGATACCAGCACGGTTACAGTATTTGATGAGGCGTCAGACACCACGAAATCTTCGCCAAGGTCTCTGGAAACAAGGTAGGCAATACCGATCTTTTCCGGGCTTGCCTGGTGCGAATAAGCCTTGAACCGGACATCGGTAGGGGAGCCCCGGTGGAGGCCGGGGACTGCCACGGCAGGAAGCCCGCTCTGCCGGACCTGGTCGAAAACGCAGGTCCCGCCCCCGATATGCTTGCCGGCCCCCTCGCGGCTGATGACTCCACGCTCATCGAGTTCCTGCACCCGGGTGATCGTCGCGAACGCATCTCCCATGGAATAGGTCAGCGCTATGCCTTCGATTCGGTTGAGAGGGCACAACCGGGCAAGGGACTGCCACCGGAACTCCCTGGCCTCCTCCCTGGTTATCTTGAAGCAAGACTCCCCCGAGGAAAACCGGATTGCGGATGTCCCGTGATCAATGCCTATGAACATCTGTACTTTCCCCTTGGTATGCCTCTCTTTTTACCGTTGTGATCAGATCACCCGCTTTTACGTGACAACAGGGAACCTTCGCAGGGTGAGCTCTAAAAAGACTATGATTAGCACCCCAGCCGCACCCGGTATCCAGAGGGTAGAAACGGTTCCTCCGGCCGAAACGATCTGATCAACTACCATCCTCATCGATCCGAGCATAAGCCCCGTCAGGAAGGCAAGCGCCTGAGTATGGTATGTGCGGAGCAGTGCTTTCAGGATCCGGCTCATGGTGAGGAGCCCGGCGGCACCCCCTGCAATATATACGATGAGGGGTGCGAGATCGAGGGTGGCAATCGCCGCCAGGAGGTATGTATACTGGTTCATGAGGTGGGTTATGTATGCCCCGGAAATTCCCGGCAGGATCATGGCACACAGGGCGATGAACCCGGTGATGAAGAGCACCGGAAGGGAGTGGCCGAGCGCAGCCTGGTCAATTCCGCCGATACCGTAGCCCTCGGCCACCCGAGCCCAACCCAGGCAACCGCGATAACCGCATCTGCCTTCTCGATCCGGTAGGAGATGATCAGGGACGAAGCGATGATCAGGCCGAAAAAGAAGGCAAAGTTCTCGGCAGGAAAGGTCAGCATGAGCGAGAGGATGACCCCGGACATGGCCAGCAGTCCCAAGCCTGCTCCTGCCACGAGCACCCTAAGAAATACCCGGTCAATCCTGCCGAACGCCTCGGTTGCCTCGGCCTTCCTGCCACGGAGCAGCGCGGTGAGCGGATCGGCGCTGATGCTGCCGATGGCCAAGACCAAGCGTTCATAAATCCCCGTTATCAGGGCGATGGTGCCGCCCGATACCCCGGGGATGATATCGCACATGCCCATGAGCAGGTCTTTGAGAAAGATCAGACTTCCTTGCGGGGCATCGATTCTCGAAACTACATAATGAGTATGACAAAGAGAGATTTTAATGATTAAGCACACAGTAAAAGGAGAAGAGCATGAAGGCAATCGTTACCGGTGGTGCAGGCTTTATCGGGTCTCATCTCGTTGATGCCCTCATCCGTCGGGGTGATGAGGTCACCATCATCGACAATCTTTCCACCGGTGCGCTCCGCCACATCGCAGGGCATATCGAATCCGGTGCGACCAGGTTCTGCCAGCAGGATCTCCTCAAGGATGGATGGCAGGAGGCATTCAGGGGTGCCGATCGGGTCTACCATATCGCAGCGGATCCCGATGTGCGGGCGAGCTCCGAAAACCCAGGACGGATCTATGCCCAGAATGTCACGGCTACCATCAGGGTGCTCGAAGCCATGCGGGAGTCCGGGTGCAACGAGGTTGCATTTACCTCAACTTCAACGGTGTATGGAGAGGCCGATATCATCCCGACCCCGGAGGAGTATCCACGCATGGAACCCATCTCGATTTACGGCGGCACGAAACTTGCCTGCGAAGCGATGATCTCCAGTTATGCCCATAGCTACGATTGGCGTTCCTGGGTATTCCGGTTTGCAAACATCATCGGCGAGCGGAGCAACCATGGCGTCATCTGGGATTTCATCCATAAGCTCCTCCAGGACCCCTGCACGCTGGAGATCCTCGGTGATGGGACACAGGCAAAGTCCTACTGTTCGGTTACAACCTGCGTTGACGCCGTGCTGTTTGCCGTAGAGCACACCAATGAGCCTTTTGCCTGTTTCAATATCGGGTCGGAGGACTGGATCGATGTGACCTCGATTGCATCCATCGTGGCCGGGGAGATGGGACTCCGGGACGTGGTCTTCCGTTACACGGGAGGCGACCGTGGCTGGGTGGGGGACGTGCCCCGTATGCTCCTGTCGGTTGAGAAGCTCAAGTCGCTTGGCTGGAGACCTATTGAGACGTCAGAGGAGGCAGTTCGTGCGGCCGCACGGGCCCTGATCCGGGAAACCGGCGTCCATCCCTGAACCCTCTGGGACGACAGATTGCAATGCAGAAGAAATACTTGGTCATTCTCGGCGACGGTATGGCGGATGAACCCCTCGACGAACTTGGCGGCAAGACCCCGCTCGAGTTTGCCCATACGCCGAACATGGACCGTATCGCCCACGACGGCTGCATGGGTCTGGTGCAGACCATACCGGACGGATTCGAACCCGGAAGCGATATCGCCAATCTCGGGCTGCTCGGCTACGATCCGCGCACCTTCTACACCGGAAGAGGCCCGCTCGAAGCGGCGAGCATGCAGATCGAGCTCGGCTCATCGGATATCGCTTACCGGTGCAACCTGGTCATGGTCCGCGATGGCATCATGGCCGATTTCTCGGCCGGCCACATCTCCAGCGCCGAGGGAAAAGAACTCCTTTCCTCGCTTGAAAACACCGTTCCCTCCGCAACGTTCTATCCGGGTATCAGCTACCGGAACCTGCTCGTCCTCCACGGTGGATCGGGTTCGCTCACCGTGCCGCCTCATGACATCGTGGGCAGGGAGATCGTCCCGTTCCTCCCGAGAGGTGGGGACGGTCCCGCCCTGATATCCTGCATGGAGAAGAGCAGGGAGATCTTCCGGGACCACCCGGTGAACCGGGCCCGGCTCGCAGCCGGCAAACTTCCCGCCACGCAGGTATGGCCGTGGAGCGGGGGAAAGAGCCCGTCACTTCCGTCCTTTCGGGAGAGGTTCGGGAAACGGGGCGGCATCATTTCTGCCGTCGACCTGCTCCAGGGTATTGCCCGGTGTGCAAAAATGGAAGTGATCGAAGTTCCCGGAGCGACAGGATATCTCGATACCGATTACCAGGCCAAGGCAAGGTATGCCCTATCGGCACTCGAGCACCTGGACTTCCTCTACGTGCACATCGAAGCTCCCGACGAAGCTGGTCACCTCGGGGATGTCCGCGAGAAGGTGCTTGCCATCGAGCGGGTCGACGCGATGATCGGGACAATCATGCAGGGCTTTGCCGGGATCATCGCTATCCTCCCCGATCATCCGACCCCGGTGCGGCTGAAGACACATACTACCGATCCGGTTCCTTTTGCCATACTTGGAAAGGGGCGGGACACCACCCGTACCTTCTCCGAGCGGGAAGCGGCGAGGGGGGGATATGGCACTATCACGGCAACCGAACTCCTCCCCCTCCTCTTCTCACCTTCCTGAAACAGGGATTTTTCTCTATCATAAACCATATCAGAGCGGCTGTCAAACTATGATCTCATGGGCACCCGGAAGAACCTCACCATAGGGGTCACGGTCAACCTCGAACACTATGAGAACCTCCGGCTCGAAGTGACCGGCGAGGTGGGCTCTGCTGAGGATGCCGGGGAACTGGCCGCATTCCTCGATGAGGTTCTCGGGAGATTCGGGCGGGGAGACCCGGTGACCGCCGGGAAGGTGGACTCCTATCGTACACGGGTTTTTCCAGCCCGGCATCCATCTCCTGTTGCCCCGACCCCGGAGGGGGGCGAACATGGTGGCCGCCCGAAAGGAGGGGGACATGGTCTTCCGGTGGATGGAGAGCCTCCGGAAGCTGCAACTGCTGCCCGGAATTCAACCAGTACGGCACCGGCTCCTGCACAGAACTCCGGAGAAATGCCCGCCTGTGAGATCTGCGGCAGCACAATGACTCCGGCCGAACAGAAGATGAGCCGGCTGTTCACGAGCCGTACCCTCTGCCGGGCGTGTCTTCGGGATTGTAAATAAAGTGGTGCACATAATGAAGAAGACTATCCTGATGTGGGATGAGACCCTGTTCCGCGATCCCGAGGTCTTTGAGATCGATTATGTCCCCGAGCAGTTCAATCACCGCGAGACGCAGATGAGGGAACTCGCGTTCCAGATACAGCCCGGCCTCCGGGGAGGTCGGCCTCTCAACAGCATCTGCCGCGGGCTCCCCGGTACGGGAAAAACCACCAGCGTCAGGAAACTCTTTGGGGAGATCGAGGAGTCTACCAGAAAACTGATCCCGGTATACATCAACTGCCAGATCGACAATACCAAGTTTGCCATATTTTCCCAGATATACCGCAAGCTGTCCGGCCATCTTCCCCCGGCATCGGGAACCTCGTTCAAGCAGGTATTCGATGCCATCGCCCGCCTCCTCCAGAAGGAAGAGGCCGTGCTGGTCGTCTGCCTTGATGATGCCAATTACCTCCTCTACGAGAACGAGATAAACAGGGTTCTCTATTCCCTGCTCAGGTCCCACGAAGCGTATCCTGGGACCCGGATCGGGGTCATTGTGATAATCAGCGATATGGATGTCGATCTCTCGCGGGCTGTTGACGCCCGGGTATCCTCGGTCTTCCGCCCTTCCGAGATTTACTTTCCCCCATACAGCGACGGAGAGGTCCGCACGATCATGCAGGAGCGGGTGATGCAGGGGCTGTATCCCGGATGCCTATCAGAGGAGATGTTTGATCTGATCGTTGAGCAGACGCAGAAATCGGGAGACCTGCGTGTGGGAATCGATCTGGTCAAGCGGGCGGCACTGAACGCTGAACGAAAGGCAAGCCGGACCATCGATCGCGATGATATCTGCAAGGCTTATAATGTTTCGCGATACCTGCACCTCGCCTCATCGGTCAAATCGCTTAACGAAGAGGAGAAAAGCCTGCTCCGCTCCATTGCAGGGCAAAGCATGCAGGATGCCGAGATGAATGCCGGTGAAGTCTACAAAGCGGTGAAAGAGACTATGCAAATCGGGTACACCAGGTTCTACGAGATCGTCAAGAAGCTTGATGCCATGCGCCTGATAAACCTGCATTACCGTGACGGGCGAGGGCGGACGCGTGTGATAAGCCTTCGGTACGACCCTGCAAAAATTCTTGAGAATCTAGGTTAAGGGTATTTAAAAACGAATCATTTGACAAATCTTATCTCTTCATCTGCCATTTTTATGTTTAAGGGGGTATTCCACGTGCTCAGTGTAAATGAATTAGCGCTTGAAATTTTTGAAAACCTCGCTGAATATGCCGAGGAATTTAACGCAGCCTATCACGAACTCGACAATGGGGCCCGGATCGTAGACTGCGGTGTCAGCACCCGGGGCGGGTATGCAGCGGGGAGGGCATTTACCGAGATCTGCATGGGTGGTCTTGGTGAAGTGAATTTCCGGATGGGACAGGTCGGGGAGTTCCCCGTTCCATTCATTGATGTATTCACCGATTTCCCATCGGTCTCCTGTCTCGGCGCCCAGAAAGCCGGATGGACGATCAAGCTGAATACGTATTTCGCGATGGGGAGCGGCCCGGCCCGGGCACTCTCGTTAAAACCGAAGCACACCTACGAAGTCATCGATTACGTAGATGACTTTGACTCGGCCATCATCGCCCTTGAAAGCGACCACCTCCCGAACGGGCAGGTCATGGAAAAGATTGCCGAGGATTGCGGGGTCGATGTCGCCAATGTCTGTGCCGTTGTGGCCCCCACATCCTCAATCGTCGGTTCCATCCAGGTCGCGGGACGGTGCGTCGAAACCGCTATTTACAAGCTGAATGAACTCCATTTTGATACGCGCAAGGTCATCTCGGGTTTCGGGACCGCCCCCATCCCACCGGTCAGGGGACCAAAGAATGCAATGGGCGTCACGAACGATGCAACCATCTATCATGGACGAATCATGCTGACCATGAAAGCTCCCGATATCAAGGATTACCTGGAGAAGATCCCGAGCTGCAAGTCAAAGGGATATGGGAAGCCTTTCAACGAGATCTTCAAAGCAGCAGGGTATGACTTCTACAAGATCGATACTTCGCTTTTCTCTCCGGCCGAAGTTATCATCAACGAGGTCTCCGAAGGGGCAGTATATCACACCGGGAAGATCAACCCGGAGGTCACTCTCAGGTCATTCGGGCTCATCTGATGACCCCTCCTTCCTTTACCTGATGAACGGGCATAGTTCCGAAACAGCCCGGGCCGCATGGGAACGGGAATACCTTGCGAAAGGGAGGCTCTACGGCGGAGCGCCCCGGGAACTGCCCTCCCTCCTTCCCGGGTCACGGGTTCTTGAGGCCGGGTGCGGAGATGGCAAGACGCTTGCTGCGATGGTCCCGCTGGGCTGGAAGATCATTGCCCTCGACTTTTCCCGCTCCGCCCTCGACCTTTCCAGGAACAATCCTCACCTGGGTGCCCTTGACTATATCCTGGCCGATGCTGCGGCACTGCCCTTCAGGGACAGGATCTTCGATGCCGTGTTCCTCAACCACATCGCTGGCCATGTACCGGAACCTGTCCGGGCGATGATTGCCGCCGAATCGTTCCGGGTCCTGCAACGGGGCGGCAGGCTCTTTTTCAGAGGGTTTTCTGTTGACGACTTCCGGGCAGGCACAGGGATCGCGATTGGACATTCAACCCGGGTCAAAGGAGATGGTATCCTGACACACTACTTTACCAGAGACGAGGTGATCCATCTCTTCTCATCCCTTAGCCCGATCTCTGTCTCCGAAGAGCGGTGGTCCCTGAAGATACAGGATAAGATTATGCCACGGGTTGAGATTGCAGGAGAGTTTATACGGGAGTGATCCGTTCCCGGCCGACTGTGCAAAGTCAACAATCTTAATATCTCGCCCATCGAATTCGTATAGTCTTTCCGGGCTCGTGGTCTAGTTGGTTATGACGTCGCCCTTACACGGCGGAGGTCAGGAGTTCGAATCTCCTCGAGCCCATGGTCCATCGCTTAATGGTGTTCCCGGGATCCAGGTCCTCGATTGCATGGGGCACCTGTTCTTCCAGCAACGCTTCATGGAATGGGGGAAAGACCGCGAGCGCCATCAGAGCAATCACTTAAGTGCCTGGTGCGGCACCCCCCCCAGTTTTATGAAAAATTTTATGTCGTTTTATGCGTTCATCCAAAAATCTGGACATGGGAGGGGTTGGGACTGCAGAAGGAGGAGAAAACAAAGGTTTTTCAAATCCTAGAGATAATCGGTTTTTTTAGGAAATTAGCCCCGAATCGTCATTAGAAATTTTAATGTTTTTTGTGACGCCAGATCACTCAAAGGAGTCCGGAATGGCTGACGCATCCAAAAATATCCTAAAAGAATACGAATTCGACCACTTAATTTATATACCTGAAAATAAAATCCATTTTTTGGTGCACCGATTCCGCGGGCGAAGCCTGCCTGAAAAGCACTAAACAATCAAGGTGGCATCAATATTGGCAGTACTCCAGGCAAAGCAATGACGGGGCGGTTGTTCGGTACACCATTTTGAAAATACTACATCCTGATAAAAAAGGTATCGGATCGTATCGGGCAGCACTGTCTGCCCGAAATCTCTTTTTCTTCTAAAATGTGTTGAAACCTGAAAATACCTGAGCTATGGATTCAATTTTCAACCAAGCCTTTTTGTGCCGGAAAAAATTGTTTGGCGCCGATTCCATGGATTTCGATCTGGCCTGTGGACCGCGGCCCGGGACATCTCAATGATTCAGCGGTTCTAGGGACAATGAAGGCATCTGGTGAGGATGCGCTCTTCCAGTATCATGGCTTCCCGACGATTTCGACAAGGGTTATCTGAAAGACCAGATCTTTCCCGGCAAGAGGGTGGTTCTCATCAACGGTAGTTGTCACCTCGGTGATATTCGAGAATTTCAGATAACCAATTGTACCGTCTGGTTTCCTCCAGATATACTCCTCACCAATACCAGGGTACGTCATGGGCACCAGGTTTCGGTCTGCCTCGAGCTGATCTAGGGTCTGCCTGATCGCATCTGTTTTCAGCGTATTCACCAGATCCGGATGATAGGGCCCATAGCCTTTCTCAGGGGGAATGGTCACCGTTATTGTCTGGCCCGGTGTAAGCCCGATAACCGCCTCTTCAAAACCGGGAATCACCATTCCCTTACCGATAGTGAATTCAAGGGGTGTCTTATTTTCATTCGTATCAAACAGCGTCCCATCAGGGAGTGACAAAGAATAAAAAACCTTCACCGTATCCCCCGTCCCTGCAAGTGGCTGCGGTGTGGATGTGCAGCCGGAGAGCAGGACGAATGCGATGCATAACGTTATAATGCAGAAAAACCCCTGCAGAACCGTCTTCTTCCAGGTCATAAAAATAAATTCGTTGAAATGGGAGATATGGCTTGCTCTCGTTCCACAAGAACCGCTTGCCTTTTTTTCTGAAACATCCAGTGTAATTTACCCTGATTCCGGGTAAAATTATCCTGATTGAATTAATTTTTATAGTGGAAGCCCGAAATTTTCATAATACGCGGATGTGATGTTCACCATGGCAGAAGAAGGATACCGAGAAGCTGAGGTCAAGGGAAAAAAGGTCAGGTGGGACCCTGAACAACTGAGAAGAATCCGGGAACATCCCTGTTTTTCCGAGCGGGCCTGCCATGCCTTCGGGCGGGCGCATGTTCCGGTTGCCCCCGCATGCAATATCCAGTGCAACTACTGCATCAGGGATTTCGATTGCGTGAACGAGAGCAGACCGGGGGTTGCCTCAAAGGTCCTCTCCCCCGATGAAGCCGTGGAATTGATCCGGAATGCCATAAAGAAGTATCCTTACATCAAGGTCATCGGGATTGCCGGACCAGGAGAGCCGCTTGCCAATGAAGCAACCTTTGAGACGCTGCGACGGCTCAAGGAGGAATTTCCAAACGTCATCAAATGTTTAAGCACCAATGGTCTCCTCCTCCCGGAAAAAATAGACCTGTTGCAGAAATATGATGTTGGAAACGTCACGGTGACTCTGAATGCCATCGATCCTGAGATCGGGGCAAAAATTTACGAGTATATCATCTATAAGGGAAAAAAATACACCGGAGAGGAAGGGGCCAGGATCCTCCTCGAAAACCAGCTCAGGGGAATTGAGATGGCGGTTGAACGGCACATGATCGTCAAGATCAACACCGTGTACATCCCCGGCATCAATGAAGACCACATCCCTGCAATCGCTAAGAAGGTCGGCGAGATGGGAGTTTACAATTTCAACCTGATCCCGCTCATCGCACAATACAGGTTTGCCGACATCACACCGCCGACACCAGAGATGAAGCGGAAGATGCAGGACGAGTGTGAGAAGTACGTCAGGCAGATGCGGCACTGCCAGCGATGCCGTTCCGATGCGATCGGTCGCCTCGGCCACGATGTCCAGTCCTGCCTCTACCAGGAATAATTTTTGGATATTTTGCTACACTCCATCACCGTTTTTCCAAGATTGTCGCAGGATCTCAAGGGTCCTTACTGTTGCAGGAATTGCCACCAGCGGAGTTACGTCTGGGCGGGCTCTACAGTTCTTCAGCCTGGCTTTTATATTACATGAGCAGATCATCGGCGGAGAGTGAGAGATCATTCATGGCGAGAATGAACCGTCCCATCAACATTTCGACGATTTCTGCCCAAACCTAATCGTTCCTGCAGGGGATCCCGAAAACAGGTTGCTTTGAGGTTCCTCGGCCTCGTTTCATTCCCGCGTTCCGGACAACCTTTCGCTTATTCTTCCACCTGACTTCGCCACCTTTTTCGTATTTCCATCAAATTAGATGACTTAACCCAATTCGCCAGAAGCAATTTACCAGTGATTTGACGCCTCCGGGTGACCATATCTCCTGATAAAATCTCCAAGAATTGGGTGTATTTCCGGGGAGAAGCTGGAAATGATCTTGACAGGATACCCAGAAGAGGGGTATATGATCGTAAGTGTCGAATTCGTGGAGATAATTCTTGAGGGCTTTCAGATTTTTCACGACAGGATCTTTTACAGAAAAGTGATGTCAGACTGGACAGGACTTTGGTGAGGAAAACGATCAGCACCTACCCGGCATAGGCTCGGTTAACTCCGGCCTCGAATCATTCCCTTCTCTTCATCACCTGCTCCGTCCACGCTGAGTGGCCGACCGCAAACACCCCGTACATTAAATAGTTTGGGTGAGGGGTGTCACCCGGGTATTTACTCCACAACCGGCTCACTTCCTCCATCGGCCTCCCTCACCATCGGGCAGACATTGCATCCTTCCATTTCACCGAAGCAGAAGATGAAGCGGTCACGGATTGATCGCGGCAATTCCTTCTCAGGAATAGGTACCCACCCAAGTTTCTTGTAGAACGAAATGAGAACCAGGGTGGAGTGAATGTAGATCTTCTCGTGACCGCATGCATTCAGCAGTTCCTGAACGACAATCCGGGCCAGGCCGTTCCCCCTGTAATCGTCCAGGGTAAAGACGCAGTCCATCTCATTTCCATCCGGGTGACGTGTGAACCGGGCCGTAGCACCCAGGTTGCCATTGATAAAGGCACCAAAGATCCGTTCGGTGGCAGGGTTTGCCTTCTGACCTCTGTACTGTTCCCAGACCTTTTCGGCAAGCGGGAATTCGCCAGGAGCCAATTCACGGGAGATCAGATCCATAATTGTCCTGGGTTGTTGGGGGCAATAAAACCCGGTACATGAGAACCTGTGTCGGGAAGTACAGCTGCATCCTGTCCCGGATCCTGGCGATAACGACTCTTATCCCCCTAAATTTTGATTGTCCCTGGATGGATGCAAAGGTTCAACCCCTTGTCCGAAGAATACAATATTCCATGACTAGTCCCGACACGTTAACTCGTCACCTCCAGGAAACGGCGCTCGAAAAGGGCGCCGATCTCTTTGGTGTTGCCGCTTCAGACTGCTTTCTCAACCCGCACTATACCGGGAACAAACCTCAGGATGTCATGGAGTCTGCTCGTTCTGTGATTGTCATCGGGGTTGCCGTCCCTTCCGGGAGCATCGATCATCTCCCTAGGGGGAGGGCAGAGTATACGAATACCCTGATGGCCGGGACTGCAACGCTCCGCGTGATCGCCTTTCACCTGGCGCGGGAGATCGAAAAGAAAGGGTATTCAGCCACCATCGTTCCAACCGAAGGCAGCGAGTTCGGGTACTGGTATGCCGACCGGGAGACCCTAATGGCAGATATCTCGATCAAGTATGCCGCGTTCTGTGCCGGCCTTGGGTCATATGGGATCAACCACCTGCTGATAACCGATGCATATGGTCCACGGGTGAGGATGACGGCCATCATCACCGATGCTCCCCTCGATAAAAGTGGTAACTCGTTCCGCCCGCTGCTGTACGAAGGATGCAGGGATTGCATGAAGTGTGTTGAAGCGTGCCCGGTAACTGCCTTCACAGCAGATGGAATGATCGACCGCCATCGATGTGCTGACTATATGTTCCAGACCCTCGGGGGCCTCCGGTGCGGGCTCTGTGTCAGGGCATGCCCGGCCGGGCGGAGAGGGTAACCAGCAGGAACCGCGGCCCCCGGTTCCCTGGCATACTCCTTTTACAGGCAAACCCCCGGACGTATCTCATTTATGCTCCACCGTTCAACACATTCCGGATACCCCCCGTTCCCCGTTGCATCAACCGCCTCAGTTCCACTATTCTTCTCAAGGACACGACCTGACAGGCGATCAATGAATTCGTGCGAGCAAACTGCGCGAAATGTTGTAAACTTCTTACAAGCTTTGAGTTCCGTGGCGTAACCATACTCCTGAACAAACCCATGGGCCCGTGTTGCAGGATCAAGAAAAAAAATATTGATGCCGTTTGTGAAACCCATGGACCCGAAGCTTTTTGAAGTGAGTGCGGAAGATAACGATTTCGAATTCCTGCGATCAATACCAAAAAAAAGAACAGCCATGATACGGTAAAATCGAGTCCTGTATCCGGCATCGCCCGGGTTGCGTTGCAGATATCATTCTCACGTGGGGGGTTGGTTTGAGAAATGTTTTATATTCACCGGTATACTTCAGGATGCCAGCAGTCCGTTCGTGGATGGCAGATATTTTACGTGAGATTATGATCCGTGTGAAAGATATACCTGAGGCTACGCGGTGGAGGATGGCAAACCATGTCCTTACCCGCCTTGTCGTCACGCTGGGTGAGGATTCGGGTAGCAATGATGTTTCTGCATTCCGTGACCGGATGTTTTCCGAAATGGGACAGGAAATCCGCGCCATCGCCTCCCGATACAAGATGCCACGCGACAATGCCGCACATCTAGTCCAGACCCTTGGGATTATCTCGGTAGTCTTATTCGGGCCCGAGTTCGAAACAAAGTATATCGAGGGATTCCCTGATGAAGCGGTCATCCGCCTGACCGAATGTGCCATGTTCCGTGACGTCAGTGCACACGACATCTCTCCCATGCAGGTGAACAAGGTCTGCCAGGCCTATGTTCAGCACGCTATCATGGCCCTGAACCCAGAGTTCACGGTGACGATCAACCGCGCCCGGTGCCGCGGCGATTCGTTCTGCGAGATGATCATCGGGAGAAAGGAGCAATGATCTCTGTATCTTCGACCGGGCGGGTATGGACATAATCCATCATGCCGATTTATGTCGATTGAGCCAGGAGCCTCTGGCTTCCCGGAGCAAGGTGCAATGATTTTTATGCAGGGGCACCCGTTCCTGTGAATATTGGGGGAAAAGGGGAGGTGAATCGCTTACCTGAGTAACTTTTTACACGAACGTTGAAGTTGCCAGGGACGGACAGAAATAATTTGTGGTATTGCGAAGATGGAGAGGATTGCACCCACAAGGAGCAGGACAGAGAGGATATGGGGTGAGTAACCTTTCACCGCATGCTGTAACTATATCATCCGAATAATCTCACCCTGATCGACCATCGTGAAAAACCAAGCAATATCGAACCGATAAATGGATTTATCAGCAGGATACCAATTAAATATACCATTCACCCTTTCCCCTCCGTCTTTGGCTGGAGGCTAAGCGTTCATGGTCCATCTATTGCCTATCCATCAACTGATCAACCAATACCCCCTGTGCTGATGATATCTCCTGCACAAGGACGGACCAGTTACCTGATCAGGGTTGTAAGAAACCGCCCGCACCTCGACCTGAACTTTTATATATTCCACCGGGGATGGTATAGCAGTGGAATGCTGGACATTGCCGAGCTCACGGTGAAAGCCGTGGAACAGTACAAGGAGAAGATGACCCGCATCTGCCTTGAGTGCCCTCGTTACCCCAGGAACTGTCCTCCCAGGCGATGCCCGAATTATACGAGTGTTAAACTTCCCGCCTGCTCCAGTAAAGCGACGCTGTTTGGTATAATACGAGCATATACCTGATATTCAAACGGGTATCACCATGTCTTTTAAAAGGTCCGCAAGGCCGGTCAGAAACCGCGTATAAGGTTCCCGGACCTTCCATTTCGAAGAAACCAACAGCCAGCTCTGTCCTGCTGTGTGAGAAGAAAAATTGATTGATTATTCGGTTGGGACAAAAGCGCTCTTGCCAACCTTTGCATAGACACCGCAGACAGGGCAGATATAGCTGTCCGGCAAATCTTCAAACGCTGTTCCCGGCTTGATCCCGTTCTTCGGCTCACCCCGCTCAGGATCGTACATGTATCCGCATGCGATGCAGCGATACCGTCCCGTTGGGGCTTCCATCGCAGTGAATGCAGTCTTCCCTATCCTTGCCTTCCCGCACACAGGGCAGGTGTAGTCCTTCGGGAGATCTTCAAACGCTGTTCCCGGTGGGATACCGTTCTTTGGTTCCCCCCGTATGGGATCGTAAATGTATCCACACGCTTCACATCTATACGGCCTCATTTTTTTCATAACAGTTCCCCATATATTTTGTTGCTCGGTGCAACACAAAATTGAAGATCGGATGAGGTAATAAATACATCCATATCGCTATTCGGGTCCCGGCACGGACGGTCAAAGGATTGGGCGGCGAACAGGTGCATGAAGAAGAAGCTTCCGATCCTGAAGAGGACGGTTACCGTCCAAGGCAGCCTGGATCTCTGGGTATATTTCCGGTCCTTCAATGACCAGCTGGAACCGGGAACCTGCTGGCATGCCTGTTCACCGGGTCGGTTCCGGCAGGATTGCCCTTTCAGGAGAACGGGCCGGGCAGGCTGCCGCGGCCGGTCATGATGTCATCCTGGTCAGGGAGAAGGCATCCCCGGATGACCTCCCAGGTAATGCCGCCCAAAAAAAGGGTTGCTCGGGGTGCCCGCACCTCGCATGCTGCAGTGGTAGCCCGGCAGATGGAGAGGATTTGCGTGGGTGTACTGCGTAAAAACCCCGAAATCGACTGCTTTCCGGAAATTGTGCAGCCTGAGCGACAAAATATATGGGAAAGGCGAAGTGATCGCCCCGATTAAAATTTATGGGAAGGTCATCATCTGGGCCGTTATTTATGCTGAGGAGAAGCCCCCCGATCTCGTAGCCGGGATCCGGGCATGGGAACAGGAGATACAGGTTAAACCTGAGTCAGGGGATATTCCCGTTCCGGAATTTGCCGGCAAGGTATTTCATGAGGGGGTAGACGCCGTCGGCCATTGGATGGACCTCCATGAAGTCTTCAAATGAGGCGATACCGGTTTCCTGTCGTATCAAGAACGCGCTGTATGCGGCAATGATGCCTGCTGCCGGTGCAACGGTCTGGACCCCGCACACCTTCCCGGTCCCGGGGTCAGCGGATACCCGCGCAAACCCGGTCCGGCCTGAGGGGACCGACCAGAACGTTCCCGGTCCGGCTGGTCCTGGTGTCATGGCCGATACGGCAGAGGATGTCTCGCCGTCCACGAACGCGTATTCCTGGAAGAGGTTCATGGACCGGGGTATCGCCGAATAATCCATCTCCCGCTCCCGTCCGAGGATATTTTCGGCAGCCACGATCCCTTCAGCCCGGGCGACAGGGGTGAGGCGGGGAGAGCCGGTGACATCACCACAGGCATACACGCCGGGCATGCTGGTACGCATCTTCCTGTCGACGATGATCTCGCCATTCGGTCTCTTGTCGATGCCGACAATCATATCGGACCGGGCGTTTAAGCCTGCTGCAATCAGCACGGCGTCACAGGACAGTTCCGTGACACCGTCCTCTCCTTCGAGCACGACTCCCGCAACCCGGGTATTTCCTCTGATCCCCTTCAGGACAGTATTTTCCAGTATTTTCGTCCCGGAAAGTTCGTTTCGGGCGAGATGAACCAGTTTCGGGTGAAACATCTTGAGAAACCTGCTGCGGCTGACCAGATGAACCTCAACTCCGAACTCCTGGAAGATAAAAGCAAGTTCGGCGGCCATCACCCCCCCGCCGATAATCACCAGGCTCCGGGGAAGGGCGGCCATATCGGGGATGGAATGGGGGGTTATGACACCTTCGAAATCGATCCCGGGGACCCGGGGAATGTTTGGTTCTGAACCAGTGGCGATGATGACGGCATCGGTTGCGATTACATCGCAGTCGATATACATCGTGCCGTTTTCGAACCGCCCCTCCTTTCCGTAGACGATCGAGACTCCGGCTTCCCGTGTCTCGGCATCGAGGATACCGGCAATCTTCTCCTGGACCCTCTTCATCTCGGCAAGAAGACGGGGGAACTGGATGTCCGGCACCGATGAGAGAATTCCGAGGGAGTGAAGGTTCCTGGCCGCAGCATGTACACGCGCTGCCTCGTTCAGCGCACAGACCATCATGCAGCCGTAATGGAGACACTGGCCGCCGATAGCTCCTTTCTCTACCAGGGTAACCTCCTGTCCGCTCTGGGCAAGACGGAGCGCTGCCGTCCTACCGGCCGGTCCCCCTCCGAGAATCCCGGTCACTCCAGCCGTTCGCATCAGAGGATCTCTACTCCCTCATCCATCGGCTCGGAGAGAATCTCGCCTGAAAAGGCATTTATTTCCAGGATCTTCTTGCCTTTGATCTGCCAGACCGGGATGTACATCTGCTGGATTTCGATCCCGAGGTTCTTCCGGTCAGGCTTGATGACCTTATCTTCGTAGAAGATGGCATCCCCTTTTACCTGCTTTATCCGGACCTTTTGAGTAAGTTTCTCGATAAGCCCCTGGGTTATCTGCTCGGCAGCGTCTTCTCTGGAGATCCGTGGTTTCACGACTTCGGATCCGGCAGGGATTTCTGATTCGGTGAAGTTCATGCCTTCTGAAGGCACCCGCATCCCGTTGATAGCATTGATGGCACCGGAACCCTCGGAATCAAAGGGGATGCGGTGATCCTGGTAGACCTTTTCCCCGGAACTCTGGTAGGTGAAGAACCAGTATGGCAGAAAGCGCAGGGATATGCTTCCCTGGATGCCGGCGATCTGCTGCGCGGACTGCTTGTTGACCTTGATCGGGAGGTGCGGGAGTGTAATGCCGGATGAGACCTCCAGGGAGGGTTCCCGTGCACCGGACGCTTCGGAGGCCTCCGGGACTCCCGCAAACGAGAGCAGGAGGGTTCGCTCCAGGACCCGTGCAAGGGCAGCCTCTCCGGCATACCGGATAAATTCAGTCGATCCCCAGCGGATACAGTGATCGGCCCTGGCGCTGTCATTGAGGGTGAAGAGGAGCTTCTTGCAGTCAAGCTCCTCATTCTCAATTTTCAGGCAGTACTTTGTCCTGTCGAATTCCTCGATTTCCGAAGGATTGTTGGAGCAGAGGACGAGGAGGGTTTCCCCCTCACGCATCGCCGAGAAATCGAGGGGAGCTTCAACATCCTGCACCTCAAACCTTGCGGTTTCCAGAATGGCCTTTACCGCATTTCCTGCATTTTCCCGCAACTTTCCTTCCATCAACCATACATTTCCTTCAGCATATAGAACAATTTTTCTATTGCGATGAACGGTGGTTGAATGATGAGCCTTCCCCTTAAATTTGTCAATCAGAAGATCCTGGAACACGCTATGGAGGTTACCTTCGACCCGCGGGATGGCCGGGATATGGTGGCGCATAACTTCCTGCCCATCCCCCTCCGTGAGTTCGGGGATGTGATTGGCCGTTTGCGGGGATGCTTTCAAGACAGGCGCATACGTGTGGGCAGCCTTATCAGCGCTCTGGAGCAGGGGAAAACAACGGAGATTTCCGGATATTGCCCGGATGGACAGGAATCGTCGCTGTCCGCAGTTCAAGGCTCGATGGGCTCCTGATGAGCAGGGAGCGCTCTCCCAATCCTATCGGGGAGGGGTCATGGAGATCGAAAGAACGCATCCCGAACCGGTTCACCCAGCTGGGATCTCTAGATCCGGAGCCAGCTCGAGAAAAAGTTCCAGTACATGGTGAAAAACCGGATGAAACCCGAGGCCTCGGAATAGAGTGCCGTGAACCCCTCTTCTTTTGACCCCATCACCACCAGAGCCTGTTTTCCATCGATGATGAACACACCCCCTGCCAGGCTTTTCTCGGTCGCAGCCCCAGAGTCAGGGGGTGTCATTACCGTTACGTGGATCCGGTCAGGAACCGGAGTTGTAAACCGGTCGGTGATGATATCGACCTGGATGCCTTCATGCAATGACAGCAGGGTCGTGACCAGTTCCTGTTTCAGGTGGTCCCAGTAGAAGAGGATCTGAACGCGTTCCTGTGCACCCCGGAGAAGTTCGAGGAGGCGGGAACGGATCTGTTCATCCCCGTGAATGCTCCAGATGAGCTCCTGGTCGCCACGGGCAGGTCGCGCCGCCTTGAGGAATACCCGCGAGAGCTCGGTCCTGGCCCTCGTGGCATCGGACTCGATCAGCCGCAGCAGGGAGTTGACGGCATCATCGGGTTTGACAGGGTTGAACCGTTTTGGGGTGGACTGAGAAATCGAGACCAGGCTTTTCTGTGAGAGGCGTTCGAGAACCGGGTAGACCGATGCGCGGGGCACACCCGACAGCTCATGAAGTTCGGTGGCTGTTGCACCCGGGGCCTGGAGTAATGCGACATACACGAGCGCCTCGTACTTGGTCAAACCGAGGGTCTTCAGCGATTCTACAATCGAGGCTCCGGGTGTTGCGGGTTCCACCATCGAATACATATATATAGGGTTGATTCTTAAATGTTGTTATCGCAAAAACAACAAGGGGAAATACCATGAAATTTGCTTATTTGGGGATTCTGGTTATTTTAATCGGGTTTATTATGTTTCCGGCAGAGGCGGGGACAAAATATATGTCCGGTGGTCCCAAAATGACGGCCTCGATTGCCGGGAGCAACGAAGTGACTCCCGGAGACGATGCTACGATCCGGGTGAACATCGAGAATAACGGTCTCATCGATATCAAGTTCGTCCAGTCCGGCATCGTCGACCGTGACGACCTTCCCAATACGGCAAAAATGGTCCGGGTACGACTTGAAAGCGGAAATTCCCCCATCACCATCAAGTCCGGCCCCCAGATGATCGGTGATATCCGGGGAGGCACCCATGTCCCGGTCCTGTTCCCGGCCAAGGTGGACTCCACCGCACGGGCTGGGATATATATTCTCCCGCTCACCCTGGAATACACATATCTTCGCGAAGCAGAGCAACATGGCCAGGACAGCATAGTCTATACCTACAAGGAAGTCACCGAGACCATCGGGCTGCCGTTGACCATCAGCCCCAGAGCATTCCTCGAAATCGAGGACATCACTGCCAATGACCTGAATGCCGGCAATGAAGGATACCTCATCCTCCGGGTCCGGAACACCGGGCATGGAGATGCAGGTTCAGCCATCCTCAAGATCACCCGGAATGGCAACAGTCCGGTCATCCCCACGGACAGCAGCGTTTTCATCGGTGATTTTCCGGTCAACGGCACGGTCGATACACGGTTCAAGGTATCGGTGTCCCGGGAAGCAGGAGCACAGAGCTACCCCCTCGATGTGTTCCTGGTGTACGAGGATGATGCCGGTGATACCGTTTCTTCTGACAGGGTGACCATCGGAGTACCTGTCAGGGGGAAGATCGAATTTGCCGTTACCCGGAATCCCGGGGCGGTGCAGAGCGGGGATAAGGCGGTTATCGAGGTTGAATACCAGAATGTCGGGGAAGCGACCGCATATGGCGCCCAGGCCCGCATCAGTGCGGTTGATCCCTTCACCAGCAATGACGACACCGCATACCTCGGGGATATCGCCCCCGGTGAGAGAGCTGTTGCCCGCTATGAAGTAGCCGTGAGCAGTTCAGCGACCCCGAAGGAATACGGGCTTGACTCGGAGATCCGGTACCGCGACGCCCTCCATAACAGCCAGATATCCGATTCGATGAAAGTCACCGTTGTCGTCAGACCGGCACCGGCCCTGCTCCCGCTGGTTATCGTCCTGGTGCTGGTTCTTGCTGGAATCGGAGCTGTTTATTATTTCATGGCAAGAAACAGAAAGAGCTGATGAAGTGCTGGAAAGGACCCATCCCTCCTCCTGATATCAGGACCATCGAAGACATGGTGCCGGTCCTGGCCGATCCGACCTGCAGGGAGACGGGACCGCTCTATTTCATGTACCGCGACCTTGCCCTTACCGGGCAGGACCGCAGGTGGATGGAAAAACACCGTATCCGCTACGATATCACGGTGATATCGCCCCGGGACCTGTGTGGCGAACTGGCCAAGACCAAAGGTCATTACCACCCTGCCGCTCCGTCCGGTCTAGGGTACCCGGAGATCTACGAAGTGCTTGAGGGCAGTGCCCATTACCTCCTCCAGAAGAAGGATCTTTCCGACATCGTCATGGTCCATGCCAGTCCCGGGGACATTGTAGTTATTTCCCCCGGATACGGTCATGTGACCATCAATGCCGGGCAGTCGGACCTGGTCATGGCAAATCTCGTTTCATCGGCGTTTTCCAGTGAATACGGCGAATACGAGAGGAGGAGGGGTGGCGCCTACTACGAGCTTTCCGGGGGAAACCTGGTCCGGAATCCCGCATACCAGGGAGTTCCGGGGCTTCGCAGCATCAATGCTTCGAACCTGCAGTCCCGCCTGCCCCTCCCGGACAGGGGGCTCTACGAGCTGGTGGGAACCGATCATCTCGCGTTTCTGAACCATCCGGAAGAAGGAAACGAACTGTTCAGTCTGTTCCAAGAAGCGTAGGTGCCGGGAGCCGCTTGTGCTCGCTCGCCTTTACCAGGGAAAGGATCTTTTCTTCGATAGGATTGCTGCTCTTCCAGCCGTTATGCGATAGTGAGCGGAGTGCGGCATCGATCTCGGGATAGGCAAGCCCGATCTCGCTTTCATCCTGCTGCCCGACCCAGAGCCCGGCAGACGGAGGTTTCCTGATGATCGGTTCAGGTATGCCGAGGTCATGGGCGTACTCGTAGACTTCTGTTTTGTACAGGTGAAGGATGGGCTGGATGTCGGCGGCATCGTCACCGTACTTTGTGCAGTATCCGAGCAGGTACTCGGTCCGGTTCGAGGTTCCGCAGACTAGACGCCCGTCCCTGTTCGCATGGTAGTAGAGGATCGCCATGCGGGTTCTCGCCATGAGGTTCCCGAGAAGGTATGGGGACTGGGTGAACCCTGGCAGTCCCCGGTACGCATCGAGAATCGGTTCAATGGATATGACCCGGTGATCCATCCCGAGCTTGCTGCAGAGAAGGCGCGAGTCTGTGATATCCTCCTGCGGCGTCACCGCTGCGGGGAGCGTCAGACCAAGCACCCGCCCACCTCCGAGCGCACGACAGCAGAAGGCTGCGGCCACTGCCGAATCGATACCCCCTGATATTCCAATAACGATCTGCTCCAGCCCGCTGCTCCAGACTGCGTACCGGATCATCTGCTCGATCCGGCCCATGGCACATCCGCGGTCCCCGTCCATCATACACCACTCTCACGTGAAATCGATTAATCTTTTGAGATGTACCAGGCACTGGCGGCTATCACTGAATCCCCTTCGACCAGGACTTCATCCATTCCCGGGGCTGATTAGCGAGCGGGATAACCCAACGATACCTGTGACCCGGAACCCCGGGGCGTTCCTCCACCCGACCGGCCATCGTGGAGATGGTGTTTTGGCCCGTTTGCACACCCACCTTCGGGGTGTTTTCGGAAGGTCCAGGATAACAGCGATCATACCGGACAGGACCATTCCCCCGATAACCTGGCCTCCGGAGGACCGGAGGAGGGAAACGTAAAATGCACCTGCACAAGAGATATCTGCCAGCTGGTGGGATAGGGATGGTGGAAGGTCGTGGGAAAGGCGGCTATCCAGGCGGTAAAGGGGGGAAGTGCGAGAGGACCTTAGCCGGCCGGAATGCATGGAAAAGGCGCCAGAACATTCCCTTCCTGGCACCGATCATCGGAGCACCTCCGAGACCATCCGGCATGTCCTGCACTCCCCGATGAACGGTTCACCGCAGCGATCACAGGTGAGGGTTGCAGGTGCTCCACCCTCACCGGCTTTTCTCAACCGCTCGCCGAGGTTAACCAGCGAGTACCGGGTGGCTGGGTGGCGCCATGCGTAATCGTTGAGCAGGTTCCTGACATCAGCCCGGAGTGCATTGTGAGCATACGGGCACCTCCCGATCTCGAAGCCCTTGACATGGAGAAGTGCATACAGGGCTACTTCCCGCTCCGGGATATACATAAACGGTTTGATCCGGGGCACCAGTCCTTCAGCAGCCCCGGCCGGGCGGAGCAGGCGGTCAGCATCGCCGCGGAGGACATTCATCAGCACGCTCTGGGCTTCGTCATCGAGGTTGAAGCCGAGCGCAAGCCGGGTGATGCCCTGCTCTTTGGCAACCCTGTTCAGGAGATGTCTTCGCAGAACCCCGCAGTAGGAACAGGAGAGCCGATCGCCCTTTTTCATGACGATCTCATCAACGGTAATCCCGAAGTATTCCGCAAATGAAACCGGGATGTGCTCGACCCCAAGGCCTTCTGCAATACTCCGGGCGATCGAGAAGTCCCGGTATCCTGCGATACCTTCATCGATGGTAAGCGCCGTCAGGGTGACGTCCCTCCGTTTCCTGAGCAGCCCGACCAGGAAATGAAGGAGCGCACTGCTGTCCTTTCCCCCCGAGATCGCCACCCCGATCCGGTCACCCGGACATATCCACCGATGCTGCCGGATGGCACGTTTTGCCTTGGATTCGAAATCCGATACAAAGTGGGCCCTGCAGAGGTGGAGACCGGAGTAGCGCTGGAAGATGATGGCGGAACGCCGGCACTTGCTGCACGGGATATCTGGCAATCAGATCAACCTTTATTTCCCGTATAGATAAAAATGTGTAGAATAGATGGGAATTTCTGCCGATACTATCCGGGGACTTCACCGCTACGAAATCCGTATCCTGATGATCCTTGAACGCCTGATGCGGCGATACCGCTGGGTCCCGCTCGATACTCTCAGGAGGACGATCGGCCTTTCCGAATCAGAGGTGTCCTACCGGCTCGGCAGGATGATGGCAATGGGTCTCGTGCGGTTCGATGCCGTGCCGTACGAAGGGTATTCCCTCATCTTCCAGGGCTATGATGCCCTTGCGCTAATCTCCCTTTCCAGGAAAGGTACGGTCCAGGCCCTCGGCCCGCTCATAGGAGAGGGTAAGGAGGCGGTGGTCTACGGTGGCCTCGGGCTTTCCGAGCTGGCCCTCAAGTTCCACCACGTTGGCCAGCGCTCGTTCCAGTCCCCCCGGGTCAAGCGGGAATATATGCCCGAGGAGGGTCACTGCCCCTGGATCTTTGCCTCCCGCCTCTCGGCCGAACGGGAATTTGAGGCGCTCAGGACGCTCCACCCTGCGGTCAGCGTCCCTCTTCCTGTTGATATCAACCGTCATACCGTGGTCATGGAGTATATTCCCGGAGCCACCCTCAACCGGTGCACCCTCGAATCCCCCAAAGAGGTCCTTTCGGAAATTCTCGAGAATGTCCGCCTGGCGTACGGCAACGGAATCATCCATGCCGATCTCTCCGAGTTCAACGTGATGCATGACGGTTCCCGGGTCTATCTTATCGACTGGCCGCAGTGGGTCGGCATCGATCACCCCAATGCGGCAGAACTCCTGGTGCGGGACATCGGGAACATCACCCGTTACTTCACCCGGAGATACGGCACTGATGTTCCTGCGGATGAAGCCCTGGGCGAGGTTACCGGATGAGGGTGTATGGTATTGATGTCATCAAGGGCTCGGTCCGGTCCCGTTCGCGCCGCCCGATGTATGCCCTGGTGAAAATAGAGGACGGAAAGATCCTTTCTGAATCGGAAGTGACAGGGTTTCGCCTCTTCCGAATCCTTTCCGAAGAACGGCCCGATATTCTCGCGGTCGACAGCCTCCAGGAGATAGCCGTTGACCAGCACGACCTGTACGCGTTCCTACAGTCCCTTCCTCCTGCGGTGAGGCTGGTCCAGGTCACCGGGGGGGAGCGGAAGGAGACGCTTGGGAAGGTTGCCAGCCGGTTCAACATCAGCTTCGACCGGTTTAACCCATATGATGAGGCGCGGACCATCGCCCGCGTGGCAGCGCTTGGTGCAGGTGCAGAAGTCATAGCCTTCGAAAACACGAGCGATATCGTGGTGAGCCGCCATCGCTCTCCCGGGAAGGGAGGATGGAGCCAGAACCGGTATGTCAGGAAGATCCACGGTGCCGTTCAGCAGAAGGCACGGGAGGTCGAAATGGCCCTGGTCGCCGCAGGCCTGCACTACCATAAGAAAGAGACACGGGCGTTTGGAGGCAACAGCCGGGTCTCGTTCGAAGTCTCGGCTCCCCGCGACCAGATCCCTGTCAGCACCTTCCGGGGTGCTGATGTCCAGGTGCGCATCAGCGGCAAGCGCCTGGATCGGATCACATTTCGTCCCCTCTCGGGAAAACCGCGGTACCTGATCGTGGGAATCGATCCTGGAACGACTACCGGAATTGCTGCCCTTGACCTCGATGGCAACCTCCAGTTCCTATCAAGCTCGAGGCAGATGGCCATGTCGGAGGTCATCGAGGCCATCTACAAGGTCGGAAAACCCCTGATCATCGCCTCCGATGTCCACGAAATGCCGTATTCCGTGGAGAAGATACGGAGGGCGTTCAACGCTGCGGCCTACACTCCGCGGCAGGATATGAGCGTTGAGACGAAGCTAGAACTGACCGCACCGTTGCCGTACCAGAACGACCATGAACGCGACGCCCTTGCTGCAGCACTCGAAGCTTTCCGGAGCCACCGGAACAAGTTCCAGAACCTCCTGCGCCGTGTCCCACCGGGTTACGATCTCGATGAAGTCCGGGCCGGGGTTGTCCGGGGCCAGGCGCTCGAGCAGGTTCTTGCCGATATAAGGGGAAAGGAGAGGCCCCGCGAGACCGAGGCCCCGAAGATCGAGATCGATGCCAAGCGGGACGAACGGATCAGGATCCTCGATGGCACGGTCAAACGCCTGAAAGGGGTCGTCCGTGAACTGCAGGAAGAGGTCCGCAAGAAGGATCACGAGGTCATCCGGCTCCAGTCGCGGATAAAGCGGATCCGGTCCCGTGAAGACCAGAAGATGCGGAGGGAAGCGGAGCTGGCCACACGGGACGCGATAATTGCCAACCTCAAAAAGAGGCTCAGGAGGGAGGAACGGACGGTCCAGAAACTCCGGAAACGGATGGAGAAGATACTGGTCCATGAAGAAGCTTCTGTCGATGAGCGGATGGTCCCCCTCAAGTCCCTGTCATCCCTGACCCGGGAAGGGGTGAAAGCGCTTTCTGACGAGCTTGGTATCCGGGAAGGGGATATCCTGTACGTGCAGCGGATTGATGTGTGGGGACGGAGTGCTGCCCGGGAGCTTGCACAGATGGGTATCGATGCCCTGGTGACCAGGGTTCACGAGTATGCCCGGATCGATCCCCAGCTCGTTGCCATATTCCGCGAAGCCGAGGTCCCGCTGGTGAATTCCGATTCGGCAGGGATCGTCATGAAGGGAAATATCGCCTATGCCGACCGCGACCGGCTCGATGAAGCGGTGCGTTCCTGGGAAGAGGGGCAGAAAGAGTACAGAAGGGAGAAGAAGGAACAGCTCCTGGAGGATATTTTCAGGGAGTACCGTTCCGAACGGGGCAAGGAGATGAAGAAGGGTGGATGAGCGAGAGTTGAGGAAGGTGGTAAGAGAGGTGATCGGCTCCGAGCACACGCTCGATGATTGCGCGGTCTTTCCCTGCGGTGCCGGGTTACTGGTCACCACCACCGACATGCTCCACGAGGAGACCGACTTTCCCCCTGGCATGACCGACTGGCAGAGGGGATGGATGGGTGCTGCAGTGACCATCAGCGATATCGCGGCAATGGGTGCCGATCCGGCATGCGTCCTGATGGCCGTCGGGCTCGACCGGAGCGCCCGGCTCCGGGATATCCTGGAGGGGGCCAAGGCCTGCTGCGAGCGTTGCGGAGCGGTCCTTGCCGGAGGCGACCTCGATTCCCACCGCGAACTGACTATCGTGAGTTCTGGGATCGGGTTTGCCGACCAGGTTGTCCGGAGAGGCGGAGCACGACCCGGCGACCTCATCGGTATTACCGCCCTGCTTGGCAGGGCACAAGCCGCACTTGACGGGTACCGCCATTACGAGCGGTTCCTGTTCGAACCCATGCCGAGGTGCGAGGAGGGCAGGATCCTGGCCCGGGCAGGAGTTACGGCGATGATGGATATCAGTGATGGGCTGGTTGCATCGCTTCATGATATGCTCGATGCAAACGAATGTGGGTTTTCCATCGGTTCTGCCTTGCTGCCGCCAATCGAAGGAGTCGATCCTGGCAGGAGCAGGGAGTATGCCCTTTTTGGCGGCGGTGATTTCGAGCTGCTGTTTACCTGCCCGCCCCAGATCTTACCCTTATCCGGAGTGGAAATACGGGTTATTGGGACCGTTATCGAGGAGCATACCGTCCGTATCGATGGAAAAGTCGCATCTCCCCGCGGATACCTGCACACGTGGGATGAATAATCGAGCCAGATATTTTTTCATTTCACCTGAATGGTGGGAAAGGTTTTATCCATTGGGTCGGAAAAAGTACATCAAAATGGAGGAATCATGGTCAACAGAATAACCCTTGTGAAAATCGTTTTCGTTCTTCTTATTTGTACAGCAATCACCGGGTCTGCTGCTGCGACAGGATACTCTGTATCCGTGTCTGCGTACGGAAACGGTCTGCCGTCAAGTCAGTTTTCACCGTCAAAGCTTTCCGTATTGAAGGATTACGCCGCCATAAAGGGAACAACAAGCGCCTTTTCAATAACAGGCATGAATAAGATCGACAACCCTGGTTTTACACCGTCCCAGGGTTCGGTTTCCGCCTATTCAAAGATGAACAGCATGCAAAAAACAGATAAAGGTTGCATTGCAATGGAAATCAGCGATCGGGTCTCGATGTCGGGGTCTATCTACACATTTGATTACACGATCTCATTCTTCTAATTTTTTTAACACTCAAGCGTATTCCTTTTTAAATCTCCTTTTTTCTGTTTTTGATGAGAATACTGGGTTCTTTTTTTCTTAAAACGCGGTTAAAAAATTATATATACTATAAAAATTCACAAACCTGTTAAATAACAATCAAGGTGGCGAAATGAAGCGAACATTTATGTTACTGGTATTTTTATCTCTCGTTCTGGTGTCGTTTGTCGGAACGGCACAGGCAGCACGAACAATACCTGCCAGCAATGAAACATCCACACTTATTGTCGAAGTGACGGCATATGCCGATACTTCTCTCAGGGCCCGGACAGACCTGGTTCTCTGCCAGGGCAACGAGGACTTACGGGATAATCCGCCTCTCAACAGCAGCGGCGAAGGGGTCAATTGTATCATCCATCAGGAGCATACCATGGCCACCTCCGGTTCTACCTATTATGCCAAGGATATCATGGTTGATACCGGAAACCAGATCGATCCGGCCAACAACCTGAAAACAACCCGGCACATTGATTTCTCGGCAACTTCCGATGGCACTCCGGCAGGGAATATGTACTCAAGCGAGTCCACAACGGTAACCTCGACATCGACCGCATATACAGGGGCAGGATGTTGCAACTGGGGGATACAGGACAGCGCAACCCTCTCGTCAACCTGCGACCAGGTAACAGCCGGAAGCGAAGTGAGCCTGTACGAAGGAGAGGTTACTTCCGACAGTTCGGCAAGGATCATTGCTGCATTTATCGAGGAGCCGGTAGAGATAACGTATTCGGTCAACGTAGGACCAAGTGCCCAGACCGGTGAAGATCATGCAAAGGGTTCGGCTACCGCGTATGTTGAGGCCGATATAACGGAAGGGAGCGGGGATGGAACCGCTGAGAGTACCGATATGGGCTATGATCAATCGACCACAGTTCGCGGTTTGATCGATCTGGTCATGGAAGTCAGTTTCTCAACCGGTGGATCCTGATCCACAATCTTACCATTTTTTTGTGATAGTCAGGTAATACATACCTGTTTGTACTGAGGCTTCTCGTAAACGATACACCAGTCCTTGGGGCGTGCATAACGTATCACCAGACAGCTTCGTAATCCCAAACCAGGGCTGGACTGATGAGTCTTTTGCTTCGTTTTACAATCACTTTGTCGCCACCATACGTAGCAGCAACCAGATCAAAGAGCGCTACGACCGAAATATACCGGTAGAAAGAGCAACCTTGCGTTTAACCTCCAAAAAGAATTTACTCACCGTGATACGACGGCCAGATCGTCCGGATTGCCAGGATTCGTCCCATTCTTGCATCCTGGTTCTGGGGATTGATACTGAGTGCTGTCTCAAAAGTTTTCACTGCATCGGTAATCTTTCCTGCTTTCATTAGTGCATACCCTTTGTTTGACCATGCATCGCTGTTATCCGGGTCGATGGAAATCGCCCAGTCAAACATACTGACGGCGTCCTCAAATCTCCCTGCCCGGTAGAGTGCAAGACCTTTGTAGATATAAGCCTCAACATTGCCGGGTTCCAGGGAAAGGGCACTGTCATATACGGTGATCGCCTCGAGATAATTGCCGGCACCGATGAGCAGGTATCCTTTATTGAGCCTGGCAGCAACATTGGCAGGCTGGATCTGGATAACTTTGTCATATAATTTTATAGCTTCATCGTAGTTGTTGTTGCTTCCCAGTGCATAGGCCTTGTTCATAAGTGCTGGGACGTTTTCAGGATCCTTATCGAGAATTGCATCGTAGTAATGGATTGCTTCATACGTTCTCCCCAATGACTTGAGTGCGGAGACTTCGTATACCCACGCATCGGTGTCATTGGGGTTCAACTCAAGGGCTTTCCGGTATGCCCCGATCGCACCTTCAAATTCTCCAGTCCTGTGAAGTGCATATCCCAGGCTGAACCAAATATTCGGAGAATTGGCATCGAGCAACAAGGCTGACCTGTATGCGGGCACGGCGTCGTTGAACCTGCCGGAGGATGCAAGTGAATGGGCTCTGGTAACCCAGGCAAGGTAGTTCTCTTTGTCAGCTGCAAGCGCATGATCGCTCGCCTCGATTGCTGCTTCAAAGTTACCGGTCTGGTACAGGGCGTTTGCCTTGTATCCCCACGTAGTGCTTTGAGAGGGGTCAATTTCAAGAGATCTATTATAGGCTTCGAGAGCTTCATCATACCTTCCGATGAATGCCAGCAGGTACCCCTTGTTCGCCCAGACAACTGCATTGTCCGGTTCGATTGCCAGGGACTGGTTATACGCTTCCAGCGCCTCCTCGTTCTTTCCCAGGTTGATGAGGGAAGTCCCTTTATTGTTCCAGGCAACGCTGTTTCGCGGATCGATCTCAATAGCTTTTTCGGCTGAACGTAACCCCTCATCGTAACGACCCTTATTGTTCAGGACAAAAGCCATCTGCGCCCAGAAATTGGTGTTTCCTGGAGAGAGTTCCGTGAGCTGGTCGTAGAGGGGCAGTGCATCATCGTAACGCCCCAGTCTCACCAGCAGCGAAGCTTTGGCGGACAATGCTGTGATGTCGCCGGGACTCAGCTGTAATATCCGGTCATATTCCCTGAGCGCCGTTATGGAATCCCCGGTGAGGAGGGAGAGCTCGGCAAGCGATTTTGCTGCGGGTATGAACCTGGGATCCACGGAGAGGGCATACTTGTAGGATCCTTTTGCACCAGGAAAATCCCCCTGTGCCCACAACAGGTCACCGCGATCTTTTGCCGTAATTGCCCGACCCGGATCGAGTGCCAGTGCCCGGTTGTATGCAGACAGGGACTCGTTGTACCGGCCTGTTGCGGCCAGAACCTGCCCTTTGTAACCCCAGATAACAGGGGAGTCCGGGTTCTGCAGGAGTCCCTGCTCGTAGACCTGCAGGGCTGTTTCCGGGTCATTGTTCAGGAAAAAGATACTCCCCTTGTAGGCCCATACCGGTGCCAGTCCGGGATCAAGCAGCAGAGATTGGTTGTACGCGACGAGTGCTTCTTCATACCGTTCCGTTTTCTGGAGAAGGATTCCTTTCCTGGCCCACAAGGTAGCATTAGACGGTTCTATTGCAATGAGTTCATTATATGTTTTCAACGCCCGGTCCACATCTTCCTTATCTGAAATATTGATATTTTCGGGTTCCTTCGGTTGAAACGAGAAAAAACCAGATACAGCCAGCTCTGAGATATTGATGGTGGAATGGTTCGCCGTTTTAGGGGTTGTACATCCGGATAGGCCAATGCACAGGAGCAGAGTGCCGATGACCAATATCGGTGTAATCTTCATGTTCACATTATTTGATGACCATTCTATAAAGTCACTCTGACAAGGGAAAAAATACCATGGAATGAAATAACCGACGTTCCGCAGATCTCACGAAGAAGCTAAACATTTTTAGCTAACTTCTGCATAACTACTAAAGCAGAATGAGATTTACGTCTGCCATCGTAGCCCACCACGGGATTGTTGCAGGAATCTATGAT
>Ga0209506_1000224_pt1 | contig 84045 bp, 67 predicted proteins | sample AD_JPNHG2_MetaG_FD_184409 | JGI IMG/M metagenome (GOLD analysis project Ga0209506, IMG submission 184409) | Active sludge microbial communities of municipal wastewater-treating anaerobic digesters from Japan - AD_JPNHG2_MetaG (SPAdes) (version 2) | ecosystem: Engineered > Bioreactor > Anaerobic...
CCAAACCTACCACTCAAGGTGAGGTGAGGATACCGTGTCAAGCCGAGGATGTCAAGTGAGGCAGCGACCGTGCGCAAGGCCACAACAGGCGCCGACAGAACATGGGGCCGGTCAAGTCCCCTTCGTGCCCTCCGTGCTTGCCTTCTCCTCGCTGCGGCCCCTTCCCATCCGCCTCTGCGTGCTCTGCGTGAGACTCTTCTGTCTCCATTCGCCTGATTCGCCCGATTCGCGGTCTCTCCCTTCTTGCATCTCTTGACATCCGGCGCGCCGACTCTAGAATGAAAGCGGGAGGCCGTCCCGCACTCATTCCTCGGGGGCGCCATGGACAAGGCAATCTTCGGCCTCATCGGCGTCGGCGGCATCGCGCAGTCGCAACACCTTCCCAACCTGGCGCGGGCGCCCCACGCCCGCCTCAAGACTGCCTGCGACCTCCGCGGCGACCTGCTGGCCGCCATGGCCGACAAGTACGCCGTCCCCCACCGCACCACCGACCACCGGCGCCTGCTCGCCGACCCCGAGATTCAGGCCGTGGTGGTGGCCACCCGCGAGGACCAGCAGGCGCCGCTCGCCATCGAGTGCCTCGAGGCGGGCAAACACGTCTACGTCGAGAAGCCTCTCGCCGAGACCGTCGAGGCCTGCGAGGCGGTCGTTCGCGCGCAGCAGCGGGCCGGCAAGTGGGCGGCGGTGGACTTCAATCGCCGTTTCGCGCCCGCCTATCGCCGCGCCGCCGAGCTGGCCTGGAGCGACGGCGGGCCGCGGAACATCCACTATCGCATCAGCGACACCTACGTCCGCGGCTGGGGGCGCGGCTGCCCGCCCGGCGTGCGCGTCATCCACGAGGTCTGCCACGTCTTCGACCTGCTGCGCTGGCTCACGCGGTCCGAGGTGGCATCCGTCTACACCGTCAAGTCGCGCGACGACGATGAGATCTTCACCCTCACCTTCGCGTCGGGCTGCGTGGCCTCGATCACGAGCAGCGGCTACGTGACGACCGACGTGCCGAAGGAACGTCTCGAACTCATCAGCGACCAGGGCACGGTGATCGTCGAGGAGTTCGTCGAGCTGCGCGCGTTCGGCTTCCGGGGCGTCGAGCCGGTCGCACGCTACGCCGGCCACTCGCACCCCGACCGCGAGTACTCGCACAAGCACCTGTTCGCCAAGGTGGGCGCCGAGGCCCTCTACGCGATGCGCCGCACGGCCTGGGAGATCGCCACGGCCGAGCACCCCGAGGCCTTCCCCGACCACGCCGAACGCCAGCGCTTCCTCCAGAGCGGCCAGATGTGGAATTACATGGTGGACAAAGGCTGGCTCGCCGCGCTCGACCACTTCGCCGAGTGCGTCCTCACAGGCCGCACGCCCGAGAACGCCACGGCCCGCGACGGCCTGGCCGCCAGCCGCCTCGCCCACGCCGGCATCCAGAGCCGCGAGTGCGGCCAAGCGGTGCGGGTGTGAAGAGATGTGGGGAGGAGCTTCTTGCAAGAAGCTCCTCCCCGCACCCCTCCGCAAGAACTCTCAGATTGGGCTGCCGCCTTTGAGCGGCTCAAAGGCGACAGCCCGAGTGAGAGTTCCCGGGAAGGTAGGGGCTCGGAGGAGGAAGCCCCTCTTGCAAGAGGGGCTTCCTCCCCCGCACTTGCATCACACAGGGCAATGTGCTTTGCTTGGGTTGGGGGGGGCAGTGCAGGAGGTGAGGCGATGGCAGGGAAGAGCGCGATGAGTCGTCGGGGGTTTCTGGCCCTGGGCGGCGCGGGGCTCGTGGCGCCGTATGCGCTCACCTCGGGCGCGTTGGGCGCGCAGGGGCAGCCGCCCGCCAGCGACCAGGTGGCCGTGGGCATGATCGGCTGCGGCGGGCGCGGCGGCGGCCTGGGCTGCGGGCGCGTGCTCGCCGTGTGCGACACGTGGCGCAACCGCCGCGAGAACCTCGCCCAGCGCATGGGCGCCACGCCGCACGCCGACTTCCGCGAACTGCTCGACCGCAAGGACCTCGACGCCGTGACCATCGGCACGCCCGACCACTGGCACGTGCCCATCGCCGTCGCCGCCGCCAAGGCGGGCAAGGACATGTACGTGGAGAAGCCCCTCGGCGTCAGCATCCACGAGGACCTCGTGTGCCGGCAAGCCGTGCGGCGCTACGGCCGCATCTTCCAGTACGGCACCCAGCAGCGCTCGAGCGCCCACTGCCGCTACGGCTGCGAACTCGTGCGCAACGGCCGCATCGGCGAGGTCAAAGAGATCATCGTCATCGCGCCCAACAGCGGCCCCGGCGGCAACACCAAGCCCATGCCCGTGCCCGAGGGACTCGACTACGACCTCTGGCTCGGCCCCGCGCGCTGGACGCCGTTCACCGGCTGCCCGCTCGGCGGCGGCAACTGGTATCACTGCTACGACTACGCCCTGGGCTTCATCGCCGGCTGGGGCGCGCACCCCCTCGACATCCTGGTGTGGGGCTACGACATCCACAAGGCCGGCATCTGGGAGGTCGAGGCCACCGGCAAAATCGCCTCCGAGGGCCGCCACGACGCCGTCTATGACTGGGACGTGCGCATCACCTTCGGCAACGGCGTCCGGCTGCGCTTCACCCCCGGCGGCGACCACACCCGCTTCATCGGCACCCAGGGCTGGGTGGGCATCTCGCGCGGCTACCTCAAGGCCGAGCCCGAGGAACTGCTCAAGAGCCCCATCGGCCCCGACGAAATCCACCTGCCCGTCAGCCACAGCCACGGCGGCAACTTCCTCGAGGCCGTCCGCACCCGCGTGGACCCCGTGAGCTTCATCGAGGACGCCGTGCGCTCCGACCTCGTGAGCCACGTGGGCGACCTGGCCGTTCGCCTCGGCCGCAAGCTGCGCTGGGACCCCGTGAAGGAGCAGTTCCTCGACGACCCCGACGCGAACCGCCTGATGCGGCGGCCCATGCGCGAGCCGTGGGCGCTCTAGCGCGCCTGGCGCGCCGGCTTGAGGGCCGGGTCGTCGAGGTCGAGCCGGTAGAGAATCTGGTTGTAGTCGTAGCGGGGCGTCGGGTGCGGCTTGTCGGCGAACTGCTGCGTATACGTCCCCTCGAAGAGCAGAATCGGCGACTCGGCGGGCGTGAACTCCGGGTGCAGGCGGGGGTTGTAGAAGGTGTAGTTGTCGTGGCTGAGCACCTTCACCGCCTTGCCCCAGGGGCCGGTGGGCGAGTCGGCCTCCGCGTACCACAGCTCGCCGAAGGCCGACGGCTGGCCGAAGTGCTGCATGAACACGGTCACCCAGCGCTTGCGGAAGGCGTTCCACGCGATGGAGCCGCTGTGGGGCTTCACGGGCTTGCCATCGGAGGCGGCGACCAGGCTCTCCTGCGGCGTGAGCGGCTCCCACTGCGACGGGTCGCCCCACGCCTCAAACGTCGCGGGGCAGCGGAGCCTCGGCAACGGGTCGCCGAAGAGCACCCACTCCTGGCCCGCCGCGTCCTTCCACAGGGCGGGATGGCCCTCGGGCAGCGGCGGCTTCTTCGGCTCGGCGTCGGACTTCGTCCAGACGACCCTGTGCCGCTCGAAGGCCGAGGCCGCATCGTTCCACACACACAGGCCGGCCTCGTAGGCTTCGAGCGGCGGCTTGATCTTCACGTACGCGCCCACGAGGCGGGGGGCGCCGCTCTTGTCGGGCAGGCTCACGTAGCCGCTCACCCAGGTGGGGCCGGTGCCCGGCATCTGCGCTACGCCGCGGGGGCGGCCCTGGGCGTCGCGGAAGTAGTCGAACTTCAGCCGCACGGGCGGCTCGAACGATGCGAGCGGCTGGGGCGCCGTGGTGGCGCTGCTCATGTGGAAGATGCCGAGGGGGTAGTGCGCCAGCGTGGTGTCGCCCCAGGCCCAGAAGAGCTTGCCGCGATGGACGGCGTTCTGCACGCTGTCGCAGCCCAGCACGCCCGACTCGGGCCAGTCGCCCTCGCGCCCCGTCTTCTGGCTCTCGGCGAAGAGGCCGCCGCCCGTCAGCCGGCCGAGGCGCTTCGCGATGATGGTGCGCGCCACCTCGACCTTGAGCGTCTTGCCGGGCTGAGGCGTGAGGCGGACGCCCCGGTAGCCGAAGCCGTCCTTGGGCGCCTCGTAGCCGTGGCCGAGCACGTCGAACCACGTCTCGCGCCCCATCAGCTCGGGCAGGTCGAAGGCGATCACGCCCGCATTGTCGGTGAGGAATCGCACCTGATGCGTCGTGCGGAGTTCGACCAGCGGCACGGGCCAGCCGCTGCCCTTCTCCACCACCTCGATGCGGCAGGGCTCCGTCGCGGAGGCGAAGGACGCCAGGAGCCCGAGAACCAGAATCGTGGGCTTCGGCACCGTCATTCCCCCATTGTGCGCTCTTACAGTTCCCCCTCCTTCTTGGGGGCGTCCTTCTCTTCTTCGCGGCGTTCGCGCTGTTCTTCGGCCTTGCGCAGCTTTGCTTCGCCCTGCTCCATGGCTTCTTCGAAGGCCTTCAACTCGTCCATCCGACGGGCGAGGCGAAGCTCGCGGCGGCGGGCCTCGAGCTGCTCCGCAATCCTCTCGGCGGCCTCATCATCGCCGTCGCGGTCGCGCTGGCGCAGGGCGATCATCTTGTCCACGGCCTCGCGCACCTCGCGCACCGCCGCCTCGCGCATCTCCCTGGCGTCGGCGGCAGTGAACTCCTTGGCGATGCGCTCGTAGGTGGCCAGGGCCTGGTCGGCCTGGTTCAGGCGCCTGTAGAGCGCGGCGAGCTGGTGGAGGAGGGCGAGTTTCTCGCCTTTCTCCTTCACGCCGGGCAGGATGGCCTCCACGGCCTTCGCCGCCACGTCGGCCTTGCCCATCTCGTCGCACATGCGCAGCAGGCAGTGGCGGGCCATGTGCCGCTGGACGCCCGCCACCTGGAGATAGTGCTTCACCGCCCCATCGGCGTCGTTGAGGTGCCGGCGGTGGATTTCGCCGAGGTTCAGGTGAGCGAGGCTGCGCACCTCGGCGTTCGCCGTGCTGGCCGCGATCTCGCCCAGCGCCGCCACGGCGCCCTTGGCATCGCCGCGCTGGAGCTTCAGCTCCGCGATCGAGTAGCGGGCCGAGTCCACGCCGTCCATCGCGCAACGGCGCAGATGGCTGGCCCAGTACTTGTGGACCATGTCGCGCTGCTCGTCGTCGAGTCGCCCCGTGATCTCCTCCTCCGCCAGTTCCTCCATTTTCTCACGAGTCTCGTCGTTTTCGCCCGCCCAGGGATCGGCCTCGCCGGCGGGCGAGGGGCCCGGGGTGAACGCGAGCGCGACTGCGACGGCTGAGAGTGCCCACACAGACCACTTCCGCATTGAAGCGCTCCTGGCACGGTATTGGGTTGCCCAGGTCCTATGACCACTGGATGCTGCCACGGTATGTGACCTCCTGCCTCCCCTCGACAATCTCCCCAATGGGATAGCTCTCACACCCCTTGGCGGCGAGGTGGGCTTGCATGCGGGGGACGGCGGAGGGGGCGACGACGAGGGTCATGCCCACGCCCAGGTTGAAGGTGCGGAGCATGTCGCTGTCCTCCACGCCGCCCTCGCCGCGGATGAGCTTGAAGAGGGGCAGGACGCGGATGGCGGAGAGGTCTATCGAGGCGTCGAGGCCAGGGGGGAGGATGCGGTTGAGGTTGCCGGCGATGCCGCTGCCCGTGATGTGGGCCAGGCCGTGCAGCTCGGGCCAGGCGAAGAGGTCGCGGAACGGCTGCCAATAGCACTTGTGGGGGCGGAGAATGGCGTCGAGGAAGCTCTCGCCGCCGACCTGCTTCTCCAGAATCCCTGGCTTCTTCGCCATCAGGGCGCGGACGAGGGAGTAGCCGTTGGTGTGGAGGCCGTTGGAGGCGACGGCCAGCACGGTGTCGCCGAGGGCGATCTTCGAGCCGTCAATCACCCGGTCGCGGTCCGCCACGCCCACGATGCTGGCGGCCAGCACGTAGACGCCCGCCTCGACCACGCCCGGCTGTTCGCTGGTCTCGCCGCCCACGAGCGAGCAGTCCTGCTCGCGGCAGGCCTTGGCCAGGGCGTCCACGAACTGCGCGACGACGTCCTTCTCGAGCTTGCCGCAGATGATGACGTCGAGGACTGCCAGGGGCCGCGCGCCCAGTACGATGATGTCGTTGACCAGGTGGTTGATGAGGTCGTAGGCGATGCCGACGGGGCGGCGGTGCTGGAAGGCGAGCTTCTGCTTGCTGCCCGGCTCCTCGATCTTGAGGACGAGCACGGGGTGCCGGAGGTCGGGGAAGGACGCGTCGAAGAGCGATGCGAAGGCGCCCAGGCGGTTGAGCACGCGGGGGTCGCGGGTCTCCAGGCTCCTGGCCATCGCGCGCTTCGTCGCGTCGGCCACATCAATGTCCACGCCGGACTTCTGGTAGGAAAGCTTGTCGTCCATGGGGGCGGCGCCTTTCGTGTTCAGGGGCGCCGCCATTGTATCCGGCGAGGGGAGGGATGCCAAGTGCCAGGCGGCCCGTTTGACTGCGAGCGCCCAGCGGGGTATGATCGGTCGCATCCGCGACTCCCAACCCGGCCGGGCGAGGAAACCGTATGGGCGAGAGGCAAGAGCATGCGAAGTCGGCGGCGGCCTTCGAGGCGGCGCGCAAGCTGATCCCTGGCGGGGTGAACAGCCCGGTGCGGGCGTTCGGGGGCGTGGGCGGCACGCCGGTCTTCATGGCCAGCGGCCAGGGCTGCCGGCTGACGGATATTGACGGCAACGCGTACGTGGATTACGTGGCGTCGTGGGGCCCGCTGATTCTGGGCCACGCCGCGCCCGAGGTGGTGGCGGCGGTGAAGGCGGCGGCCGAGAAGGGCTCGAGCTTCGGCGCGCCCACGCTGGCCGAGACGCGCCTCGCCGAACTGCTCGTCGAGGCCGTGCCGTCCATCGAGAAGGTGCGGCTGGTGAACTCGGGCACCGAGGCGACGATGAGCGCGATCCGCCTGGCCCGGGCCTTCACGCGCCGCGACGCGATTGTGAAGTTCGACGGCTGCTACCACGGCCACGCCGACGGCCTGCTGGTGGCCGCGGGGTCGGGGGCGTTGACGTTCGGCATCCCCACCTCGCCCGGCGTGCCGGCCGACTTCGCTCGGCACACGCTCGTGCTGCCTTACAACGACCTGGATGCGGTGAAGGCCCTGTGCGACGCCCGCGGCAAAGAGATCGCGGCCATCATCATCGAGCCGATCGCGGCCAACGTCGGGCTGATCCCCCCGAAGCCCGGCTACCTGGCAGGACTGCGGGAGGTCACGAGGAAGCGCGGGATTCTGCTCATCTTCGACGAGGTGATCACGGGCTTCCGTGCAGCCTGGGGCGGGGCGCAGGCGCTCTACGGCGTGACGCCCGACCTGACGACCCTGGGCAAGATCATCGGCGGCGGGCTGCCCGTGGGTGCCTATGGCGGACGGGCGGACATTATGGACCATGTGGCCCCCGTAGGCGCGACGTATCAGGCGGGCACGCTGTCGGGCAACCCCATCGCCGTGGCGGCGGGCCTGGCCACGCTGGAGCGCCTCCGCGATGGCGCGGTCTACCAGAGGATCAACGCTCTCTGCGAACGGCTGTGCCGCGGCATGGCCGAGGCCGCCGCCAAGGCTGGCCTCACGACGCATGGCGTCGGGGTGCAGTCCATGTTCTGCACCTTCTTCTGTCCAGGCCCTGTGTGGAGCTATGCCGACGCAAAGCGAGCAGATGTCAGGCGTTACGCCGCCTTCTTCCACGGCATGCTCGACCGGGGCTTCTACTTCGCCCCCTCGCAGTTCGAGACAGGCTTCGTCTCCGCCGCGCACACCGAGGCGGATATTGACGCCACCATCGCGGCGGCACAGGAGGTTCTCGGCGTGATCGCGAAGGCGTGAAGAGTCTCACGCAGGGCACGCAGAGCGGAGAGGACGAAGAGAGCGAGCAGAGAAGGCAAAGGGGCTGGGCTGAACCTTGACACCCCACGAACTGACCGGACACCAGATACGCGAGAAGATCGTCGCCGGCGGCTTGACGGCCGAGGCGGCGGCGAGGGCATGCCTGGAGCGCATCGGGACGGTGGAGGGCAAGCTCCACGCCTTCGTGTCGGTGGACGCCGAAGGGGCGCTGCGGCGGGCACGGGAAATTGACGCGGCGCTGGCCAGAGGCGAGAAGCCCGGGGCGCTGTGCGGCATCCCGATCGCCATCAAGGACAACCTGTGTACGGCCGGCACCCGCACCACGTGCTCATCGAAGATGCTGGCCAGCTACGTGCCGCCCTACAACGCCACCGTGGTCGAGCGAGCCCTTGCCGCGGGGGCCGTGCCCGTCGGCAAGACCAATCTCGACGAGTTCGCGATGGGCTCGTCCACCGAGAACTCAGCGTTCGGCGCCTCGCGGAACCCGTGGGACCTCGACCGAGTGCCCGGCGGCTCGAGCGGGGGGTCGGCCGCGGCCGTGGCCGCCGGCGAGGCGGCGATGGCCCTCGGCTCCGACACGGGCGGCTCCATCCGCCAGCCGGCCAGCTTCTGCGGCGTGGTGGGCATGAAGCCAACCTATGGCCGCGTCTCGCGTTACGGCCTGATCGCCTTCGCCTCATCGCTCGACCAGGTCGGCCCGATGACACGCGATGTGACCGATGCGGCGCTCCTCCTTGGCGTCATCGCGCAGCATGATCCGCGCGACTCCACCTCCGCCCCCGAGCCCGTGCCCGACTACGTTGGGCAACTGGAGGCTGACATCCGTGGCCGCCGAATCGGCTTGCCGCGGGAGTTCTTCATCGAGGGCATGGACCGCGACGTGGAGGGCGCTGTGCGTCATGCGGTCGAGGTGCTGGCGGGGCAGGGCGCCGAGGTAACCGAGATATCGCTGCCGCACAGCAGGATTGACGTAAAGAATGGTAGCCTATCGGCTTACGCCGTGGCGGTCTACTACGTGATCGCCACGGCCGAGGCCAGCTCGAACCTGGCGCGCTACGATGGCGCGCACTACGGCCACCGCGCCGGTGACCAGGCGGATCTGATCGAGATGGTCTCGCGGTCGCGGGCCGAGGGCTTCGGACCCGAGGTCAAGCGCCGCATCCTGCTCGGAACTTACGCCCTAAGTAGCGGCTACTACGACGCTTACTACCTCAAGGCCTCCAAGGTGCGATCGCTGATCAAGCGGGATTTCGACGAGGCGTTCAAGAAGGTGGATGCCATCGCCTGCCCCACTGCGCCCACGGCGGCCTTCCGCGTGGGTGAGAGGGCCGATGATCCGCTGCAAATGTATATGGGAGACGTGTTTACGATCTCGTGCAACCTCGCCGGCATCCCCGGCATCGCCGTGCCCTGTGGTTTCACGAGCGGGGGCCTGCCCATCGGCCTCCAGCTTCTGGGCAAGCCGTTCGATGAGTTGGGCCTCCTGCAACTCGCCCGCGCGCACGAGCGGGCCACCGACCACCATCTGCGGAGGCCGCCGCTGTGAGCGAGAGCACCTACGAGGTGGTCATCGGCCTGGAAGCCCACGCGCACCTGGCCACAAAGACCAAGCTCTTCTGCGGATGCAGCACCCGCTTCGGCGCACCGCCCAACACCCAGACGTGCCCCGTGTGCACCGGCCACCCGGGGGTGCTGCCCGTCCTGAACCGCACGGCATTCGAGCACGCCCTGAAGACCGCCCTCGCGCTCAATTGCTCGATCAGCCGAAACACGGCGCTGGACCGCAAGAACTACTACTACCCCGACCTGCCGAAGAACTACCAGATCTCGCAGAACTACCGGAACCTCGGCGTCAATGGCCATGTGGACCTCGACGTGGGCGGGCGCACTCGGCGCGTGCGAATCCACAACGTCCACATCGAAGAGGATGCCGGCAAGCTCTTGCACCCTGAGGACTTACAGCAGACCACCCTGTTCGACCTGTCGGAGGCGGAGCGCGCGGCGCTGGCCGGCGCGACACTGGTGGACCTCAACCGCGCGGGCACGCCGCTCGTGGAGATCGTAACCGAGCCCGACCTGCGAAGCGTCGAGGAAGCCACCGTCTACATGGAAACGCTGGCCAGCATGCTCCTCTACCTGGGCGTGAGCGACTGCAAGATGCAGGAGGGCTCGCTGCGCTTCGAGGCCAGCATCTCGCTGCGGCCCGTGGGCGCACGCGAGTACGGCAACCGGGTGGAGATTAAGAACGTCAACTCGATGAAAGCGGTCGCCAGCGCCCTCCAATACGAGGCCCGGCGGCAGTCGGACCGCCTGGCCCACGGCGAACAGGTCGCCCGCGAGACGCGGCTGTGGGACGACGCGGCCGGCCGCACGGCTCCCATGCGCTCGAAGGAGGAGGCGCAGGACTACCGCTACTTCCCCGAGCCCGATCTCGTGCCCGTGGAGATCGACGAGGCGTGGCTGGAACGCGTGCGGGCCTCACTGCCCGAAATGGCCCCCGCCCGGCGGCGGCGATTCGTTGCGGCCTTGGGCCTGCCCGACTACGATGCCGGCGTGCTCGTGGCCGACAGAGCGTTGGCGGATTACTTCGAGTCCTGCGTCGCGCTGGGCGCGGAGCCGAAGGCCGCGAGCAACTGGGTGATGGGCCCGGTTCTGCGCGAGCTGAAGACGCGCAGCCTTGCCATCGGGGAACTGGCCGTGCCGCCGGCGGCGCTGGTGGAACTGATGGGGCTCGTGAGCGCGGGCACCATCGCCCCCAACACGGGCAAGGAGGTCTTCGCCGAGATGGCGGCCACCGGCCGCCGCGCCCCGGAGATCATCGAAAGCCGCGGTCTGCGGCAGATTTCGGACACCGCGGAACTCGAGTCCGTCGTCCTCCGAGTGCTCCGGGAGAACCCCAAAGCCGCCGCTGACCTGCGCGAGGGGAAGAAGCAGGCCCAGGGCTTCCTGATGGGCCAGGTGATGAAAGCCACGCGCGGCAAGGCCAATCCCCAGGTGGTCGGCGAGCTCATTGCGAAGAAGCTGGCCGATCTCCCGGCATAGGCGCTTGCAAAACCCTGGCGTTATGGTAACATGTTCATGGAGGCACGACGCCCGCCGCACGCCCCCGCTGAGCCCAACTAGGAGCGGATGATGCATTTCGGACACAGATCGCGTCGCCGACGGTCCGCGTTCACCCTGATCGAGCTCCTCGTGGTGATCGCCCTGATCATGCTGGTGGCCACCATGCTCATGCCCGCCCTGCTCTCGGGCGGCGCCGCGGCCCGAGCGGCCCGCTGCCTGTCCAACGTCGGCCAGGTCGTGAAGGCCATCATCACCTACTCGGTGGGCCACGAAGGCTGGCTCCCCTCGCCGCCCTATGCCGATACCCAGCCCAGGGACTCGGTGGACAACGCCACCTACTACTACGGCGACCGCACCGAGGTGACCGACAGCGGCACGACGTACTACTGGTACAAGTCCCACAACTGGCGCGGCAAGATCATCCCCTACCTGGGCGCGCGCGGCGTCGAGGTCAGCGATGCGCTCAAAGCCAAGGGCGGCAGTTACGAGGTCAAGGCCGCCTTCGAGGACCTCTACGCCGTGCTCAAGTGCACGGTCGTCTACAGCCCGCCGCCCTACAGCGCCGTGGGCATGCAGTACTACGGGATGAATGCCTACACCGCCATGTTCACCAATCCCCAGCGGCTGCGCGACCCCGACGCCGACGACGGGCGCATCGCGGCGGGCCACATTGACGTTATCCCCGACGCCACCAACACCCTCTACATCGGCGAGAACTGGGACAGCCACTGGGCCGTCAAGCCCAAGTACCCGCGCCTCGCCACCGACTTCACGAAGAGCGGCAGCATCTACGCCGGCGAGGTCGTCGCGCGCCACGGCTCCGGCAGAATGGACAACCGCAAGTGCAACTGGGCCTTCTTCGACGGCCACGCCCAGGGGCTCACGCTCACCGCCATCCACGACAAGAACTGCTGGTACTGGCTCTCCGAGAAGCCCCAGTGACCCCGTGCGGCGCACCGGCGCCGGGCTTCGATGGACCACCTGAGTTGCGACCTGTGCGGCAAGCCCCTCCTGGCCGATGAGCCGGCCCGCTACGAGGCGCGCATCCAGGTCTACGCCGCCTACGACCCGCTGGAGCTCACCCCCGACGACCTCCGGCGCGACACGCGAGGCGAGCTCCGCGCCCTCCTCGCGCGCCTGCGGCACGCCGACCCCGAGGAACTCGAGGAGAGCGTCTACAAGGAGTTCCGATTCGACCTCTGCATGGCCTGCCAGCGGCGCTACGTGCGCGCGCCCCTGGACCCCCGCGGCGCCGAGCCGGCCACGCCCGGCCCTTGAGCGCCCGCGACGCTTCTGGTAGCCTGGGTGCGCCTCGGGAACCGGCCGCTCCGCCCCCTCAGGGTCGCCGAGCATGGCGAGGAAAGAGCTCATCGTCGTCCTGATCCTGGCGCTCCTGGTCATCCTGGGCGCCACGGTGCGGTTCCTCACCGCCCCGATCGGCGCCGCCGCCTCACGCTCCCGGCCCAAGCTCACGCGGCCGGCCGGCTCGCCCGGCAAAGGGACGGCAGGCGGGCCCGAGCGTGCGCCCCTATGGCCCCCGCTCAACGAGCGGACGACGCCGGCCGACCCCGACGCGCTCCGCCTGCTCGAGGCTGGGGAAACGCTCGCCAGCGAATCGCTCTTCGACGCCGCCATCGCCGCCTACACCCACTTCCTCGAGAGCTGGCCCGAGGGGGGCCCGGCCGAAATGGCCCTGCTGCGCATCGCCCAATGCCACACCCTGGCCAAACGCCCCAAGGAGGCGGCCGACGGCTACGAGCTGTTCCTGCGCCGCCACCCCGAGTCGCCCTTCCGCCCGCTCGCGCTGCTCTGGGGGGGCGAGAGCCTGCTGCGGATCGGCCAGCCGGAGCTCGCGCGCCTGCGGCTCTCCGAGGTCGTCGCCAAGTTCCCCTCCTCGCCCTTCGTCGAGAGCGCCAAGGCGCTGCTCGGCGCGCTCGGCCCCGGCCCCGCCGCGCCCAAGGCCAAAGCCCCCTGAGAACCCTCGCTCGCTTGACACGCGCGGCCTCGGCCAGTACCCTAGCACCGCGGCCCAGGCAAGTTCCCTCACACGACAGGAGGCAGACGATGCGCACCGTGCTGGCAGCCGTGGCTCTGATGGCGGGCAGCGCCCTCGCCCAAGACGCCGCGATGGGCGACTGGCAGGGCACGTGGAAGTCGGCCAACGGCGCCCAGGCGCCGCTCGTGGCCCAGGTGATCGCGCTCGGCGACGGCGCCTATCAGGCCAATCTGCTCGACGAGTTCGACAAGCGCATTCCCGCCCTCGTCGTCCTCCAGGGCAAGGAGGCCGAGGGCAAGGTGGCGTTCAGTGGCAAGGCCGCCGACGGCAAGCTCAAAGGCACCGAGTGGACGGGCACGATCGAGGGCGAGCGATTCACGGGAACCATCCAGGGCACGCCCGGCGGCACGTTCGAGATGAAGAAGGTCGTGCGCCTCTCGCCCACGCTGGGCGCCAAGCCGCCGCAGGGCGCCGTGGTGCTCTTCGACGGCACCTGCCTCGACGAGTGGCAGACCCGCGACGGCAAGGACAGCCCCTGGAAGCTCCTGCCCGAGGAGAAGGCGATGGAGGTGCGCGGCGGCGGCGTCATCTCGCGCAAGAGGTTCGGCGACTGCAAGCTCCACCTCGAGTTCCGCACCCCCTTCATGCCCAAGGCCCGCGGCCAGGGCCGCGGCAACAGCGGCGTGTACCTCCAGGGACGCTACGAGGTGCAGGTGCTCGATAGCTATGGCCTCTCGGGCGAGAGCAACGAGTGCGGCGGCATCTACGGCTGCGGGCGGCCCCTCGTCAACATGTGCGCTCCGCCCATGCAATGGCAGACCTACGACATCACCTTCACCGCCCCGCGCTTCGACGCCGAGGGGAAGAAGATCAAGAACGCCACCCTCACCGTTCTCCACAACGGCGTGCTGGTGCAGGACAAGACCGAGGTGCCCAACCCCACGGCCGCGCACTGGGGCGGCGACCCCAAGGAGCCGGGCGGCATCCACCTTCAGGACCACGGCAACCCGGTCCAGTACCGCAACATCTGGGTCGTCGAAACCAAGGGCGAAATGTAGGCTCACCCCCCGAGTGGCGAAGCCCGGCAGTGCACGCGGGCGGAGCGCGCCGGCGCGTTCGGGGCCTGGGGGCCGCAGGAGAAGTGCGCCGCGCCCCGCGAGAGGCTCGGGGCGGCTGCTCGCTCGGCCTGGGTGGGGCGGCGGTGGCGGCTACTTCTGGCGCTGCTGGGAGGCGGCGCGCTTGCGGGCGAGGCCGCGCTCGCGCTCGCGGTGCAGCTCGGCGCGGCGTTTCGCCCAGGCCTCGGTGCCCTCGCCGATGCGGTCCACCACCGGCACGTCGCGGATGTGCATCGGCTTGCCGCCGCCTACGGCCTCGGCGATACGGGCGAACTCCGCGTCGAGCTCCACGTTCGTCGCCGAGAGCACGATGGCCGTCACCACGCGCTCCCCGAGGTCCCACTTCACGCGGGCGCGGGTGTGGCCGTCCACGATGAACGGTGTGCCGAGGCGGCCGCGGTAGACCATGATCGGCTCGTCGGCGCGATAGCCCTCGTCGCGGACGAGCTGGTATTTGACCCGCTCGATCTCGGACTGGGTGGCGACGAGTTCGTCGAGATGCACCTGGCACTCGTGGTGGCGGAACTCGACGCCGAACTTGCGCTCGGCGTACTGCACCCACACGCGCACGGCCGGCTCGGCGTGCTCTCAGTCCCTCTGCTCGCGGGGGATGCGGCGGCGGGTGGTCATCGGGGCTCCAGGAACTTGCGCACGAGCGCTCCCGCGGCTTCATCCACGGCCTTCTCGGCGCCGCCGTTGCCCTGGTTGGTCGCGACCAGCACGGCGAAGTCGCGCAGTGGGGCCAGCCAGGCCACCGCGTAGTTCATCGTGTTGCTGCCGGCGTGCATGAACACGCGGCCGCCGCCCCAGGGGCGGCCCATCACGTTCCAGCCGAGGGCATAGACGCCGCCCTCGGGCGGCTCGTGCAGCGTGGCCAGGGTTTCAGGCTTCAGCAGCCGGGGCGAGCGCGGGCTGGTGGGCAGGTGCTCCATCACGAACTTCGCCCAGTCGGCCAGCGAGCAGTGCACCTTGCCGCCGGGGCCGAGGGGGTCGGGGTTGTCGCTCCGCGGCCCGGGCTCGATGGCCACGGCCTCGCCCCGTTCGTTCACGCGGTGCTGCCAGGGCTGGTCCGCCTTGCCGGGCGTGCCCATGGCCCCGAAGCCGGCCGAGGCCATGCCCAGCGGCTCGAAGAGCCTCGTGCGCATCAGCGTTTCGAAGGGGGTGTCGGTGAGCTGCTCGAGGACGGCGCCCACGATGCCATAGCCCGCGTTGGAGTACTGGTACTTTGTGCCCGGCCTGTACGCGGGCGGCTGGGTGAGGTGGGCGCGGGCGAAGTGGGCGCGCTGCTCGCGCGGCGTGTCGCCCTGCGCGGCGTCGGCCCACGACTTGCCCTCGGGCAGGTTGGGGTGGACGCCGCCGCGATGGCAGAGGAGCTGGCGGATCGTCACGGGGCGGAAGTCGGGGTGCATGGCCTCGGCGAGGCCGGGCAGCGCCTCGGCCAGGGTCGTCTCCCACTTCAGCTTCCCCTGCTCGACCAGGAGGCCGACGAGCGTGGCCGTCATCGCCTTGGTGCACGAGCCGATGTGGAACTGGTCGTCCCGCGTCACGGCCACGTCGGTGCCCGCCTTCCGCACGCCGACAGCGTCGAGCGCGACCACCTGCCCCTTGAGCACCACGGCTGCGGCGAGGGCGGGCAGCTTGTGCTTCGCGCGGATGGGCTCGAGCACGTCGGCGAGCGGGGCCGGCCCCTCAGTGCCCGCGATCGCCCCCGCGGCGATGGCCCGGGGCGCGACCGCCAGCAGGGCGGCGAGGGCACAGACGACTGAAGCGGATACTCCCTCTGTCATTCCTGCCAGGATACCACGCGGTACGGGGAAGTCAAGGAGCGCGCGGCGGCCTACGCGCCATACTTGCGCGCGGCCTGGTCAATGTGCGCGGCGGCCTTGGCCAGGTCGTCAGTGTTCATGACCGGGCGCAGGTCCACCTCTGCATCGAGCGCCAGGAACCAGGGCTCGGCGATGCGAGGAATCTCCGAACTGTCGGCGACGTTGATGAACAGGAAGCCCGTGCGCTGGCCCTCGTCCGCCACGAAATAGGCGGCCTCGGGCTTCAAGTCGTCCAGGATCGAGCGAATCGTGCTCGACAGCTTCCCTGCCCGAGCCAACGCATTGGCCCTCTCGGTCGCCAAGTTCACCCTCAGCATCATCCTCATGGCCAACCCTCCTGCGGCTGTGCCCGTTCTCCTCTGCTACATGTAGTCAACACCCGATGGCGTACAGGGTCAAGCAGACTCTCACGCAGACGGCCATCCGCGTCTTGACAGCGGAGAGATCCTGTGGTAACCCTACACGCGTGTTGCCAGACACTCCCCCTGCTGCTGGAGGATGCCGGATGGACGCACTGCCTCGCCTGGGCCTGGGCCTCGGAACGCTGCCGCTGCTGTCGGAGGCCGAGACGCGCTCGATCTCGGCGGAGAACCCCACCGGGGAAAAAGGCGGCGGGGCGAAGGAGGACCCCCATGGCCAAGGCCCCGCCTCCATGCTCGGGCAGGGCTGGAAGGTGCGGCCCTGCATCACCCTCGAGCCGGGCCAGACCGTGACTCTTGCCGACATCCAAGGCCCCGGCGTCCTCCAGCACATCTGGATCACGGTGGACCCCAAGGCCTATCGCGACTGCCTGCTGCGCTTCGCCTGGGACGGCGAGGAGGCGCCCTCCATCGAGGTGCCCCTGGGCGACTTCTTCTGCAACGGCCACGCGCTGCGCTACAACGTGAATTCGCTGCCCATCTGCGTCAACCCCTCGGGCGGCTTCAACTGCTACTTCCCCATGCCCTTCCGCCGGCGCGCCCGCGTGACCATCGAGAACCAGCGCTGGGAGGCCATCGGCGGCTTCTTCTACCAGATCACCTACGCCCTCCAGCCCGTGCCCGATGAGGCAGCCTACCTCCACGCCCAATGGCGCCGCTCGCTCACCACCCGCGAGTACCCCGAGCACGTTCTGCTCGACGGCGTGAAGGGGCGGGGGCACTACGTCGGCACCTTCATGGCCTGGACCCAGCTCTCCAACGGCTGGTGGGGCGAGGGCGAGATCAAGTTCTACATGGACGGCGATGGCCGATTCCCGACGATCTGCGGCACGGGCACCGAGGACTACTTCTGCGGCGCCTGGGGCTTCGGCGGGCAGACCTACTCGACCCCGTTCCTCGGCTATCCCCTCTACAGCAAGCCCGAGGGCCAGGTGCCGCGGCACGGCCTCTACCGCTGGCACATCCTCGACCCCATCCGCTTCAAGCGCGACCTGAAGGTCACGATGCAGGCCCTGGGCTGGTGGCCGGGCGGCAAGTTCCAGCCGCTCACCGACGACATTGCCTCGGTGGCCTACTGGTACCAGGCCGAGCCGCACGCCCCCTTCCCCGCCATGCCTGCCGTGCACGAGCGCTACTCGCGGTGAGGGCTGCGGCAGGGTCGCCGAGACGGCCCCCGCGCGGCACACGAAACGGCCATCTGGACTTGGGCTCATCAGGGTTTGGCACCCCCGCGCAGCCGCCATCGGGAAGCATGGCGCGGGTGCTGCGGCGCCGGCGAGGGCCGCCACATAACTCGCTATGCCGCAACGCCTTACGCTCCAAGGCGTTCCCCGCCGCATGCTGGCTCATCCCGCAGATGAGCCAGCATGGCCGGAACCGCGAGAATCGCCCATTCTCGCCCATCTACCCATGCTGTATCACCTTCCTCCTCACAGGGTTGATACAGCATGGGCAGGCGGCGCCCGCCAGCCGCTCGGCACAGCCCTTCCGCGTCCAACCCCAACCTCCCGACCCCAACCTCCCGCGGGTTGGCAACCCGCGGGAGGTTCTTTTCGCTGACGAAGAGGCCGCGGAGCGGCCAAGAGGCCCGTCCCCACGCAGAGCGTTGGGACGAGAGAAAGGAGCAGAGCGTAGGGACGAGGAAAAAGGGGGGTGAGCGCGGGGACGAGGGAGAGCAGCCGCAAGCGTCCCACTTGCGGAGGTTTTCTTTCTCGCCCCTATGCTCCGTCACCTTCTCCTTCTCGCCCCTACGCTCCGCGTGGGGGCGATGATCCGGACGCTCCTGCGTCCAACCCCAACCTCCCGACCCCAACCTCCCGCGGGTTGGCAACCCGCGGGAGGTTCTTTTCGCTGACGAAGAGGCCGCGGAGCGGCCAAGAGGCCCGTCCCTACGCAGAGCGTAGGGACGAGAGAAAGATGTTCCGGCCATACCGGGTGTGTCCGGACGATGAGCAAGTATGGGTGGAGGCCCGAGAACGGGCGATTGGCGTGCGACCGGGGCTGTGGGGCGGGGTCGTCCGGAAGCCGAGCTTGCGCCCAGGAGGGAGGTGGTCTAAGATGATTCGCCGGGCCGTCATCTCCATTTCAGCGAAGTCCGGGACGTCCCGCGGCAGACGCTCCGCCTCCGAGAAGGGCTTCCGCAAGTGAGAGTGCCCAGGGAACTTGTGCTGGCCTTCGTCGGGTCCGTGTGGGCGGCGGCCCAGGCCGCGAACGCGCCGTCGGCCGGCAGCACCTCCATTCGCAATGGCTGGGTCACGGTGGCGCCGCCCGAGTTCCAGGGCGCGATCAACAACCCCCTCAAAGGCTTCCGCGACTACAAGAAGAATGGCTACGGCCTCCTGAAGCGCCAGTATATCAGGTGGAATGACATCGAAGTCAGCGCGGAGGACACTGTGGAGCGCATCATCGCCCATACGAACACGATCACTCAAGCCAGGGGCAGGCGCTTCGAGGACCTGAATGTCAAGCTCGTGCCGCGCGTGTATCTCGACTGGGATGGGTCTCCGGGAAAGCAGCACTGGCCCGCCGACTTGCAGACCTTCGACTACGACAGCCCGGCGTTCCAGGAGCGGCTGAGGCGGCTGGTGGCGAAGCTCGGCCAGGCCTGGGACGAGGACCCGCGTGTCTTCGCCGTGCAGATGGGCCTCATCGGCCGCTTTGGCGAGCACCACAATCCCGCGCCGACAGCGGAGCAGCGGCGCCTGCTGGCAGAGGCGTTCCAGAAGGCGTTCAGGCATAAGCCCGTGCTCGTCCGGCACCATGACGCGGAGTTCATGCAGGCCGGGTTCGGCATCTACTACGACACCTTTGCCACCCTCACCCGCGAGCCGCCCGCAGGCCCCAAGGAGCAGTTCCCCTGGCAGGCCACGCACGTGTACCGCGACCTCTGGAAACGCGCTCCCATCGAGGGCGAGGTGGAGTACAACTGGCAGCAGCAACGCGAGAGCGCGAAGCCAGAGGCGACCTTCGGACGCACGCCCGATGAGACGATGAAGGTGCCAGCCTACCGCCGCTACATGCTGGACAAGATCCGCCGCTATCACGCGAGCTACCTCGGCTGGATCAGCGGCTACGACGACTCGGACCGCGAGGTGCTGGCGGGCGCGGCAGAGCTTCAGAAGGCCTTCGGCTACCGTTTCGTGCTCGATGCGGTGAGCTACCCGCGCGCCGTGCAGCCCGGCGGCAAGCTGACCGTGCGGCTGGCCGTGCGGAATACGGGCAGCGCACCGTTCTATCTCGACTGGCCCGTGGCCGTCGCGCTCCTCGATCCCGCGACGAGGAAACCCGTCTGGTCGGCACCACTGGCCGGTGTGGACATTCGCCAGTGGCTGCCCGGCGAGGACTGGGACAGTGCGGCCTTCGCCTATCGCCGCCCCGCCGCGCCGCATCGCGACGAAGGATTCGCCACGCTGCCGGCGGACATCAGGCAGGGGCCATACTTCCTCGCCCTCGCCATCCTGGATCGCCAGGGCGGCATGTTGCCGAGCGCCCGGTTCGCCATCGCGAACTACTTCCGCGGCGGCTGGCATCCGCTCGGCCTCATCGGCATCGGCGAGGCACCGGTGGACGCTGCTTTGGACCAGGTGGCCTTCGACGACCCCGCCTTCGATGACAGCCTCCGTTACACAGTGCCCGAGAGGCTGCTGGCAGTGAAGGCGCCGCCCCTGCCGCCGGTGAGAGCGGCGGCGCCGTGGACTCCCGATCCGCACATCGAACTCATCAACCCCTGGCGCTACTGGGTCCTGAGAACGCAGGGCGACGGCCTGGAGAAACAAATCCTCCCCGACGGCCCCGGCGCCAGCCGCGTCATCCGCGTGACAGGTGACTTCGGCGAAGGCTCCAGCCTCAACTACACCTTCGGCAATGGCGCCAAGCTCGACCCCGGCCGCTATCGCTTCGCCTTCCACGTGCGGGGCACGCCCGGCCAGTCTGTGACGCTTGAGCTGGCGGACGACTGGCGTCGCGTCTCCGCGGAAGCCCAGATTCCATTGACCGAGCAATGGCAAGAGCACGCCATCGAGTTCGAGATCAAGACCAGGTTCAAGGACGAGACCACCCTGCGCTTCAGTCTCCCACGCGGCGTCGAGGGCACCTTCGACCTCGCCAACCCCCGGCTCAAGGTGGCAAGATAGGTGCCCGTCCGGTACAGCACCGGTCCAGCCTCCCCATGCCTTCTGGTGCACGCGAGTTGAACATACGGCGCCGGCCGCGAATCAGCCTGTGGGGTCTGGCGTCGCGGTAGGCATCTCGCTTGTCGAAAACCACCGCAAGCGGGGACGCCTGCGGCTACGCTGGAGGCCCTGGCCGACGCCGCGTGGTTCCGGCCGCTGCAAACAGGCTCGCGGCCGGAGTGGCGAGAACAGCACAGTTTCGCGCCCGGAAAAACGTTGCCGCCGCGCGCGCCATCGGCTACCATAGGGGTAGAAACTGTGCAGGCGACGGCGGACGCCGGTGCCCGAACCAACCTTTGTGGAAAGGGGGGCGCACAATGGAGAAGGCAGGACTCGAGGGGATCATCGCCGCCGATTCGGCGATCTCACACGTGGACGGCCAGGGGGGCCACCTCATCTACCGCGGCTACGAGGTCCAGGACCTCGCGGCGAACTGCACGTTCGAGCAGGTGGCGCATCTCATCTGGCGCGGCGCGCTGCCCACGGCGACGGAACTGGACGCGCTGAAGCGCACGCTCGCCGCCCACCGGCCCCTCTCGGAGCAGATGGCCCACGTGCTCACCGAACTGCCCGCGTCGGCCCCGCCGATGTCGGTGCTGCGCACGTGCGTCTCGATCATCGGCCTCAGCGACCCGCGGGCCGAGAGCCCCGAGGCGGGGGTGAACCTCGAGATCGCCGAGGAACTGACGGCCCAGGTGGCCAGCATCGTGGCCTCGATCCACAGGATTCGCCGCGGCCTGCCGCCCGTGCGCCCCGAGCCGGGCCTCTCGCACGCCGGCAACTTCCTCTACATGCTCACCGGCACGCGCCCCAGCGACCTCTTCGAGCGGGTCTTCGACGACTGCCTCATCCTGCACGTGGACCACGGCTTCAACGCCTCCACCTTCACGGCCCGCGTCATCGCCTCGACCCTCTCCGACCTCTACTCGGCCATCACGGGCGCCATCGGCGCGCTGCGCGGCCCGCTCCACGGCGGCGCCAACCAGCACGTCATGGAGATGCTCGAACAGATCGGCGAACCGGCCAAGGCCGCCGACTACATCAAGGGCCTCCTCGCCGCCAAGAAGAAGGTGATGGGCTTCGGCCACCGCGTCTACAAGACCGGCGACCCGCGCGCCGCCGTCCTGCGCCAGTGGTGCCGCACGCTCGGCGAGAAGCTCGGGCAGACCCGCTGGGCCGACATCTCGGCCACCATCGAAGAGGTCATGGCCAACGAGAAGGGCCTCGACTGCAATGTGGACTTCTACTCGGCCAGCGTGTATCACATGCTGGGCATTCCCAACGACCTCTTCACCCCGATCTTCGCCATCTCGCGCGTCGTGGGCTGGACCGCGCACGTGCTCGAGCAATACGCCAACAACCGCCTCATCCGGCCCCTGAGCAACTACACAGGCCCCCTCGGGCTCCGTGTCGAGGCGCGCTGATTCTGTGCCCAGGCGGCCTGGGCGCGTGCCATCGTCGCCCAGGCGATTCTAGTAGAGCAAATGACCACGCTATACCCAATCGCGATAACGCGCTTGACGCCACCCGCCGAAAAGCCGATAATACGACTCCACTATGGCACAGCAGAGAGCCGGGGTGCTATGTGGGGCGGTCTCTGCGCAGACACGAAGGGTGTAGCGTGGGACTCGACAATCCGCGTCGGCAAAAAGGCGCGCCCGCCAGCGCGCCAGCGTGCGTCAAGAGAACCCTGTCTCTGGAACCCCTGGAACCCCGCGTCCTCCTCAGCGCAGACCTCACGGCAACCGTCAGCGCCATCGCCCCGCCGGCCCAGGTGGTCCCCGGCGACCGAGTCGCCTTCTCCGTCCTGGTGACCAATCAGGGCGACCAGCCGGCCGTCGGCCGCATGGACATCCACCTGTATGCCTCCGCCGACGCGACGCTGGACAAGACGCCCGGGAGCAGCGACGTCCCCGTTGCGGCGCTCGCCCAGCAGGCGGTGAGCCTCGGGCCTGGAATGTCGCGGGCCTACACCGTCTCGCTGGTCATTCCGGCCGATGCCCCGCCCGGCAGCTACTTTGTTCTGGCAGACGTTGATCCTGGGCAGGCTATCCCCGGCGACGACCCGTCGAACAACGTGGCCGCGACCAGCGCCCCCATCGCGCTGGCCCACAGGTTCGGCACATTCGCCGGCAGGACGGGCGTGCGGCTGACGGCCACCGACGCCGACGGTTCGGTGGTGACCTTCGCGCTCAGCGGAGCCGGCTTCGGCGAGCTGGTGGCTGACAACGGGCGGCTCGACGTGGTGTTGACCGGCACCGACGCGGCGTCGGCGCTGACGATTGCGGTCAAGGGCGGCGACGGCCAGTGCACCCTCGGCGCCATCCGGGGCACGCAGGGCACCGAAGCCCTGCGAGGCATCAGCGCCAAGGCCGTGAACCTGGCCGGCGAGGGGATTGACCTCGGCGGGTTCCTCGGGGCGGTGGCCGTCCGCGACCTCGTGAACGGCGCCGACGTGTTGGCCGGCGGCGTGCCCGCCCAGCGGTCCAGCATCGTGGCTCGCGAGATCGGCGACGGCACCACCATAGACATCGGCAGTTCTCTGGCGAGCCTTTCCGCCGCACGAATCGGGCTGGCCGACATCTTCGCCCCGAACATCGCCAGCATCGCAACCAGAGGCGACAAGACCCTGGGCGTTGCCGGCGACTTCGCGGCCGACGTCACGGTCTCGGGCGAGGGGGTGGCCGCGGGCAAGCCTGCCCTCGGCAAGGTGAGCCTGAGCGGAACGTTCCGGGACGGCCTTGTGCTCGTCAACGGGGCCGTGGGGAGCGTGAAGGCCGCGGCCCTCGCGGCCGACGTTTCCGGGCTGTTCTTCGGCATCAGCGCCACGGCCGTGAAGTCGGTCGCCTCCGCCAACCCAGCCTTCGCGTGGGCGCCCAGCGGCGGGGCGGACCAGGCCTGGGGCGATTTCCACGTGATCGTGAGCCCCCAACCCGGCGCCTGGCCCCTGAAGGATGCCGCCTGGGACCTGGACTCGCCCGGCGCCGCGCAGATCGTCGGCTGGCAGGACTTCCAGGGGAACGCCCTCCAGGCCCTGGCGCAGGCCGGCGAGGTCCAGATCGCCGTCAATCCCTGGAAGACCTCGCTGGCCAGGATGGAGAAGATCGTGGAGGCCCGGGGAGGCGCCCTCTTCGCCCTGCTCCCGGCCACGGGCCTCTACTGGGCCAAGGTCACGCCCGGCCAAGAGGCCGCGTTCATCAGCGCCTTGGCAGGCCTCGTGACCTCGGCCTCGCCCAACCTCCTGACGGCTCCGCAGGAGCTCACGATCCCCACCAACTGGTCGGCCGTGGACTCCGCGGTGATCCCCGGGTTGAGCGGCATGGAGACCGGAAACATCGTGCTCGAGGCCGCGGGCAAACCGATGGCCGTGTCGTGGGACCAGAACGGCAAGCCTCTCACGTACTTTCTCCTGACAAGCGACGGCCGTCTCGACACCAACCCCGACGGGAGCTTCAAGGAAACCAGCAACCCCGCGCTCGGGGCCACGCACGCCGATGTGGTGAACTACTACCGCACCAACGGCTACGAGCTATACCAGTCGAACCCCGCGATCACTGCGGCCAACAGCACGGTGGCGATCCCGTCCATTCTCGTGGACGGGGAGGCGAGAACGACTGCCGTGTGCGACATCGCGAGCATCGCAGCCGTCATCCAGCGCGCCGCCGAGCTGGGCCAGCCCGCCACCATCAACCTCTCGTGGGGCAACGGCGAGTACACGCCCGAGGAATGGGCGAGAGACAACCCGCCGCCGGCCCCCGCCGACGGCTGGAAGACCTACAACCAGAGCCTCGCCGAGGTCTACCGCAGCCAGATTGTGGCGATCCTGGAGTCGGGCGTCAGAGGCGTGGCGGACGCCCTGATCATCCACGCGGCCGGCAACGGCTCCACCGACCTGAGTTCCGTGCTGGCCAACGGGCTGAACCTGCACCCCGGGGCCGCGCGGCAGATCATCGAGGTGGGCGCCCTGGATGCCTCCGGCAACATCGCCGGCTACTCCAACTACTCCACCGTCGCGGGAAGCATCCTCTATGTGCCCGTTCCGGCGGCGACGCCGGGCACGTCCTTCGCCGCCCCGCAGGTGCAATATCTCGTGAGTCAGATCCGCGCGAGCCGCCCCGACCTGACCCTCGACCAGATTCGCCAGATTCTCTTCCATCCCGACGTGGCGCCGCTGCGCAACGTGCCGAGGCCCGGCGCGCCCGGGCAGCAGATCGCCGTCCCCGTCATCGAAGACCCCTGCGACCCCGATGTGCTTCAGGCGGCCCTGGACGTGGCGAACGCCATCGCGCCGCCCGCCGGCTTCACCGTGGCCCCGACCACGGGGCTCGTCACCACCGAGGCGGGCGGGAAGGCCACGTTCACCGTCGCGCTCAACTCGCAGCCGACCGCCAATGTCACGGTCTCGTTCGCAAGCTCCGACCCCACCGAGGGCCTGGCTCCGAAGAAAGCCCTCGTTTTCACGCCCCTGAACTGGAACCTGCCCCAGACCGTGACGGTGACGGGCGTGGACGACCGCCTCATTGATGGCGACCAGCCGTACACCATCGTGCTCCTGCCCGCCGTGAGCGCCGACCCCGTCTACAACGGCCTCGACCCCGCAGACGTGGCCCTGGTCAACCGCGACAACGAGCAGGGCAACCTGGCCATCAGCCTCGACCCGCCCATCATCGAGGTGACGTACCAGGACCAGTACTGGGTGGACTACGCAGTCAGGTTCTCGGGCACGGCTTCCGGTCCCGTGCTGTCGCTCTTCGGCTTCGGCGAGAACTACGTCGTGTGGGACTTCACGATGAACGGCTGGACAGGCAAGGGCGAGGCCGGGGCGGGCCCCTTCTATCGGGAGCAGGGCGACCCTGCGTCCACCCGCTTCTCTTTCCACACCGAACATCATCTGCGACGCACCGCGCTGCCCCAGGTGGTCACGGTGGAGGTCTCCCTGAACTACTTCGACCTGGACACCTTCGAGCTGGTGGAGAGCGTGAAAGCCAGCGCAACGGTCACGCTTTCGTAGCCCGGGGGCTCTGCCGCGCGGCCGGCCCTGCCCGCCGCGCGGCGCGTGCGGGCGGCGCGGGTGGGGCGTCAGGCCTGGAAGTCGGCCTTCTCGAGAATCTCCCGGATGCGTTGCAGGAAGCGTGCGGCAGCCGCCCCATCCACGATGCGGTGATCGTAGGAGAGGGAGAGGAACATCCGCTTGCGGATGGCGATGCCGTTGTTGATGACCGCGGGCACCTCGGCGATGCGGCCGGTGGCGAGGATGGCCGCCTGCGGCTGATGGATGATCGGCGTGGAGAGCACGGCGCCGAAGACGCCCGGGTTCGTGATCGTGAAGGTGCCGCCCGAGAGGTCGCCCGGGGCGATCTTGCCCGCGCGCGCCTTCTCGGCGAGCGTCTGCGCCGCGCGCGCCAACTCCACGAGCGACAGGCGATCGGCGTCCTTGATCACCGGCACGACGAGGCCGTTCTCCACGGCCACGGCCACGCCCAGGTGGATGCGGTACTTCAGCAGAATGCCCTTGTCGGTCCACTCGGCGTTCAGCTCAGGATGGTCCCTCAGGGCGCGGGCGACGGCGCTGAGGACGAAGGGGGTGTAGGTGAGCTTGACGCCCTGCTCGCCGAAGGCGGCGCGCCACTCGTCCTTCAGGGCCGCCACCGCGGTCATGTCGGCCTCGGCCACGGTGGTGACGTGGGGCGCGACTGTCTTGCTGCGCACCATGTGCTCAGCGATGGCCCGCCGCATGGGCGTGAGGGGCACGAGTTCCTGGTCCACGTCGGGTGTCCGCGGCTTCGCGGCAGCTGCCTCGGGCGGCGCGGGGGCGGCCGGGGCGGGCTGGAGCGCGCGCTCCACGTCCTCGCGCGTGATGCGGCCGAGACGGCCCGTGCCCTGGACGGTGCGAAGGTCCACCCCGGATTCCCGGGCGAAGCGGCGAACGGCGGGGGAGGCGTAGACGCCCAGCGCGCCGGTCTCCAACGGCGTTTCGGCGGCGCCGGCGGCCGGCGCTTCCTTCAGCGCAGGCGGCTCGGGTGCCGGCTTGGGCGGCTCGGGCGGCGCAGGGGCCGCAGGCTTCGGGGGCGGCGCAGGCCGGGCCGCCGGCGCCGGACGCGCCTGTGGTGTCGGCTTGGGGGCGGGAGCCGGCTCCTCGGCGGGCTTCTCGCCCTTTGCGCCGACGATGGCGACCCGCTCGCCGACCTTGACCATCTGGCCCTCTCGCGCGAGGGCCTCCAGCAGCACGCCGGCGGAAGGGGAGGGGACCTCGACGGTGATCTTGTCGGTCTCGATCTCGACCAGGGGCTCGTCCGCTTCCACGGGGTCGCCCGGGCGCTTGAGCCAGGCGAGGACCTTGCCCTCGACCACCGATTCGCCCATGTGCGGCATCACGACGTCAGTTGGCATGGGGCGGGTTCCTCACGTATCGGACCGAAGGGCTTTGCGGACGGCGGCGATGATTTTCTCGGGGTTCGGCAGGTGCGCCTGCTCGAGCACGGGGGCGAAGGGGATCGGGGTGTCCTGGCTGCCGACCCGCACGATGGGGCCGTCGAGCGAGTCGAGCGCCTCCTCGGCCAGGAGAGCGGCCAGCTCGGCCCCGAAGCCGCAGCGGAGCCAGTCCTCGTGCACGATCACGGCGTGGCTGGTCTTCCGCACGGTGTTGAGCACGGCCGGCTTGTCGAGGGGCACGAGGCTGCGGAGGTCGAGCACCTCGGCGCTCACGCCGTCCTTCTCCAGCGCCTCGGCGGCGGCGAGCGCGTGGTGGACGGCGGAGCCGTAGGCGATCACGCTCACGTCGTGCCCCTCGCGCACCAGGCGGGCCTGGCCGAGGGGCGTCGCCCAGTCGCCCTCGGGCACCTCGCCCTTGATGCGGCGATAGAGGTACTTGTTCTCGAAGTAGAGCACGGGGTCGTCGTCGCGGATGGCGGCCTTGAGCAGGCCCTTCGCGTCGTCGGGGAAGGCGGGAGCGACGATCTTGAGGCCGGGCGTGTGGCAGAACCAGCCCTCGGGGTTCTGCGAGTGATAGGGCCCGCCGCGCACGCCGCCGCCCGAGGGCGCGCGCACGACGATGGGGCAGCTCACCCGCCCGTCGTAGCGGTAGCGGAGGGTGCCCGCCTGGTTGCAGATCTGGTCGAAGCCGCACGAGATGAAGTCGGCGAACTGCATCTCGGCCACGGGGCGGAAGCCCAGGAGGGCCGCGCCGATCGCGGCGCCGACGATGAGCGACTCGCTGATCGGGGTGTCGAGGCAGCGGTAGAAGCCGAACTTCTCGACGAAGCCCTTTGTGATCCCGAAGGCGCCGCCGTAGGCCCCCACGTCCTCGCCAAGGATGAAGACCCGCTCGTCGCGCTCCATCTCCTCGCGGAGAGCGTCGGAAATGGCTTGGATGTATGTGATCTCTGGCATTGGCCTACTCCGCTGCCTGCGACGGGCCGAAGACATTGGTGGCTGCGTCTTCTGCCGTGGGTTCAGGGCTCTTCTCCGCGAAGTCCACCGCGTCAGCGACGACGGCTTTCGCTTGCTCCGCGACCTGCTGGCGGGTTTCATCGGTAAGCAGGCGCTTCTCGCGCAGGTAGACCTCGAAGCGGGGGATCGGGTCGCGGCTCTTCCACTCGATGAACTCCTCCTCGGTGCGGTACATGGCCACATCGTGCTCGCTGTGGCCGTGCCAGCGGTAGGTCATGCACTCGACGAGGGTGGCGCCGGCGCCCGTGCGCGCGCGATAGAGCGCCTCGCGCATCGTCTTCCACACGGCCAGGATGTCGTTGCCGTCCACCACCTTGCCGGCAAAGCCGTAGCCCAGGGCGCGGTCGGCCAAGCTCTCGCAGGCCATCTGGAGGTGGAGCGGGGTGGAGTAGGCGTAGTGGTTGTTCTCGCACACGAAGATGCAGGGGAGGCGGTGGACGCCCGCGAAGTTGAGCGCCTCGTGAAAGTCGCCGCGCGCGGCCGCCCCCTCGCCGAAGTAGCTCACGGCCACGTGCGGCTGTTTACGCATCTTGAAGGCCAGCGCCGCGCCGGTGGTCACGCAGATCTGCGCGCCCAGCATGCTGGTGGTGCCGAACACGTTCAGCTCGGGCTCGCCCGCGTGAAGCGCCGAATCCTTGCCGCCCGAGAGCCCGGTCTTGCGGCCGTAGAGCTGGGCCATGATGGCCCGCGGCGACACGCCCTTGACGAGGAAGACGCCCGTGTCGCGGTGCGCCGGGGCCACGAAGTCCTCGTCCTCCAGGCCGTAGCAGGTGCCCACGCAGATCGCCTCCTGCCCGATGCCGGAGAACACGCCCGCCTGCACGCGCCCCTGCTTGTAGAGGGTGGAGACCCGCTCCTCGAACGTGCGGCTGAGGACCATGTAGTAGTACAGATCAAGCAGTTCGCCTGGGCGGAGTTCCACGGCTCACCCTTCCTGTTCGTCGTCGCGGAACACACGGATGCTGGCGTCGCGCGGCAGGGCCAGGCCGGCCGCCACCTCGAGGGCCTTGAAGATGCCCGGGGGCACAGGGCAGGCCAGATGGGGCAGTTCGCGGCACAGGTCGGAGATCTGGGACTTCTTGGCGCCGCCGGGCTGGTCGCACGGGCCGACCTCGGTGTAGGCGTCGAGCGTGAGGGCCTCGAGACGCTTGCGGATGCGCAGCACGTCGGGGCATTGGCTCTCGACCTTCAGGCGCACGTGCCGGCCGTCGGCGCTGGCCGCGCGCACCAGGGTCCTGAATCCACAGATGCCGGCATAGATTTCGGACCGCGCCATTCGTTCACTCCTGGAGCTTCCGGCAGACGGCGTCGGCGACCTCGCGGGTCGTAGCCGTGCCGCCGAGGTCAGGCGTCAGCGACGCCGGGTCGGGAAGAATCGCGTCCACGGCCGCCTCCACGCGTTCGGCCTCGCGTGTTCTGCCCAGGTGCCGCAGCATCAGGGCGGCGGTGAGGATGGCGGCGAGCGGGTTGGCGCGGCCCGTGCCCGCGATGTCGGGTGCGGAACCGTGCACGGCCTCGAACACGGCGCAGCCGTCGCCCACGTTCATCCCGGCCGCCAGGCCGATGCCGCCCACGAGGCCGGCACACAGGTCCGACACGAGGTCGCCCACCAGGCTGTCGGTGAGCAACACGTCGAAGCGCGACGGGTCGGTGACGAGCTGGAGGCAGGCGTTGTCGAGCAGGAGCTCCTCGAAGGCGACATCGGGATAGCTCTTCGCGGCCTCGCGCGCGCAGGCCAGGAACAGGCCGTCGGTGAGCTTCATGATGTTGGCCTTGTGAAGCACGGTCACTCGGCGGCGGCCCCAGCGGCGGGCGAAGTCGAACGCGAAGGCCGCGATGCGGCGGCTGGCCACCTCGGTGGTGACCTTGACGGTTTCGACGATGCCGGGCAGCAGCTCGTGCTCGATGCCAGCGTAGAGGCCCTCGGTGTTCTCGCGCACGACCACGATGTCCACGCCCGCGTAACGCGAGGCGAGACCGGGGCGGTTCCTGGCCGGGCGCACGCCCGCGTAGAGCGCCAGCTTCTTGCGCAGCGCCACATTCACGCTGCGGAAGCCGCAGCCGACGGGCGTGGTGACCGGCCCCTTGAGCGCGATGTGGTTGCGGCGCACGGAGTCCAGCAACGCCTCCGGCAGGAACTCGCCCGTCTCGTTGCAGGCCGGTTGCCCGGCGGGATAGCGCTCCCAGCGCACGTCGGGGCACAGGGTCTCGACCACGCGCACAGCGGCCTCGATGACCTCAGGCCCGATGCCGTCGCCTGGGATGAGGGTGATCGGGGTGGTGCTCATGTCAATCCAGCTTCAGCCTGCCATGCTTCCTGATGTGTTCGACCAGGCCGCCATCGGCAATGATGTGCCGCATCACGGCCGGCAGCGGTGGCGTGGCGGTTTCCGTCCCCTTCGTGAGGTTCCTCACCACGCCCGTGGCGAGGTCCACTTCCAGCTCGTCGCCTTCGCTGATCGAGTCGGTGTCCAGAATGAGCGCGGGGAGGCCCACGTTGACGCAGTTTCGGAAGAAGATGCGCGCGAAGCCCTTGGCGAGCACGGCGCCGACGCCGCAGAGCTTGATGACGATGGGCGCGTGCTCGCGGCTGGAGCCCTGGCCGAAGTTGCGCCCGCCGACCACGAAGTCGCCCTTCTGAACCTTCGAGGCGAACTCGGGCCGCGCGTCCTCCAGGCAGTGCTTCGCGAGCTCGGGCAGATTGGACCGCAGGTGGAACAGGCGGCCGGGGGCGATGTGGTCGGTGCTGATTCCGTCGCCGAACTTCCAGGCTTTGCCTTTGATGATCATTGGTTGCCCCTGTTCAGGTCGGAGGCGAGCGGAGAGGGGATGAATGGATGGGTGGAGGAGTGGATGAATGAGAAGAGCAAGCTGCGGAAGCCCAGGCTCTCCCGTTCTTCCTCCCTTTCATCCAACCATCCATTCATCCAATCATCCTCTCACAAGGCATCCGAGAACTCTCTCGGGTCAGTGAGCCTCCCCGTGACCGCTGACGCCGCGGCAGTGGCCGGCGACACCAGGTAGATGAAGGCGTTGGGGTTGCCCATTCGCCCCCGGAAGTTGCGGTTCTGGGTCGAGATGCACACCTCGCCGTCGGCCAGCACGCCCTCGTGCACGCCCACGCAGGCGCCGCAGCCCGGGCCGGTCACCACGCCGCCGACCTCCATGAGGGTCGCGAATGTGCCGTCGGCCAACCCGTCCAGGTAGACCTTGCGCGAGCCGGGCGTGGCGATGAGGCGCACGCCGGGCGCGAGCCTTTTTCCCCTCAGAATGCGCGCGGCGATCTGGAAGTCCTCCAGCCGCCCGCACGTCGAGGTGCCGATGAACACCTGGTCCACCTTCACTTCGTCCTTCACGTCCTCGACGGCGCACACGTTGTCCACGAAGTGCGGCTTGGCGACCATCGGGCGGAGGGCGTTGACGTCGAAGGCCTCGATCCGCTCGTAGATGGCATCGGGGTCGGCGCGGAGGATGCGGAACTTGTCGCCGCGGCCGGCGGCTTCGAGGTACTGGCGGGTCGTCTCGTCGGGCGGCACGAGGCCCACCTTGGCGCCGCACTCGACGGCCATGTTGGCGAGCGACATCCGGCCGGCCATCGAGAGCGATTCGATGGCGTCGCCGAGGAACTCGAGGGCCTTGTACGTCGCGCCGTCCGCCCGCAGGCGGCCGATGATGTCGAGCATCAGGTCCTTGGCGTACACGCCCCTGTGGAAGCGGCCGGTGCAGTCGAGGCGGAAGGTCTCGGGCACGCGCATCCAGGTCTGACCGAAGGCGAAGGCCACGGCGATGTCGGTGGAGCCCATGCCGGTGGCGAAGGCGCCGAGCGCGCCCGTGGTGCAGGTGTGCGAGTCGGCGCCCAGCACCACGTCGCCCGGGTTCACATAGCGCTCGGCGGCCACCGTGTGCGAGATGCCGTTGCCGATGTCCGACAGGATCGCGCCTGTGCGGCGGCAGAAGTCGCGCAGAAACTTGTGGTCGTTCGACAGCTCGAGGCGCGGGCTGGGCGAGGCGTGGTCGAGGAAGACCGCGCACTTGGCCGGGTCGAAGAGCTTCTCTACTCCCATCGCGGCGAGTTGTCGCACGGTGAGGGGCCCCGTGCCGTCCTGCACGTAGGTGAAATCCACATTCACCACGGCGTACTGGCCAGCCTTGACCTCGTGGCCCGCGTGCTCGCTGAGGATCTTTTCGGCAATGGTCTTGCCCATGGCATTCCCCCTTTACTCGGGCGCGACGCCGGCCTCTTTCGCCTGGCGCTGGAGGAAGAGGATCGCCCGCATCGGGCGGCAGTCCTTGGGGCACACCTTCACGCAGTTGGCGTGGCGGTCGCAGGCGAACACGCCGCCCGGCTCGCAGGCGCGCCGCAGGCGCTCCGCAACGTCGGGCGCCTGGGGATGGTGGATGCGCTTGTAGGCGGCCAGGCACGTGGCGGGGCCGACGAAGCTGGGGTCCTCGCGCCGCTTCGGGCAGTCGGAGAAGCAGCTCTGGCACATGATGCAGTCGGTCGAGCGCTGGAACTGGTCGCGGTCGGTGCGGCTCATCAGTCCCTCGAGCGTGTAGGGCTCGTGCGCGTCGCGCCCGCCGGGGTCGAGCCAGGGCAGGATGCTGCGCAGCGACGCGAAGAACGGCCCCTGGTCCACCACCAGGTCCTTGAGCACCGGGCTGTTGAGCAGCGGCTCGAGCACGATGGGCCTGGTGGTGTCGAGGCTGGCGATCTGCGTCTTGCACGCGAGGGCCGCCGCGCCGTTGATCCGCATCGCGCACGAGCCGCAGATGGCGCCGCGGCAACTGTAGCGGAAGGCCAGCGTGCCGTCCTGGGTCTCCTGGATGCTGTGGAGCGCGTGGAGGACCACGTCACCCTGGCCCCATTCGGCCTCGAACTCCTGCCAGAAGGGCTCGGGCGAGACGTCGGGATTGAGCCTGCGGATGCGGAAGGTGGCGGTTGGCATCAGTACTTCACCTCCGCTTGAGGGGTGATGTCTTCAATCGTCACGGCTTTGTAACTCAGGGCCATGCTCCCGTCGGGGGCCCGGCGGGCGAGGGTGTGCTTGAGGAAGCGCTCGTTGTCGAGCCTCTCGAAGTCGTTGCGGTAGTGGCAGCCGCGGCTCTCCTCGCGGCGGATCGCGCCGGCGGCGCACATCCAGGCCACGTCGAGCATGGCCTCGAGCTGGAGGACCAGGAACAGGTCGTGGTTGAAGGTGCGCCCCTTGTCCTGCACGGCAACGCGCTCGGCCCGTTCACGGAGGGCGAGGATTTCGTCGAGGCCCTGGCTCATCAGTTCGCGGTTGCGGAAGAGGCCGAAGCTGCGGCGCATGGCGGCCTCCATCGCGGTACGGACCGCCACGGGGCGCTCGCCGCCTTCGCGGCGGAGGATGCCCATGAGGCGGGCGTGCTCGTCCCGCGCCGCCGCGTCAGTGGGCGGGCCGCCGGGGCGCGATGCGGCGGCGATGGTTCGCCCGGCCCGGCGGCCGTAGACGACGGCCTCGAGCAGCGAGTTGCCGCCCAGGCGGTTGGCGCCGTGCACGCTGACGCAGGCGGCCTCGCCCGCGGCGAAGAGGCCGGGGCATTCGGTGCGGCAGTCGGTGTCGGTGGCGATGCCGCCCATCGTGTAGTGCACGGTCGGGCGAACGGGGATCGGCTCCTTCACAGGGTCCACGCCGCCGAAGGCGATGGCGATCTCGCGAATCTGCGGCAGGCGGGCCGCGATCTTCTCCTCGCCCAGGTGGCGGAGGTCCAGGTGCACGTAGCCGCCCGAGCCCGGGAAGCCGCGGCCCTCGTTGATCTCGGTCTGGATCGCGCGGGCCACCTGGTCGCGGGGGGCCAGCTCCATGAACTTCGGGGCGTAGCGCTCCATGAAGCGCTCGCCCTTGGCGTTCACCAGGTAGGCGCCCTCGCCACGGCAGCCCTCGGTCATCAGGATGCCGTTGAGGAGGCCCGTGGGGTGAATCTGGAAGAACTCCATGTCCTCGACGGGCAACCCTGCCCGCCAGGCCATGGCCACGCCGTCGCCGGTGTTAATGAGCGCGTTGGAGCTCTGCCCATAGACGCGCCCCGCGCCGCCGGTGGCGATGAGGATAGCCGGCGCGGCGAACGCGCGCACCGCGCCGCCGCAAACGTCCCACGCCACCAGGCTCGGCCAGCCGCCCTGGCCCGGAACGAGGCGGGTGACGCAGAACTCCTCGTAGACGGTGATGCCGCGCCGCTGGACCTGTTCGTAGAGGGTGTGGAGCAGGTCGTGGCCGGTCTTGTCGGCGGCGTAGCAGGTGCGGTCGCGCCGCTGGCCGCCGAAGGGCCGCTGGGCGAGGAGCCCGTCGGACGTGCGGCTGAAGGGCACGCCGCAGGCGGCCAGCCACCAGATGGCGTCGGGGGCCTCGCGGCAAAGCACGGTCACCGCGTCCTGGTCGGCCAGCCAGGCCGAGCCCTTGATGGTGTCGAAGCGGTGGTCGCGCCAGTCGTCGTCGGGGCGGATGGCCGCGTTGATGCCGCCCTGCGCCGCCTGGGAATGCGACCGCAAGGGGTGGACCTTCGACAGGATGGCCACGCGGGCCCCCGCGTCGTGGGCTTCGATGGCGGCCGCCATGCCGGCGAGACCGCTGCCGATGATGAGCGCATCGTGGGTCGTCACGCCTTCACACAGCTTCACAGTCGGCGCCCTTTCAACAGGCTTTGGAGTGTCTCGCCGATGCGGGCGGGGTTATCAGCCACGCGCACGCCGGCGTCGGTGAGCGCGCGAATCTTCTCGTCCGCCGTGCCCGCCGAGCCGGCCACAATGGCCCCCGCGTGCCCCATGCGCTTGCCCGGCGGGGCCGTGCGGCCGGCGATGAAAGCGGCCACAGGCTTGGTCATGCGCGTACGGATGAACTCCGCCACCTCCTCCTCGGCACTGCCGCCGATCTCGCCGATCAGCACCACGGCCGCCGTGTGGTCATCGCGCTCGAAGAGCTCCAGAACGTCCACGAACGAGCTGCCGACGATCGGGTCGCCGCCGATGCCGACGGCGGTGGACTGGCCGAGGCCCAGGCACGAGAGTTGCCAGATCGCCTCGTAGGTGAGCGTGCCGCTTCGCGAGACCACGCCGATTGGGCCGGGCGTGAGAATCCGCTCGGGGATGATCCCGAGCTTGCAGTCGGGCGGCGTGGCCAGGCCGGGGCAGTTCGGGCCGATCACCCGCACGCCGCGTTCGCGCGCATAGGCTCTCGCCCGGGCCATGTCCAGGGCGGGAATGCCCTCGGTGATGCACACGACGAGCGCCACCCGCGCGTCCGCGGCCTCCATCATCGCGTCGGCCGCGAACGGCGCGGGCACGAAGATCACCGAGGCGTTCGCGCCAGTCGCAGCGACGGCCTGGGCCATCGTGTCGAACACGGGCACTCCCTCCACCGTCTCGCCGCCCTTGCCCGGGGTGACGCCGGCGACGACTTGCGTGCCGTAGCCCGCCATCCGCCGCGCGTGGAAGGCGCCCGCGTGGCCGGTGATGCCTTGGACGACGGCGCGGGTGGAGGAGTCGGCGAGGATGCCCATAGTGTCTCCGTGCGCCGGTGAGCACGCCCTACCGTGCCAGCTCCACGGCCTTGGCGGCCGCCTCGTCGAGGGACGCGGCCGACACGATGGCCAGGCCCGACTCGGCGAGGGCCTGGCGGCCCCTTTCCACGTTGTTGCCCTCGAGGCGCACGACCAGGGGCACGCGCAGCTCGGTGCGCTTCGCGGCCTCGAGGATGCCCTCGGCGATCAGGTCGCACCGCACGATGCCGCCGAAGATGTTCACGAGGATCGCCCGCACACGGGCGTCCTGGCACAGGATGCGGAAGGCGGCAGCCACCTTCTCCGCCGTGGCCGCGCCGCCCACGTCGAGGAAATTGGCCGGCTCGCCGCCGTGCAGGCGAATGAGGTCCATCGTCGCCATCGCCAGCCCGGCGCCGTTTACCAGGCAGGCCACCGAACCGTCCATGCCCACGTAGCTGAGGTCGAAGCGCTGGGCTTCCACCTCGCGCGGGTCCTCCTGGGCCGTGTCGCGCAGGTCGGCCAAGTCCGGGTGGCGGCTGAGGGCGTTGTCGTCGAAGGTCATCTTCACATCGGCGGCCACGAAGCGCCCGTCGCCGCACAGCGCCAGCGGGTTCAGCTCGATGAGCGAGCAGTCGCAATTTACGAAGGTGCCGGCCAGCGCCAACAGCAGCTTCGTCATGGCGCCCAGGTGCTCGCGCGGCAGACCGAGGCCGGCGAACAGCTTGCGGGCCTGGAAAGGCATCAGCCCGGTGAGCGGGTTGCCGTATTCGCGCAGCACGGCGCCCGGCTCGGCGGCCGCGAGCGCCTCGATCTCCACGCCGCCGCGGGCGGCCGCGATGACCATGGGGCAGCCGCGAGAGCGGTCCAGGCACACGCCCACGTAGCACTCGCGCGCCACGTCGAGGGCCTCCTCGACCAGCACCTTGTCTACGCGGCGCCCACGCGGGCCGGTTTGCTTCGTGACGAGCGTGGAGCCGAGCAGGCGCCGCGCGGCGTCCTCGGCCTCGGAGCGGCTGGCGACGCGCAGGATTCCGCCCGCCTTGCCGCGGCCGCCCGCGTGAATCTGGGCCTTCACCACTGCCTGCTCGCGGTGCAGCGCCTCGTAGGCGTCGCCGGCGTGCTGGGCGCTGAGGGCCACGCGCCCCACGGGCACGGCAATGCCGTGCCGGGTCAGCACCGCCTTCGCTTGGTACTCGTGGATGTACACCCGGCGCTCCCTCGCGCACAACCGCCTCGCCGCCTCGCGCGCATTATAGGGCAAGCGGCGCGCGGAATCAACGAGCACGCGCCGACGCTGGCACGTCCCTCAGAGTTGGCTTCATCCGGCGCCGGCGTCGTCGAGACGAAGGGTGAGGCACTTGGCGGCGCCGCCGGCCTTGATGAACTCGGAAAAGTTCGCCCCATAGACGGCATACCCGCGCCGCCTCAGGGCGCGGGCGAGTTCCCGGCAAGGCTCGGAGACAACGGCTCGGCGCCCGGCCACCACCGCGTTGCAGCCGAACTCGTGGGCCTCGGCGTCGTTCACCGGCACCAGGTCGCCCACGGTCTCTTTGAGCACGCGCCGCGCATAGTCGTCGAACGCTCGGGGGTAGTAGAGCGCCGCCGCGCGGCCCAGCGGGGCGAAACAGGTGTCCAGGTGGTAGAAGCGCGGGTTCACGAGCTGGAGCGACACCACCCGCACGCCCAAGGCCTCGCCGAGAGCCGTGTGGGTGAGCACATCGGTGCGGAAGTAGTAGCCTGCAAACAACGTGTCGCCGACGAAGAGCGTGTCGCCGGCCCCCTCGAAGCGGCCGTCGCCCGCCAGAGGCCGCACGGCATAGCCTCGGCGGCGGAACCAGCGGGTGAAGTGCGGCTCCTCGCCGGCGCGCTCGGGGTAACGGAAGCGGCTGGGCACGAACACGCGGCCGCGCACCAGCCCGGCGTTGGCCGTGAAGGTCATGTCGGGCAGGCCCGGGCGTGCGCGGCACAGGTGGACCGTGGCCCGGAACTCGTGCTCGAGCACCTCGCGCAGAGTCTGCCACTGCCGCAGTGCGACGGCCCGGTTGGCCTGCCGGCGCAGGTCCATCCAGGGGTTGATCCGATAGTGGATTCCATAGAAGGTGGGTCGGCACATCAGAAACGCGGGCCGCACGAGGCAGGCTCCTAGCCGAGCTCCAGCTCGATCAGCAGTTCGCGGAAGAAGGGCTGGACGTCGGTGACGATGCCCAGGGTTTGGAACGTGCCTCGGTCGAGCAGCTTGGTGACCGCGGCCTGCTGAATGTCCACGCACACCACGCGGGTGGCGGCGGGGAGCATGTTGCCTGTGGCCACGGAATGCAGGAGCGTGGCCACGAGGACGGCCAGGCGCGTCTTCCGCGCCCGCCGGCGCATCTCGCGCTGCGCGCGCACGGTGTCGGTGATGACCTCGGGCAACGGGCCGTCGTCGCGAATCGAACCGGCCAGCACGAAGTCCACGCCGTGTTTCACGCAGGCGTACATCACTCCCGACTTGAGCAGGCCCCGCCGCACGGCCTGGCGGATGCCGCCCAGGCGGCGGATGCAGTTGATCGCGCGCAGGTGGTTCTCGTGGCCGGCCCGGGTCGCGGCGCCCTCGCGCAGCGACACGCCGAGCGAGGTGCCGAGGAGCGCGCACTCGATGTCGTGGGCCGCCAGCGCGTTGCCGGCGAAGAGGGTCTGCACGAAGTCGCCCGCGATGAGGCGCTCGAGCAGGGGGCCTGCGCCCGAATGGATGACCGCCGGGCCGCAGACCCACAGGATCGGGCGGCCGGCGGCGCGCTCGGCTCGCAGCAGCGAGGCCACCTTGCCGATCAGGGCGCCCTTGGGCTTCTCGGTCGAAACGTCGCTGGCCATGAACTCGAAGTCGCTGGGCGTCCGGCGGCTCTCGGCGGGCACCACGCGCACCCCGTCGTGACCCACGACGATCAGATCGCCCTTTCCCACATCGCCCATCTTCACGGTCTCCGCGCGGCGCCGCGTTGGGGCGACGCGAATCCCCGAGTCCATCTCGGGGTGGCGCACGCGCACCCAGCGTCCGTCGAGGAACACCGAGGTGTCGAGGTTGGTCGTGGCGTAGAAGCCGTCGGGGAACACGCCGTCGGCCGGCGCGGGCGCGAGGCGTGCGGGCTTGCGTTCGACGGGCTCCGCCCCCTGGCGCATGGCGGCTCGCAGAATCGCCTCGAGCCGGCGCGGGTCCTTGTGGGCGATCAGGATTCGGGCGAAGCTCGGGTCCTCCGGGCGCACGCCCACCTGGATGCGCTGGATCTCGAAGCAGCCCCGATGCGCCATCACCGCATCGAGCACCCTCGGGAGGATCAGCGAGTCGATCAGGTGCCCGCGCAATTCGATGACTTCCTGGGCCATTGGCCGCCCCTTTTCCTCGCCGTGCTGGCCTTGTGTGTCGTGGTTCAGAATCGGTCAATGACGACGACCCCCGTTCCCGCGAACGTGTCCATCGTCTCCAGTTCCCTCAGCGATTCCTCCAGCGTGACGGTCCTGCCGATCAGCCTGGCGGGGTCGAGCTTGTGAGAGGTGATCATCGCCAGCATGCAGCCGTATTCGTGGGCCTGCATGCCGTGGCTGCCGAGGATCTCGAGCTCGCGAGCGACCACGAGGTCCATCGGCACCTGCGGCGCGCGCTGCTCGGCGAGGAGGAGGCCGACCTGCACGTGCCGCCCCCGCTTTCTCAGGCAGGCGATCGAGTTGTGGCACGTGGCCGGGCTGCCCAGCGCATCGAGCGACACGTGCGCCCCGCCGCGCGTGAGGTCCGCCACGGCCTGGGCCACGTCCGTTGTATCAAGGGCATTGACCGTTTCGGCCGCGCCCAGGTGCCGGGCGAGGCGCAGCTTCTCCTCTGCGATGTCCACCCCCACCACCTGAGCCCCCAGCGCGCTGGCGATCAGGACGGCCGAAAGGCCCACGCCGCCGCAGCCGTGCACCGCCACCCACTGCCCGGGCCGCACCCGGCCCTGAGCCACGAGGGCGCGGAAGGCCGTGGCGAAGCGGCACCCGAGGCTGGCCGCCGTCACAAAGTCCAGCTCCTCTGGCAGGCGCACGAGATTGGCGTCGGCCCGGCCGATGGCGACGAACTGTGCGAACGAGCCCCAGTGGGTGAATCCCGGCTGGAACTGGTGGTCGCAGACCTGCTGATTGCCCGAGGCGCACTGGGGGCATTCGCCGCAGGCGCACACGAAGGGCACGGTGACCCTGTCGCCCTGCCGCCAGCGGCGGACTCCGCTGCCCACGGCCTCGACCACGCCGGCCAGCTCGTGGCCCGGCACGTGCGGGAGCTTGACCTCGGGGTCGTGCCCCATCCACGCGTGCCAGTCGCTGCGGCAGATGCCGTTGGCTCGGACGCGGATGACGGCGCCATCGGTACCAGGGCTCGGGTCGGGCAAGTCGCGGATCGTCAACGGCGCAGCGAACGCCTCATAGTAAGCCGCCCTCATGCGGGTCTCCTGCGGGTGCCGCCTTGCGCGGGCCGGGCACACCCTCGTATTGTGGACCAGCCGCGGTTGGAACGCAAGCGGGCACGTGCTCGCGTCCCATCCACGGGTCCCTTGCGGCAGCCCAGGAGTCGAGGGGCCTGGTCCTTCATCCGAGGCTCTGCGGATAGCGGCCCAGGGCGTGGTAGGCGTCGAAGAGGGCCTCGAGGTTCGCCAGCGGCGTGTCGGGCTGGAGGTTGTGGGCCGTGCACAGGATATAGCCGCCGCCGGGGGCGAGGGTGCGGATGCGCTCGGCGACCTCGGCCCGCACGTCGTCGGGCGTGCCGAAGGGGAGGGCTCGCTGGATCGAAATGCCCCCGTGGAAGGCCAGGCGGCCGCCGAAGCGGGCCTTGATGGCGGCGTGGTCCATGCCCGCCGCGTCGGGCTGAAGGGGGTTCAACACGTCGAGCCCGCACGCGAGGAGATCGGAGAGGAGGGGCTCGACGGCGCCACAGGTGTGATGGGCGACGGTGAGGCCGAAGCGCTTGCCCAGGGCCACCAGGGCCTGGAAGCCGGGGCGGAGGAACTGCCGCCACATCGCGGGCGAAAGGAGCGGGCCGGTCTGGGTGCCGAAGTCGTCGCCCATCATGAAGACGTCCAGGCCGCCCTCAGCGGCCTCGAATGTGCGGCAGGCGTACTCCAGGTAGAAGGCCGTGATTCGCTCGAAGAGGGCCTGGGCGATCTCGGGCTGGAGCGCCAGGTCGAGGAGAATCTGCTCGACGCCGCGCAGGTACATGGCCGGCTTGAGCTGGGCGCAGCGGTTGAGGCGGTCGCCCATGAAAACGACGACCTTGCCCGTGCGCCGCGCCTCGGCCGCCTGCTGCCGCACGGGGCGGTAGTCGAACCACTCGGGGCTGGGCCAGGCGGGGTAAGCCAGGATGTCGTCCACCGACTTCGCCTCGGCGAGGGGGAATTGGACGACTTCCTGGTAGGCCGTGGCCTGGTCGCCCGCGCCGACGCGGATGCGCACCCTCGGCACGCCCCAGTGGTCCTCCACGCTGCCGTCGGGGCGGACGCGGGGGGTGGGGCCGATGTAGGCCGGCCCCTCGATGTAGCGGAAGTCCACGTCGAGCCGCTGAAGGAGTTCCTCGGCGGTCGCGAGGCCGAAGTGGCGCAAGAGCCGCGCCGTCACCTCGGGCGTGGCCCAGTAGTCTATCGGAACCCGGTCGGGCTCCCGGTGGGCGAGAGCGAGAGCAACGCGATCGCGTGAGTCCATGGTGCGCCGCCGGAAGGGCTGTCCTCGAGTCGCTCAGCCGCCAAGACCGTACTTCTGCTTCGCGGCGTCCCAGGCCTTCCTGATCTGGGCGCTCTGGTCGGTGGGCTTGTCCTTGAGCAGGGGGAGCATGGCCTGGCCCATTGCGTCGCCGATGCGGAAGAACACGTCGGCGCGCCCGCGGTAATGGTAGCCGCCGTCGAATTCGGGGCCGTCGAGCACCATGTAGATGCTCGTGGGGACGTAGCGCACGGTGTCCTTGAACTCGGGCATCTTCGAGACGCTCTCCTGCTGGGCTCGGAAGCTCATGTGCTTGGCGCGGTACTGCTGGGGAATCTGCTGCTCGGTGCCGCTCATGCCCAGCTCGCCCACGATCATCGGCAGATCGGGCACGCCGAGGTCGGTGCGGAGGTCGCGGAGCAGGTTCGCCAGGTTCGGGCCATACTCGCTGTGGTGCGCGGCGTCGAGCATGTCGTTCCAGCCCTGGAACCAGACGAAGCCCGAAATCTCGTAGCCCGAGCCGTCGTACTCGGGGAAGTGGGTCTTGAGGTTGGCCAGCGTCTCGTGGGTGAGGCGGACGAGGTCGCGGTAGTTGTGGCCGACGAACTTGGCGGGGTCGCCCTGCCAGCCGGCGCGCTTGGCGGCCTTGGCCAACCAGTCGGCGTCGAAGTCGCCCGGGCCCGAGCTGGGCGGACGAAAGTCGAACCGCAGGCTGCGGCCTCCCCAGCAGACCTTGATGAGCAATACGCGCTCCTTGAGGCGGTCGCCGACGACGTGGCCGAACTGAAGCTCGACGCCGAAGCGATCGGGCGGATTGCCGTAGCCGACCGAGAGAGGGCCTTTCCTGTCAATCTTGTCGCCGTTGGTGTAGCGGACGAGGACGTCGGGCCGTTCGGCCCACTTGTCGCCGGCCCGCAGATGGCGGTAGGTGGGGGCCGTCTTCTCGTCGGCCAGGAGCTGTTCGAGGTGCCTGATCGAGCCCTTGCCTTCCATGTTCGACTGGCCCGAGAGGACGAACACGCGCCACGGGCCGGGCGCCGGGGCGTCGGCCGCTCGGGCAGCGAGCGCGATGGCCAGTGCTGTGGCCGAAAGGGCGGTGGCTCTTCCCATCCTCATTGTGCGTCTCCTGTGTTCTTGGCGCGCGCGATGGGGCCGACAGTGCCCCTCGTGGCGCGCAGGTAGTCGTCTGGGGTGAGGAGAATCTGCGTGCCGCGCGCGCCTGCCGAGATGGCGATGCGGTCGTAGAGGACGATCTCCTCGGCCACGAAGGCGGGGTAGTCCTTTCTGGCTCCGAGGGCGGTGACGCCGCCGCGGATGTAGCCGGTGAGGGGCTGAACCTCGCGGAGGGGCACCACCTCGGCCTTGCGGTCGCCAGACAGGCGGGCGAGGGCCTTGAGGTCCAGCTCCGCATCGCCCGGCACCACGGCGAAGGCGACGCCAGTGCGGTCGCCTCGAACGACAAGGGTCTTGAAGACTCGCTCGGCGGGCATGGCAATCTTGGCCGCCACGGCTCCCGCGCTCAGGTCGGCGGGGTCCACCGGATACTCGCGCAGCTCGTACGCGATGCCGAGGCGGTCGAGGAGTCGGGCGGCATTGGTCTTCATGCTCGCCTGGCGTGCTGCCGCGGGGCGCAATTCAGTTAGGTGCCCATCTGCCACGAGGCCAGGTACTTGCGCTGGATGGGGGTGAGGGTGTCAATCCTCACGCCCATGGCCTTGAGCTTCAGCCGGGCGATCTCGCGGTCAATCTCCTTGGGCACGGCATAGACGCGCTTTTCGAGCTTCGCATGGTTCTTCGCGATGAACTCGGCGGCGAGGGCCTGGTTGGCGAAGCTCATGTCCATCACGCAGGCGGGGTGGCCTTCGGCGGCGGCGAGGTTGACGAGGCGCCCCTCGGCCAGCAGGTTGATGCGCCGGCCGTCGCGCAGGGTGAACTGCTGCACGTTGTCGCGGATGCGCCGGACCGACTTGGCGAGCTTGCGGAGCGCGGGGATGTCAATCTCGATGTCGAAGTGCCCGCTGTTGCACACGCATGCGCCATCCTTCATCTTCCTGAAGTGCTCGGCGGTGACCACGGTGCGGTTGCCGGTGACGGAGACGAAGAGGTCGCCGGTCCTCGCGGCCTCGGCCATGGGCATCACCTGGTAGCCGTCCATCACCGCCTCGAGGGCGCGCAGCGGGTCCACCTCGGTGATCACCACGTGAGCGCCCATGCCGCGGGCGCGCGTGGCTACGCCGCGAGCGCACCAGCCGTAGCCCGCTACCACGACCACCGAGCCGGCCATCAGGCGGTTGGTCGCGCGGATGATGCCGTCAATGGTGCTCTGGCCCGTGCCGTAGCGGTTGTCGAACAGGTGCTTAGTGTCGGCGTCGTTCACGGCCACGATGGGATAGGCGAGCACGCCATCGGCCTCCATGGCGCGCAGGCGGATGACGCCGGTGGTCGTCTCCTCCGAGCCGCCGAGCATGTGAGGCAGCAGGTCCTTGCGCTCGGAGTGGATGGTCGAGACCACGTCGCAGCCGTCGTCCATCGAAATATGCGGCTTGGCGTCGAGGCAGGCGTGGACGTGCTTGTAGTAGGTCTTGCGGTCCTCGCCGCGGATGGCAAAGGTGGGCACCTTGTAGTGCTTGACGAGAGCGGCGGCCGTGTCGTCCTGGGTCGAGAGGGGGTTGGAGGCGCACAGGAAGAGCCTGGCCCCGCCGGCCTGGAGGGTGCGCATGAGGTTGGCGGTTTCGGTGGTCACGTGCAGGCAGGCGGCGAGGGTGACGCCTTCGAGTGGCTTCTCCTTGGCGAAGCGCGCGCGGATGAGGCGCAGCACGGGCATCTGTTCTTCTGCCCACTCCACCTTGTCGCGGCCTTGATTGGCGAGTTTGATGTCGCGAATGTCGTACTTCATCGCGGTTCCTTTGCGTCTCACAGGCCCGCGGCCTTGCGGAGGGCGTCGGCCTTCTCGGTGCGCTCCCAGGTGTAGATGTCGTAGTTGGCGTGGCCGAGGTGGCCGTAGCGGGCGGTGTGCTTGAAGATGGGGCGGCGGAGCTGGAAGTAGTCAATGATGGCGCGGGGGCGCAGGTCCCAGTGCTCGGCGACGAGGGCCTCGAGCTGGTCGTCGGCGATGCGGCCGGTGCCCTCGGTGCAGACGTTGATGCTGACGGGCCGCGCGACGCCGATGGCGTAGGAGAGCTGCACCTCGGCGCGGTCGGCCAGGCCGGCGGCGACGATGTTCTTGGCGATGTGGCGGGCGGCGTAGCTGGCCGAGCGATCCACCTTGCTGGGGTCTTTGCCGCTGAAGGCGCCGCCGCCGTGGCTGCCGCGGCCGCCATAGGTGTCCACGATGATCTTGCGCCCCGTGAGGCCGGTGTCGCCGTGGGGGCCGCCCATGACGAAGCGGCCGGTGGGGTTGACGTGGATCACCGTGTCCCTGTCCACCATGCCCTTGGGGAAGGTCTTAGGGATGAGCAGTTTCTCGAGATCGGCCTTGATGCGCTTCTGGGTGGCCTTCTCGTGGTGCTGGGTGGAGATGACGATGGTGTGGATGCGGACGGGCTTGTCGTTTTCGTACTCGACGGTGACCTGGGTCTTGCCGTCGGGGCGCAGGTAGTCAAGCGTGCCCTTTTCGCGCAGGCGCGTGAGGCCGAGCACGAGGCGGTGGGCGTAGCAGATGGGCGAGGGCATGAGCTCCTTGGTCTCCCGGCAGGCGAAGCCGAACATCATGCCCTGGTCGCCGGCGCCCTGCTCGTGGCTGGAGGTCTCGTCCACGCCCTGGGCGATGTCGGGCGACTGGCGGTGGACGCTGGTGATGACGCCGCAGGAGTGGGCGTCGAAGCCGATGCTGGGGTCGGTGTAGCCGATCTCGGCGATGGTCTGGCGGGCGGTGGCGGCGAGGTCTACGATGGTCTTCGACGTGATCTCGCCGGCGATGACGACGAGGCCGGTGGTGACGAGCGTTTCGCACGCCACGCGCGACATCGGGTCGCCCGCGATGTAGGCGTCGAGGATGGCGTCGGAAATCTGGTCGGCCACCTTGTCGGGGTGGCCCATGGTCACAGCTTCCGAGGTGAAGAGGTATTTGCGTCCGCTCATGGCCTCGCGATTCCTTTCTTCGCCTGCGCCTGAAGGAACGGTTCCAGCGCCTCGAGGGTGCGGCGGGTCGCGCCGCGGTTGGCATCCACCACTTGGCGGGCCTTCTGGCCCATCGCGACGGCAACGTCGGGGCGGGCCAACAGCTCGCCGAGCGCCGCCTCCAACTCCGCTGCATCTGCCACACGCCGCGCGGCCCCGTGGGCGAGCAGTTGCTCGTTCACGTCGCGGAAGTTCGCCGTGTGCGGGCCGAACAGGGTCGGCCTGGCCTGGGCAGAAGGCTCAATTGTACTTTGCCCGCCGTGCGGAATCAAGCTGCCCCCCACGAAAACCAGCGTGGCGAGGCCGTAGACGCGCGCCAGCTCGCCCATGGTGTCGAGCAGCACCACAGCCCCAGGCTCGCTCCGCGCCCCTGCTTGGAGGGCGGTGCGGCGGACGCACGGCAGGCCAGCGCGGCGGACCAGTTGCTCGACCGGCCCGAAGCGGTCGGCTTGGCGGGGGGCCAGCACCAGTCGGAGTGCGGGCGAGTGGGCCTTGAGGCGCGGGTACATGGCCACGAGCGCCTCGTCCTCGCCCGGCCACGTGCAGCCGCCCACGAGCACCGGCTCATCGGGCCCCAGCCCGAACTCGTCGCGCAGCGCTCGTAGTGCGGCCTTCAGGCCGTTCTCTTCGGCGGGCGCCGAGTCGAACTTCATGTTCCCCGTCACGATCACCCGCTCGGAGGGCGCCCCGAGGGCCTTGAGGCGCGCGGCCGAGACCTCCGATTGCACGCAGAAGCGCGTCACGCGCCGCAGCCAACGAGCCATCAAGGGGCGGATGAGGCGGTAGCGGCCGAACGAGCGCTCGCTCAGGCGGCCGTTCACGATGGCCACGGGCACGCCCCGGCGCGCCGCGGCGGCCAGGAAGTTCGGCCACACCTCCAGCTCGACCAGCAGGATCAGGCTCGGGCGGATTCGCCGCAGTGCGCGGGCCACGGTGCACGAGAAGTCGAGCGGGTAGTAGAACGCCTTGTGGCCGGCGTAGAGCTTGTCAGCCGTGGCCCGGCCCGTGTTCGTGGCGGTGGAGAGCGCGATCTCCCAGTCGGGGTGGGCCTCGGCGAGGCCCGCGACGAGGGGGCGGATGAGGTTCATCTCGCCGACCGACACGGCGTGCACCCACACGCACGGTGCCTCGCCCTCGCGGGGCGCCACGCCGCCGAGCCGCTCGCGGTAGCCGGTGCGGAACTTCTCGCTCGTGAGCGCCTTGTAGGCCAGGAGCGGCGAACCCAGCACCAGGCCCGCGCCGTAGGCAATATCGAGGAGCAGCGACATAGGGCAGGATACTACCAGAAGGCACGTGGCGCTTCAAATGGGGGAGAAGGAACCCGCGGCCCGCGTGGCTTCTGGCATAGACTCTAGCGCGGCGAGGGCCTCCGGGCCTGGCGGCGGCGTCGCACAAGGAGGCCCAGGGCGCCGAAGGCCAGGAGGGTGAGCGTGGTGGGCTCCGGCGTGACGATTTCGACGATGAGGTCGTAGCTGAAGAGGCGGCCGTCCCACTCGCCCAGTGGCCCCCGCTCGTCGGTGTAGATGTTGAGCTGTGCCTGGAGATGGCCCGTGATGATGCCCGGGTAGAGCCGGATCTCGAGGGACGCGGTCTGGCCTTTACCCAGGATCATGCCAGGCTCGAACCCGATGAGCTGGTACATGGTGGGGTCGGGGCCGACGATCTCGTAGTAGAGCAGCGTGAGATCCGTTAGGGCGTGGTTGCCGCCGTCCTCGTCCCCCGACACGTTGAGGATGAGGAACGCCTCGTCCACCGGCGGGCTCTTCCACACCTGAATGCCGAAGTCCACTGTTCCGCCGGGGGCGACGACGCTGTCATAGATGGGCCCCACCGCCGTGCCGTGGAGGGTATACAGGATAGTGTGGGGCAGATTCGCGCCGTCCGGGCTGCCGTTCACGAGGTCGGCCAGCAGGTTGGCGGTCACGGTCTCGCGGCCGACGGGGACGTAGGTGAAATCGTACTGCCTCGAAGCCCCATCGCTGAGGCTGATGCTGCCGTCGCTGGGGGGCGAGAAGGGAAACGGGTCTGAGCCTGGCGCCAGAATAGCGCCGTTGAGATTGCTCGCGGCGCCGAGGCCGGAGAGATTGCCGTCGCCGTTGTTGGTGATGACGATTGAGGCGGTCATCGTGGTGCCGATGCGGCCGAAGACGGTGCCCATCGCGTCGCTGAGGCTGCTCAGGGGCGCGACGCCGTTGCCGCTCAGGGGGGTGACGAAGTCGCCGTTGTAGGCGTTGCGGCTGGAAACAGTGAGGGACCCTGTGTCGGCGCCGCGCTCGAGCGGGGCATAGGTGGCGAAGCCCTGGGTGGAGGAATCGCCGGGTCTCAGGTAGTCAATGGGGGAGAGAACGCCTGTGGTGAAATCGCCGCTGCCCGTGAGATTTCCGAGGGTGATGCTCTCAAGCGTCGCGCTGCCGACATTGCTGACCGTGACGGGCAGCGTGCGGCTGGCGCCCACCAGCACGTGCCCGAAGTCCAGTGCGGCGGGACTCGTGGCGAGTTCCGGCAGGAGCGAGGCGGGCGGGCTGGGCAGCCAGCTCGTGCCCGGGTCCGGCAGGTCCTTGTTGAAGTTCCCCAGGTTGTTGTCGGCGCTGGTCGCGTACGCGGCCTGAAGCGGCGCGCGCGCCGGCAGGCCCGTCATGGCCAGGAAGTAGGCGTAGGGCACGGCCACGTCCACAAAGTAGTCCGCATCCCCGTAGAACGTGGACCCGTCGCCCGCAACGCTCCAGCGCGCGTAGGCGCCATTGGGGATGGAGGCGATGACGGGCAGGAAGGGATCGTCAAACCTGGCCTTCCCCGCCCAGTCGGTGGCATGAGCCGAGTTGTTGTTGGCAGTGGGCCGCAACTCCACCTGAGCGGTGCCTTTGGCACTCACCAGCAGGCCGTATTCCATGGGGTCCTCGGGAGCCTGCACGGCGGTGTTGAGGAGGACGGCCCACTGAACCTGATTGAACTCCGTGAAAGAGCCGGGGGGCCCTGGCTGCCCGTTCACTCGTATGCGGAAGCACAGGTTGGCGCCGTCGTAAGCGTGGTAGAGTGCGGGGTAGAAGACACCGCCCAGGGTGCCCCCGACGACGTTCGTCTCCGTGGGAGTGTCGCTGTCGGCAATGTCCTGGTAAGGAATAGGGTCCCAGGCAATATCCGTAAGCGGCCAGGCGTGCGCTTGGCGCGCAACCGCCCCCAACAGGCACACGGCAATCAGCGCCACTGCGGGGCCAACCCGAAGCGCCGCCCGAGCCCCGTGGCCAGACGGGGAAGAACGGCGCTGATGGCGGTCCAAAGGAAGGAACCGGCAGGACCCGGCCGCACCTCCCATTTCGCCCTCCTGTTGCAGACGCCCGTGACCGACGGCAAGCAACCCGGTGCCATCAGTCGCGAACGGCAACCCCGCTGCAACCCGCTCCGAACCCCCGCGCTACTTCTATCGAGAGCAAACGGCATGCCGCGTCTGCGTGCAGTTGCCAGGTTCTTCGGAATGCGATAAGGCTTTGCCTCATAATGCCTTACACCCGAGACGCCAGTGTCAAGGATGGTCTGCGGCGCAGCGGTTGAGGAGATGATGTTGCAACCAGGCAACGTGGCTTCGGCCTGGAAGAAGCGATGGTGATTGCAAGTGTCTGCCCATGAATTGGTTACAGTCATGTTGCGAGGCGGCAACATGTTACTCGGCTGATCAACATCCGGCAGGTTCACTGGGGTGCTTGGAGCGGTCTTGTCTTCTCGCAAGGGGGGAGGGGCGGCCCGCGCCCTTCGGTCACTCCATGTCCGGGAAGCAGTTGGGGAAGTGCGCCTTCACCTGGTCAATGTGCAGGGCAAAGCCGGTGCCTTGCATGCCGTGGGTTCCAAGGGTGACCATGCCGATGACCTGGCCGCTCATGTTGAAGAGCGGGCCGCCCGAGTTGCCGGGGTTGACGGCGGCGTCGGTCTGGAAGAAGTGGATCTTGTTGATCTCGCGGTCGCGATTACTGATGATGCCTTTGGTGATGGTGTAGTCGAGAATCTGCCCCGCCATGCCGGGGTTGCCGATCACGACGATGTCTTCGCCGGGCACCACGTCCTTGGCGGTGCCGAGGGGCAGGGGCTTGAGGGGGAAGGCGCGGGCGTCCACCTTGAGGATGGCGATGTCGCTGACGGGGTCGGCGAGGACGAGCTGGACGTCGGGGATGGTGACGAACTCGCCCTTGCGGCGGAAGCGGACGCCGAGCTTGCCGCCGGGCGCGATGACGTGGAAGTTGGTGGCGACCATGCCGTCGGCGCTGATGACGTAGCCGCTGCCGCTGCTGTTGGTGGCGGTGATGACGACGCAGGACTCTTCGACCTGTTTGAAGAGTTCGGCAGACTGGAGCTTGGCGAGGGGCGGCTCGGTGTATTTCTGGCCCTTGGCCTCGGCCAGGAGGCGCGTGACCTCAGGCTGGTTGGGGTTGATCTTGAGAGACTTTTCGAAAGCGGCGACGGCCTCGGCCTTGGAGCCGGCGGCCAGGTGCGCGCGGCCCATGGTGGCGAGGGCGATGAAGTCGTCGGCCTTGCGCGCGAGGGCCTGCTTGAGCAGCCCGACGGCCTCGGGATGCCGCTTGGCGCGGGAGAGGACGCGCGCGGCCTCGATGAAGGAGTCGAGGGTGAGGATGCTCACGCCGCGGTCGAGCTGGCGCACGTCGGCGTAGCGCTGAACGGCCTTGTCGGTGTCGCCCGTGCGGGCGTAGAGCTTGGCGAGGTAGTAGCGGACGTTGGGGGACCAGGGGAAGGCGTGGGTGAGCTGCTCGCCGATGAGGATCTGCTCCTCGGGCTTGGGCAGCGTGGCCTGGACCTGGGAGATGACGTTGCCGTTGCGCACGATGGTGGTGTAGGTGGTGATGCCCTCGGGGCCGCGGAAGTTGAGGATGCGCGAGAGCTGCTTGGCGAAGTCGGCCTCCTCGGCGTAGACATCGGCCGCGCCGTCGTCGCTGGAGACGGGGGCGTTGGGGTTGGCGGCGGCCTTCTGGTGGCGCTCGATGAAGGCGCGGGCGAACTTGAGGTAGGTGGCCTTGCCGGCGGGGTTCTTCTCCTCCAGGGCCTTGAGGGCGGCGAGGGCGTCGTCGGGCTTGCCGGCGTCGAGGGCGACGAGCACGGCCTTCTCGAACTCCGCCATGTCCACGTGGGCCTTCTTGTTGAGTTCGAGGACGTAGTTCTTGGCCTCCTGGAACCACTTGGAGTTCTCGTAGCTGGCGGGGAAGCCCTCCATGACGCGGATCGCCTCATCGAGCTTGCCGGCGGCGAGGAGCTTGTCGGCCTCGGCCTTGCGCTTCTGGAACTCGCGCTCGGCGCCGGCCTCGACGGCCTCGGGGTTGGCGCGGCGCTTCGAGTCGAGTTCCCCGCCGTACTGCATGGCCTTCTTGCCGGCCTTGGTCTTCCAGTACTGGGAGGGGAACTTGTCGAAGAGAGCAACCGCCTCGTCCCACTTGCCCTCGGCGACCAGCTTGTCGGCCTGGGCCTTGCGCTTGGCGAACTCCTTCTCGGCCTCGGCCTCGGCCGGGTCCTCGCCCGCCTTGGTGGTGGCCTTCTGGACCTCGCAGTTGCGGCTGTGGATCCAGCCGAAGAGGACCTTGTCGCCCTGCTGGATGTGGATGCCATACCAGACGTCGCGCTGCTGGCTGACGACGAAGCTCTGGCCCTTAGTGACGGTGGCCACGACCTTGCTGCCGACCATCACGTCGGCCTTGTCGGCCGTGATCGTCACGGTCATGGCCGTGGCGGAACGAGCGAGGAAGAGTGTAACCGCCAGGAGGATGGCTGAGAGGGTTCGGCTGGACATAAGGGTGCCCCCGATGAGGTGTTGGTGGTCTTGGGGCGCCCGGGCCGCCCGCTCTGCGCCCCGACCGTGGACGACCTTTTCCCTTGTGATACGCAATCGGCGGCGGAAATGCAAGCGCAGGTTCAGCCCGCGCGACGCCGGCCGCAGCAGTTCTTGTACTTGACCGGCTTGCCGTCGGGGCGCGTCTTGCCGCAGGGGCACGGGTCGTTGCGCCCGGGCTCCTTGCCGGCCACCACGGGCCGGGCCACGCGGCGCTCGCCCTGCGGGGCCTCGGCGGCCGCCTGCTGCTGCTTGTAGCTCTCGGCGGCCTCGTGGATGTAGCTGTCGGCCCGCCACACGCTCCGCACCTCCTCTTCGCCCAGGTTGAACTCGACCTTGAGGAGGTAGTCGGTCACCGTGTCCTCGATGCTCTTGGTCATCAGGTCGAACATCGCGTAGCCTTCGCGCTTGTACTCGACCTTCGGGTCCTGCTGGCCGTAGCCGCGGAAGCCGATGACCCCGCGGAGGTGGTCCATGGACCACAGGTGGTCCTTCCACTTCGTGTCAATGATGCGGAGCAGGAGCTGGCGGATGGTCCAGAGCATCCGGCGCGCGCCAAGTTGGGCCTTGCGGCGCTCGTAGGCCTGGAACACCAGGTCGCGCAGGAGCGTCTGGAGCTCGGTGCCGGGGATCTTGCTGAGCTCGAGCGGCCCCACCTCGACCCCGTACTTCTGATTCATCGCGTTGGCGATGCCGATGTAGTTGCGCCCCTCCTCGGCCAGCGTGGTCTCGAGGAAGACCTGGAGGGCCACGGGCACCAGCTCGGTGCGCACCTGCTCGGGCAGGCGCGGCGCCAGGGCCGTGGCCGCCGCCTTCTCGAAGTAGGCGGTCATCTCGGCCAGAGTCTCGTCCCGCAGGTCGTCCGCGCTCGCCACGTCGGCCAGGCCCACGTTGCGCAACCAGTCGCGCAGCTTGTCGCAGCGCCACTCGGCAGGGAACTGCTCGGGCGGCAGGCACAGGCGGAAGGCGCCGCCCACCACGTCGGCCGCGAGCTTCTCGATGCCGCGCCGCGCGTAGCGGCCTTTCGCCAGCTCCACCAGCACGGCCATCGGCTCGCGCTCTTCGGCCTCGGCCTGCTCCTCGAGGCGGTGGACGGGGATCGAGACGTCGAAGGCCTCGCGTGCGAAGGCCACCAGGCCGCCGAGGTCCGACTCGTCGGTCTCGAGGGTGGACTGGTAGAGTTCGAGCGTGGCGCCCACCAGGCGCCCGGCGGCGGCGTCCAGCTCGGCACCCGTCTGCTGGTGCTCCTCCAGCAGGGCCTGGATGAGGCGCTGCTGGGTCTCCTTGAGGCGGTCGGCCGCGAAGCGCTTGAGCTGCGCCTCCACCTGGGTGTCACGCGGCAGGAAGGCGAAGCGCTCGGCCGCCCAGCCCGCCAGCCCCGCGTAGGTGGGGCGTTCGCGGAACGCCTCGGAGTCCAGGAACAGCCCCACGCTCTTGCGGACGAAGCGCGGCACGAAGGTTTCGAGCAACTCGGCGGTCGTCGCGGCCGGGTAGGCTTCGGCGGCCTGGCGCAGGAAGTGCAGGCGCAGCCCGTAGAGGTCGGCGGCCCGCCACTGCTTCTCGGTGATCCGCATGCCCAGGTCGGTGGCCCAGAGGCTGAGGGGCACGAAGCCCTGCTCCACCGGGCTGGCGCCCAGGCGCGAGCCGAGGCGCTGTTCGACCAGGCGGCGCACGGAGTTCTCGACCATCGCCAGCACGATGTCCTCGAGACCTTCGAGGTGTTCGCCCGGCTCTTCGCGCGGGGGGCGTGCGGCCAGTTCGCGGAGCACGAAGTCGGCGATCTCGGCCGCCGGGCGCTTCGCGAGTTCGAGCGCGGAGAGGCCGAGGCGCAGCCGGCCCGAGAGGCTCGTGGCCAGGCCCACCAGGTTGTGGGCCGCGAACGCCAAGTGCACCTGGAGATGCCAGTCGGCCACGCTGCCTGCCCACTGCTCGCGGGCCTCGGCGAGCGGCAGCCGGGCGAAGCGCGCGCCCACGCGCTCGGCGAGCAGGGCCGCCAGGCGCGGCGCCACGCGGGCCTCGAAGGCCGCCTCGATGGCCTCGGGCTCGAGGGGCAGGTCCAGCCGTTCATCGGCCCACGCGGCCAGGCGCGCGGGCTCGGGCCGCCGGCCGAACAGGGGCGACGCCAGGAACACCCCGGCCGCCCGCGCGGCCAGGTCGGCGGCCACCTCGGCCGGGGCCTGGCCGGCGAACCGCGCGCGCGCCGCCGCCAGCCAGCGCGGCGTCAGGGCGTCGCAGGTCGTCGTCGCAGGCGTCCACTCCACGATCTCCACGCTCACACCCACGCCGTCGAGCCACTTGCGGAAGCTCTCCAGCTCCCACTGCGTCGAGCGGGCCAGCAGCACGCAGTCCTGGGTGAAGCCCAGGCGGAACCAGCGTTCGAGCACGTCGTCGAGCGAGCGGTTCTGGGCCATCCCGCGCGCCTGTTCGGCAACGAAGGCGGCCAGCTCGCTGCGCGCGGCCGCGGCCAGCTCGTCGCGCGGGCAGTCGGCGCCGAGCTTGGCTGCCCAGCGCTCCAGGCGGTCGAGGCCCCACTGCTCGGGGTAGGGGCCGCCGTCGGCCCGGCCGTCGGCCAGCACCTGGGCGGCCCAGGCGCGCACCTCGCGCTCGCCCAGGCCGTTGGGCAGCGCGGCGCGGGCGCGCTCGGCCAGCAGGGCGGCGAGGGACTGGCTGTCGGCGCGGTCCCAGTCGTCGCGGCGCAGCTTCACGCCCACGGCCGCCGTCTGGGCGGCCAGGAGGGCGAACACCCGGTCGGGCAGTTCGGGCGAGGGCGGCTGGAGGTCGGGGGCGAGGTAGCGCGCGAGGGCGCGCTGGATCGTCTCGGCCGGGTCGCGCCGCCCGCCGCCCTCGAGCACCTCCTGGCGCTGGCTGTAGATGAGCTTGCGCTGCTCGTTCATCACCTCGTCGTACTCGAGCACGTTCTTGCGCATTTCGAAGTTGTGCTCTTCGACCTTCTTCTGGGCGCGCTCGATGGCGCGGCTGACCATGCCGCTCTCGATCGGCTCGCCCTCGCCCAGGCCGGCGCGGAGCATGAAGCGCCGCACCCACTCCGCCATGAAGATTCGCATCAGCTCATCGTCGAGGGCGACGAAGAAGCGGCTGGATCCCGGGTCGCCCTGGCGGCCGGCGCGGCCGCGGAGCTGGTTGTCAATGCGGCGGGCCTCGTGGCGCTCGGTGCCCACGATGTGCAGGCCGCCGAGTTCGGCCACGTTGCGCCGCGGCAGCACCATCGGGGCCATGCCGCGGGCCTTCCAGTAGGCCAGGAGGCGGCTGTGCACTTCGCCGTCCGCCACCTCGCCTGTCTCGCCCTTCTTCCGCAGGTTCCAGGCCTCGAACCAGTGGCGCTCGAGGTGCTGCTGGAGGGCGGCGCGGCGGCGCTCGTACTCGTCGGGATCCAGGGTCGGGTTGAGGGTGAGTTCCTTCGGCAGCTCGCGCGGGGCCAGGCCGCTCGCCTGCCAGTGGGCCAGCGTGCCGTGGGCGGTGCAGGGGCCGAGCACGATGTCGGTGCCGCGGCCGGCCATGTTCGTGGCCACGGTCACGGCGCCGAACTGGCCGGCCAGGGCCACGATGCCGGCCTCGCGCTCGTGGTGCTTGGCGTTGAGCACCTCGTGCTTGATGCCGCGGCGCTCGAGCAGCGCGCTCAGGTGCTCGCTCTTCTCGATCGAGATGGTGCCGACCAGGATCGGGCGGCCGACCTGGTGCACGGCGGCGATCTCCTCCACGATGGCGTCCCACTTCTCCTTCTCGGTGCCGTAGATGAGGTCGTGCCACTCGGTGCGGCGCAGGGGGCGGTTGGTGGGGATGGGGACGACATCGAGCTTGTAGATTTTCATGAACTCGGCGGCCTCGGTGAGGGCCGTGCCGGTCATGCCCGCCAGCTTCTCGTAGAGGCGGAAGAAGTTCTGGAAGGTGATGGTGGCGAGGGTCTGGTTTTCCTCTTTGATGCGGGCGCCGCGGCTGGCCTCCTTGGCCTCCACGGCCTGGTGCAGCCCGTCGCTCCAGCGGCGGCCGGGCATCAGGCGGCCCGTGAACTCGTCCACGATCACCACCTCGCCGTCGCGGATCACGTAGTCCACGTCCAGCTTGTAGAGCTCTTTGGCCTTCAGGGCGGCCTCGATGTAGGGCGGCCAGTCCATGTTCCGCCCGTGGTAGAGGTTGTCAATGCCCAGGAAGCGCTGGGCGTTCTTGATGCCGCGCTCGGTGAGCGAGACCGAGTGGTCCTTGAGGTTGTAGGTGTAGTCGTAGGCCTGGAGGAGGCTCTCGCGGTGGCCCTCCTCGCGGGGCAGGGTCTGCGCGTTGACGCCCTTGAGGGTGTTCACGAGGCGGTTGGCGATGTAGTAGCGGTCGCTGGACTCTTCGGCCGGGCCGCTGATGATGAGCGGGGTGCGGGCCTCGTCAATCAGGATGCTGTCCACCTCGTCCACGATGGCGTACTGGAGCTTACCCTGGACCTGTTCCTCGAGTTCGTCCTTCATGTTGTCGCGCAGGTAGTCGAAGCCGAATTCGTTGTTGGTGCCGTAGGTGATGTCGGCGGCGTACTCGGGCTGGCGCTGGGCCGAGTTCATCTCGCTCTGGATGGCGCCGACCTTGAGGCCGAGGGCCTCGAACAGGGGGCCGTTCCAGAAGCGGTCGCGGCGGGCCAGGTAGTCGTTCACCGTGACGATGTGCACGTGCGCGCCGCCCACGGCATTGAGGTAGGCGGGCAGGGTGGCGACGAGGGTCTTGCCCTCGCCGGTGACCATTTCGGCGATCTTGCCCTGGTGCAGCACGATGCCGCCGATGAGCTGCACGTCGAAGGGGCGCATGCGGAAGGGGGGCCGGTAGTCGGGGAACAGGTCGCGCAGCTCGGCGTAGAAGGCGGCCGGGAAGCGCAGCTTGGCGATCTCCGAGCCGAGCGCCATCACCTGCTGGGATATCGGGGCGGTCGCGGGGTCGAAGCCGGCGCGCTCGGCCGCGGCGTCGAGGGCGGCGCGGGCCTGGTCGAAGAGCCGCCGGTTCTCGGGCTCGCGCAGGCGGGCGGGGTCGAAGCCGTGCGGGCGGTAGAGCACGCTGCACATGCCGATGCGGCGGTCGGCCGCCTCGCGGGCCACGGCGAAGGCCTCGGGCAGCAGGTCGTCGAGCTTCGCTCCGTCGGCCAGGCGCTGGCGGAACTCGTCGGTCTTGGCCCGCAGCGCGTCGTCGCTGAGGGCCACCATGTCGAGCTCCAGGGCGTTGATCCGCGCCAGCACGGGCGCCAGCTCGCGGATCGTGCGCTCGATGCGGCTGCCGCGCAGGAAGAACTTCAGCGCGCTGTTCACCGTGCGCGCGATCGCCACGGGCGCGGCGTCGAAGAACTCCTGGAAGCGCTCGCCGAGCTTGTTCAGGAAGCGGTCGGCGCCGTCGCCGTCGCTGCTCAGTCGCTTGGTGCTTTGTTGCGCCATGGCCGCCGAACCATGCTCCTAGAGAACCTGTCGGATGCGTCGGACCTGCCCGACGTGTCGTCGGGCCCGCCCGATCCATGTCTTCCCACGCCTCCCGCATTCCGCGCGGCGTTCACTCGGGCACTTTTCCCAGGCTCGGGGGCAGCTTGTCGGGCAGGGTGTAGTCCCACTTCGTGGTCTGGCCCGCCTTCACCTCGATGCCGCCGAGGGCCGGGTCGTACACGTAGCCCATCTTGGCGAACTCGCGGCCGTCGAGGCGCAGGCGCTGGAGCACCTGGAGTCCCTTGTTGGGCTTGTGCCACACGTCGCCCATCCAGAGGTAGGGGTAGGTCTCGATGCGCCAGATCACCTCGCCGCCCTTGTCGGCGTAGAAGGCGCTCTTGCGCGCCAGCTCCATCAGCACGACGGCCCGCTTCGGCGTGCCGTGGATGTAGAGCACGCGGTTCGTGTCCATGAACTGCGCCACGGTGAGCAGCTTCTTCAGGTGGTCCTCGAGCTTGTCCAGACGAAGCTCCTTGCTGAGACGGCGGCGGCGCTCCTCGGGCGTGAGCACCTCGCCTTCCTCCGCGAGCTGCTTCTCGTCGAAGCGCTGCACCTTCAGCTCGCCCGTGCCGGGGTTCAGGTCATAGGTCGGCTCGTTCTCCTCGCCCAGCACGCGCAGCTCGACGCCCTCGATGCGCCCCTCGGCCGTCTCGACCGCCAGGTCGTACTTGCGCGGCGCGAGGCCCTCCACCGAGTACTCGCCCGTCTTCGGGTCCACCTTGCCCCAGTGCGTCCTGTCCATCAACTTCATGATGGTGGCGGGGATGCGCTCGACCGCCCCCACCTTCAGGGCCTTGCCGGCGGGTGTGAGGGTGCCGGCGATCCTCCCCGTCGCTTCGCCTGCGGCGGCCAGCGCCACGCATGCGGCCAGGGCAGCTCCAAGGCACAAACCCACCGTGCGCATCCGATTCCCCTTTCGAGGCGCGGAGCATCTGCGTTCCACTCGTGCCCCATTATCGCCGATTCGGGCCGGGAATTCAATCTGCAACGCCCCGCACGGAGGCGGTTGCGAGGTCTGAAGTTGTTGAACGCAAGCCACTTGCGCGCGGCTTCTGAAAACTACTCCCCAACCCAGCCCCGCCGTATGGCGATTCCTGGCCTTTCTTGAATGTGGCATCCTCTCTGGTGCGATTCCTGGGCCGCCCACAGGGGGCTGCGCGGAGTCGTCGCCATGCCCCCTTCCGGCCGCCGTGTGCCCCCGGGGCCTCCCTCCCGAAGGTTCCAATGCCTTCGGGAGGGTAACGGGAAGAGCGGGCGCCGGGGGTCTTCCCTCCCGAACGTATTGGAGCGTTCGGAGGGGGGCTCTCATGCTTGCCCTTACGTTTCCTCACCCTTCTCGCCCCTACGCTCCGCGTGGGGGCGGAGGTCCGGACGCTCCTGCGTCCAATCTTCCCCGAAGACGAAGAGGCCGCGGAGCGGCCAGGAGCCCCGTCCCCACGCAGAGCGTAGGGACGAGGAAAACATTCGGGAGGGGGGCTCGCATGCTATAATGCACTGGGGTCTGCGCCGAAATCCACGCGGCGCCCCTTCGGGTTACGGCGCCAGCGGGGCGTCTGCCGCGTTGCGGCTCCTCCGCGATGCGCTCCATAGCATCGCCTGTGTCGCCGCGCCTTGCATCCGCCCCGCTGACGCCGGCAACGCAGCCCGCGTGGATTTCCGCACAGACCCCAGTCTGTCTCGACATCCCAGGAGGAGCCTGACATGGCGTTGATCCACTGCGACTTCTTCTCGGACGTCCTCGGCCTGTGCTGCTCGATGGACGTTATCCTGCCCCAGCGCCCCGTCGGAGGCGATGCCACGCCGGAGCCCTTCCCCACGCTCTACCTTCTTCACGGCCTTTCCGACGACCACACCATCTGGCAGCGGCGCACGAGCATCGAGCGCTATGTGGCCGATCTCCGCCTCGCCGTCGTCATGCCCGCCGTGGGCCGCAGCTTCTACACCGACATGGCTCACGGGCTGCGCTACTGGACCTTCATCTCCGAGGAACTGCCCGCCATCTGCCGCGGGCTGTTCCCGCTCTCGGCGCGGCGCGACGACACCTTTGTCGCCGGCCTCTCGATGGGCGGCTATGGCGCCTTCAAGCTCGCCCTGCGTTGCCCCGAACGCTTCGCCGCCGCGGCCAGCCTGTCCGGCGCACTCGACATCGCCGGCCTGCTCGAGAACGACCCTAACCGCGGCCCCGAAATGGCCAACGTCTTCGGCGACCTCGCCCGGCTCCGCGGCAGCGACAACGACCTCCTCCACCTCGCCACCGTCCTGGCGCGCTCCAACGGCCCCAAGCCGCGCCTCTTCCAGTGGTGCGGCACCGAAGACTTCCTCTATGCCTCCAACCTCACCTTCCGCGACCATGCGCTGAGGCTCGGTCTCGATCTCACCTACTCCGACGGCCCCGGCGACCACCAGTGGAAGCACTGGGACGAGCAGATCCAGCGCGTCCTCGCCTGGCTCATGCCCGCGGAAGCAGCCCGCACTTGAAACCATCGCCCCCGCGGTGTACAGTCATTGCCCGAACGCCGGCACAGAGGCGCCGGCGAGCGCGCTCCGCCCTCTTTGCAGGGGACAACACGTGAGACGGGCTGCTTTGTTCGTGACCCTCGCCGGCCTCGCCGCCGCTGCCCTGGCCGCCGAGCCTGTGACGTTCGGCAAGGACGCCGACGGCTTCGAGAGCCTGTTCAACGGCAAGGACCTCACCGGCTGGCAAGGCGACCCCGACCACTGGACGGTCGAGGACGGCGCCATCACCGGCACCACTTCCGCCGAGAAGAAGCTCTCCGAAAACAAGTTCCTCGTCTGGGCCGGCGGCAAGCTGAAGGACTTCGAGTTGAAGGCCCGGTTCCGCCTCCGCAACGGCAACTCGGGCATCTACATCCGCTGCCTGGAGCGCGAGCCGGGCAAGGGCGACGCGCTCGTGGGCATGCAGGCCGACTTCGCCGAGGACCCGAAGTGGGTCGGCACCATCATGGAGTATCTGCGCCGCGGCATCCTGGCCAACCGCGGCGAGAAGGTAGCGATTGACGAGAAGGGCGCGCGCAAGGTCGAGGCGCTCGGCGACCCCGCCGAACTCCTCAAGGCCTACAAGCCCAAGGAGTGGAACGACTACCGCATTCTCTGCCGCGGCGGCCGCGTGGTGCTGACGATCAACGGCGTGGTGATGGCCGACCTCCAGGACGACGACCCCAAGCGCCTGACGGAGGGCGTGCTGGGCCTCCAGGTGCACCAGGGCCCGCCCATGAAGGTGCAGTTCAAGGACCTCTGGCTCAAGCGGCTGGACTGAGGGGAGGGGTCAGCCGGCGGAGGGGGGACGCCGCGGAGCGATCTGCGGCAGCCACAGCTCGCGCTCGCGGCCCTCGGGGTCGCGCAGGATGAGCCGGCCGCCCCGGCTGGCCTGCTGCACGATCTCGGTGAGGATGGCGACCGCGAGGCGGATCGTCCCAATCTTGCTGAGGCCCAGTTCACCCGCCGTGCCTTCGAGCGATGCCATGAGCTCGGGCGAGGCGGCGAAGACGATGCGCTTCGTTGGGTCGTCTGGTGGCATGGCCTTCACCCCGGTGACGGCTTGATACGCGGCCTGGCCCGCGGCCGGCGGCTCAGGCGAGCCGCTCGGCCAGCTCCTCGTATCGCCCCAAGGCCTCGTTCTCCAGCGCCCGCCAGCGCGCGGGATCCCATATCTCCACCCGCGTGGCGGCCCCGATGAGCAACACCTCGCCGGTGATGCCCGCCCGAGCGCACAAGCCCTCGGGGAGGGGGATGCGGCCCAGCCTGTCCACGCTCACCGCCACGGCTCCGCCGAGGAACAGGCGCTCGAGCATCCGCGCCTCGGTGCTGGCGAAGACGCGCTGGCCCAGCTCCGCCACGGCCGCCTCCCAGGCGCCCATCGTGAAGAGCCAGATGCAGCCATCGAGGCCCCGCGCCAGCATCAGGCCCCTCTCCAGGTCGGATTCCCCGATGGCCGCGCGGAACGCCTTGGGCAGCATCACCCTACGCTCGGCATCGAGGCGCTGGGCAAACTGTCCAAAGAACCGCACGCGGGGATCTCCAGGACGCACGGGCTGGGCACGGGGATGCCCGTCTATCCGCTCTCGCTGTCGGCCAAGGGGCCCGCGCGAGCATAACGTCGTTCCATGCGAAGCGCCATTATCCGAACTTATATGGCATTGTCAAGGATAATTTATGACAGTATGCAAATATTTTGACGGCGCCATATCTCGTGTGCTGTTATGGGCCTTTGGTCGAACCACGGCGGCCAATCCGCCTCTCTCTGAGGGTATTCTAGCGATTTGCGGCTCTTCTGGGTTTGGCAACCCCGGCTGGGCCGGCCCGGGGCTGGGTGTGGGCATGCCGGCTCCTGGCGAACCTGGCGGTTCCTCGGGAGGGCCGCACCGAGCGGCTGACGGGCGCCGCCTGCCCATGCTGTATCAACCCTGTGAGGAGGAGAGTGATACAGCATGGGTAGATGGGCGAGAATGGGCGATTCTCGCGGCTCCGGCCATATCTGCTCATCTGGGGGATGAGCAAGTATGGATGGGAATGGCCGGAGAGCGTAAGGCATTGCGGCATAGAGGGTTATGGGGCGGCCCTCGCTGGTGCCGCGGCACCCGGCCCAGGCTGCCCAACGGCAGTCGCACCAGGATCGCCGTGTCCTGATGGGCTTATTCATGCTAAACACTTAGGGCTGGAGAGGGTCGCTGGACGGCGTGACGGCACGTTGCCAATGGGGTCTGTTTGCTGTTGGCAGCAGTACATGCTGTTACAGCATCATAAATACGTCGCAGAAGCGCATAAACCGGCACTGGACTCAAGGGATCTGGGAGAGGGCGGCAGCGTAGATCTCGAGGTCGCCCGGCAGGAAGAGCACGACACGCACCTCATCGAACCGATGGTGGGGGATTGCGTCGGCCATGGTTTGCAGGGCGATCCGTGCCGCGCGGTCGGTGGGGAAGCCGTAGGCGCCCGTGCTGATGCTCGGGAAGGCCAGGGTGCGGCAGCCGTTGTCGGCGGCGACCTGGAGGCTGTTGCGGTAGGCATCGGCCAGCAGTTCATCCTCGTTCGCGGTGCCGCCGTGCCACACGGGGCCGACGGTGTGAACGACATGCCTGGCGGGCATGCGGCCTGCCGAGGTGATCACGGCCTTGCCGGTGGCGAGGCGGCCGATGCGCGAGATGATGGCGCGGCACTCGTCCTTGATGGCTGGGCCGCCGGCCCTGTGGATGGCGCCATCCACCCCGCCGCCCCCCATCAGCGAGGGGTTGGCGGCGTTCACGATGGCATCCACATCCTGCATCGTGAGGTCGCCCTGGACGAGTCGCAGAAGTGTCTGGCCTATCTGGCGTTGGGTCATGGCAGCGTCCCTCCTGTACCTAGGAGCCTGTCCAAGAATCCGCGTGAGGCTGCGACGCCGCCGATTCGGGCCGCACGCAAGGAGCGAGGAGGAGGCGATGCAACGGAGCGCATCGCGGACGATGAGCGACACAGCGGGCGGCCTGAAGTCGCGGCGTCTCTTCGGGTTGCGGCGTCAGCGGGCCGGCTGCCACGTTGCGTCTCCTCAGCGATGCATTCCAGGGCATCGCCTGCGTCGCCGCGCCTCGCATCCAGCCCGCTGGCGCCGGCAACGCAGCCCACGGGGATTCTTGGACAGGCTCCTAGAGATCGAGAACCTCGTTCAGGCTTCCCGTGCGGTACCCCTCGAGGTCGAGGGCGACGTAGCGGTAGCCCAGGGCCTTGAGCGCGGCGAGGATTGCCTCTCGGGTGTCAGGGGCGACGGCCCGGGGGAGGTCGGCCACGCGCAGCTCGAGGCGGGCCACGGCGCCGTGGTGGCGCACGCGCAGGCCCGTGAAGCCCAGGGCCTCGAGCGCCGCCTCGGCCCGCTCGACGCGCTCGAGGTCTTGGCGGCGGATCGGCGTGCCGTAGGGGATGCGCGAGGCGAGGCAGGCCCGCGACGGCAGGTCGGCGGTCGGCAGGCCGAGGCGGTGCGAGAGGTCGCGAATCTCGGCCTTGGTGAGGCCCGCGTCGCGCAGGGGCGAGAGCACCCCCAGTTGCGCCGTCGCCCGGCTGCCGGGCCGCCAGTCTGCGGCGTCGTCGGCATTCGAGCCGTCGGCCACAGCCTCGATGCCCAACTCGCGCGCCTTCTGGAGGATGAGGGTGAATACGGCTCGCTTGCAGTGATAGCATCGGTCGGGCGGGTTCGCCACGAACTCCGGGAGGCGCAGGGGCTCGACATCCACGAAGACGTGGCGCACGCCGAGCGCCCGCGCGAGCTCGGCCGCGGAGTCCAGCTCCTGCTGGGGGTAGATCGCGCCCCGCGCCGTGATCGCCACGGCGCGGTCGCCGAGCTCGTCGGCGGCCACCTTCAGCAGCAGCGAGCTGTCCACTCCCCCTGAGAATGCCACAGCCAGCGCCCGCGACTGCCGGAGGGCGGCTCGGAGGGCGTGGAGCTTCTGGTCGGCCGTCATGTCGTGCGGTCCATCGCGGGCGGGGTGACGGGGAGCTCGATTCGGAAGGTGGTGCCCTCGGCCTCTGAGCTGGTGAAGGTGAGGCGTCCGCCCAGGTAGCGCTCGACGATGAGCCGGGCGCCATAGGCGCCCAGGCCGCGCCCCTTGCGGCCCTTGGTGGTGAAGTAGCGCTGGAAGACGCGCAGGGCGACCGCGGGCGGAATGGCGGCGGCGTTCCAGACCTCCAGGACGGCGCGTGCGTTCTCTCCGCGGCAGGCCAGAAGCACCTGGCCGCCGGGGGGGGTAGCCTCGAAGGCGTTCTTGAGGAGGTTGCCGAGCGCGCGGGTGAGGAGCGTGGGGTCGGTGAAGAGGGTGGGGCCGTCGTCCTCGGCGTTGAAGCTCAGCGACTTGCCGTGCGCGCAGCCCAGGGTAGCCGCAAGGGCCTCGGCCATGTCCCGCACGTCCCGCAAGCTCAAGTGGCTCAGGCTCGGGCGGAAACTGCCCGCCTCGAGCTCGACGAGGTCCTGTTGCTCGGCGATCTCGGCGGTCAGGCGGCGGGCGATGCCGATGGCGTCGCGCAGCAGCTCGTCGCGCTCGGCGGGGGCGCAGCGCGCGAGCAGGCGCAGCGTGCCGTCGAGGGCCGACGCCGTGTTCATCAGGTCGTGGAGGAACACGGCCTCGAGGGCCTCGCGGCGCTTCTGGTCGCGTATGTCCTGGAGCGAGATGACCAGCAGCCTCTGGCCGTTGAGCTCGATGGGGGCGGCGCGCACGCGGAACTCGAAGGGCTCCTCGCGTCCGATGGCGGTGCGCGCGGTGAGCAGGCACTCGGCTTCGGCGGCGGTGTCGCTTTCGAGGCTGGCCACGATGGCGACGGCGGCGCCGCACGAGCGGCAGGCCGGCCCCGTGCCGCAGCCGCCGAGGGGGTTGTCGCGCGCGTGGATGCACTGGAGCGCCTCGCCGGGCCGCATGCCCAGGGTGGCCTCGGGGTCCGGGCAGCCGAGGAAGCGCAGGAGTTCGGGGTTGACGGCGACGATCTGGCGCTGGGCGTTGAGCACCATCAGGATGCCGCTGAAGGTCCGCAGGGCGGCGTCCATGACGGGGTGGGCGCTGACGGCGTCTACGGCCTGGCGCAGCGCTTCGGCAGAGGCTCGTTCCGCGGGGGCGAAGTGCGTGAGGGGCGGGGCAGTGCTCGACGGTTCCTCGGCCATTGGCGGGTGTCCTGGGTGGCGCGATGCAGAGGCTCAGTCCGAATCCTCGATCTCGATGGGGCAGGGCTCGCCGCTCTCGGTGTCGGGCAGGACGAAGGTGGCGTGGACTCGGCCCGCGGCCCTCGTGGTGACCAGGCGGAAGCAGGGCCTGGCGGGGGGGGCGAGCAGTTCCACGGTCAGGCGGGCCGCGGGCGCATCCGTCGTGCGGCGGCAGGCGACGAAGAGCTTGTTGATGCCCGTGCGCAGGACGGCGGGCTCGACGGGTTCGGCGCCGGGGGCGGCGCCCAGCAACAGCGCGGAGTGCGACCGGCCGCCCCGGAAGCTCAGGGGCGTTCCGTTGATTCGCAGTTCGAGGTCATAGCCGTAGGCCACGACATTGAGGAAGGCTTGGGCCTCGACGTCCGGCCCGGCGGCCTCGGGCGCCGGGCCCGGCGGAGTCGGCGGCACGAGGCGCAGGATCGGTTCGGTCTCGATCAGGGTGCGCACGCGGGCCGCAATGTCCTGCCCGTTCTCGGGCGTGAACGAGAAGGAGCGGGTCTCGGGCGTCAGGCGCCAGCGGCCGTCGGCCCGCACGAAGGTGAGCAGCAGCACGTTCACGAAGCTCGCGTCGCGCAGGGTGCAGTAGTAGCCGGCCAGGTCGTCTCCGGCGGTCTTGAGGGCGACGAAGCGGGTCTTCGAGAGCTCTGGGGTCATCGCGAGGAGGGTCTCGGTGGCTTCGGCAAACTGGGCCTGGAGGTCGCCGCCTTCGGCGGCCCGCGCCCAGTCGCCCTCGACCAGCATCGTGGCCAGGAGGGCCTGGCTGTCGCGGTTCCTGAGGGCCGCGACCATGCGGTTGTAGACCGCCTCGAGCTCGGCTCGGAGCGCTGGGTGGCCCGAGGGGTGCTCGGTCGGCTTGTGGGCTTGGCCGGCCGGTGCCGCGCCGCACAGCTCGCGGCAGCGCTGCTCCGCGTAGTCCCAGGCCGAGAAGCGGCAGTCGGGGTCGTCCGAGAGGATGACGGGATTCTGGCCGAAGCCGGTGTAACCGGCGTAGAGCTCGGAGGAGCTCATGCCCGGCCGATAGCCTCGGCCGAGGAAGTCGTCTACGACGCCTCGGGCGGCGGCGAGGGCTTCGGCCGCGCTGGCGAACTCGCCGAGCTCGTAGCGCTCCTCTTCGTCGCCCGGGTGGAAGTTGTCGTCTACGTATACCACGTACTTCATCGCGCGCTCCTGGCGCGGCAGACACCGGCTCGCTTGTTACCATAGCCGCTTCGCGCGGGGCTGTCAAGGACGCCTGGGGTCCGGCGCGGGGCCGGCGATCAGTCGAGTCGGATCTTGAGCGTGCGCACGGGGAACCGGGTGACGAGGTAGGCCGAGCGGCCGTCGGCGGTGCAGAGGCCGCGGGGGCCGTCGAGCTTCACGTGGCCGGGCTCGAAGGCGGCTTCCAGCGCCTCGTGTTTGGCGACGAGCTTGCCGCCGCGGTCGAAGACCTTGAGGGTATTGTCGCCCACGTCGCAGACGTAGACATTCTCCTTCGCGGTGATGAGCGCGCGGTCGGGCGCCCGAAGCTCGGTGATGTCGCGGTCGAACACGGGGCCATCGGGCTTGAGCCAGTAGAGGGCCACGCGGTGGTTGCCCTCGTCGGTGACGAGGAGGCGATCGCCGCACACCGACACAGCGGTCGGCCTGTCGAAGCTCTTCTCGCCCTTGCCCTTGTCGCCGCCGAGGGTGTAGAGGGGCTTGCCCGCCTTGTCGAGCACCTGGATGCGGTGGTTGTCGCGCTCGGCGACGTAGAGGTTGCCGGCCGCGTCGGCGGCCACGTCGCACGGCCAGTCGAACTCGCCGGGCTTGGCGCTCTTGCTCTCGCGGCGCGGGGCCTGCCTGGAGAGGCGGCGCACCAGGGTGCCCTTCGGGTCGAAGACGAGCACCTGGTTGTTGTGGGCGTCCGTCACCACCAGGTTGCCATCGCCGTCGGCGCACAGGCCATACGGGTCCACGGGGAACTCGGTGGTGCGGATGCCGAACTCGCGGACGCCGCCGTTTCCCGGCGACCAGTAGAGGCTGGGGTGTCGGTCGGCGGAGAAGATGACGCGGCCGTCCGGCAGGACGGCGGCTCGGCGCCCCTCGCCGACCCAGGGCACGTGCACGCTTTCGGACAGGCCGCTCTCGCGCCCATCGGCGGCCACGGCTGTGACGGCGAACCAGGTGTCGAGGGTGTAGAAGCCGTGCTCCTCGAACTTCTCGTGGTACTTGAGGCCGCCGTGGCCGATGCGCTGGTCGGGACGGAAGCGGGCGGGGTCCACGATGGCGACCAGGCGGAACGGCTCGACCGCCTCGTCGCCGTCGCCGACCTTCTGGTAGACGTTGTAGCGGGCGATGTCGGGCGAAGGGCTGCGGTCCCACCACAGCTCCAGCGTCTTCCGTTCGAGGGGCATGCTGTAGTTCGCCAGGAGCTTTCGCGCCGGCTCGGGCGCGCCGGCGTCGGGGAATCGGGTCCTCAGGGGATGGGTGTACTCCTTCTCGGCGCCGCGCCACTTGGCCACGTTGAAGTCGCACAGCCGCAGCCAGAAGAACTCCTCGCGGCCCGCGGCCTCGACGCGCGCGAGCATCATGGCGTTGAAGCCGACCACGTGGATGTGGCCCCACGGGTTGTCCTTCAGCTCGTAGCCCTTGAAGTCGGGGCCGGAGAGGGTCTTGTGGTGGGGCGCCGGGCGGTTGGGCATGAGCCACACGCCGTTCGCATCGGTCTGCCCCTGGCTCACGGGTTCGCCGTGGACGAAGTGGTGCGGGGGCTTGAAGGCGCTGCGCTGGTAGAGCTCGATCCTGGCGTTAGGCACGGGCTTGCCCGAGATGCTGAAGACCTTGAGGTAGCATTGGTCGGGGACGTCGTAGTAGTAGTCGCCGAAGTAGCCGCGGGGGCGGCCGAGGGTCTGGTTGAGGTAGCCGGCGCAGAACTCGCTGAAGATGTGCGGCCCGTGCCAGTGCATCATCGTGGCGGGGGCGGGGTAGAAGTGCTTGAGCGTGGCGTAGGTGCCGTCCGCGCGGCGGACGAGGTTCTGCCAGGGGTCAACGTTCAGTTGATAGATGTCCACGAGACCGAGCTGGTGGCCGAGCTCGTGGGGCAGGCCCCAGTCCACGCTGAGCGCCCAGCGGCGGGTGTTGTCGAGTTCGCTCTTGCCGAAGCTCCAGTTGCCGTTGTACTCGATGACCTCCTTGGGGTCGCCGTTGCGGCGCTGGTCCTTCACGTAGAGAGCCTCGTCGCACTCGGGCACCACGATGATCTTGTCCACGCGCACGCGCTCGGCGATGCCGTTCGGGGCCGAGGGCCATTTCGACTCGGCGAACAGGTAGTTCATCATGTGGACGTGGTACTGCGCCCAGTCCTCGAAGTTGAAGCTGTCCACCACATTGAGCACCTGGGAGAAGGTGTCGTAGGTGGTCTTGTGGACGGCGAAGAAGAAGGTGAGGGCGCGGATGGGGTCGGCGAAGGTGTTGTTGAGCTTCGTGATCTCCTTGAGCTTGCCCTCGGGGTCCAGCTCCACCTTGATCTCGTGCTGGCCGGTCTGCCAGGTCCACGGCACTTCAACCAGCTTCTCCTCCGCGGGCTTGAGGCCGGGGAGGGTCGCCGTGGCGACCGGCTTGTCGTCAATCGAGATGCGGTAGCCGAACGCGCCGGCGGGCGCCGGGCCGGCGTTGAGGATGTGGACGATGAAGGTGACCTTCTCGCCGGGCTTGCGGTGGAGCTGGTAGTTCGCCGCCTCGGGCTTGAGGACGCCGAGGTCCTTCTTCCCCGGCAGGTCGTATTGCACGAAGCCGCCGTGGAAGCCGGGGTCGCGCGGCAGGCGCTCGATGTAGCGCACCGTGAGGTCGGGCAGGTTGGGCTTGGCCAGTGCCTCGGGGCGGCGCTGGTACTGGACGCTGCGGACCTCCTCGCGGTGGAAGTTGTGCTCCTCGCCATAGCGGTCCCAGAAGAGCACACGCTCGCCCCACTGGCGGGCCTTGCCCTCCAGGATTTCGCCATTCTTCAGCGTCACCAGGTCTGCGAGGGCGGCGGCCCCCGCGAATACCACCCACGGCAAGATGCCCCAAGCCCGCCGGTTCATCGCGGCTCTCCTTGTTCGTGGTCACGCCCCGCACGGCATCGTAGGACTCTGGCCCGCCGGTGTCAAACAGAGATTGCGTCATGACCGGCGGCGTTCTAGAATACGGGCAGAAGCACTTGATGCTCGGTGCGGAGGTGCGGAATCTGGAACGGTGAGAGGCCCCGAATGAAGAAGCTCAACTGGCGGGTGAAGCTGGGCGTGGCGCTCGTCCTGCTCTCCGTGGTGCTCTATACGATTCACTGGCTGTTCTTCCGCGATCTGCATCACATCCTCATCTACCTCGTCGGCGACATCGCTTTCCTGCCGCTCGACGTGCTCATCGTCACCCTGATCCTCCACGCCGTGCTCAACGCCCACGAGAAGCGTTCGCTGCTTCAGAAGATGAACATGGTGATCGGGGCGTTCTTCAGCGAGGTGGGGACGAAGCTGCTCAAGGACCTGTCGGCCTTCGACGCCGAGTCCGGGCGCGTGGTCTGCGGGCTGGTCATCACGCCCGAGTGGTCGAACGACGATTTCCGGAAGGCGCGCGCGCAATTCCGCAGCTACGATTTCAAGATGGACTGCGGGCGGGGCGACCTGGAGGCGCTCAAGGCGTTTCTGACGCGCGAGCGCACCTTCCTGCTCGGCCTGCTCCAGAACCCCAACCTGCTCGAGCACGGCACCTTCACCGACCTGTTGTGGGCCGTGACCCATCTGGCCGAGGAGTTGTCCTGCCGCCACGACGCGGCCCATCTCGCCGAGACCGACGCCGCGCACATTGCGGGCGACATGAGGCGCGCCTACGGCCTGCTCATCGCCGAGTGGCTCGACTACATGAGGCACCTGAAGGGCAGCTATCCCTACCTCTTCTCGCTCGCCCTGCGCACCAACCCGTTCGATGCCAACGCCTGCGCCGAGGTGGGTTAGCGATCAGCTCAACGCTTGCATTTCCTCCTTGTGGGGATATACTTGGTGTGGGTGGCCGCAAGATGGTGTGCGGAAGGCGGTAGCCGGCAGAGGACAGCCGAGGGTCACGACATGAAGACGGAAACGGTGGACCTCAACGATGCCCAGGCACACCTGAAGGAGCTGGTCCATCGGGCGGTCGCGGGCGTCCACGTGGTCCTCAGCGAGAACGACAAGCCCGTGGCCCAGATCGTGCCCCTGAAGCGCCGTGCTGGCTCGCGCGCCGGTCAGGCTGGGGCCAACGAGGGTCCCGATGCGCTGCCTGCGCTCACCAGCCTCATCGGGTCCACCCGCGGCCAGTTCGCCTCACCCGAGGAGGCCGATGCGTACCTGCGCCGGGAGCGGGATGCATGGGAATCCTAGACGCTCTTCAGGGGCGGCAGACCTACCTCGACGCCAATGTCTTCATCTACGCGCTGAACGCGTTTCCTGCCTTTGAGGCAGCGCTGCGAGCGTTGTTCACGGCCATCGAGGCTGGCGATGTGCGCTGTGTAACCAGTCAGTTGACCCTTGCCGAACTCCTGGTCAAGCCGTTCCGCGAGCGTGATCAGGGGGCCGTTGCGAGCTGTCGGCGCGCCGTCGCTGATCGGGCAGGACTCAGTATCAGCCCCGTCACTCTCGATGTCCTTGTTGAGGCTGCCAAGCAACGCGCCGCCCATGGCTTGCGTCTCCCCGACGCCATACATGTGGCAACGGCACGGCTCACGGGCTGCACCGTGATTCTGACGAACGACACCGCGGTCACCGGGTCCGACGGCATCGAGGTCATCTGCCTGTCCGATGCCGCAAGGACCTAAGGCCGAGTCGTCAGCCGAGCAGTTTCAGGGCCGCGATGATCTCGTCCGGCACGAAGTTGGCCGGAGAATCCAGTTCGTCTATGTATTCGAGGAATTCCTGAAGGATCTGTGCCTTCAGGGCGGACGGCAGGGGGGAGTCCAGGATCAGGGGGCAGGGCTCCGGGCCGCCGGCGAATGCGCGCCCAGAGGCCAGGATGAGCTTCACGGCTGCCTCGTCATCGAAGGGGATCACCTTGCTCTCCATCGGCCGTGCGAACCAGCAATCACGCTCCTCCTTCTCGCACAGGCGCGCGCGGTAGCAGCACATGCCCGGCCGCGGGCAGCCTTCGAGCGGGATCAGGCCGAAGATGATCGGTCGGCCCAGGATGGAACACTCGGGGATGAGCACCCATCGCTCATCCGAGTGCGGACCCCTTCGGGCTCCCTTGTTCCGCATGTCATTCCGCCCTCTTGACCCGCAGCGCGATGTCCTCGGTGTAGGGGGGCGAGGCGAGGGTCTTGGTGCCGCCCGCGTGCTGGAATACCTCGGGCTTCTCGATGGCGCCCGTCCTGGTGTTCACCCATTCGGCCTTGTAGCTGCCGGCGGGGAGGTCGAGGACGAGGGCGGCCTGGGCGCCGCCACGCACGTAGACGGCGTAGGCCCTGCCCTTCTCGACGAGGGCACGGGCCGTGGCCTTCTCCGGCACGCCGCCCCGGATGACGCTGTTGTCGGGCGCCATCCTGATGAAATCAAAGCTTTCAATGAAGTCCTTGAGGATGCGGAGTTGCTTGCGCAGCGTGGCGCCGCCACCGCCCGGAGCGTCGGGCTTGGCGGTGCCGGCTTCGGCGTCGGGGGTGAACGAGTAGTCGAGATTCGAGTAAATGGCGCCGCCCGCGAGGAGGAAGTCCCAGCCCTCGCCGCGATACACCGTGTCGCCGCTGCCCTTGAAGCCGGTCTCGTCGTCCGCAATCACCTTGTGGAGGCCCCAGTTCATCGCCACGGTGTCGGGCGGGGTGGCGTAGTGGAAGTTGAAGATGCTGACGGCGGGGTGGGGCTTCTCGATCTGGGCCTTCCCGTTGGCGATGTTCTGCGCGATCAGGTGCTTGTGGGGGAAGTCCTTCTCCGCCTCGACAATCACGTCGGCGATGCGGTGCTGCCACTCGATGGTGCAGCCGCCGAAATAGGGCTCGTTGCAGATTTCGTAGTAGAGGTTATCGGCGTCGCGCAGCTCGGCCACGGCCTTCCGCACGAAGGCCTCTTGGACGGCGAGCAGGTCCCTGTGTTTGAGGGTGTGGACTTCGTTGCGATGAATGGCCCCGATGCCGTTGACGTTGTTCCTGGCGTTCATCGGGCTGAGGTTCCACATCTCGTCCTCGTAGAACGGGCAGAAGAGGACGTATTCGACCACGACGCCGCGCCGGGCGGCCTGGGCCACGAAGTCCTTCAGGCGGGCGAAGTAGGCGGGGTCGAACCTCGTGAGGTCGAACTTGTTGCCCCCGTTGGCATAGCCAGGCGTATCGGAGCGAGCCCAGGGGCAGATGAGGCGGTCTTTGGCGGGGGCGAGAGGGTTGCCCTTGATCTTGAACGAGCCAGGCCCCTCGCAGTAGACGCCGCTGAAGGTGCGCGTGAGGTTCAAGCCGCCGCGCTGAAGTTCATCGAGGTACGGCACGTAGTCGAAGTCCTGATTCAGCACGGCCCCGTAGTGTTCGCCCGAGGTGATGAGCACCGCGGGCTTGCCGCGCCAGAGGAGATAGTGGGGGTTGTCGGGGTGGAGCCGGATCGGCTCGGCAGGCGTGGCGGCCATCAGGGAGAGCATCAGGGGGAGCATGGGCATTCTCCTTCAAGGAGAGAGGGTCATGCCAGATTACGGATAGGACAGACAGGACCGATAGGACTGATAGGACACAAGCCCCGGCACGGTCCTATGCACCATGGCACCGATTCTATGGCCTGGCGCCGGGAGCGTCAAGCGCCGCGCAGGGCGCGGAGGAGGTGGACGAAGCTGTCGAGCGGCACGTCGGGCGGCACCGAGTGGTCCACCGCGGGGAAGTAGCCGCCGAGGTCGAGCAGGCGGTGGGCCTTGGCGGCCTCGCGCTCAATGGCTGCCTTGCCTCGGGTGAGGGCACGCTTGTCCAGGTTGCCGGCGAGGACGATGTTGCGGCCGTAGCGCCGCTTGAGCGCAAGGGCGTCCTCGCCCGCGGCCACCTCGAGCGGCGAGAAGCCGTTGATGCCCACTTCGAGCCACAGGGGGATGAGTTCGTCAATGAAGCCATCGCTGTCCACGAAAATCGTCTCGATGCCGCTGGCCCGCAGAGCCTGGCAGATGCGGACGTAGCGCGGCTGGAGAAACTCGCGAAAGAGCCCGGGCGAGATGAACGAGCGGCCCTTGAAGGCGATGTCCTCGCCGAACGAAGCGAAGTCGAACGGCACGTGCGCCACGTAGCCCTTCACGAGTTCGAGGAAGAACCATTCGAGGTGGTCGAGCATGTCGTGGACCAGGCGCGGGTCGTCGTAGAAGAGCAGGCAGAGGTTCTCGGTGCCGCACCAACGCTGGAGGGTGTGGCCGAAGAAGCTGCCGGGGCCGAGACCCAGCGGGTAGTCGCGGCTCGTCCACTCGCGTTCGGCGCGCGCCCAGTCCCTCGGCCAGCGTTCGGGCGAGCGCGGGTCGAGGCGCTCGCGGAACGCCTCCCAATCGCGGCGCGACTTGATGGGGAAGTCGAGCCACTGCGGCATGTTGGAGGCGGCGTGGTGCTTCCAGACGCGCTTCGTGATGCCCAGTTCGTCGCGGACGACCTGGGTGTCGCCCTCGTCGGCAAGCACGCGGGGCTCGAAGGGCGGCACCACCGAGTAGGGTGAGCCGCCGGCGAAGGCCACGCGGTCGAGGCCGAAGAACTCCCGCGGGTCGGCCCCCGGCGGCAGGCCCTCGCGGCGCCAGCGCTCGAGCGTCTCGTCCATGAACCACGAATAGTTGAGGTCGCAGGGCAGGAACAGCTCGCCCCTGAGCTCCCCACGGGCGATCTTCAGGAACCGCTGGCGGCCGTTCATGGCACTGTGGCGCCTCGGTGGAGAGGCTGGGCGAGCATCTCGGCGATGTTCGCGGCCTCTTGGGCCTCCCAAGCGCGACGCTTGGCGAGGTAGCGCTCGTAAACGGGCACGCCCTTGTCGTCCATCGCCTCGGTGTAATCGGAGCAATAGGGGACGAGGAGGTCAATCCAGGTGGCGATGCGGTGGAGCTCGGCGGGGGTGAGCTTGACGCCGTTGTGGCCCTCGACGAGCATAGCGACGAGTTTGCTCTTGCCCGCGCCGGCCTTGTAGGGCGGGAGCATCGAGGGCTCGCTCTGAACGTTGATCCAGTCGGCCACGCGGCGGTTGGCGAGGGCGAGATACGAGTCGCTCCACTTCCGGCGGCTGGCGCTGTCGAGCGTTTGGATGCCGCGCAGGCTGAAGGCGGGTGTAACGCCCGGAGGGGGTTCGGTGTTCGACGGTCTGGGTTCGGGGCCCGAGGGGGACTCGGGGAGCGGAGACGCCCCGCCCACAACATACGCCCCGCCCAGAACCTCGATGAGGGCGGCATCAATGTATTGTCCGCCGCCGTCGTACTTGCAGTGCACGGCGAGGGTGTTGGCCCCGATCTTGAGCGCGGCCGCCGCCCTGGGCGCGATCGGCACGACCTCGTACTTGGTGGTGAAGCGGTCGGCTTGCACGGCCAGGAGGCCGTTGATGTAAACCTCGGCGTCGTCGTCATGGTGCCAGAGGAGGGCAGGGGACTTCGGCTTCTCCTTCAGGTCGAAGGGCAGGCGGAGCCAGATGTCGGCCGTCTTCCAGGCGGTGCGCACCTTGCTGTCGGGCACGCCTGTGCCGAAGCCGCCGGGGCCGACCCGCCATCTCGAGTGGTCGAAGTCGGGCTTCGTCCAGTTGGCGGGCGGGGCCTCGAGGGTGTACCACCAGCGGGCGTCAGCGGGCGTGAGCACCCGCATCGTTTTCGGGTCGAAAGCGACCGCGCGCAGGTCGCGGCCGTTCCGCGAGATCGCCGGGACGCCGTAGCTCGGCGGCGCGTCGAGGTGGTGGCACTTGATGCAGTGTTTGTCGAGGATGGGTTGGATGTGGCGGATGAAGCCGAAGCCCTCGGTTCCCCATTCAGGAGGCGCGAGGGGCTGGGGGCCGGCGAACAGCGCCGCGCTCGTGTGGGACACTGGCGGTGCGGTGTTCTTGTTCTCGTGGCAGCCGACGCACGAGACGCTCTCGCCGGGCTGGAGGCTCATCCAGCTCCGCATCGTCTGCACGGCGTGGCCGTTGGCGTCGAGGGCCTGGAAGTAGACGGGCGTGCGGGCGGGGAGGACGAAGCAGGCCGAGCCGTCGGGGTGCACGGGCGTGGTGCCGAGCACGCGCTTGACGTCCCACGTGCCCTGGATGGAGACGGGGGTGGAGATGAGTGCGCCGCCGGCCGGGCCGCTGTTGCCGTTGGAGCCGATGCCCGCGGCGCGGAACTCGAGGGCGACGACGCGAAGCTGCTTGATCGCGCCCCGCGGCACGCCGGCCAGGCCCGGCCCCTCGTAGATGTCCTGGAGGTAGACCCAGCCCTTGTCCTTGCGGTAATCTACGACGTTGGCCTTCACGGGCGGCACGGGGCGGGGGAGGAGCGGGATGGGCTGGTTGCACGAGATGTTCGGGTCGGCGGCGAGGAGCTCGCGGCGGCCGTCGGCGTCCATCCAATAGAGGGCGAAGTGCGGGGCCTTCTCGGTGCGGAAGGTGACGAGGAAAGCCGTCTCGGAGAGGGGATAGGGGTATTGCCACTGGTCGCCGGTCTGGCCGTAGGCGTCCACGCGGACCGCCTTGGTCTCGCGGACGGGCGCGATGAGCTGGGCGCCGGCGTTCTCCTGGCGGCCGCGTCGGGGGTCCACGATGCCCAGCCAGCCCTTCTGCCGCGAGTGGTGGCCGGTGAAGATCGCCACGTACTTGCTTGTGCCGGGGATGGCCCGGGCGTGGAGGATGGTGGTGGGGAACCATGAGTTGTTGCCGTACAGCTCGGTCTGGCCCGTGCCGTCGGCGTGCATGTGGAAGAGGCCCTGGGGGTAGATCTGGCCGCGGTCATTGTAGTCCCAGCGCGTGTAGATCACCCGGCCGTCGTGGGTGACGGTGGGGAAGTTGGTGTGGACCTGGTCGAAGGAGAGGCGGCGCAGGTGCTCGCCGTTCGGGCCGCAGGTGTAGAGATTGCTCACCTCGGTCCACCAGCAGTCCACGATCTGCACGCAGCGGGTGGAGTTGAACACGATGTCGCCTGAGGGGAGATAGGCGCCCTCGTAGTCGGCGAAGCCGAGGCCGTGGGTGAGCTGGCGCACCTCGCGGCTCGACGCGTTCATCTCGTAGAGGTGGTAGTCGTCCTTGTTCAGGTCCTTCTTCCAGGCGAACAGGACTCGGGCGGCGTCGTAGGAGACGTCGGGGTCGCGGATCACGCCCTTCGGGTCGTCGAGCAGCGTGGTCACCTTGCCATAGGCGCCGTCCATCTCGAGCAAGCACAGGCTCGATCCCGGGCGAAAGTGGCGTTCGGCCTGAGCGTCGCTCTGGCCTTCGGTGTAGGCATAGTGCGAGCCGCCCAGGTCGTAGTGCTTGGTGAACACGATGCGGGCGAGTTGGGCGAGGTGGGGCTTGAGGCGGGCCTCGCGGCGGCGCTCGCAGGCCCTCAAATAGAGATCGCGGGGCGAGAGGTCGGCGAGGCCCACCTCATCGAGTTGCTTCCGCAGGTCGGCCGCCGCATCGCCAAGCTGGACGAGGAGGGCGGCCACGCGCTCCCTCGTGATCGCCTGCTCGCCCGCTAACCCGTCCTGCGCCAGCCAATCGGCGACCACCTCGGGCGGCGCCGCTGCCGGGGCAGAGGATTGAACAAGCCACAAGACAGCCAGGAGGGGGACGCCATGCCGCATTGAGGACCGTTCTCCGCGCGTGGAATCGGGCGACTCAGCACACCGACGATTATGCTACAAGAGGCCAGGGAGTGCAACCGACGCGGCAACCCCCCTTGGCCGCGGCGAGCGGCGACACGCGATTGCGAGCCGGCGGCTCACATGGTAGGCTCTGCCGAGAGCCGCGTTCTCGGCCCCGAGCACAGGAGACACCCCCGTGGCGCGCTTCCGCTGCTTCGACGTGCACGTGCACATGGACCTGGGTACCGACATTGACCGTGTGGCGGCCGAGGCCCGCCGCCTGGGCTGCCGCCTCGGCATCTCGTCGTGCGGAGCGATGTTTCACCAGCCCGGCAACGACGCCGTGGCCGCCGCCATCGAGCGGCATCCCGACGTGGTGGTCGGCTTCGGCTACGTGGCCCTCGGGCGCGGCGACGGGCCGGCCACGGTCCGCCAGTTGCACGCGCAGGGCTTCCGCGCCCTCAAGGTCATCGCCCCCAAGCGAAGCTACGACGACAAGAGCTTCTACCCCATCTACGCGCAAGCCGAGAAGCTGGGCATGCCCATCCTCTTCCACACAGGCGTCCTGGCCCGGATGGATGTTTGGGGGGCGCAGCACGGCTGGGCGGAAATGGCCAGGCTCGACTGGCCGCGGCTGGACATCTCAAGCGACCGCATGCGCCCGATGTGTCTGGATGCCATCGCGCGCGCCTTTCCCGGCCTCAACCTCATCATGGCCCACTTCCTCAGCCTCGGCCGCCGCGACGAGGCCGCGGCGCTCCTTGTCCACCACCCCAACGTCTACGCCGACCTCACCACCCCCTCGTGCGCGGACACGAAGGCGCGGGTGAAGGCCTACGCCCGAATCCTGCGCGACTGCTGGCCGTTCACCGACTACCGCAAGCTGCTCTTCGGCACTGACTTCTTCACCCACCTCTCGGGCACGAAGCGCCTGGCGGCCGGCATCCGGGCCATCGGCCTGCTCCTCGACGAGTTGAAGGTGCCGAAAGAGGTGCGCGCCGCCATCATGGGCGGCACGGCCGAACGCCTCGTGGGCATCTAGCCCGCATCTCTCACCGGCCCGCCGGCCTGGGAGTGCGGAACGCCCCCTTCTTGTCATGCTGAGCCTGTCGAAGCACCTTTCGGAGGAGCGGCCGCCGACAACGGAGTGTGCCCTGTGATGTCGGTCTGTCCCCTTGAGAGGTTCCTCGACTTCGCTCCGCTTCGCTCGGAATGACAAGGTTTCCTGCGCGGCTCCTGCGGGGCTGGTGAGAAATGCGGGCTAGCGCCCCTGCTTCCGCCGCGAGTATGGCCCCCAATGCTGGCAATGCCCTTCTCTGGGGGGTCCACCCTCTCTCCCCTCCCTTTCAGTGCCCATCTTCGCCCACATCTTGCGTGCCAGTAGCCCGCGAACGCGGTCGCCCTGGGCTACGCCCAAACGCCCCCTTCGGGGGCTAAGGCAGGCCCTCGAGAACATGCGGGCAAGGGTAAGCCTTTCAGGGAGGGGGCAGGGGAAGGGTCGGAGCCGAGGAAAGGCCACTGGCTGCCAGAATCAGGGGCCATCCTCCTCCGCCGCCTCCTGGTTGCGCCAGACCCGCGTTTCGGCTATGCTGTGGACGGCCGGGAGGGGGCGTCGGCCGCTGTCTCAACAACCCAGTCCTGCCGGAAGGAAACGCGAGTGCCCCATCGCACCCTGCTGTGGTCGTCCGTCGTCCTGAGCATCCTGGCCTCTCACGGGCGGGGCGAGGAGATGCCCCTCGCCGACGCCGGGCCGCCGTTCGGCCGGCTACGACTCGTCCAGGAGATTGACTGCTCGGCGCCGAATAAGGACATCCTCTTCATGGAGTTCCCCGCCGGGGTCAGTCGGGTCGAAAAGCTCCTCGGCACCCCCTGCCGCCTTCTGCCCAACACGGGCCAGGAGCCGAAGTACTTCGCCTATCGCATCGGCGAGGGCAAGGGGCTGAAGGCCGGCGGCTGCTACGTGCTGAGCCTCCAATACCCCGAGGACCAGCCGCGCGCGATGTACGTGTGCAACTGGGGCTGCGAGACCGCGCTCGGCTTCGCCTCGGGCACGGCCATCGGCGACGTGCTGAAGGGCAAGTACGTGCCCAACAACCCCGAGTCGCTCAACTACCCGCTCTCGGGCAAGCTCGAGCGATGGAGCCAGCTCTTCTACCTCCACGACCGGTTCCCCGAGATCAAGCGCCCGCGCGGCCTGGGCGCGCGGCCGCTTGTGCCGGCCGACGGCTTCTGGGTCGCCATCGCACAGCCGCCCGCCTTCCAGGACCCGCGCAGCGCGGGGGCCGCCGTGTCGAAGCTCCGCCTCTTCGAGATCGCCGACCCCGCCGCGCTGGCCGTGAAACTCCACTTCCCGCCCGACGGCCTGCCGCGCCGCCACGTCTTCTCGCGCGAGGAGATGGCCGACGGCGTCGTGGCCTTCGGCCACAAGCCCGAGGAGCAGGACGAGACCCTCCGCGGCGTGAAGGACATCGCGGCCTGGCACGAGTACAAGATGAAGGCGATGGCCTTCCTCGGCATCAACACCTACGCCAAGGACCTGCTCGAGTTCGGCCACAACCAGGGGTGGGACTCCGCCGAAGGGGGCGGCAACGCCTGGGTCTACCAGTCCTCCACCCCCGGGCTGTGGGCGGCGATTGTGGAGCGGGCAGCGAAGCACGGCCTCACCGTGCTGCCCTACTACGAGTACCGCGGCAGCATCGGCGGCGACAAGAAGCTCGCCCTCGGCTCCCAGAGCCGCTGCAAGCGCCTCGACGGCGGCGATACTTACACGCACATCTCCTGGTGCGAAGGCAAGAACGCCGACATCACCGACCCCGACACCGTCGCCGACGCGAAGAAGATCCTCGACCTCACGATCACGAAGTACAGGGACAAGGCGAAGTTCGTCGGCGCCTGGTTCCGCCAGCGGCCCACCGCCATGCCCATCAGCTTCAACGAGGCCAACCTGCGCCTCTTCTCGAAGGAGGCCAACGACGGCACCCGCATCTCGCGCTCGCACCTCCAGAACGACAAGGCGCTGCGGGACAAATACTACCAATGGTGGTTCGGCAAGCGGCGGCAGTTCTTCGAGGCGCTCCGCGACCACCTGCGTGCGGCCCTCGGCCCCGACGCCTTCGTGCTCTACACCAACGACTCCAGCGAGCCGGGCCGCGCGCTGCCCCGCTCGATCACCGGCCACGGCAAGCCCAACGGCTGGCAGTGGATGCAGGTGGTCGTGACCGACGACTTCCCCGCCTGGGAGAAGATCCTCGCCGACGAGACGCACTACAAGTTCGTCAAGCCCTACGCCCTCGATGAGGTCGTCTCGCAGAACATGCACGCCCGCGGCCTCGCCACGTTCCACGAGAACTGGGACAAGTGGGAGATGGCCCACGCCTCGCCCCCCAACGACCCGCACACCTACCGCGATGCCGACGGCGTGATGCTCACCTACACCTACAACCGCCTCTACACCGTCTCGTCGCCCAAGGCGTTCGAGGACTACCGCACGCGCTCGGGCCTCGCCGCCGTGCGCCACTACTCGCTCAACGAGAACGAGATGAACGCAGGGAACGACGAGGTCCTCGGCTACTTCATCTGCGACGTCGAGCGTTCCGGCCCCTACTGCATGATGGCCGAGGCGCGCGCCGTGGCCTACGGCGACCCCGTTTGCCTCGGCTCGCTCACCGGCAACAGCAACCTCCGCGGCTTTCCTCAGTTCGTGCGCGAGTTCCACGCCGCCTTCCTCGCCCTGCCCGCGTTGCCCAGCGAGGTGGTGGCCAACGCGGCCAGCGACCCCGAGGTCGTCGTGCGCGCCATCCGCACGCCGAAGTCCGGCACCTACGTGGCCGTCGTAAACGTCGGCTTCGGCGAGAGGAAGAACGTCGCGGTCGCGCTGCCCGCTCAGGGCCAGGTGACCGACGCGGCGACGGGGCAACCCGTCCAGGCGGCGGGCGGCAGGCTCACGCTCACCCTTCGCCCGGCCGAGCTGCGCGCGCTGCGCGTGCAGTGAGAACCAGCCCCCCCGAGCGCGGCCCCCCGATCCTGCCGCCCGCGCCCCCAGTCACCCGCATTGTCTTGGAAACCAGACACCCCGCCGCCATACCTGCTCACTTCCGCCTCCGCCGAGAGTTGAGCAAGTATGGCGCTTTGGCGATCCGGGCGGCTCTACGGCCTTTCCGTCCATACTTGCTCAATTCTCTCCCCCCCTGAGTTGAGCAAGTATGGGGCCCAGAAACTGCCTCAGAACCCACACGGGCGGCGCTGCCGGCGTCGGCGCGGCGGAGCCAGAGCGCCTTCTGGGCTGGACGTCCCCATCCCGGGAACCGCGGCGTGGGGACACGTCGCCCACAACGTCGGCCCGAGGCAGGGGCGGGCCGTTCCCGCACGGTCGCCAGCTCTCCCGGTTCCCACCCGCGCGGCTCCCCCGGTTTGCGCCCCGCGGGCCTTCCTGGTAGAATCCTGGCCTGGCGCTGGCCCGCTCGCCCCGTCGGCCCGGTCCCCGAACCCACGGTCTCCCGTCCCTCTGGAGGAAACGTATGCCCTCGCATCTCATCGCCCCGCATGGCGGCAGGCTCATGAACCTGATGGTCACGCCCGACCGTGCGAAGGAGCTCAAGGGCCTGGCGGTCAAGGCCGCCTCGTGGACCCTCACGCCCCGGCAGACCTGCGACCTCGAGCTGCTGCTCAACGGCGGCTTCTCGCCGCTCGACGGCTTCCTGTGCCGGAAGGACTACGAGGGCGTGTGCTCGGCGATGCGCCTGGCCGACGGCACCCTCTGGCCCATTCCGATCACCCTGGACGTCACCGAGGAGATGGCGGGCAAGCTCCAGCCGGGCCAGTTGCTCTTCCTGCGCGACCTCGAGGGGGTGGCCCTGGCCGCCGTGCACGTCTCCGAAATCTGGACGCCCGACCGCCCGCAGGAGGCGCAACAGGTCTACGGCACGACGAACGCCGAGCACCCGGCCGTGGCGCACCTGCTCAAGCGGTCCAATCCCGTCTACGTCGGCGGGCGGGTCGAGGGGCTCCAGCTTCCCGCCCACTACGACTTCGTGCCGCTGCGCCAGACGCCGGCCGAGCTGCGCGAGCGCTTCGTGGCCCTCGGTTGGCGCCGGGTGGTGGCCTTCCAGACCCGCAACCCGCTGCACCGCGCGCACGTCGAGCTCACCTTCCGCGCCGCCAGCCAGCTCGAGGCCAACCTGCTCATCCACCCCGTGGTGGGCATGACCAAGCCGGGCGACGTGGACCACTACACCCGCGTGCGCTGCTACCGCGCCGCGCTCCGCCACTACCCGCAGAACACCGCCATGCTCAGCCTGCTGCCCCTGGCCATGCGCATGGGCGGCCCCCGCGAGGCCGTCTGGCACGCCATCATCCGCAAGAACTACGGCTGCACCCACCTCATCGTCGGCCGCGACCACGCCGGGCCGGGCAAGGACTCGGCTGGTCGGCCCTTCTACGGCCCCTACGATGCGCAGGATTTGATCCTGAAGCACGAGCGCGAGCTGGGCATCACCCCCGTGCCGTTCAAGGCCATGCTCTACGTCGAGGACCTCGACCGCTACCTGCCCGAGGACGAGGTGCCGGCCGGCGCGCGCACGAAGGACCTCTCGGGCACCGAGCTGCGCGACCGCCTGATGGACGGGCGCGACATCCCCGCCTGGTTCTCGTTCCCCGAGGTGATCGCCGAACTACGCCGCACCCACCCGCCGCGCTCGAAGCAGGGCTTCACCGTCTTCTTCACGGGCCTGCCCAGCTCCGGAAAGTCCACCCTCGCCAACGTGCTGCTCGTGAAGCTCCTCGAGATCGGCGGCCGGCCGGTCACGCTGCTCGACGGCGACATCGTGCGCACCCACCTCTCGAGCGAACTCGGCTTCTCGAAGGAGCACCGCGACATCAACATCCGGCGCATCGGCTTCGTGGCCTCGGAGATCACGAAGAACGGCGGCATCGCCATCTGCGCCCCGATCGCCCCCTACGACACCACGCGCAAGGACGTGCGCGCGGCCATCGAGGCCGGCGGCGGGTTCATCCTCGTCCACGTCTCCACCCCCGTGGAGGTCTGCGAGCAGCGCGACCGCAAGGGCCTCTACGCCAAGGCCCGGGCCGGCCTCGTCAAGGAGTTCACCGGCGTCTCCGACCCCTACGAGGTGCCGCAGGATGCCGACCTGGCGATCGACACCAGCGACATCACGCCCGAGGAGGGCGCCCAGGCCGTCATCCTGCACCTGGAGAGGAAAGGCTACATCGCCACGAGCCGGTGAATCAGGCGGATGGCTGGTTGGATGAGTGGATGATTGCCTGGATTTCTGGCATTCTTCCAGCCATCCATTCATCCACCCATCCAATGTGTATCTGGCGCACCGAGGAGCGGAGGCTTGAACGACGGCCCCGATTTCATCGGCGTGGGCGTGCAGAAGAGCGGCACCACGTGGGTGGCCAGGCGCCTGGCCGAGCACCCCCAGATTCTCCTCGGCAAGAAGGAAATCTCCTTCTTCACCCACGAGTTCCACCGCGGCTACGGCTGGTACCACGCCCTCTTCGCCGGCAAAGGCACCCGCCTCGCCGGCGAGATCTCGCCCAACTATTTCATCAGCCCCCGCCGCGACGAGCCGCGCCTCGAGCACTATCCCCGCTGGTCGCTCCAATCGTGGTGGAAGCACCTGGTTCGCCCCTTCCCCTCGGCCCGCGACGAGATCCGCAAGACCTACCCCGGCATCAAGGTCTTCGCCGTCTTCCGCAATCCGGTGGACCGCGCCTGGTCGCAGTACTGGATGTGGGCCGAGCGGCGCGAGCGGGTGGGCAAGAAGCGCCTCGTCGTGCCCTTCGAGCGCATGTTCCGCGACGACGGCCGCTGGATCCAGGACTACGGCCGCTACGGCACCTGGCTGAAGCACTGGCGCGAGGCCTTCCCCGACTTCGGCGTCTTCCTCTACGACGACCTGGTGGCCGACCCCGCCGCCTTCATCCGCTCGATCTACCGCTTCCTGGGCGTGGAGGAGACCTTCGCGCCCACGCTCGGCCAGCGCGAATTCGCCGGCCGGTACCCGGCGATGGACCCCGCGACCCGGGCGATGCTGGCGGACTTCTACCGCGGCGAGGTCGGCGAGTTCTTCCGCCTGATTGGCCGCGAGCTGCCCTGGCTCGACTGAGCGCCGCAGAGGAACCCTCTCGCCACCGCCTCGCGGATCAGGCGCTCGGCATAGGCCCAGAGCGTGGGCGCGCCCCGCTCCATCACGCGGTTGCGGGCGACCACCTGGTCCACCGTCACGCCGTGCCTCTGCCACTGCGCGCCCCGGGTGTGGAAGTTCAGCAGCAGCGGCTGAAGCCGGTCGAGCGCCTCCAGGAAGCGCGCCTCGGCCGACTCGCCCGCCTCGTACTCCTCCCACAGCGCGCGGACCCAGGCCCCCTGGTCGGGCGGCAGGAGGGCGAAGAGGCGGTCGGCCGCGGCCGCCTCGCGGGCCGCCTGGTCGCGCCGGCCCGCCTCGTCGTAGATATACGTGTCGCCCGCGTCAATCTCCACCAGATCGTGCACCAGCGCCATCTCGACCACGCGCAGCAGGTCCACGCCGGCGTCTCGCGCGTGCTCGGCGAGGAGGATGGCCATGAGGGCCAGGTGCCACGAGTGCTCGGCGCTGTTCTCCTGGCGGCGCGCGCTCGGCAGCAGCGTCTGGCGCACCACGCCCTTCAGCTTGTCGGCTTCGAGGAGGAAGTTCAGTTGGCGTTCGAGTCGGCGGTCGAGCATTGCGGAAACCCTTTCGGATTGAGGCGTAGGAAGCTCTCCGTGCATTCTACCCGCGGCGGCGTTGGAAGGAAAGCCTCCAAACCCCCTCGATTGGCTTGACAACTACGCCTCTCACGACGACAATGAACGTGGAGGATGCGAGCATGTCCAGGACCCTTGAAGCCGTCGTGGACGAGCAGGGAAATGTCCGCCTCCTGGAGGACATCCACCTGACGGGTGCCCACCGGGCGCTGGTGACCATTCTGGAGGAGGCCCCTGCGCTTCGGGTGTCGGAAACGGCGCTGTTCAGTGAGCCGGCGCTCGCCGAGGACTGGAACCGCCCCGAGGAGGACGCGGCGTGGTCACACCTTCAGCCGGGTCGGTCATCCTAGGAGCCTGTCCAAGAATCCCCGTGGGCTGCGTTGCCGGCGCCAGCGGGCTGGATGCGAGGCGCGGCGACGCAGGCGATGCCCTGGAATGCATCGCTGAGGAGCCGCAACGTGGTAGCCGGCCCGCTGACG
>Ga0209506_1000227_pt1 | contig 83757 bp, 67 predicted proteins | sample AD_JPNHG2_MetaG_FD_184409 | JGI IMG/M metagenome (GOLD analysis project Ga0209506, IMG submission 184409) | Active sludge microbial communities of municipal wastewater-treating anaerobic digesters from Japan - AD_JPNHG2_MetaG (SPAdes) (version 2) | ecosystem: Engineered > Bioreactor > Anaerobic...
CCGCACCGAGAGCAAGCGCGCGAAAATGGAACTCCTCCGCGTCGTGAGCGAAGAGTGCGGCCTCGTCTGCGGCAGCGAGACGGGTCACGACGCCGCCGTGCCGTTCGTCCATTACTTCGAGGGCATGCTCAGCCTCGGCCCCTATCGCGTGCCCGACTCAGGCCGCGCGATGCAGAAGCTCTGGGACAGCGTGCCCGAGCCGGTGGCCAAGTTCCAGACCGGCCACTTCTACCGACTGCCGCTCTGGGAACTCGTCTACCACGACTGCGTCGTGGCCCAGTGGTACTGGGGCGACTACAACAACAAACTTCCCAGCCTGTGGGACCGCCGGGACCTCTGGAACGCCCTCTACGGCACACCCCCGATGTTCATGTTCGACCGCAAGCTTTGGGAGGCGAGCCGCGACCGCTTCGTCCGAAGCTACAAGACCATCGAGCCGACGGCCCGTGCCACGGGCTACAGCGAAATGCTGTCCCACAGATGGCTCACCCCCGACCACGCCGTACAGGAGACTCGTTTCGCCAACGGAGTGGTCGTCACGGCCAACTTCGGCGACAAGCCATTTGTCTTGGCCAATGGCACGATGCTTGCCCCGCTGGCTCTCCACGCCGCGGGAGTGGCGTCCGAGCCGCAATGAAGTGGCCTGTGCTTGACCCCGCGCAAGGCAGCGGCGATACTGTGGGCGGCGTTTGGCAGACGACAAATGACGAGAAGAGTAGACGTGAGGCCACAGGGCGCGTTGGTGCTCCATTGTGCCCTGCTGCTTGCGGCGTGCGGCCAGGGGGAGAAGAAGCCCATAGTCCTCGCCACGACGACGAGCACCCAGGACAGCGGCCTGCTCGATGTGCTGGTCCCAGAGTTCGAGAAGGCCAGCCGCTATAGGGTCAAGGTCATCGCGGTCGGCACGGGCGAAGCGCTGAAGATGGGCGAGCGAGGCGACGCGGATGTCCTCCTGGTCCACGCCCCCAAGTCCGAGGAGGACTACATGAAGCAGGGCTTCGGCGGGCAACGGAAGGCGGTGATGCACAACGACTTCGTGCTCCTGGGGCCGGCCTCCGACCCCGCGGGCGCCAAGGGGGGCGCGATTGCCAACGCGTTCGCCAAGATCGCCGAGGCGAAGGTGACCTTTGTGTCCCGCGCCGATCGCTCCGGCACGCATAGGAAGGAGCAGGAGCTTTGGGCGGCGGCGAAGCTGACGCCCGCGGGCCAGTGGTACGTCGAGGCGGGGCAGGGCATGGGCGAGTGCCTGAAGATCGCCAGCGAAAAGAAGGCATACATCCTCTCCGACCGGGGGACGTATCTCGCCCTCAAACCGACGCTGGCCCTGGCCACCCTCGTCGAGGGCGACGCGAAACTCTTCAACCCCTACCACGTGATCACGGTCAACGCGCAGAAGCACCCGAAGGCAAACTCCCAGGGGGCGCAGGCGTTCGTGGAGTTCCTCACGGGGGCCGCCGCGCAGGGGATCATCCGGGAGTTCGGCAGGGCGCGGTACGGCCAGCCCCTCTTCGCGCCGGATGCGGCGACCCACTGAATGAGAGGGCGGGCATGGACTTCCTGTTTCGCGGCTTAGCGAAGGCGATTGAGCTCCTGGTCAGTCTGGACCGCGAGGTGGTGCAGATTGCCTGGCTCACCGTCTGCGTGTCCGGGGCCTCGACGCTCATCGCGCTGGCGCTGGGGATGCCGCTGGGCGTTCTCCTCGCGCTGCGGGCCTTCTTCGGGCGTCGCCTGCTCATGGCGCTGGTGAATACGGGCATGGGGCTGCCTCCCGTGGTGGTGGGGCTATTCGTGGCCATCCTCCTGTGGCGGAGCGGCCCGCTGGGCGGGCTGAACCTCATCTACACTCCCACGGCGATGGTGATCGCACAGGTGATCATCGCGTTGCCGATCGTGGCGGGGGTGTCTATGGCGGCCCTTCAGCAGGTGGACCCGATGGTGGCGCTCCAGGCCCGCGCCCTGGGCGCGTCGAGGTGGCAGGCGCTGTGGGCGGTGCTCCAGGAGGCCCGCCTGCCGCTGCTGGCGGCGATCATGGCCGCCTTCGGCAGCGTCGTCTCCGAGGTCGGGGCCGTGCTGATGGTCGGCGGCAACCTCAAGGGCGACACCCGAGTGCTCACGACTGCCATCGTCCTCGAAACCCGCATGGGCCGCCTCGAAATGGCCATCGCCCTGGCCATTCTCCTCCTCGTCCTGAGCTTCGCCATGAACCTCGTGCTGACCCGCATTCAGCAGAAAGGCACGGGAGGAGCGCCGTTCCGATGCTGGAGGTGAGGAACATCGAGCAACGCTATGGGGGGCGGCGGGTCCTGGGCGTGCCCTTCTTCCGCGTCGGCCGGGGCGAGCGGCTCGTGCTGCTGGGCCCGAACGGCTCGGGCAAGAGCACGCTCCTGCGGCTGCTGTCGCTCGTCGAGATGCCGACCCAGGGAGAGGTGTGGCACGATGGGACGCGGGTGGACGCGGGGAACAGCCTGGCGATTCGGCGGCGCTTCGCCCTGCTCCTCCAGAAGCCGGTCTTCTTCCGTGGCACCGTGCTCAGCAATGTCACGTATGGCCTGCGGCTGCGCGGGCTTCCCAGCGAGGAGATCAAGGGGCGGCTGGATAAGGCGGCAGCCCTGTTCGCCATCGGGGCGCTCCTCTCGCGGCGGGTGGACCAGCTCTCGGGCGGCGAGGCCCAACGGGTCAACCTGGCGCGAGCCTTCATCATCCAACCCGAGATTCTGTTCCTCGATGAGCCTTTCTCCGCCCTCGACGCGCCTACGCGGGAGGAACTCCTCCTCGAGCTCCGCCGCATCGTGATGGAGACCGGGCAGACGACGGTGCTCGTGACCCATCACCGCGAGGAGGCGGCGTTCTTCGGCACGCGCCTGGCGGTGATGCTCGGCGGAGCCATCTGCCAGGAGGGGGCGGTGGAGGAGGTCTTCTCCATGCCCGCCACCGACGCCGTGGCGCGTCTCGTCGGCGTCGAGACCGTCCTTGCGGGCAAGGTGACGACCAACGATGGCGAGCTCCTGGCCGTCTCGGTCGGCAGCCAGACCTTCTTCGTTCCCGGCGACGGAGAGCCAGGGGAAGACGTCCTCGTCTGCGTGAGGCCTGAGGACGTCTTCGTCTCCAGGTACAAGCCCGAGGGGAGCGTGCGCAATTGGTTCGAAGGCACAATCAGCGATCTGCGACCCTATGGGAGGACGCTGGGCCTCACGCTAGAGTGCGGGTTCCGATTGAGAGCGCTCGTCACCCCCTCAGCGTTCCGGGAGCTATCCCTTGCGCTGGGGGCGCAGGCGTGGGCAGGAGTGAAGGCCACATCCATCCATCTGATCCGTCGGGGCGGTCGTTCCTCCATTACTTCGCAACTGTGAAGGCCACCGCCTCGCCCTTGGGACCGACGATCTGGAGGCAGCCGCTCCAATCGCCGCCGCCCTGGATCACCTTCATCAGCACCTTGTTGGCGCCGGCCTTGAGGGTGGCCTTGAACTTGTCCGAGCCTGGCTGGCAGGCGCGGCTGGTGTTCACGCCGCCGAGGCGGGTGCCGTTGAGCCAGAGGACGAAGCCGTCGTCGCTGCCAAGCCTCAGCTCGGCCTCGGTCTCCTTCGCGACCGTGACCTCGGCGTACATGTAGCCGATGCACTGATTGCCGTTGCCCAGGGCCTGGTTGAGGTTCACGATGCCGTCGTCGTCGCTCAGGGCCTTCTTCCAGGCGTAGTCCTTGCCGTCGAAGGCGAAGCCCTTGTCCAGGTTCACCTCAGTCTCAGGCGGCGCGCCCTTGTCGAAGAGCTCGTTCCTGGGGTTCGGGATGGGGCCGGCGACTGCCCAGCGGGCGACGAATCCGGGCGGGACGCTGACAGGGAGGTCTGTGACGCCGAGCTTGCCGAGCTGGGCGCGGACGGCTTTGCGCACGTCGCGGCTGTCGGTGAGGGCGAGGGCCTTCTTGAGGACTTCGATCTGCCGGTCCTTCGACACCTCGCTCGGCTCGGCGAGGATGCCCTGAACGGCGGCGGCCGCGGCGGCGGCGACCTTCTGGTTGACGTCGAACTGGGCGACGGCCAGGTCGAGGGCCTCTTTGTGGGGGCACCAGGAGAGGATGCCCAGGGCTTCGATGCGCTCGTCGTCGCTCTTGGCGGCCTTGAGCGCAGCGACGGCCTTGGCGGCCAGCGCCGCGGTGTCCAGCTCCTTGCTCGGTGTCGTGTCCACGTCCAGGTCGCCGATGGCCCACTGCATGGCGAGCTTGATGTGCTCTTGGAACGTCTTGTCCTCGAACACGTTGGCGCCGTGGCCGTGGGCGTTGTAGAAGACGCGGCCCTTGCCCCAGGGGCGAATCCAGCAGATCGCGTAGTCGCGGTCCTTGCGGCCGCCGCGGGTCACGTCCACGCTCGAGTTATCTATGCTCATCAGGATGCGGACGTCGGAGCGCTTGTAGTTTCGGAACTGGTAGATTTCGTCGGCTATCTCGAAGGGGCCTTTGCCGAAGGGCTTCATCAGCGGGTGGTCGGGGTCCTCGATCTTCGTGCGGACCTTCTGGCTCCAGGGGTGGCCGGCGAACCAGCCGTTGAGCATCTGGCCATACTCGGGCCAGTCGTAGAAGCAGTCGGTCGAGGAGTGGAAGCCCATGAAGCCGGCCCCGGCCTTGATGTGGTCCATGAACGCCTTCTGCCACTCGGGCTCCTTGAACAGCGTGCCGGTGGTGTTGTTGAAGACGATCAGGTTCCACTTCCTGATGTTCTCGGGGCTGAGGAGTGTGACGTCCTCGCTCACGACAGCGTTGTAGCCGAGGCTTTCGGCGATGGTCTTCATGATCGGGCTGCCCTTGTCAATGGCATCCCCGTGCCGGAAGCCTTTCGTGAGGCCGAAGAGAAGGACGTTCTTCTTCTCGGCGGCGGCACGGGGCGCCGCGATGCCCAGGAGGACTCCCGCAAGAACACAGGTGGCGGCCATTCGCTTCACGGCAATGCTCCTTCCTCTGCGATCGGACTACTGCGTTGGTTGAGTGCGCTAGCCGTCCGGAGTGCGGCGCGAAGCGCCGCTTAGGATGTGCCAGCGCGCGGCCTCGCGGGCTTACCCCGTTTCCTTGGGTCGCGCCGGGGCGGACCCAAAGCGGCGCTTCGCGCCGCACTCCAGAGGTTGACGCCCACATCTGAGCGTGCTACTTCTCCCTCACCGCGAACGCGATCTTCTCGTTCTTCGGCCCCACGATCTGGGCGGCAAGGCCCCAGTCGCCCTTGGTCTGGCTCACCTTGACGAGGAGCTTGTTGGCGCCCGGCTTGAGGACGGCCTTGTACTTGAACTCGCCGGGCCGCAGACCCTTGGTGCCGATCTGCTCGCCGAGCTTCTCGCCGTTGAGCCAGGCGGTGAAGTGCTCGCGGGCGCCGAGGAGAACCTGCACGGGCGTGTCCTTCTCGACGGTGATCTCCGCATAGGCGTAGCCGCCCACGGCGTCGGCCTTCGAGACCAGGTCGCGCAGCTTCACGATGCCGTCGTCGTCGCAGGTGACTCGTTTCCAGGCGATGGGCTTGCCATCGGCCTCGAAGCCTTTCTCGATGTCCACGCCGCTCTCGGGCGGATACGCCTTGGCCAGGAGCTCGCTGTCCTTGTTGGGCAGCGGGCCGGCGACGAACCAGTGGGTGACGAAGCCCGGCGGCGCGTAGAGGGGCAGGTCGGCCACGCCGAGCTGCGTGAGTTGCGCCTTGATGGCCTTGCGGAGGTCCCGCTTGTTCCCGCAGGCGTCGAGGGCCTTGCGGAGGGCCTCGACCTTCTGGTCCTTGGGCAGGTCGGGGAGCGCGGCGGCGTTGGCCTGAACCGTGTCGGCGGCAAACTCGGCCACCTTGCCCTGCGGCTCCAGGAGGGCGAGGGCCAGCGGCAGCGCCTCTTGGCTGGGGGCCGCGGCGGCAAGGTCGAGGGCGTCAATCCGCTCCTCATCGGTCTTGGCCGCCTTGAGCCGCTCGACGGCCCTCGCCGCCACGACCTTGGGGTCCTCCACCTTGCTGGGCTCGACCGGCACCTCGAGGTCGCCAATGGCCCATTGCATGGCGAGCTTCAGGTGCTCCTGGAACTCGGGCATCTTGAAGACGTTGCCCGCGTGGCCGTGGGCCTGGTACATCACGCGGCCCTTGCCGAAGCGGCTGATCCAGCAGGTCGCGTAGTCGCGGTCCTTGCGGTTGCCGCGATAGGCTTCGACGCTCGGGCGGTAGATGCTCATCAGGATGCGGGCGCGGGAGCGGTCGTAGTTGCGGAACTGGTAGATTTCGTCGGAGACCTCCCACGGCCCCTTGCCGAAGGGCTTCATCAGCGGATGGTCTGGCTCCTCGATGGTGACCCGGACCTTCCCGCTCCAGGGGTGGCCGGCGAACCAGCCGTTGACCATCTCGTTGTACTCTGGAGAGTCGTAGAGCGAGTCGCCGGCTCCGTGGAAGCCGATCCACCCGGCCCCGTCCCTGACTCGCTCGATGAGGGCCTTGCGGCGCTCGGGGTGCGGGATGGTCTGGTAGACGGGCTTCTTCTTGCCCTCCTTGCCCACCTCCTCGCGCACGAGCTTCCGTTCGGCGGTGGGGTCGCCAGTGGTGTTGTTGAAGAGGAGGAGGTTCCACTGCTTGATCGCTTCGGGGTTGAGGACGGCGGGGTCCTCGGTCACGACGGGTTCGTAGCCGAGGCCCTTGGCGATCTGTTCGAGGATGGGGCCGCCTTCCTTGATGGCGCTGTCGTGGCGGAAGCCCATCGCGTTGCCGAAGATGAGCACCTTCTTGGCCGCCGCATCGGCCGCCGAGGCAGCCGCGAGCCCCGCCAGCGCCAGAGCCGCCGCCATTCTCTTCACCGCGCATCTCCTTTGGAACGAAGGGGGTCTAGGCCTGTCCGAAGAAGCCGTCACACGGTGATCATAATACTATGGAAGGGCAGGGGAGTTCAAACAGCAGGGGCAGGCGCGAGGGCCTGCCCCTGGGGGAACGGCAGAGGACGCGGCGCAGTGCCGCGGGTCACGGGGTCTTCTTTTTCTTCTTGCCCAGGATGCCTTCGAGCGCGCCGCCGACGCCTTTGCCCACCTCGCCGACGGCCTTGGTGGCGCCCTCGGCGGCCCCAGTCACCGACTTCGTGGCCGCTTCCGCCGCCGCGCTGGCGCTCTTGACGGCCTGGCCGGCAGCCTCTCCCGCGAACTTCACGCTGCCGCCGATGAGCTTCTGGGCCGAGGCCAGCGGGTCGCCGAAGCTCTTCAGCAGGTCGTCGGGCACGATGCCGTGGGCGTTCTGGAAGGCCGACGTGCTCATGCCCACCAGCACCTGGCGGAAGATGTCCACCAGCCGCGGCAGCGTGCCGTCGCTGTTCCGCACCTCCTTGAGCTCGATGTCGGGCAGCACGAGGTCGGCCGTCTTGCCCATGAGCAGGTGGAAGCGCACCTTGGTCTTCGTCACGCGAATGAGGTCTACGCGGAAGCGCTTGCCCTCGCCTTTGTCGGCCTTGGGCTCTTCCTTCTTGGCCGGGGCCGGCTCGTCGGACTTCATCGAGGCGAGCAGGTCGCCGAGGTTGCTCTTGGGCGGGAGGCCGGGCTTCAGCTCGATGGTGAGTTCGGGCTCCTCGATGAGGATCTCGCGCACCACCACCTCGTCGCTGAGCAGCGACCCGATGTCGCAGGCCACCTTGCCGCCGCCGAGGGCCATCAGGCGGTCGGTCTGGTAGCCCTGGGGATTGGCGATCTTCAGGCCGCGGATGCCTACGGTGCCGCTGAGCCAGCCGATCGAGGCCGACTTGAGGGTGGTCTCCACGCCCAGGGCCGAGGTGCCGCCAATCTCCACGCCCTTGCGCGCGGCCGCGTCGCCCCAGAGCCAGATGGCGACTACGACGGCGACAAGCAGCACCACCACGCCCACCGCGCCACGCACCAGCCACTTCTTCAGTTTCATCCGGCCTCTCCTGACCAAAGGGCACGACACTGCCAGAACGCCGCTGAATCTCGCGCCATCGCCGCGCAATGCTAGCACAAGCGGCGCGCCAATGCAATCGGCGGTTGACAGGCAACGTGGGAGTGCGTAATCTCTCCCCGACAACGTGTTCCGACCTCCTCTTCAGGGAGACGCCAATGAAGACCAGGGTGCTGGGCCGCACGGGGCTGAGCGTGACCGAACTGTCGCTCGGCGGGCTGTTCCTCTCGAAGTTCGGGGGCGAGTTCGAGCAGTCGCGCGCCGCGGCGCTCCGGGCCTTCGAGCTGGGCGTGAACTACGTGGACACGGCGCCGACCTACGGCAACAGCGAAGAGGTGCTCGGGCGCATCCTGGCCGATGTGAAGGCGCCCCTGATCGTCTCGACCAAGCTCGGCGGCCGCCCCCAGCCGTTCAAGCCGCAGGACAAGGCGTGCCTCCGCCAATCGGTCGAGGAGAGCCTGCGCCTGCTCGGCCGCGGGCGCATTGACATCCTCTTCGTCCACGAGCCCGACCGGCCCGGCCAGTACGACTGGTGGACCCGCTCGCCGATGTGGGAGGCGGGCGCGCCCGTGGAAGGCCCCGTGCTCGACCTCCTCGACGAACTGAAGGCCGAAGGCGTCGTCCGCTTCACCGGCATCGGCGGCACGACGACCCGGCAGCTCGCCTGCCTGGCCGCCACGGGGCGGTTCGACGTCGTGCTCACGGCCTTCAACTACAGCCTGCTCTGGCGCGAGGCCGAGCACGAGGTGCTGCCCGCGGCCAAGGCCAATCGCATGGGCGTGGTCATCGGCTCCCCGCTCCAGCAGGGCGCCCTCGCCCGCCGCTTCGACGACGAGGTGAACGGCGGCGCGCCGTGGCTCAGCCTGCCGCGCCGCAACCAGCTCAAGGCCCTCTACGCGCTGCTGGACGAGACCGGCCTGCCCCTGGTCGAGTGCGCGATTCGCTTCGTGCTCTCGAACCCCGACATCTCGTGCACCCTCATGGGCGCCCGCTCGCAGGCCGAGGTCGAGCAGAACGTGGCCTATGCCGCCAAGGGGCCGCTGCCGGCCGACGTGCTGAAGCGACTCGACGCCATCGCGGCCATGGTGCCCTTCCGCCCCTGCGAGGAGCGGCCCACCCTGTGCTTCGGCTGGAAGGGCTACAAGGGCCCCGGGCCGCTGTAGGCGCGCGAGGCCGAAAGCATGGACACGATGGACGCAATGGACTCGAGGAGCACAGGCAAGCCTCTCCCACGACGCGTCCATATTGTTCATAGTGTCCATGTTGTCCGCCCTGCTCCGCGCCTGGCGTCGCTGGTCCGTCGCAGGAGAAACCCATGAAAGCCGCCCTTGTCGAAGGCCCCAATCGCCTGGCCGTGCGCGACATCCCCGAGCCGGCGCCGGGCGACTACCAGGCGCTCTGCGAACTGCTCTACGGCGCCACCTGCTCGGGCACCGACTCGCATATCATCGAGGGCAACTTCCCCTGGATCTCGCCCTATCCCACGGTGCTCGGCCACGAGAGCGTGGGGCGGGTGGTGAAGCTCGGGCCGAAGGTGCGGCACCTGAAGCCAGGCGACCTGATTCCCCGCGTGGGCACCACGCCGGTCGGCGGGGCCAGCGTCACCTGGGGAGGCTTCGCCGAGTTTGGCATCGCCACCGACTTCCGCGCCGCGCAGGAGGACGGGGCGCCGCCTTCGGTCTGGGGCGGCTGTCGCATGCAGCGCGTGCTGCCGCCCGGCACCGACCCCGCCGCGGCCACGATGTTCATCACCTGGCGCGAAACGCTCAGCTACGCCAACCGCATGGGCATTGTGGGCGGCACGTCCCCGTCCCGTGAATCGCGGGGCACAGAGGCCCCGCCCACAGGGAGCTTGCTGGTGATCGGCTCGGGCGGCAACGCCTTGGCCTACATCGCCCACGCGCGGAACGCCGGATGCCCCGTGCGCGTGATGATCGGCTCGCCTGTGCGCCAGGCCATCGCCCTGAGAGCGGGGGCCACGGCCTTCCTGAGCTACAAGGCCGGCGACGTGCGGAAGGCGGCGCTGAATCTATGCCCCGACGGCTTCGACCTCGTGATTGACGCCGTGGGCAAGGTGGGGCTGGCCGACCTCGGCCTGTCGCTGCTGCGGCCCGGCGGCACGATCGGCATCTACGGCATTGACGACTACGGCAGGTGCACGCTCGACCCCGGGCGGTCGCGCGGCACGTTCACCTTCTTCAACGGCGGCTACGACGAGGCCGAGACTCACGACCAGGTGGCTGCTCTGTTCCAGGCGGGCAGGCTCGACGCTTCGGTGTGGCTCGACCTCGAGCACCCGTTCGCCCTCGGCGACATTGGCGAGGCGTTCGAGGCCGTGCGGCAGCGGCGGGTGGTCAAGGCTCTGGTGCGGCTTCGGGCTTAGCGGCCGCCTTGGGCTTCTCCGCCTCGAACTCCAGCGCCGCCGAGTTCACGCAGTAGCGCAGGCCGGTGGGCCGGGGGCCGTCATCGAACACGTGCCCCAGGTGGCCGCCGCAACGGGCGCAGGTGATCTCGGTGCGCACCATGCCGTGGCTCGTGTCCACGGTCTCGACGATGGCCTTCGGATCCGCTGCCTTCCAATAGGCGGGCCAGCCGCAGCCGGAATCGTACTTCGCTTCCGAGGTGAACAGCACCGCGCCGCAGCCGGCGCAGCGGTAGACGCCTTTCCCGTTGAACTTGTCGTACTTGCCGCTGAAGGCCCGCTCGGTGCCCTTCTCGCGCAGGATGTGGTATTGCTCGGGCGTGAGCAGCTTGCGCCACTCGTCGTCTGTCTTCGCCACCTTGGCCATGGGCTTCTCCCTCGGCCCCTCGCCGCGTTGCGGGGGCTTGTTCGGGTGGGCGGTCTCGCCCGCCCGGCAGGCCTCGAGCGCCGCGAGACCCAGCAGGGCGAGCGCCAGGGGGCAGGCTCTTGTCAGCGCCATCGCGTGCATCTCCTTCGCTTACGCCCTCTATTCTCAGCTTAGATCGGGCGGCGTCGGGCCGCAAGAGGAACTCGGTGCGCGCCGCGCCGCGTGCGACTTGACGCGCGGCGGGCCGGGCGCTAGGCTGCTGCGGGGGAGTCGCCCAACGCCTAGCCCGAGGAGGCCCCGCCATGGCCGAGAAACTGGCAATCGAGGGCGGAAAGCCCGCCTGCACCGCCTCGTGGGCCGGCTGGCCCTGCTTCACCGAGGCCGCCATCCGCGACGCGGCCGGCGCGCTGCGCTCCGGCAAGGTGAACTACTGGACAGGCCCGCGCGGCATGGAGTTCGAGGAGAAGTTCGCGGCCTGGTGCGGCGCGCGGTTCGCCATCTCGACCTCCAGCGGCACGAGTGCCCTGCACGTGGCCCTGGCCGGCCTGGGCATCGGCCCCGGCGACGAGGTGATCTGCACGCCCTACTCGTTCATCGCCTCGTCCTTCTGCGCCTGCCAGGCGGGCGCCGTGCCCGTGTTTGTGGATGTCAAACGCGACGACCACACGATGGACCCCAAGGCCGTGGAGGCCGCCATCACGCCCCGCACGCGCGCCATCATCCCCGTTCACCTCTACGGCAACGTGTGCGACATAGACGGCCTGCTGCGCGTGGCCCGCCGCCACAAGCTGTTCGTGGTCGAGGACTGTGCGCAGGCCCACGGCGCCACGTGGAAGGGCCGCAAGGTGGGCACGTTCGGCCACGCCAACGCCTTCAGCTTCTGCCAGAGCAAGACCTTCACCACGGGCGGCGAGGGCGGCATGGTGACCACCGACGACGAGGCCGTGGCCTGGGAGTGCCGCTCGTTCCGCGACCACGGCTACGATGTGCAGCAGCGCCTGCGCCTGCTGGAGCTCGAGGCCAAGCTGCCCTACATCCACAACCGCGTGGGCTTCAACTTCCGCCTCACCGAGGTGCAGAGCATCCTCGGCCTCCACGCCCTGCGGCGGCTCGACGGCTGGAACCTCCGGCGCCGCCGCCAGTTCGGCGCCTACCTCAACCGCGAGTTCTCGAGGCTCCCCGAAGTCGTCTCCGTGCCGCCGCACGGCGACGGCGTACGCGAGAACGGCTTCTGGGTGTATCCCCTGGTGCTGGACATCGAGAAGCTGCGGTGCACCATCCGCGAGTTCGTGGCGGCCCTGGGCGCCGAGGGCGTGCCCTGCGGCCCCGTCTTCTGGCCCCAGAGCTACAAGGAGCGGGCCTATCAGGAACGGCGTGGCTTCGGGCGACTCAACTACCCCTTCGGCGACCCGAACGCCGACCCGAGGGCGGTGGACTACTCGCGCGTCCATTGCCCCAACGCCGCGTGGCTGGAAGAGCGCACCCTCGTCCTCTTCGTCCTCCATCCCGTCTACACAGTGCAGCACCAGCGGCAGGTGGTGAAGGCGGTGGTGAAATGCCTGGCCGCGTTCCGGAAGTAAGGAGGTGGACCAATGGCAGTCGGCTGGGGCGTGATTGGGGCGGGGGGGATTGCGTCGCGGCGGACGATTCCCGAGGGCATCCTGCCCGCACGCGGTGCGCGGCTGGCCGCGGTGATGGATGTGGACGCGGCCCGAGCCCAGGCCGCCTCCGAGCGCTTCGGCGGCGTGCCGTGGTTCACCGAGATCGAGCCGCTGCTGGCGCGGGGCGACGTGGAGGCGGTCTACATCGCCACGCCCACCATCGCCCACGCGCCGCAGGCGCTGGCGGCCATCGCGGCGGGCAAACACGTGCTCGTCGAGAAGCCGCTGGCGATGACCGTGGCCCAGGGCCGGCGCCTCGCGGCCGCCGCGAAGCGGAAAGGCATCCTCGTCGGCACAGGCTTCATGATGCGCCACCACGGCGCGCACGTGAAGATCAGGCAGCTCATCGAGAGCGGCGCCATCGGCAAGCCCGTGATGGGCCGCGCCCAACTGAGCTGCTGGTACCCGCCCATCGCCGGCGCGTGGCGGCAGGACCCCGCCCTCGGCGGCGGCGGCTCGTTCGCCGACATGGGCAATCACTGCTTCGACCTGCTGGAGATGTTCCTCGGCCGCGTCGCCGAGGTCCACGCCTTCCTCGGCAACGTCGTTCACGACTACCAGAGCGAGGACACGGCGCTCGTGACGTTCCGCTTCGCCTCGGGCGCGCTGGGCGTGGTGGACAACCTGTTCAACGTGCCCGACGAGGCGTCGCGGAACGTGCTCGAGATCTACGGCTCGACGGGCGGCATCCGGTGCGAAGGCACGATTGGCCAGACGCCCGGAGGCACGGTCCGCCTCGTGAGCGTGAAGACGGGCGGCTACGATGCCCGGCAGCAGCGCGCGGCCGCGAAGGAGCGGGCCATCCCCTTCCGCCAGGTGAACACCTATCGGGCCGAGATCGAGGACTTCACGCGCGCCGTCCGCACGGGCGGCCGCCCCGCTGTGCCGCTCGAGGACGGGCTGTGGAACCTGCGGGTCGTCGAGGCCGCCTATCGCTCGGCCTGCACGGGGCGGGTGGTGCGGCTGTGACGGCGCCTAGCCGGGCTGCTCGGCCTGGCGGACGAAGTGCTTGCCGGGAAGCTGGGTGACGAGGCGCTTGAGTTCCAGGAGCATCAGCAGGCTGGCCACCTGCGGCGCGGGAAGGCCGGCGGCGTCGGCGATGGCGTCTATGTGCGTCGGGTCGTCGCCGATGGCCTTGTAGACGGCGAGTTGGTCGGCGGCGAGGGCGAGCGGCTCCTCCCTGGCGCGGGGACGCGGAGGCGCGAGGGCCTTGCCCACGTCGCCCAGTTCCTCCAGAATATCCTCGCACGTTTCGGCGAGTTTCGCGCCCTGCTTGATGAGCAGGTGGCAGCCGCGGCTGCGCTTGTCGGTGACGCGGCCGGGCAGGGCGAAGACCTCGCGGCCCTGGGCGAGCGCCCAGTCGGCGGTGCTCAGGGCGCCGCTCTGGAGGGCCGCCTCGACCACGAGCACGCCCAGCGACAGGCCGCTCACGATGCGGTTGCGGCGGGGGAAGTTGAAGTCGCGTGGCCTCGTGTGAATGGGGAACTCGCTGACGACGGCGCCGTGCTGGACGATTTCGTCGGCCAGGGCGGCGTTCTCGGCGGGATAGAGGCGTGCGATGCCGCCGCCGAGGACGGCGAGGGTGCGGCCGCCGGCGTCGAGGGCGGCGCGGTGGGCCGCGGTGTCAATGCCCTGGGCCAAGCCGCTCACGATGGTGAGGCCGCGGGCGGCCAGTTCGGCGGCCAGGCGCCCGGCCTGCGTGACGCCGTAGTGGGTGGGGAAGCGCGAGCCGACGACGGCCAGGGCCACGGCGTCGGCTTTCTCCATCGCGCCCTGCACGTAAAGCACCAAGGGCGGCTCGGGCGTGCGGCGCAGGATGGCCGGGTAGTCGGGGCTGATGAAGGGCACGATGGCGATGCCGCGCTCGTCGGCCTGGCGGAGTTCCTCGTCGGGGTCGTCGCTGCGGAGCAGGCGTGCGGCTTCGGCGGCCAGCTTCGGCCCCAGGCCCCCCCGGTGCTGGAGTTCGCTGGCCGATGCCTGGCGGAGGGCCTCGTGGCCGCCGAGGGCGGAGGCGAGACGCTCATAGTCCTCGACGGTGAGGCGCAGGGTCATGTTCAGCGCCACGAGGTCACGCAGCAGGCCCGAGGCTGGATCACATATTCCAGATTCCAAGTCACAGATTCCAGAGCAGAAGGGGGCCGCGAATCACGCGAATCGTCGCGAATGAGGAGAGGACGCAAGCTCTCTCGTCCCGACGGTCCTCCGTCGGAATCCCATGTCTTGGACGCTCCTGCGTCCGCCCATTCCCTACCTCACCCGCGCCAGACAAGAGGGACGCCGGAGCGTCCAAGACCGTGCTTCCCCACGCGGGAGCGTGGGGACCAGGGAAAAGGATCGCGAATCATGCGGCTCATCGCGAATCGGAGGGAAGAGCCAACTCCGGAGCGAGATGCTGGGTCTGCCTGCCGATTCGCGCAGATTCGCGGGATTCGCGGTCACTCCTTCCGCTGTTCGAGGGCTTCGCAGAAGATCTCGATGTCCTCGCGTATCTCGTTCGGCCGGTCCTTGGGGAAGAAGCCGATGCAGGTGATGTCGGTGGGCTTGAGGTGTCGGACGGCGTAGGGGATGGCCTCGCGGGGGTTGTTGCGGCCCGCGGCCATGATCTTGTAGGCCACGCAGGGGCGGCGAAGCTCGCGGAGCATGGCGGCCGCGGCCTCGCGGTCCTCGGGGCGGTAGCGCTCGGCGTCGGGGTCGGCCACGTCAATCTTGCCGCGGCGGCCGGTGAGGTTGTAGAAGCAGACCATGTGGAAGTCGAAGTCGAGGCCGAGGGCCTGGGCGTCGCGGTGGCTCTTGGGCTGGTGGCCGGCGATGCCGCTGGGGCCGCCGAGCTTCCGAAGGAGGGCGAGGGCCTCGCGCAGGTCGTCCAGCTTGCCCGCCTCCTGGAGCGCGTCGGTGACGCCGCCCTGGATGTAGATGCCGGTGGCGCCGCCGCCCTTGGCGGCGCGGATGTTCTCGAGCAGGTTGCGGTGCTCGGGCGCGTGCTGGGCGAACCACTGGATCCTGCCGCCCTCGTTCCAGTACTCGCGCAGCAGGCGGATGATGTGGTTGTCGGCCCGCATGAAGGCGGTGTTGATGCCCGCCTCCTCGCACTGGAAGAGGGTCTCCTTGATGCGGGCGACCGTGTAGTAGTTCTTCATCGCCTGGTCGAGCGCGCCGTCCTGGTGGCCGATGCCGCTGAAGGGGTTGCCGCCGACGGCGATGCGGCTGACCTGGACGCCACAGAAATCCACCTTCGGGAGTTGCATCGGCTCTCCTCTGCTTAGGGCACGGGGCTGGGCGCGGGGGCCTTCCGAGCGGGGTCTTCGGGCTTGGGGGGCACGGCGGCGTTGGGCTTCGGGGCGCTGAGGAAGCCCAGGATGTAGAGGACCATCCCCTCGTCGCTCTGGACCGCGAACAATCGCACGGCCAGCTCGCGGGCGGCCTGGCGCACGGGGAGGTGCAGCGTGAGCACCGCTTCGGCGCGGGCCCGCTCGCCCCGCGCGGCGAGGCCGTAGAGCGCCGCGAACTCGCGGTTGGCCGGCATCAGGAGCAGCGCCAGGAGCGAGAAGCGGTCCACGTTGACCCCGAAGAGCTGGCGGGCGGCCCGGCTGAGGTGCATCAGGTCCTCCTCGAGGTCCGCCACGAAGAAGGGCAGGCCGGCCTCCTGGAGGATGCTGCTGAGCAGGCGGGTGAGAGCGGCCACCTTGTCGGCGCGGCGCGAGTCGAACTCCAGCATCCGCATCAGAGCCTTCTCGAACCCGAGGGCCTTGCCGAGCGCCGGATCGCGGCGGGCGATGTCGAGGGCCATCTCGTAGTCGCCCTCGAAGAGGCGGTTGCGCAGCTCGCGGAGGGCGCGGTAGAAGCGGCGGGCGAGCAGCGCGAGGAGGATGAGGCTCGCCACCGCCAGGGCCACGACGGCGCTCAGGAGCGCTCCGCCGACCGCCGTGTCGGACTGGTAGATTCCGAGCGGGGCCAGGATCAGCAGGAGGGCCGCCATGGGCCACAGAAGCAGGAGGAACCAGAGGCGCGGCCGGCTCAGGAGGCGGCGCCGAACGTCCAGAAGAGTCACGGCTCATCCCTTCAAGAGGGCCTGAATGTCGGCGTTCTCGCCCGCGAGGATCAGCAGATCGCCCTCCTCGAAGGCCTCGTTGGGCTTGGGCACCACGCTGATCTCCTCGCGCAGCGTGCGGCGGCCGCGCTCGTCCACGTCCGGCGCGCGCTTCTTGACCGCGACGACGTTGACATTGTGGCGCTGGCGGAGCTGCATCTCCTCGATCGTCTTGCCGACGAGGTACGGCGGCACGTCCACCTCCACGAGGCTGTGCCCGGTGGCGAGGGTGAAGAATCGGTGGACGTCGCCGATGGCGAGCGTGGTGGCGATGGCCTCGCCCATCTCGCGCTCGATGTTGATGATCTTGTTGACTCCGATGGCGCGCAGGATGCGCTCCTGGATGGCGGTGCTGGCGCGCGCGAAGATGCGCGGCACGCCGAGCTGCTTGAGGAGCGCCGAGGTGAGGATATTGGCCTCGATGTTCGTGCCCATCGTCACGATGGCCAACTGCACCTGGTCGAGGCCCACGGCCCGCAGCGCGCGCTCGTCCGTCGAGTCGAGCTCCACGGCCATGGCGACTTGGTCCTTGATGTCCTCGACCCGCTCGGCCGAGGTATCGAAGGCCATCACCTCGGCGCCCTGATTGGTGAGGGCCTCCGCGAGCGTCCGCCCGAACTGCCCGAGGCCGAACACGGCAACGCGTGGCATAGCGCCTCTCCTCTGGCTTCAGCCCACCATCATGTGGGTCTGGGGGTACGTATAGCGCGCGGGGCGGCCCTCGCCGAGCAGCGAGAACATGAGCGTGAGCGGCCCCACGCGCCCCGCGAACATCAGCACGATGATGATCAGCTTGCCCGGCATCGAGAGGGCCGCGGTGATCCCGGTCGAGAGGCCCACCGTGCCGAAGGCCGAGATCGCCTCGAAGAGCACGCGCTCGAAGGGGAGCTCCGGCTCCGCCGCTGTCAGCGCGATCGTCGCCGCGATCAGCAGCAGGATCGTGAGGGTCACCAGCGCGATGGAGCGCCGGATGGTCGAACGCGGCACGGTGCGCCGGAACAGCTCGACCTGGGGCCGGCGCCGGAAGGCCGAGCGCATGGCCTGGAAGAGAATGGCCGCCGTGGTGGTCTTGATGCCGCCCCCCGTGGAGCCGGGCGATGCCCCGATGTACATCAGAGCCATCAGCACCACCAGCGCCGGCGCCCTCACCGAGCCGATGTCCACCGTGTTGAACCCCGCGGTCCTGGCCGTGACCGACTGGAAGTAGCTGGCGAGCACGCGTTCGCCGGGGCGCAGGTCCTTCAGGGTCGCCGGCAGCTCGAGCACGTAGAAGAGCGCGGCGCCCGCCACGATGAGGATGGCCGAGGTGGTGAGCACCACGCGCGTTTGGGTGCGCAGGCCCGGCGAGCGGCCCTCGCCCAGGCGGCGACGGCGGCCCAGGACCAGCAGGTCGCGCATCACGGGAAAGCCCAGCCCCCCGAGGATGATCAGGGACGTGAGCACGAGGTTCACGCCCACGTGGCTGCGATAGGCCTCGAAGCTGCGCCCATAGAGCGAGAAGCCGGCGTTGCAGAAGGCCGAGATGGAGTGGAAGATCGCCGAGTAGGCGCAGCGCGCCGTGTAGCCCTCGCTGGCGCCGAACCAGCAGAACAGGGCCCCGGCCCCCACCGCCTCGATGGCCAGCGTGGAGACGGTGATGAAGCGCACCAGGTGCACGGCCTCGCGCGCGCTCTGCTGGTCGAGCATGTCGCGCATGGCCCGGCCTGGCATGGCCGCCAGCGCGCGCCCCAGCACGAGCACCATCGAGACCGAAAATGTCATGATACCCAGCCCCCCGAGCTGGATCAACCACAGGATCACCAGTTGCCCGAACAGCGTGAAGTCACACCCCGTGTCCTTCACGACCAGCCCCGTCACACACACGGCCGACGTGGAGGTGAACAACGCGTCCAGCAGCCCGATGCTGGCGCCCGTGGCGCTCGCGATCGGCAGGGCGAGCACCGCGGCGCCGAGGAGGATGGCGCCCGCGAAGCTGCCCACGAGCAGCGGCGCCGGGTGCGCCCACAGACGGCTGAGAAGGCGCCGCGCCGCCGGCCGCCGCAGCGTCCACGCCAGGGCGGCCAGACCCTGACGCACCAGGAACCACGGCCAGGTCGCCTGCTCGTCGCCCAGCGCCTGCAACAGGGCGGCGAGGACGAAGAAGTCGAACCACCTGGCCCCCAGGGCCTCCAGCCGCGCCCGCGCCAGCGCGATCCGAAGGGCCACCTCGGCCACGAACACCACGAGCACCACCACATCCAGCCCGCGGAGCCACTCGTGCCCTTCCCGCGTCATCGGCGCCGCGGCCCAGACGGCCAGGGCCACCCCGATCCCCAGGGTCACCACAAGCGCCACGCCGTCCAGAGCGAGCCGCACGGCTCGCACGCCTCGGGCACGGGCCTCGTCGTTGGGAGGGGGACTCATGGTGTTGACCCGCCGGGCGACACCGCACCCGGCTCCTAAGCGGCCAGGGGGGCAGACCGCAACCAGCCTATACAAAGATTATAACGAAAGCGCCAGGCCATGCAACAGGCCAGATGCCCCTGGGTGTGGGCCGGAATTGCAGGGAGGGTGGCTTTCTCTGGAGCCTGAAGGGCTCGCATGGGATAGCCCAGGGCAGCGCCCTCATCTTCTCCCACACGTGAGGGCCTTGCAGCCCGCGAACGCGGGCGACCGGGCCATAGCCCAGGGCGACCGAAGGGAGCCCTGGGAGGACGGGCGTCCCCGTCCGTCCAAGCCCCCGAAGGGGGCGTTTCACGCCTGGAATCGCCCCCTTCGGGGGCTCTCCCATGGGGCCGCCTCTCCCCAGGGCTCCCTTCGGTCGCCCTGGGCTACCCTCAAACGCCCCTTCGGGGGCTAGGAGCCTGTCCAAGAATCCCCGTGGGCTGCGTTGCCGGCGTCAGCGGGCTGGATGCGAGGCGCGGCGACGCAGGCGATGCTACGGAGCGCATCGCTGAAGAGCCGCAACGTGGCAGCCGGCCCGCTGACGCCGCAACCCGAAGGGAAGCAGCGACTTATGGCCTCGAGCTTTGTCGCTCGTCGTCAACGATGCTCTCCGCTGCATCGCCTCCTCCTCGCTCCTTGCGTGCGGCCCGAATCGGCGGCGTCGCAGCCTCACGCGGATTCTTGGACAGGCTCCTAGAGTCTGGGAAACCAGACACGCCGCCTCCATACCCGCTCAGCGCTGCCGCCGCCGAGAGCTGAGCAAGTATGGCGCTTTGGCGATCCGGACGGCTCTATGGCCTTTCCACCCATACTTGCTCAATTCCCTCCCCCCCTGGGTTGAGCAAGTATGGCGCTTTGGCGATTCGAGGCCCTTCGTGGCCGCTCCCCCCCGCCTACGTCCTTTTCGCTCTCACGGCGTGATATGGGCGACGGGCGGTCAGGGCTTGGAGACCAGACGATTCAGAGTCTGGCGATCTTGGCTCGGCTGCCCTGGTGCAGGGTGTGGGCATGCCTGCTCGTTGCGGGCCTTGCGGTTTCCTGGGAGGGCGCCGCCTGCCCATGCTGTATCAACCCCGAGAGTGGGAAGGTGATACAGCATGGGTAGATGGGCGAGAATGGGCGATTCTCGCGGCTCCGGCCATGCGCGCTCATCTGGGGGATGAGCCAGCATGCGATGGGGCTGCATGGGGAGCGTAAGGCGTTGGGGCATAGAGGGTTATGGGATGGCCATCGCGGGCGCCGCAGCCCCGGCCCCACGCGCCCCGGCGGCGGCCGCGTCGCGAGCGCCAAGCCCTGATGGGCCGCAACACGTCAGCCGAATGAAGCGGGGCCTCAGGCACGCAGGGGGAAACGCTCAACGATGAAGGCCGCAATGGCCCCCGCATCGTCGAGGTCGAGCCACGGGATGCCCAGCTCGAGCGGCTCGTCGCTCGCGATGGCCAGGATGTCGGGCTGGCCGCCATACAGGGGCCGTGGGTGCGTGCCGGCGCGGAACACCTCGATCTTGGGCAGGGGCGCGCTCTTGTGGCCCTCCACCAGCACGAGGTCGGCGTCGGCCAGATGTTCGGCGATGAGTTCCGCCAACACGGGCGGCGCCGCCGTGCGACGCACGAGCCCCACGACGCCATCGCCGTACACCAGGGTGGCCGCCGCTCCGGCGGCGAAATGGCGGTAGCTGTCGCGCCCGGGGACATCGAACTCGAAGTGGTGGGCGGGCCGCTTCACCGTGGCCACGCGGTAGCCGCGCCGCGCGAGCTCGGGGATCAGCCGCTCGATGAGGGTGGTCTTGCCCACGTGCTTCTGGCCGATGATGCAGAGCGCGTTCGCCATTCAGCGCCCCTGCTTCCCGTGGCCGAAGCAGCCGAGCTGGCAATCGTCAATCTTGATGCCCAGCTCGTTCGCGGCCCGGCCCACGGCCAGGGGCGGCAGGCCCAGCTCGTGAGCCAGAGCCAGCGCGGCGGCGCACGGCAGGCGCCCGCCGCGCGCCCGACGCTTCACCTCGACCGCCACTCGCGCCTCCACCGCCACCGGGTGCGCTCCGAGAGGGAGGGCCTCCCCCGCGGGCATCTCCGCAGGCCCCGGGCCGGGATGAGGCCGACGGACCGCCCTGTTGCGGGGGAGGCCGCGTTGCAGGCTCAGGGGGCGGCGCCGCTGCGCCGCTTCCCCTCTAGTGTACTGCTCTTCGCCGCGAACGCAAGGGCATCTTGCAATTCCCACCCGCCGCGATATACTGGCCCCGACCGTCCGCCGCCCTCTCACCCCAGGAGAACCATGCCATGCGCGGCCTGAAGATTCTGGACGCAGGGAAAGTGGAGGTTCGCGACTACCCCGACCCCGTGCCCCAGGGCGAGGAAGTGGTGGTGAGGCTCGAGGCCGCGGCCATCTGCGGCAGCGACCTCCACGCCCTCTACCAGTCGCCCGGCGAAAAGCGCTTCATCCCGGGCCACGAGGGGGCGGGCGTGGTGGTGGCCGTGGACAAGCCGCGCGTGCTCAAGGTGGGCGACCGCGTGTGCACCACCGCCATCTACCCCTGCGGGGTGTGCGACCACTGCCGCATGGGCTACACCATCTACTGCCGCAAGAACAAGGGCGTCTACGGCTTCGGCCTCGACGGCGTGCACGCCACCCACGTGCGCATCTGCGAGCGCTCGCTCCTCCCGCTGCCCGAGTCGGTCTCGTTCGAGCAGGGCTGCCTCATCCTCGACCCCGTGGGCACCCACCACCACGCGAACAAGCGCATGGGCACCAATGCGCGGCACACGGTGGCCGTCTTCGGCCTCGGGCCGATGGGCCTGGGGGCCGTGTGCGTCACGGCCTTCCTGGGCGCCCGCGTGATCGCCGTGGACCCCATCGCCTTCCGGCGCGACCTGGCGAAGAAGCTGGGCGCGGCCGACGTGGTGGACCCCGCCGCGGGCGACGTGGCGGCGCAGATTCGCGAGCTGACGAAGGGCTACGGCCTCGACCGCGCCTTCGAGTGCTCGGGCAAGCCCCAGCCGCTCTACACGGCGCTCGACCTCGTGCGCCACTTCGGCCACGTCGCCATCGTCGGCGAGCAGCCCGAGGCCAGGATCAGCCCGTCCAACCACTTCAACCGCAAGGAGATCACCCTCAGCGGCTCCACCTGCTTCCCGCTCGGCGAGTTCGACGAAATCGTGCGCCTGCTCGACGCCGGCCTGCCCGCTGCCAGGATGATCACCCATCGCTTCCCCATCGAGCAGGGCGCCGAAGCCTACGCCACCTTCAACACCGGCAACACCGGCAAGGTCATCTTCGTGGCATAAGGAGCCTGCGATGAGAGCAAACGTTCCGGCACGCCTCGCCGTGTGCGCGATGCTTCTCCTGTCAGCGTCCTGCGCTCCGCGCGGGGGGCGTCAGGCGCGTCCGGCGCCCGAGCCGCAGCCGCCCGCTGCTCCGGCCGCCCGCTGGGGCTACGTGGGCGGAAAGGCCGTGGCCCGCGCCGACGCCGAGGTGAAGAACACCCAGGACAAGGCTCTCTACCTCACCGAGCACTACAGCATGACCGCCTACCGCATCCCCATCGCCAACGGCGCGTGCTCCGTGAAGCTCCACTTCGCCGAAACCTACGAGGGGATCAAGGAGCCCGGGCAGCGCGTCTTCACCGTCGCCATCGAAGGCAAGCCTGTGCTGGTGGACTTCGATGTGTTCAAGGAGGCCGGCAACCAGAGCTTCGCCGCCCTCGTCAAGGAGTTCCAAGCCGAGGTCAAGGACGGCGAACTGACCATCGCGTTCGCCCCGAAGGTCCAGAACCCGATGATCAACGCCATCGAAGTGAGACCCCTGCGACAGGGCCGGCCCGCCGGCGCGTCCCTCCTGATCAACTGCGGGGCCACGGCCGACTACGAGGGCAAGGACGGCCGCATCTGGCGCAAGGACCAGGAGTACCAGGAGGCCCGATGACCCCCCGCGAAGTCGTGACCCGCGCGATCGAGTTCCGCCGGCCCGAGCGCCTGCCCATCAACGGCTACGGCCCGGCCAGCGACGTGACCTGGATCGGCTACGAGCAGCCCAAGCCGCCCCAGGCCCAGGACGATCCGGCCGTGGACCAGTGGCTCTGCCGCTGGGGCAAGACCGAGGTGCCCAACATGGGCCAGGTGAAGGGCCACCCCCTCGAAGACCTCGCGGGGATGAACGACTTCCCGTGGCCCGACCCCGACGACCCGCGCCGCTACGTGAACGTGCCGAAGCAGCTTGACGATCTCGCTGCCGACCCCGCCCGCCGCGACCACTTCACGGTGACCGGCATCTTCATGATCCTGTGGGAGCGCATGCACAGCCTCCACGGCTTCGAGAACTGCATGCTCGACCTGATGGACGACCGCCCCGCGATCCACGAGCTGGCCGAGCACATCGTGGAGTACGACCTGGGGATCATCCGCAACATGCACCGCATCGCGGGGAGCCGCATCCAGGCGCTGAGCTTCACGGAGGACTGGGGCACACAAAGCGACCTGCACGTCTCGCCCGAGCTGTTCCGCCGCTTCTTCCTCCCCCGCTACCAGCGCCTCTTCCGCGCCATCCACGAGTGCGGCTGGTTCGTCTGGATGCACTCCTGCGGCAAGATCAACAAGGCCATCCCCGGCCTCATCGAGGCGGGGGTGGACGTGTTGAACATGCAGCAGCCACGGGCCAACGGCATCGAGGAGATCGGCCGCCAGTTCGCGGGCAAAGTCTGCTTCGAGTCCCTCTGCGACATCCAGGCGACCCTGCCGGCCGGCAACCGCCGGGCCATCACCGCCGAGGCCAGGCAGTTGATGCGCACCTGGGGCACGCCCGACGGCGGCTTCATCCTGGGCGACTACGGCGACCACACCGCGATCGGCGCCCGGCCCGAGACCAAGGACTTCATGCTCCGCGAGTTCCGCCGCCTCGACCCCTGGGCGCGTCGCCGCTGACGGCCACTGGAGGGCCCTGTATGGCGCGGCCCCCGCACCGCGAGGCGTCCAGGCCCCCGCCGCCGCCATTCTCTTGCTCATAACCGCCCTTCACGTGGCCTCATGCGTCTGCCCCCAAGCCTGCGCGGGCGGCCGGCACGGCGATTGCTCCCTCATCCACGTCGGCGGCGCCGGCAGATGGCCTTCGCTGCCCGGCCGCCGGCGCCGCACCGGGGTGACTTCGCGCTCGTGGACCAGCCGTTGAGGGTCGTCGCCATGAGAGCCCGCCAGCACGCGGAAGGCTGTCTCCGAGGGGCCAGAATCTCGGTGGCCATGGTCGCAGGCATCGGCCTGGTGATGGCCATCGCCCTATTCATCCTTGCCAGCCACCACTGTGTGGCCGACGAGCACCGCGAGCCCTCCCCCGCGCACGGGGCGCAGGCGTGGGAGGCCTGGGGCATCCTTCTCTCGTCTCTCATATTGACCGGCATCCTCACCTTCTACTTCCTGAGCTCGATCGAGTACGCGCGGCGCATGGCCGCGCTGGCCGGCCGCCTTCAGGAGGCCAACCAGGCCCTCGAGGGCGAGGTCGCCAGCCGGAGGCGCATCGCCGAGGCCATGGCCCGAGAATCGGCCAAGCTCTCCGCCATGATCGCCGGGATGGAGGAGGGCGTCGTCTTCGCCGATGCCGAGGACCGCATCGTGGAGGTCAACGACTACTTCCTGCGTTTCGTGGGGCGCGAGCGCTCGGAACTCATCGGGCAGCCGCTCGGCAATGTCCATCCGGCGTGCATGCGGGACCGCGTGCAGCAGGTCCTCGACGACTTCCGCTCGCGCGTGGCCGCCAAGCCCCACGTGATCCAGCGGCGCGTGGGCGAACACGAGTTTCTGCTTCGAGTGCAACCCATCTACCGCAACGGCGCCTATGACGGCGTCCTGCTGAACCTTGTTGACGTCACCGAACTGGCCGTCGCCCGCCGGGCGGCCGAGAACGCCAGCCGTCAACTACTGGCGACGAACGCCGAACTCCAGGAGCAACTGGCCGCCTACGCGGCGGCGGCGGGGTACGTGCTCCCGGGCTCCCCCAGCCAGGCCGGTTCCCCTGCGGCGGCGCCGGCGCACATGTGACCTCGCATGCTATCTGCGGCGGTGTATGGCGCCGGTTCCATAGCCCCGGCGCGCGGCCGCCTGTGCGCCGGGGGCTGACGGGCTGCAAGTCTCGTGTGTTTAGCAGGTTACGGCGCCGCCGCGGCCCGGCACCCTGCTCCAATGCCCTGGGCACGCTGTTTGCTCATTCACCAGGACGGGGCTGTCTGTCCCATCACCAGTGGAGTTTCCAAGATGCGCGACGGACAGCGAAGCGACCGGACCTGGCCTCGAGCACTGGCCTCTCGCCTCACGACACGCCTGACGCCGGAGTGAGAAACTGATGGGTCCACACCAATCGCACGAGGACACGCATCGCCGGGGCGCGGTCTCGCTGGCGGTGATCGTCGGAGTCGGGGTAGCCCTGTCGGGCGCTGCCTTCTGGGCCGCCGACCACTCGGAGCGCGTGAAGGCGCGGGCGAACTTCGAGCGGCTAGCCGCCGAGCGCGTGAGCGAGCTCCGCGAGTCCCTCGAGATCGAGCAGTTCGCCCTCACGGCCATGCGGGCCTTCTTCGACGGTTCCGACGAGGTCGAGCGGCACGAGTTCCGCTCCTTCGCTGCGGCGTGCCTGCCGCATCTCCTGGGCACCCAGGCGATGGGGTGGGTGCCGCGAGTGGCTGAGGGGGACCGCGCCCAGGTCGAGAGAGGGGCGCAGGCCGACGGGGTTGGCGGGTATGCGATCCGGGAGCTGGACCAGGCCGGAAACCTGGTGCCGGCGCCGGCCCGGCCCGAGTACTTCCCCCTGCTCTTCGCCGAGCCGCGGGCGGGCAATGAGCGGGCGCTGGGCTTCAACACGGCCTCGGACCCCGTGCGCTGGGCGGCGATGGCCTGCGCGCGCGACTCGGGCGAGGTGGTCGCCACCGGGCGGATCAGGCCGGTGCGCGAGGGGAGCGATGGCTGCGAACTGCTGCTCGTGGTGGCCGTGTACCGGCGGGGGGAACCCGCCCGCACCGTCGCGGAGCGGCGCACGAGCCTCCAGGGCTTCCTCGTCAGCGTGCTGCGGCCCACGAGGTTCCTGGCCAACACCATGCGGCGCTTGAGCGCCGCGGGGGTGGACGTGCGCCTGCGCGACCTGTCGGCGCCGGAGGGACAGCAGGAACTGGGCGGCCTGCCCGCGCTGCCCGGCGCCGGACCGTCGCCTCGCGACGAAACCTCGATCCCTCCTGGGCCACTCGCCCTGCACACGGAGAAGAAGCTCCGCGTGGGCCAGCGCCTGTGGTCCATCGTGTGCACGGCGTCGCACGACTTCGCCTCCGGCGCCCGCACCTGGTTGCCGTGGTCGGGGCTGGCCTTCGGGCTCACCCTCACCGCGTCGCTGGCCCTCTACCTGGCGTTGCGGCAGCGCCACCAGGAGCGGCTGGCCAGGGCCGCCGCCGAGGTGGCAGGCATCAACGAAGCCCTGGAGGCCGAAATCCTGGCGCGCCGCCAGACCGCCGACGGCCTGGCCAGCGAGAATGCCAAGCTCTCGGCCATGATCTCCGGGATGGAAGAAGGCGTCGTCTTCGCCGATGCCAGCGACTGCATCGTGGAGGTCAACGACTACTTCCTTCGCTTCGTGCGCAAGGGGCGCGCCGAGGTGGTCGGGCACACCCTGCACGAGTTCCACCACGGCCTCGTCGCCGAGGAGGTGCGCCGCGCCATCGAGGGCTTTCGGGCGCGCCCGAACAGCCCGCAGCACGTCGTCCAGCGCCGCATGGGCGACACCGAGTTCATCCTGCGCTGCCAGCCCATCTGCCGCAACGGCCTGTACGACGGCGTGCTGCTCAACGTGATTGATGTCACCGAGCTGGTCACCGCGCGGCGCCGGGCCGAAGAGGCCAGCCGCACCCTGGCCGAACGCGCCCAGGAGCTCGAGAACACGCGCACGGCCCTCCTCCACATGCTCGACGATCTCGAGAAGGCCCGAGCCTCGGCCGAGGCAGCCAACCGGGCCAAGAGCGAATTCCTCGCCAACATGAGCCACGAGATCCGCACCCCGATGAACGGCATCCTCGGCTTCGCCAAGCTGCTGCTCAGCGAGCCGCTCCGCCCCGAGCAACGCGCCTGTGTCGAGACCATCTGCCGCAGCGGCAACGAACTGCTGGCGCTGATCAACGACATCCTCGATCTCTCCAAGATCGAGGCCGACCGCGTCGAGGCGCAGCCGGAGGTGGTGGACGTGGCCGCCGTGGCGCGCCGCGTGTGCGACCTGCTCCGCCCGCGCGCGGACGAAAAGGGGCTTCACCTGACCGTGGAGGTGGCGCCCGGCACCCCGGTCGTCGCGACCACCGACGGCGCCCGCCTGCGCCAGATCCTGACCAACCTGGTCGGCAATGCCCTGAAGTTCACCGAAGCCGGCTCGGTCACCGTCGCCATCTCGGCCGGCGACGACCAGGCTCAGACCATCCATTTCGCGATCGCCGACACCGGCATCGGCATTCCCGCCGACCGGCAGCGCGCCATCTTCGACGCGTTCGTGCAGGGCGACGGCTCCACCACCCGCCGATACGGCGGCACCGGCCTCGGCCTCGCCATCTCGCAGCGCCTCACGAAACTCCTCGGCGGCGACCTGTGGGTCGAAAGCACCGTGGGACGCGGCAGCACCTTCCACTTCACCATCCAGGCCCACCTCGGCGGCGCGCCCGCCGGCGGCGCGCACCCCGCCGAGGTCGCCGAACCGGACCCCGCGCCGCCCCCTCCCGCGCCCGACCCCGTCATCGCCCCGCCCGCGCCGCGCACCCGCGCACGGGACAACGGATGCAGCGTCCTGGTCGTCGAGGACGAGCCCACGAACGCCCGGCTCATGACCACCGTGCTCGAGAAGGCCGGGTACCACTGCACGGTCGCCCCGAACGGCGCCGCGGCGCTCGACCTCGCCCGGCGTCGCCTGCCCCTGGCCATCGTGCTGGACCTCGTGCTCCCCGTGATGGACGGGTTTGACGTGCTCAAGTCCCTGAAGGCCGACCCCGTGCTGGCCAATGTGCCCGTCATCGTCTGTTCCGTGCTCTCCGACAAGCAGAAGGCCTTCAGCCTCGGCGCGCTCGACTATGTGGAGAAGCCGGTGGACGGCGAGGTCCTGGTGCGCAAGCTCCACCGGCTGCGCCGCTCGTTCGGCACCGGGGGCAACGTGCTCATCGTGGACGACGACCGCGCCGTGCGCCTGGTCCTCCAAAGGGTGCTCCGCCGCGCCGGCTACCGCGTCGCCACGGCCGCAGGAGGGGCCGACTGCCTGGCGTTGCTGGACTCCGGGGCGCCGGCCGACCTGGTGGTGATGGCCCTCACGATCTGCGGAATGGACGGCTTCGAGCTGCTCGATGCCCTGCGACGCCGCGACCAGACCCGCCACGTGCCGGTCGTCGTCTCCGCCGAAGCGCCCCTGCCGCCCGAGGTCCTGGCCCGCCTCAATGGCCGCTACGACGCCATCCTCGACCGGGCGGGCAACGACCTGCCCGGCATCGTTGCGCAGATTGCCGCGGTCCTCGACGCGGCCTGCGCTCCGCCAGCAGCCGATGCGGCCCCCGAGCCGCCCCCGCCCGCCTGCGCGCCCACCATCCTGGTGGCCGACGACAACCCGACCGGCCGGGAACTCGCCTCCCGCATCCTGCGCGGCGGCGGGTACCGCGTGGCGTTCGCCGAGAATGGCCAGCAGGCGGTCGAAGCCGCCTGCACCCAAGCCATAGACCTCGTGCTGATGGACATCGGAATGCCCGTGATGGACGGCCTGGAGGCGACCCGGCGCCTGCGCCGGACGGAGCGGGGCGCTCGCCTGCCGATCCTGGCCCTGACGGCCCACGCCATGACCGGCGACGAAGAACGCTGCCGCCGGGCGGGGTGCGACGCCTATCTCACCAAGCCGATCGACCCCGGCGCGCTGCTCGACGCGGTGGCCGCCCATCTGCCCGCCGCCCCCTCGAACCCAGGCGCGTCCCCCGCGCAACTGCCCTCGGAGGCGCCTGCCCCCTCGGAATCCTTGGAGGCCCGCTGTGCCTGACTCCGGCCCTGCCCACCCGCGCGCCACGATCCTCGTTGTGGACGATCACCCCGACGCCCGCAAGCTCCTCACGCTGCTTCTCAAGCCCGAGGGCCACCACATCCTCCAGGCAGCCGACGGCCCCGAGGCCCTCCGCCTGGCCGACGCCACGCCGGACCTCTCGCTCATCATTCTGGACGTGATGATGCCGGGCATGGACGGCCTGGAGGTGTGCCGCCAGCTCCGCGCCGTGCGCCGCGACCGCTATGTGCCGATCATCCTGGCCACCGCCCTCGACGACGAGGAGCACCTGTGCGCGGGCCTCGGCGCCGGGGCCGACGACTACGTCACCAAGCCCATCAGCCCCGCGCAAATCCTTGCCCGAGTCCGCACGACCCTGCGCCTCAAGGCGGCGCTCGACGAACTGATCGAGAGCCGGGAGCTGGCGGCCATCGGCGCCCTCCAGGTGACGCTCGCCCACGAGATCAACAACCCGCTCACCATCGCGCAGGGCAACATCGAGATGCTGCTGAACGCGGGCAGTGCCGACCCCGCCTCCTCGCGCCGCCTGCGGGCCGCCTTCGACGCCTGTAGCCGCATCCGCGCCCTCGTGCAGCAGCTTGTCGAAATGAAGAAGATCGCCACCACCACTTATGTGGGCACCACCCGCATGCTGGACCTCGGCCGCAACACACAACCTCCTGAGGTCGAGGACCCGTAGCCGCTCCACTCCGCCGCTCAGGCCGAGGAGCGGCCCTCACCGTCAACGCCCCATGGACTGGACAGGATCGCGAGTGTAGCAGGTGCGGCGGGCAAGCGGGACGCTCGGCGCGGCAAGGCCCCCGGCGGCCGCCGGCAGCCGCGCGCGCGGGAATCGCGGCGAACTGTTCAGGCGGGGACCGGGGCCGGCGCGGCAGGGGGCATCGCGGGCAGGAAATCGGCGCGCCGGGTCTCATCGCGCAGCGCGTCGGCGATCTCCCGGACCCGGTCGGCCAGGCCCAGGAACACGCCCAGCACGCGGGGGTCGAACTGCTTGCCCGCCTCGCGCGACATGATCTCGATCGCCTGCTCGAATGGGAACGGCTCCTTGTAGGGCCGGCGCGAGATGAGCGCGTCGAACACGTCGGCCACTGCCACGATGCGCCCCGCCAGCGGAATCGCCTCGCCGGCCAGGCCCTGGGGATAGCCGGTGCCGTCGTAGCGCTCGTGGTGGGTGAGCGCGATCTCGCGCGCCATCACCAGGAAGGGGATGCCTTCGAGGATGCGCGCCCCGTTCACGGTGTGCTGCTTGACGATCTCGAACTCGTCGGGCGAGAGCTTGCCCGGCTTGCCCAGGATGCCCGAGGGCACCGAGATCTTGCCGATGTCGTGCATCGGGCTCGAGTAGGCGATCTGCTCGACGAAGTCCTGGCTGCACCCCAGGCCCCGGGCCACGGCGTCGCAGTAGGAACTCACCCGGCGGATGTGGTTGCCCGTGTACTCGTCGTTGAGCTCGGTGACCCGGGAGAGGACGAAGATGGACTCGAGGTGGGCCTTCTGGATGTCCTGGAACGAGAGCTCGACGCGGCGCATGGCCTCGCAGAGCTGGCGCGTGCGTTCCTCGACGCGGGCCTCGAGGTTCCGCTGGTAGGCGCGGTTCTCGGCCAGCAGGGCGCGCCGTTCGGCGGCACGGGCCACGCTCAACAGCACATCGTCCACGTCGAACGGCTTGGCGATGTAGTCGTAGGCGCCCAGGCGGAGGGCGTCGCGGGCCGAGTCGAGGTCCGCGTGCGCCGTCACCAGGATCACCGGCAGCTCGGGGTCCCGCGCGCGGAGGGCGCGGGAGAGGCCCAGGCCGTCCATGCCGGGCATCCGGATGTCCACCACCGCCACGTCGAAGTCCTCTGTGGCGTGGGCGGCGAGCGCCTCTTCGGCGTTGGGGAAGAGGCGGGTGGCGTAGCCGCTCGAGGTGAGCGCGGTGTCGAGCAGGCTGCGGATGCCGTCTTCGTCCTCGACCACGAGGACGCGGCGAATGGGGTCCGGCATGGTGGGGCTCTCCTAGTGCCGCGGCCGTGGGCTTGCGATGGCTTGCCCAGGCGGAGGGGTGGGGTGCTGGCAGGCTTCCATGCCTTCGGGCAGGGCCGCGGGCGCTGGCCCCGGGGCCTTGGCCCTCAGGGCGCGCTCGGCGCATTCGAGCAGGGCGCGCACCTCCACGGGCTTCGCCAGCAGGGCCGCCACCTGGTCCCTGGCGTTCCAGAAGGCATACTCGTTGAACAGCTTGGGCAGGGCCGAGCAGACGATCACCGGCAGGTGGGGGCGCAGGCTGTGCAGCCGCGCCACCATCTCGATGCCGTGGACGTGCGGCATCTGGATGTCGAGCACCGCAACGTCCGCCCCGTGCGCGGCCAGGAGATCGAGGGCCGACTGGCCGTCGGCGGCCTCGAGCACGCGGTAGCCTTCCTCCTCGAAGGCGTCCCGGTAGAGCTGCCGCACACACGGTTCGTCGTCTACCACGAGCACCGTTCTCATCGGGCGTCTCCGTTGCTCCAGGGGGCGGGGGCGGTGCCTCGGGGCGTGGCCAGCGGCAGGGTGAAGCGGAAGGCGCTGCCGCGGCCGCCGGGGGCCTCCTCCACCCAGATTCTGCCGCCGTGGGCCTCGACGGCCATCTTGCAGAAGGCGAGGCCGATGCCGGCCCCGCCCAGGCCTCGGTGGGCGGCGAGTTGGTGGAACTTCTCGAAGATCGCTTCGCGCTCCTCGGGGGGGATGCCCTCGCCGTTGTCGGTGACGGAGATTCGGACCGAGCCTTCGCCGGCCGGCTCCGCGTCAATCCGCACACGGCTGCCGGAGGGCGAGTACTTGGCCGCGTTGGCGAGGAGGTTGCTGAGGATGCGCCGCACGGCCTCGCGGTCGGCCAGGGGCGCGCCCGCGGCGGGCGGGCAGTGAACTTCCACGGTGCTTCCGACGGCCGCGAGGACCGGCTCGATCTCGGCCGCCGCCTCGTTGAGCAGGCCAGGCAGGTCCACGGGCGCCCGCCGCAGTTCGGCCACGCCGGCCTCCATGCGGGCCAGGTCGAGGAGCGTTGTGGTCATGCGAAGCACGTCGCGGCAGCTCGAGTGCGCCTGCTGGAGGTAGCGGAGCTGGCGCTCGGAGAACGACGCGGCGCCCTTCCGCTCGAGGAGTTCCATGTAGCCCATGGCGCTGGCGAGGGGGGACTTGAGGTCGTGGACGAGCATCTGGACGAGGTTCTCTTTGACCGCGGCCATCTGTTCGAGGCGCTGGTGGCTCTCCTGGAGGCGCTGGTGCGCCTGGCGCGCCTCGACGACCCGACGCCGCATCTCGATGGCGGAGGCCACGCGCCCCACCACGTCGCTGGGCGACACGGGCTTGATCAGGTAGTCGTAGGCTCCGAGCCGCACGGAGCGCAGGGCCGTCTCGATGTCGCTCACCGCCGTCACCACGATCACCCCGAGCTCCGGGGAGCCGAGGCGCGCCTGCACCATCAGCTCCACGCCGCTCGTCTGCGGCAGCAGGAGGTCGCACAGCATCACCTCGAAGGGCCGCTGGCTCAGGGCGGCCAGGGCCTGGGCGGCGGTGGCCGCGCCCGTCACGTGGTAGCCTGCCTCGGCCAGGGCGGCGGCCAGGAGTTCGCGGATCCCCTCCTCATCGTCCACCACCAGCACCGCGCTGCCGACCTCTGGCATCGTGCGCTTCTCCTGTGGCCCCCCCCTGGGGCCACCGGGGCCCATGCAATCCGTGTGCCGCGTCGCGATGGCCATCTGGCGGAGCCATAACCTCTTGGCGCAGAAAGTATTAGGCTGGGCGCGGCTCGGCATGCCGGTGGGCGCGGCAGCCCTCTATGGCGGCCGCGCTATGGCGGGTCCAGTGGCCCCGTCGGCCGGCCTGCGGGCTCACTGCCCCAACTCTTTGGCCTTGTAGTAGAGGGTCTTGTAGTCCACGTTCAGAAGCCGCGCAGCCTGGCTGCGGTTGCCGCCGGTGCGTGCGAGCACGGCGGCGATCACGGTTTGTTCGACCTGGCGCACGCATTCGCGGGTGATGTCCTTGAGGGAGCACTTGCCCTCGAGGAGTGTGGCGAGCGTCTGGCCATCGGTGGGCAGAGGGCCGGGGTCGGGGGTGGGGAACGACGCCCCTGGGGCCGCAGCCGGCCGCGCGCAACTGGCGCTGGCCGCGCGCACGTGGTCGGGCTCGACGATGTCGCCGGAGAGCAGGACGGCGCGTTTGATGACGTTGCGCAGCTCGCGCACGTTGCCGGGCCAGTCGTAGGCGAGGAGCACTTCGATGGCCTGAGGCGAGATGCCCGCGACCCGGCGGCCCAGCTCCTTGTTGGCGATCGCCAGGAAACGCTTGGCCAGGAACGGAATGTCCTCCCGGCGCCGGCGCAGCGGCGGAATCTCGATGGTGAACTCGTGGAGGCGGTGGAACAGGTCGCGGCGGAAGGCGCCCTGCTCGACCAGTCTGCCGAGGTCCTGGTTGCTGGCGGCGATGACCCGCAGGTCCACGTCAATCGGCTCCTTGCCGCCGACGCGGTACACGCGGCGTTCCTCGAGGGCGCACAGGAGCTTGCGCATCATGGCCTCGGAAAGGTTGGCGATCTCGTCGAGGAACAGCGTGCCCTGGTGGGAGAGCTCGAAGTAGCCGCGGTTGCGGTCCACCGCGCCCGTGAAGGCCCCGCGCTCGTGGCCGAAGAGCTCGCTCTCGATGAGCGTGTCGGGGATGGCGCCGCAGTCCACCCGCACCAGCCGCCGGGCGGCGCGCGGGCTGAGGGCGTGGATGGCTCGGGCGACCAGGCTCTTGCCTGTGCCGGTCTCGCCGTGCAGGATGACGGTGAGATTCGTGGGCGCCACCTGCCGCACCTGCGCGCCAATGTTGGCGACGACGGCGCTGGGGCCCATGCACTCGGCCAGCGCGGCGGCGTCGGCGGCCATGGAAGCGTCGTCGGCAGCCTCGGCGGCCACGCGCTCCACCGTACGCAGCAGCTCCGCGAGGCGCACCGGCTTGGCGACGAAGTCCTCTGCCCCCAGCTTCATGGCGGCCACGGCGGTGTCCACGGTGCCATAGCCGGTCATGAGGACGACCGGGAGGTGGCGATCGGCCTCTTTGATGCGTGCCAGGGTCTCGAGCCCGTCGAGGCCCGGCATGCGAAGGTCGAGCAGCACCGCATGGGGGCGCTGGCGGGCGATGAGGGCGAGGGCCTCGTCCCCCGTGGCGGCCGCCTGGGTTCCGAAGCCCTTCGTCTCGAAGAACCCTGTGAGCATCTCGCGCACCGCTGCCTCGTCATCCACTACCAACACTCTTCTGCACTCGCCGGCGATGGCCGCCATGGGTTCTCCTCATTGCAGTCCCGAGCCGTCACAAAGGTTGGCAACTCCCCGCGAGGGCGGGCCGCCCGCTCTCAGGCCCAAGGCACCGGGCCGGTGGGCGTGCCCCTGGCCGGGAGCGAGACGGTGAAGGTGGAGCCCTGGCCGGGCTGGCTGGCCGCGGTGATCCAGCCTCCGTGTTCGGCCACGATGCGCTGCGCGATCGCCAGGCCCAGCCCTGTGCCGCCCTGCTTCCCGGTGAAGTAGGGGTCGAAGGCATGGCTCAGCGTGTACTCGTCCATCCCCATGCCTGTGTCGGACACGGTGAGGCAGACCCAGTGGCGCGAGGTCTGTGGCGATAGGGGCTCGTCCTGGGGCGGGGAGGCGTTGCAGGTGGCTACCGCCAGCGTGCCGCCGTGCGGCATGGCGTCGCGGGCGTTCTCGAGCAGGTTGATGAGAACCTGTTCGATGGCCACGGGGTCGGCCACCGCGGGCGAAAGGTCGGGTGCGAGCCGGAGCGTGAGCGTGATGGTGCTGGGCAACAGGGGCCGGTAGAGGTCCAGCGCGTGCCGCGCAATGTAGTTGATGTCCGCGCACGACGGGGTGCGGCACGCCGCACCGCCGCCGCGCGCGAGCCGGCGGGTGAGGGTGGCGCCCAGCTCGGCCGCGTGAAGGATCTGCCCCAGCGGGTGGCGCGCCGGGCTGCCGTCGCCGAGGCCCTCCAGGGCCATCTCGGCGTAGCCGAGGATCAGGGAGAGCAGGTTGCCGAGGTCGTGCGCGATGCCATGGACAGGGAGGGGCTTCGAAGGGTCCCCAGGAAGCGCCCACGTCCCGAACGACGTGTCGCGAGGCAAGCTGGCGGTGTCGCACCCGGCGCGGGGCGCCAGGGGCTGTCGCCGCCTGGGTGCGCAAGGCACGTTCCGCTCCAGCACCGGCATGCCCGTTCTCTCTCCTGCAATCAGTCCTTGCCCAGAGTTCCCCACCGCCGGCCCTCCTAAAGGGTGCGATGCCGCATGGCAGGGGGCCGCCTGACACTTCTCGGTCGGCCGCTTGGCCTGCTGGCTCGCAACGTATGGGATTGTATCCCGGGTCGCATTTCCAAGGCAATCGGGGCCTGTAAGTGTTGTGGATTCCGGGCTTTGACGGAACCCTCTATCGGGGAATCCCTGATACTGCGTTGGTTGATTACCCCTACACGGAGCGCCATACCCAAGGGGCTGGGGCCGATGGCCGGGGTGCCACAAGCCATAGGCTGGACGGCTCCCCGATGGCTTGGGGGTATCGTGTGGGTCACTGGTGGGCGCTCTGTTCCGACCATAGTGGCCTCCGGCGCGTGTGCGGCTCCGGCCGCCGAGGACGCTAGGGCTTCGCCAAGCCGCCGGAATCGTCACTCGGCCTGTGATCTCACTAGACCAGAGGTCCGACGCCTAGTCAACCGGTCGAGAGGCGGCGGGCGTTGTCCCGTTAAGGCAGCCCTTCAGGCATGGGCCACGTCTTGGGCGAAGGGCAGGGGAGGCGGCCGTCAGCTCTGGCCGCCGGTGTGCACCCATTGGATGGCCTGGCGGAGGAGTTCCGTGGAGCCTGCGAGATGCAGCTTGGCGATGATGTGCGCGCGGTAGGTCTCGATGGTCTTGATGCTCAGGTGGAGTTCGTCGGCGATCTGGCGGGTCGTGCGCCCGCGCCCCAGCAGTTCGAAGACCTCCAGCTCCCGGTCGGTGAGCGCGCCCAGAGGAGAGGTGGACACGACCGGCCCGCCGGCCACGAACTGGCGGACCATCTGGACCGCCAAGCCGGGGCTGAGGTAGATGCCGCCGCTGAGAACGGTGCGGACCGCGTGGATGACCTCGTTGGGAGGCTGGAGCTTGGTGACATAGCCCTGTGCGCCCGCGCGCAGGGCGCGCTCGGCGAAGAGCCGCTCGTCGTGCATCGAGAGGATGAGGACCGAAAGGCGGGGGTGGCGCGGGCGGATTTTCTTGAGGAGTTCCAGCCCGCTGCCCCATTGGAACGAGAGGCCCAGGACGACCAGGTCCGGGCGCAGCTCGTCGATCGCCTTGAGGATGCCTTGCCGTCCCGCTGCCTCGCCGCAGACGCGGATGTCGGGCTCCTGCTCCAGGAGCCCGGCCAGGCCGCGGCGGGTCAGTGGATGGTCATCGGCCAGCAGCACCCGGTACGGCACCCTCCCCTTCGAATCGCACCCATCCGGTCCGCTCATGGCCGTCCTCCTCGCAAGGGTTGGAAGGCCAACTGGCAGCGCCCCCCGCCGCCCCGCCCAGCCGCCCGCCCTCGCCGCGGCACCGGGAGCGGAGGCCATCTGGACAGACTGACAATGCAGAGGCGGATACGGAGCGGCTCAGAACACGTGCTGCGAATTGAAGTGGCAGTGGCCCCCGCCGCTGCCATCCCCCGAGCGACCAACTCACGCGCCCCCAAGGCTTTGGGGCAGACGCCGAGTGGTACGCCCACGCTCCCCGGCCCGCTCGGCGCCACGCCGAGCAATCACTATTGAGTATAGCACAAGCCAACTGGACTTCAAGAGAAAACTGCCAGCCTGCGCGAGGAAGTTTGGGCGCGACCTGAAGGCTCGGCTTCAGGCCGACCGGCAGATGCCCGCCGGGGACGTGGGCGCCGACGCATCGGGCTGGGGCCTGGGGGACTTGTGCCGCTCCCGCGAGGCGGCCAGGCGCCTGGCCTACGAAGGGCGGCTACGACGCCTCGGCGGAGGGGATGCGCGGCAGGGTGATGCGGAACAACACGCCCCCCGGGGCGTTCATCGCCTCGATCCGCCCGCCGTGATCGCGCACGATGGCGTCGCTGACGCTCAGGCCCAGCCCCGTGCCCTTGCCCGGCTCTTTGGTGGTGAAGAAGGGCTGGAAGAGCTTGTGGGGCTCGGCGATGCGGGGGCCGTCGTTCTCGAATTCCATCAGGACCGATGCATCCCGGGGGAGCGTGCGGAGCGTGACGTTGCCGCCTCGCACGGTGCTGAGGGCATCGAGGGCGTTCTTGACGATGTTCTGCACGACCTGCTGGAGCTCGCAGAAGTGGCCCATGACCTGCAACGGCTGGGGGTGAAGCGCCTGGTGGACCTGCACGCCGCCGGCCTGGAGGGGGTGGCGCAGGAGGTCCAGCGACTCGATGACCACGCGATTGACGTCCACCGGGGCCTTGGCGCGGCCGCTGCGTCGGGTGAACTTGAGCAGGTTGCTGACGATGTGGTCGCAGCGCTGGGCCTCGGTCCAGATGCGCTCGAGTTGGGCTCGCGCGCCCTCCGGCAGGTCGGTCCGGCGGCGGAGGAGCTGCGCAAAGCCGAGGATGCTGGTGAGCGGATTGCGCAGCTCGTGGGCGACGCCCGAGGTCATGGTGCCCACCGTGGCGAGACGCTGGGCCTCGATCACCTGCTGGCGCTGGGCGCGCTCGGACGTGACATCGGCGATCATGAGCACGGCGCCGGTCACCTCGCCCCAACGCTCGATGACCGGGGAGGCGACCACGTGGAGGATGGACCGGCCGTGGGGCCGGTCGAACTCCACGACGGCGCCCGCCTGCAACGTCTCGGCCACTCGGCACGAGGGGCATGGCTGGGGAGCCGCGGCGGCGCCCTCCGAGGGGGCGGCCGGCTCCTCGCCGCAGACCTCGTAGCAGTGGCGGCCGAGAACCTCGCCCGCCATGCACCCGCACAGCATGGCGAAGCGGCCGTTCACGCGCACGAGGCGAAGGTCTGGGGATACATAGGCGATCGCCAGCGGCGAGTCGTGGAAGAGCGCGCGCCACTCTGTCAGTGGCACGGCCTCGGGGAACTGAAGCGTCGCGAGGGAGTCGTCGAGTTCGGCGATCACGGGCATTGTCTCCAGGCTCAACGCCTCGGGATTGCGGACGTGCAAGGCGCGTGCCGGCCCGCTGCGGGTGGCGGCAAGGCTCGCTTGGGGCGCTGCAAGTCTTGCGCCTGCCATCGCTTGCGATGAGGCTGGCGGCACGGCCCACCCTGCCGCCGAGGGTGCCCCTGGGCGCGGGCTGTATGGAGGCCCGGCCTGTCAGGCGAGGCGCTGCCGCTGCGCGAGCGGCGGGCCACAGGGAGTCGGTTGCGATGTGAACTCTGGCCTTCGCCAGGGGCGCAGGCTGCGCCTGGGGTGTGGGCCAGAATCGTAGGCAGGGTGATTGGCTCTGGAGCCTGAAGGGCTCGCATGGGATAGCCCAGGGCAACGCCCTGGGTTCAGCGGGATTCACGAGTCCAGCCCTGAAGGGGCGAGATAGAAGCTCCCTATTCCGCCCTGTCAGGGCTGCCGCGGGGCGGTCTTGTTCCCAGGGCGTTGCCCTGGGCTATCCCATTTCGCTCCCTCGGAGCTCCCGCAGCCACCTACAATTCCGGCCCACACCCCTGCGCCTGTGACCGACCCGCGAGCCACCCCTCCCGAAGGTACTGGAACCTTCGGGAGGGAGGTCTCTGGAGCACACGCAGGCCGGAAGGAGGCTCTCGTCGGTCCATCGGATCCGTGGGGACTCGCTCCGCTCGCACTTGCACCACCGAACGCGGGTGGTATACTCACAACAGATGCCAACCGGCCCCTTGCAAGGAGACAGCAGGATGCCCCGAACCCCCGTCTCGACCCGCCGAAGCTTCCTCGCCCGCGCCGCGGCGGCCTCGGCCGCGGCCCCCCTCGTGATGAACGCCCGAGCCTTCGGCGCCAACGATCAGATCACCATGGGCTGCGTGGGCATGGGCGGCCAGGGCCGCGGCGACATGGGCGGATTCCTGGGCTTCAAGGACCTGCGCGTGCTCGCGGTCTGCGACGTCATCGAGGCCCACCGCAACGCCGCCAAGAGCACCGTGGACACCCGCTACGGCAACGCCGACTGCAAGGCGGTGAACGACTACCGCGACGTGATGGACCGCCCGGACATTGACACCGTGCTGATCGCCACGCCCGACCACTGGCACGCCCTCATCGGCGCCGCCGCCGTCCAGAGCGGCAAGGACGTCTACTCGGAGAAGCCCGAGACCCTCACCGTGCGCGAGGGCCGCCTCCTCGTCAACCTCACCCGCCGCTACGGGCGCGTCTACTCGGGCGGCAGCCAGCGCGTGTGGGGCGACTACAACTGGTTCCACCGCATGATCTGGGGCGGCGCCATCGGCGAAGTCAAGGAGGCGTGGGTGGACTGCTGGGGCCCTTCGACCGACTGCTATCTGCCCGAGGAGCCGATCCCGCCGGGCGTGGACTGGGATATGTGGCTCGGCCCTGCGCCCTGGGCGCCCTTCAACCGCGGGCGGCTCAACTTCCGCCCCTGGCGCGACTACTCGGGCGGCGGCATGACCGACTGGGGCGCACACAACTTCGGCGGCGCCCTCTTCGCCATGCGCCTGCACGAGACCGGCCCCGTCGAGATCCTCCCGCCCGACGGCAAGGAGAACCCGCTGCTCACCTTCGTCTTCGCCAACGGCGTGCGCATGCACCACAAGGGCGGCTGGACCGGCAACCTGTGCTTCCGCGGCACCCTGGGCGAGATTCCCGCGCGCGGCGACAAAGGGCCCAAGGCCCAGCCGCCCAGCGTCCACATCCCCAACTACAAGGGCCAGGGCGGCATCTTCGGCGACTTCCTGCACTGCGTGCGCACGCGCCAGCGCCCCTTCCGCGACATCGAGACCGCCCACCGCACCGTCACCGTCTGCCACCTCGGCAACATCGCCTACTGGGTCGGCCGCCCGTTCAAGTGGGACCCCGAGAAGGAGGAGGTCGTGGGCGACCCCGAGGTGGCCCGCTGGCTCGACCGGCCCAAGCGCGCGCCGTGGACGCTCTGAGGGGGGCGGAGGTCACCGGACGCTCCCGCGTCCAACCCCGACCTCCCGCGGGTTCGCAGCCCGCAGGAGGTTCCTGTGATCCCGCGTCCAGTCTCCCCCGAAGACGAAGAGGCCGCTGAGCGGCCAAGAAGCACGTCCCCACGCAGAGCGTAGGGACGAGAAGTAGGAGCAGAGCGTAGGGACGAGGGAGAGTAGCCGCAAGCGTCCCGCTTGCGGAGGTATTCCTTCTCGCCCCTACGCTCCGTGTGGGGGCGCTGATCCGGACGCTCCCGCGTCCAACCCCGACCTCCCGCGGGTTCGCAACCCGCGGGAGGTTCCTGCATCCCGCGTCCAGTCTCCCCGGAAGACGAAGCGACTGCAAGGGCGAGCGCTGGGGTTCCACCCTCCCGAACGTATTGGAGCGTTCGGGAGGGCTCTGCCGAGCGGCTGGCGGGCGCAGCCTGTCCATACTTGCTCAACCCTGTGAGGGGGGAAGTGAGCAAGTATGGGTGGATGGGCGAGGATTGGCGATTCTCGCAGCTCCGGCCATACTCGCTCATCTGAGGGATGAGCAAGTATGGGGGCGGGAATGGCCGGGGGCGTAAGGCGTTGGGGCATAGCGGGTTATGGGGAGGCCTCGCCGGCGCCACAGCCCCCGTTCCGCGCTCCCCAGCGGCTGCCACGCAGGATCGCCAAACCCTGAGGAGGCTGAAACAGGCTGCTATTCAGTCGGAGCGTATCCCAGTGGATTGCAGGCGGCCCGTGGCTCGCGCGCGCCACCAGCCTGCCCCGAGCCCATCCTGTCGGATTCCCCCGACTATCGCTTGCATGCGCGGGGGAGGCGCGTATACTGATGCGAACAGGTGCGTTCCGTTCGCAGGTCACCGACATCCCACGGAGGTGAATGGATGGCGAGGCAGCAGGGGGTCACGCGTCGCGGGTTCCTCGGCAGGGCGGCAGCAGGGATGGCCATTGCCCCCCTCGTGATGAAGTCCAGCGCCTTCGGCGCCAACGACCAGTTCGCCATGGGCTTCGTGGGCATGGGCGGCCAGGGCCGCGGCGACATGGGCGGCTTCCTCGGCTTCAAGGAGCTGCGCGCCGTAGCCGTGTGCGACGTGCACGAGGCCCAACGCGAGCAGGCCCGCAGCATGGTCAACTCGCGCTATGGCAACAACGACTGCAAGTCGGTGGGCGACTTCCGCGAGATCACCCAGGACCCCAAGATTGACGCCGTCTTCTGCGCCACGCCCGACCACTGGCACGCCGTGATCACCGTGGACGCGATGAAGAACGGCAAGGACGTCTACTGCGAGAAGCCCGAGACGCTGACCATCCGCGAAGGCCGCATCATGATCGAGACCGCGCGGCGCTACGCCCGCGTCTTCTCGGGCGGCAGCCAGCGCGTGTGGGAGGACTACAATTGGTACCATCGCGTCATGTGGGGGGGCGCCGCGGGCAAGCTCCAGGAGGTCTACGTCAACATCGGCGGCCCCTCGGGCGACTGCTATCTGCCGGCCGAGCCCGTGCCGCCGGGCATGGACTGGGATATGTGGCTCGGCCCCGCGCCCTGGCGCCCCTATAACAAGGGGCTGCATCCCTTCACCTGGCGCGGCTACCGCGACTACTCGGGCGGCAACATGACCGACTGGGGCGCGCACCACATCGGCGGCGCGCTCTTCGCCGCGCAGCTTCACGACCAGCCGCTCCCCGTCGAAATCATCCCGCCCGACGGCAAGGAGTACAAGCAGCTCACCTTCAAGTACGGCAGCGGGGTGCGGCTGTACCTGGGCGGCGCGTGGGACGGCCCGCTGGGCTTCAAGGGCACCCTCGGCGAGGTGCCCGAGCGCGGCAAGCCGCGCATCCCGCCGCCCCCCACGCCCATCCAGGGCTACCGCGGCCGCGGCGGCATCTTCGGCGACTTCGTCCACTGCGTCCTCACCCGCCAGCGCCCCTTCCGCGACATCGAGATCGCCCATCGCGCCGTGGCCACCTGCCACCTCGCCAACATCGCCTTCTGGCTCAAGCGCCCCCTGAAGTTCGACCCCGACAAGGAGCAGTTCGTCGGCGACGAGGCGGCCAACCGCTGGGTGGACCGCCCGAAGCGCCAGCCCTGGACCCTGTGAACCCGGACCGCGACGCGGAGAGGCCACGATGCTGGACGAGAACGTGCGCCTCGCCCTCCGCGAGGACGTCGCCCACCAATCCCTCGGCGAGGGCCAGGACACGGTGGTGCTGTCCCTGCGATCCGGCTACCTCTACACCTGCAACGAGACGGCGGAGCGGTTTCTGCGCGCCCTGGACGGCCGCCGCACCCTTGGGCAGGCGGTGGACCTCCTGGAGGCCGAGTACGACGTGCCGCGCGCCACGCTGGCCGCCGACCTGACGGCCCTGGCCGAGGAACTGCTGGCGGAGGGCCTCGTCGTGGTCGTGGGGGAGGGGGCTTAGGTGCGGCGGCTCGCCCTGCGCGCGCACATCTGGTGGACCGCCTGCCTCATCCCCGTGCTCGACCGGCTGCTGCCCCTCCGGGGCGTGCTCTGGGTGCTCACGCCCGCGCGGTGGTGGCATCCCTACCGGGGAATGGCGCCGGAGGCCATCGGCGGCCTCGTGCGGCGGCGCCTCGCGCATCCCCGCCAGATGAAGCGCCGGGCCTGCCTGCGCGAGGGCCTCCTCCTCTTCCACTTCCTGTGCCTGGCCGGGCTCGAACCCGTGCTGCACTTCGCCGTCTTCCCCGCCGAGGCCCCGCCGCGGCCGATGCACGCCCATTGCTGGGTGACGCTGGGCGATGTGGCCTGCTCGGCCCCTGCCCAGCCGCCGTGCGCCGAGATGATGCGCCACTCGCGCGCCACGGGCACCACCCTCGTGGCGAACCCCTCTTGACGCACCCTGCCCCGCGAGTCTGGAAAATCAGGCACGCGCTGGCCATGCTGTATCACTTCCTCTCCCACGGGGGTGATACAGCATGCACGGGGACCCGATGCGCCCCAAGAGCGCGCTGCCGACGGCCTCCGCCGATTCCTGCATGTGTGCGGGCCGGAATCGTAGGTGGCTGCGGGAGCTCCGAAGGAGCGAAATGGGAGAACCAGGGCAACGCCCTTACCCTTGCCCACATGTTCTCGAGAGCCTGCTTCAGCCCCCGAAGAGGGCGTTTGGGCTACGGCCCGGTCGCCCGCGTTCGCGGGCTGCAATGCCCTCACGTGTGGGAGAAGATGAGGGCGTTGCCCTGGGCTATCCCATGCGAGCCCCTCAGGCTCCAGAGAGAACCAGCCTGCCGACAACTCCGGCCCACACCCCTCCTGCATTTTGATGCTTGACTCTTCCATGCGGATTTGCTAGCCTTCAGGAGCACGGTGTGATGGGCCGGTCCCAGATCCCTGGAGGTGCGCATGGGAGTCAAGAAAGAATATCGGGCGCCGAAACTCCGGCGACGTGAGCGGCTGGCCAAAGTCGCCGAGGGCGGAAGCGTCACGATCATCACCGCGCGGACCGCGCCCGGGAAGTGAGCGCGACGGGAGGAACCGCCAGGAGACCCACCCTGTGCCAAAGAAGAGGCGCTACACCAAGCCGCGGCTCACGCGCCGCGACGCGCTGAGCCGAGTGACCAAAGGCGGCCCGAGTGTCATCACCGCGCGCACCTGAGGGTGCCTTCCAGAGGAGATGTGGATGGCTCGCAAGAAGCGCTATGTCCGGCCCGCACTCACACGACGCGAGAAACTGGCCAAGGTCGCCGAGTCCCAGCAGCCGGTGATCACCGGCCGCATTGGGTAGTGCACAGGACGGCTCTTGCCGAGTTCGAGTCCAGCGGCCTGGCCGAACCCCCAAGTGCAGTTCCTTCATGGCGAGGGCGAGTTGCTCCTCAAATTCAATCTGCATGGGGTGCGCCTGCGAGCGAGAGTGGACACGCCGTCGCTCGCCGCACGCTTGCGCGAGGCGGTGGGCCCCTTCGAGGTGGATGACGACGCCGCGCCCGACTTCGTCCTGACTATTCAGCACGCGCAGGAGCCGTTCGCCGACGTCGCCCCAGAGGGCATGCAGGAGCACTGGCGCGGAACGCTCCCCGACGGGCCGCCCGTGGTGTGCTACCGCGGCGCGTCGGAGCGCGAGGTGCTGCTGCCCGGCCTGGCCCGCCTGCGGCTGACCGAGCGCGGCGGCGACATCCGCGCCGTCCCCGGCGCCGACGGGTGGCTCAACCTCGGCTGCCTCCTGCCCGCCCTGTGCGAGTTCCTGGCCCGCCGCGGGCACTACGTTGTCCACGCCGCCACGCTGTGCACGCACGTGGCCGGCGCGCCCCGCGCGCTGGTGGTGGGCGGCCCGAGCGGCGTCGGCAAGACGACCACGGCCCTGGCCCTGGCCCACGCGGGGATGCAGTTGCTCACCGACGACGCCACTTTTCTCACCCTGCCCGGTCCCGGCTTCGACGCCTTCCGCGTGTGGGGCCTGCCGCGCCCATGCAAGGTCCACCGCCGAACCGTGGAGTTGATGCCCTGGCTGCGCCCGCTGTGCGACGGCGCGGAGCCTGTGGCGGATGAGTACCTGGTCGGGTGGGCCGCGCTGGCCGGCCCCGGCGTCCCCGGGCTGGCCGAGCCGGCCGCCGTGCTCCTGCTCGAGCCGCGAAACCCCCAGGCGCACCGCCTGCGCCCGCTCGACAGGGTGGAAGCCGTCGCCCGCCTGATCAACGAGAACGTGCGGGCCGGCGACCCGCGCGCCGAGGGGCCGGCCGGGGGCGCCTTCCGCGCCCTGGCCGCCCTGGCCGCGCGAGTGCCCGTGTGCGCCTTGAGCGTGGGGCCCGAGCTCGAGTCGCTCGCCCCAGTGGTCCGCCCTCTTCTGGCCCCCTCGCGGTGATGCCATGATGGGCGCTGCCTTCGATGCCTGCTTCCTCGCCCTCGCCGACCCGGCGCCCGGCAAGCCCGTGCCAGGCCTGCCGGCGCGACTCGACCCCGAGCGCCTGGTGGACCTGGCGGACCGGCACGGCGTGCTGCCGGCGGTGGCGCGGGGCCTGCGCCTCCTCGAGGCCGCCGAGCCGGCCGTCGCGGCGGCGTTGGCTCTGGCCGAGGAGCGCCTCCTGCGTGGCGTGGCCTTCGCCCTCCGCCTCCGGATGCAACTCGCGGCGATTGCCGCGGCCCTTGCCGAGGCCGGCGTGCCCGCCCTGGTGCTCAAGGGGCCGGAGTTTGCCGATCGCCTCTACGCGGAGCCCGCGCTCCGCCCGTTCACCGACCTCGACTTCCTGCTGCCGCGCGAGGCCCTGGGCGCCGCAGGCGCCGTGCTCGAGGGGCTGGCCTATCGCCGCTGCCCCGAACCGCCGAGCAAGTACCCCGGCGCCTACGGCGAGGAGATGTGGGTGCTGGACGAGGCGGGGACCGGCGCCGTGGAACTGCACTGGGACCTCGTGAACTCGCCGGCGCTGCGGCGCCGGTGCTCGGTGGGCTTCGGGGACCTGGCTCTCGCGCCCCCGGGGGCCGGCGCGCTGCCGCGGGCCACGCCAGCCAGCCTGCTGCTCATCGCCGCCGTGCACGCGGCCATGAGCCATCGCTTCGACCGGCTCCAGCCGCTGGCCGACGTGTGCCAGGCGGCCCGCGGCGCGGCCGGGCCGGTGGACGCCGCCTGGCTCGCCGAGGCGGCCTCGCGCACCGGCAGCGCCCTGGCGCTCGGCGCCGCATTGCGGCTGGCCGAGGCGCTCTTCCGCGAGCCGGCCTGCTCGGAACTGCTCGCGCGCACGCCGGGGCTGTCGCAGGCCGAGAGGCGAGGCCGCTGGCTTCTGACGCCGCGCGCCGTGCTGCACTCGAAGTCGCCCGCGGCCCGGGCGCGCCGCCAACTGTTTCGGGAGCTGTTGAAACGCCGATGAACGTGCTGCTCCTCCAGCCCACCGCCCCGCGCAGCCACTGGCCCCGCGGCTCATTCCGCTCGCTCTATGTGCCCACGGGCCTCGCCTACCTGGCCGCGGCGCTCCGACGCGCCGGCCACAACGTGCGCATCCACCTGCGCGAGGAGGAGCTCATCAAGGCCCGGCTCGACTGGGCCGCGGCCGACGCGCGCCTGCGGGCGCTGCTCGACGAGTTCCGCCCGGAAGCCGTGGGCATCTCGGCCACGACCCCGTTCCTGCCCGAGGCCGCGGCCCTCGCCCGCCTGGCCAAGGAGGCGTGCGGCGGGCGCACGCTCGTCATCATCGGCGGCCCGCACGCCACGGCCCTGCCCGAGCGCACCCTGGCCGAGTGCCCCGAGCTGGATGTCGCCGTGATCGGCGAGGGCGAACGCACGCTGGCGGAACTGCTCGAGCGCGGCCCGCGGGACGACGTGGCGGGCATCTGCTTCCGGCGGAATGGCGGCGTCGTGCGCACCGCCCGGCGCGCGGGCGAGGGCGACCTCGATGCGCTCGGCCCGGTGCCCTACGATCTGTTCGACATGGACCACTACACGCAGCGGAGCCGCTGGCTCACGCGCTGGCTGCCGCTGCGGGTGACCAACGTGCGCACCAGCCGGGGCTGCCCCAACGCCTGCCGCTTCTGCGCCGGCCACCTGGTCAACGGCCTCGGCGTGCGCTTCCATTCGGTCGGCTACGTGGTCGAGCAGATGCGGCTCGTCGTCGAGCGCTTCGGCGTCGAATCCGTGCACTTCGAGGACGACACGATGGGGGCCTCGCGGCCCCGCCTGCTGGAGCTTTGCGAGGCCATCCGCCAGGCCGGCCTGCACCGCAAGGCGCACTGGGACGCGCGCCTGCGGGTGGACCAGCCGGACCCCGAGCTGCTGCGCGAGATGAAGGCGGCCGGCTGCCTCCAGGTGGAGTACGGCTTCGAGAGCGGCTCCGACGCGATGCTGCGCGGCCTGGGCAAGAACGCCACGCTCGAGCTGAACCTGCGCGCCGCGCGCCTCACCCACGAGGCTGGCCTGCGCATCTACGCCAACATCATGGTGGGCCTGCCGGGCGAGACCGAGGCCGACCTGCGCGCCACCCTGCGCTTCGTGCGCCGGACGCGGCCCGAGGTGCTCTCGTTCGCACGCCTCTACCCGCTGCCGGGCACGGCGATCTACAACGCCCTGTCGGACGCGGAGCGCGCGAAGCTGCCGTGGGCGGCCTACACGTACCTGGAGGACGCGAGCCTGCCCGTCAACGTCACGGCCATTCCCAGCGAGCGCTTCGCCCGCCTCTACCGGGAGATTGACAAGTACTGGCTGCGGCCCGCCCTCGCCTGGCAGCTCTATCGCGACACCCCGCGGGAGGGCGTTGCGGAACGGCGCGATCTGCGGCGGCGGGTGCTCCGCTTCTGCACGCTTCACCCACTGCGCGCGCTGCGCGTGCCGTGGTGACGGGCGGACGGCGACAGCTCGCCTGGGCAACGACGCGAGGGGCGTTACGTCGGGCGGGAGCGGGTGAAGCCGTGGTGGCCGAGGTGGCGGCCCGTGCTCCAGTACTGGCCGAGGATGTAGCAGAGCGGGTTGAGGCTGGTGATGGCGATGTTGCCGTCGGGGTCCAGGCACGCCTCGTCCACGTGCTGGGCGATCACCTTGCCGCGAAGGAGGTCGTGGTCGCCGGAGGGGAGGATGTCGAGGAGCTTGCACTCGAGGTTGACGGGGCACTCGGCGATGAGGGGGGCCTTGATTCTGGCGGCGGGCACCGGGGTGAGGCCGGCGTAGGCGAACTTGTCGCCCACCTTGCGGCCGGTGGCGCTGCCGCAGCGGTCCACGACCTCGACGAGTTCGGCGGTGGGGAAGTTGACGGCGAACTCGCCGGACTCCTTGATGAGCTTGTAGGAGTAGCGGGAGGGCACGACGGCCAGGCCCACGATGACCGGCTTGCTGATGGAGAGGTTGAAGCACTCGCCGAGCACGATGATGTTGGGCGTGCCGTCGGCGGCCACGCTGGTGACGAGCGCGGCGGGCGTGGGGTACACGGGGCGGAAGATGCTCTTGAGCAGCACTTTGGCCATCGGCGGTCCCTTCCTTGCCTATCCGGTCCACTTGACGCTGAGGCTGGCTTCGCCCTCGAAGGCGAGGCGCTGGCCGTTGACGGCGGCCTCGCCCCTGCCGTGGGCGACCAGGCGCCAGGGGCTGGGGGCGGGCCATCGGCCCTGGGGGGCGATGCGGTAGCGGCCCTCGCCTTGCCGGAGGAGCACGCCCTCGCTGAGGAGCCAGTAGTCCTTCGTCGCGGCCAGCGAGGTGAAGCCGCGATACCGGTCGGCCTCCTTCTCCATCTCTTCGATCGAGTCGAAGTAGCCGATGAGGTAGGCGGCGGCGAAGCTGTCGCCGGCCTTGACGGGGAGGCGGCCGAACTCCTGGATGAAGCAGATGTAGCCGCGCTGGTGGCACCAGGCTTCGGAGACGATGGCGGGGTCGAGGGTGATGCCGGCGAGCCAGGGCCTGCCCTCGCCCTTGACCTTGCGGGCGCGGATCATGCGAGAGGGGAGGGGATGGGTGCCCCGCTGGTACAGGTGCTTGCCGTCGGGCGGAAAGTCCTCGAAGAAGTCGCTGGCGGGGATGCGGCCCTCGTAGCTGAGGTAGACCTCGTCGAAGGTGTCGCCCCGTTTGTGCTGGAGGTGGCCGGGGAGGTCGGTGCGGAGGAAGACCTCGCGGAAGTCGTTCACGCTCTCCACCCGGTCGCACGAGAGGAAGTAGCGGCGGCCCATGGGGAAGACGAGCGTCTGTTCCCAGAGCGAGCCGGGCTTGTAGCCGGGCGCGGCCTGGGTCCAGCGCCACCACTGGCGCACGGCCACGAAGTCGGGGCCGACGACGAACTCGCTGTCGAGGTGCTTGGCCTGGGTGCAGATCTGGGGGAGTTCGAGGTAGTGCTTGGCGATCTTGCCGTGGTAGAGGTTGTTGTGCTCGTAGGCCACGCCGCCCTCGGCGCCCGGCCCCATGAGGAAGTCAATGATGTCGAGTCCGAAGCTGGCGTCGCGCGCGCCGGTCCTCTTGTCCACGAGCGTGTTGGCTTTCACGCCGCTGACGTAGCCGTTCGGCCACACCTCGGCGGCGAGGCAATCGGTCTCGATCAGGATGCGCTCGTCCTGTCCGCGCATGGCCACGGGCAACTTGGCTTCGGGCATCGCGTCCTCCTTCCCCGTTGATGCGGGCATTCTACCACGGGAGCGCGGCCCGTTCAAGAAGGCATGCTGCCTTGGGTGTGGGCCGGAATTGCGGGCAGGGTGGTTTTCTCTGGAGCCTGAAGGGCTCGCATGGGATAGCCCAGGGCAACGCCCTCATCTTCTCCCACACGTCAGGGCCTTGCAGCCCGTGAACGCGGGCGACCGGGCCGGAGCCCAGGGCGACCGGGCCGGAGCCCAGGGCGACCGGGCCGGAGCCCAGGGCGACCGAAGGGAGCCCTGGGACGGACGTCCCCGCCCGTCCAAGCCCCCGAAGGGGGCGTTTCACGCTTTGAATCGCCCCCTTCGGGGGCTCCCCCCAATGGGCCGCCTCTCCCCAGGGCTCCCTGCGGTCGCCCTGGGCTACCCTCAAACGCCCCCTTCGGGGGCTAGACCCCGACCCCCGGAAGATGTGGGCGAAGAGCAGGCAATGCCCTGGGTTGAGTGGGGTCCACGGGTCCAGCCCTGAAGGGGCGAGATTGAGGCTCTCTATTCTGCTCTTTTCAGGGCTGCCACGGGGCGGTCTGGTTCCCAGGGCGTTGCCCTGGGCTACCCCTTTCGCTCCTTCGGAGCTCCCGCAGCCACCTACAATTCCGGCCCACACCCTGCTGCCTTTGATTTGCAGCTCCCGGTGGGCCATAATGGCCCCGTGGGCGCGACCTCAGGCAACCTGTGCGGGAGACGGAGGACCAAGCTATGCGGCATCGGACGCGATGGGCGGTGGGCGCGTGGGTGTTGGCGATGGGCCTGGCTGCGACGATCGAGGCGGGCGCTCCCGCCGCGGCCCCGCCGGCTCAGGAGGGCGCGATCCGGATCACGGGCAAGGTGGGCGGCCTGGATGTGGACCTCACGATCACGGGCCTCACGATCAGCGGCATCGGGGCCGCCCCCGCCCCGAGCCAGGCGCCCGCCGCTCCCGCCGCGGGGGCCAAGGCCGCGTTGCTCGCCATCTCGAAGGGCTCGATGCCCAACGACACCAACGGCGACCCTCAGGTGGCCCTCGACGACCAGGCCGAGCTGGGCGGCGTGTGCCTGAAGGTGACGTTCCGCCCGGATGCCTCGTTCGGCATGTCGCGCGCGGGGCTGAAAGACTGGCGCGGCTACGCCACGCTGAAGTTCGCCGCGCTCAACCCGGGCAAGGAGCCGCTCACCGTCGGGTTCACCATCAAGCACGAAGGCTCGAAGTCCTTCGACAAGCGGGTGGACAAGGAGATCGTCCTCGCCCCCGGCAGGAACGAGGTCGCGATCCCCCTCACGGGCATTGCCAACAACGACGGCTCGGCCGCCGACCTCTCGGCCGTGCGGCAGTGGTACGTCTCCTGCAACTCCGCGGCGACGGTGTTCTTCGGCGACTTCGTGCTGGAGGGCGGGAAATGAGGAAGTCGGCAGCCGGCAGTTGGCAGCGGGCAGTCGGCAGTTGGCAGACGGCGGCGGCCCTGCTCCTCCTGTGCTCCGGAGCGCTCGACGCGGGGGAGAGGAGGGCGATGATCCTCGAGGTGAGCAAGGGCGTGATGCCCGACTCCATTCCCGACGGGGTGAAGGGCTCCCTCGACGAGAAGCCGGAGCTCGGCGGCGTGTGCCTCAAAATGGTCTTCGACAAGGCCGCGTGGTTCGGCGACTGCCGCGCGAAAGACTGGTCGCGCTTCGCGAGGCTGAAGTTCGATGTCCTGAACCCCGCCCGGGAGGACGTGAAGCTGAACGTCACGCTCAAGCACAAGGGCAGCACGGCCTACGAGAACCGCGTGGACACGGCGGTGGTGGCCAGGCCGGGCAAGAGCACGTGCGAGGTGAACCTGGCCGAACTGAAGAACAACGACGGCTCGACGCCCGACCTCTCGCTCGTGAAGATCTGGAGCGTGGACGGCCCGATGGGCGCGACGCTCTACTTCGGCGATTTCTATCTCGAGGGCGAGGCGGGCGCGCCAACCGCTCCCGCAGCGCCAGCCGCCCAGCCGCCGGGCCCCGGCCAGGGCATTCGCATCACGGGCACGATTGACGTGATCGTCAGCGGCGTGGGCGACACAAGGATCACCATCGTTCCGAAGGAGGCGGGTTCGGCGGCCCAGGCTGCGCCCGCAGCACCGCCGCCCGCCGCTGGGAGACAGGCCACGCTCTGGGCATTCTCGAAGGGCGAACTCGCCCGCGATTCCGTGAACACCAGGACCTCGCTCGCCGACGACGCACGCCTGGGCGGCGTGTGCCTCAAGGCCGAGTTCGAAAAGGACGGCTTCATCGCCGACTGGGCGCTGCGGATCAAGGACTGGCGACCCTTCGCCACCCTGAAGTTCACCGCCGTCAACCCCGCCGACAAGCCCGTCTCCATTGCCCTCACCATCAAGCACAAGGGCACGCAGGGGTATGACACGCGCGTGGACCGCTCGTTCGCCCTCGCCCCCGGCAAGAACGCGCTGGAGGTATCGCTCACCGGCATTGCGAATAACGACGGCACCGCGGCCGACCTGTCGGAGGTCAAGATGCTCACCATCGCCTCGGGCGAGGCCATCACCGTGCTCTTCGGCGACTTCGTGTTGGAGTAGCCGCAATGTCTGAACCCGCTGCCCTTCGTCATCAGGCCGTCTTCCCTCCCGAAGGCTCCAATGCCTTCGGGAGGGTATCCTGCGCGCGCCCTTCAACCGTACCCTCCCGAAGGTATTGGAACCTTCGGGAGGGAGCGCTTGCGCTCGTTGCCACGCTCCTGATCGCAGCGACCGCTTCCGGCGCGACCGTGTCCGAAACGCTCCTCGACGAGCAGCTCAGCCTGCTGGGGAACAAGGACATCAAGACGACCGTGCGCATCCTGCGCAAGCTCAACAAGTTCTTCCTCCTCGAGCACGAGGAGGCCACGCCGCCCCTCGCGCTCACCGAGGCCCAGAAGCAGGCGGGCTACGTGCTCTTCACCCGCAACTACCTGGAGCCGGTCTACTACAACACCAACCCGCGGCCCTACGAGGTGAAGAGCGACCTGAAGCTCTTCGTGACGCCGGGCGAGTACGAGCCGACCAGCTTCTCGGTCTTCCCCCTCGCTGACCTCCAGGATGTCGCGGTCGCGTGCTCCGACCTCCGCGGCCCCGGCGGCGCCACGCTCAAGGCCGGCGCGGTGGACGTGCGGTTCGTGCGCCAGCTCGCCCGCGGCGTGAAGCCGTTCATGTGGGTCGTCGGCCCCGAGGCCCTCGAGACGTTCACCACGCTTGCCATCCCCAACGGGCGGACGACCCAGTTCTGGCTCACCGTGCGGCCGCCCGCCGACGCGGCGCCCGGCGCCTACGAGGGCACGGTGACGTTCAAGCCGGCCAACAAGCCGGCCGCCGAACTCCAGCTCACCGTGGTCGTGCTGCCGTTCACGCTCCTCGAGGACCCCGACATGGCGTTCGGCTGGTACTACGGGGCGCCCGAAGACCCCGCCGCCCACCGCCGCGAACTGGCCGACATGCGCGCCCACGGCTGCACCTCGATGACCATCCACCCGCCCGCAATCAGGAGCCTCGCCGCCGACGGCAAAGTGGAGATGGACTTCCGTCGCTGGGACGAGCTGCGCGCGCTCTGTGCCGAACTCGGCTTCCACGCCATCAAGCAGACCGACGTCGGCTTCATCACCAACGCCATCGCCCGCATCGGCATCAAGGAACTCGGCCCCGGCTTCGACGTCCCCTTCGTCGCCGCGCTCAAGGAGATCAAGAAGTACCTCGACGCCCACCCCGACTTCCGCGTGGTCTTCTGCATCTACGACGAGCCGCGCGAGAGCCTGCTCAACTCGTGGAACCGCACGTTCGACCAGACCGTCGCCTACATCCGGCTCTGCCGCCAGGTGCCCGGCCTGCTCATCACCGTGAACCCAATGGGCGACGGCAGCGACAAGAAGGACTACACGCCCCTCGGCGAGATGGTGGACATCCTGAACACCCACGCCTGGGAGGGCTCGAAGGGCCTCATCGCGCGCACGAGGAAGGCGGGCAAGACCCTGTGGGTCTACAACAACGGCCAGGCCCGCCTGCCCTGGGGCTTCGGCGTCTGGCGCGTGGGCGCCAAGGGCGAATGGGAGTGGACCTACTCGGGCGCCGGCGGCCCCGACTGCTACAGTCCCATCCCCACCGGCGGCTACGAGAACGAGGGCGAGAGCAACACCGGCCGCTTCCCCGTCTATCGCGTCGCCGACCGCATCATTCCCACGCCCCGCTACGAGTGGTGCCGCGAGGGCACCGACGACTACAGGTACCTCTACACCCTCCTCCAGCGCCAGAAGCACGCGAAGGCCCCCGACGTGGAGGCCCTGCTCCAGGAGATGGCAACCGTCTTCCCCGAGTACCCCGCGATGGGGTTGACGACCGGCGCCGAGGCGGGCGCCTCGGGCGACCCCGCGCAACTGCTCGCCTACTTCGACCACTTCCGCTGGCGCATCGCCCTCGCCATCCTCGCCCTCGACGACGCGGCCAAGGGCCTGAAGAAGGACGACCCGAAGTCGCTCCACGCCGCCTACGCGAAGTTCCGTTTCGGCGAAATCCCGCCCAAGTCGCAGGCCGAGGCCCCCAAGCCGCCCGCGGCTGAGCAGGCCATCCACGTCGAGAAGACCACCCTCAAGCCCGGGGCCAAGGTGCTCTTCGACTTCGAGGACGACGCCTGCTTCCAGCAGATCGAAACCGATGCCCTCGGCAACGAGCCCTTCGACCCCGCCGTGATGCCCGCCAAGCGCGTGAAGCGCGCCGCCACGCACGGCGACTTCGCTCTCTGCTACGAGCCGGTCGCCAAGGGCGGGGGGCTCCACCTCATCAACTTCGACGGCAACTGGGCCGGCTTCGACGTGCTGCGTGCCGACTTCTACAACCCCAACCGCGAGCCGGTGAACGGCTACTTCACCGTGACCGACGAGAAGACGCCGCTGCCGTTCCCGCGCGCGATGGGGCCGATGGCCGAGCGGTTCGACCTCGAGGGCTTCGTGCTCCCGCCCGGCAAGTCCACCCTCGAACTGAAGCTCGGCGGCCTCTCGGCCAATGGCGGCCGGCCCCTCGACCTCTCGAAGATCAGGAAGATCGCCGTCGGGTGCGAGGGCAACAAGTTCGTCTTCTACCTCGACTGCATTCGGCTCGAGAAGGAGCACTGAGCGGCATGTCCACCGAGATCACGCTCATCGGCAACGAGGGCTTCCGCATCGCCACGCCGGCGGTGACCCTTCTGATTGACGCCTTCTACGGCGCCATCCCCGGCCTCGCCAGCGCCCCAGCCCTCGCGGCCGCCGACGCCACACGGGTTGACCTCATTCTCGTGACCCACGCGCACTGGGACCATTTCCAGGCCGACGAGGTGGCCGCCGCCGCCCGGCGCACGGGGGCCAAGGTCGTCGGGCCGGGCGCCGTCACGCAGGCCCTCCGGGGCGCTGTGGCACCGGAGGCCCTGGTCAAACTCGAGCCCGCGGCGGCCCGCAAGGGCTTCGCCCTGTCCGAAAAGGTGGAACTGCCAGGCGCCACCATCACCGCCTTCCGCACGTTCCACGCGATGGGGCACAACTCGTATCTTGTCGAAACGCCCGGCTTCCGCTTCTTCCACGACGGCGACAACGAGGACACGCGGCGCGTGGACCCGGAGGCCCTCGGCGCGCTCGACGCCCTCTTCATCGGCCCCTGGCAGGGCTCGGGCTGGGTGGAGTTCGTCGAGCGCCTCGCCCCGGCCCGCTGGTTCCTGATGCACCTGTCGGAAGAGGAACTGGACCAGCACGAGGCCGGGGAGTTTCTGGCCGACCTGTGCGACCACGTGCCGCTGCCCGATCGCCTCGTGGTGCTGAGGCCCGGCCAGGTGTTCCGCTTCTCCTGACAGCGGCCCGCCGAAGAGAAACGGCCCACCAGGGTCTGGCGGTCCTGACACGACCGCCAAGGGGGAGCGTGGGACCGGTGCTGCCGCGCCGGCGAGGGCCACCGCATAACTCTCTATGCCGCAATGCTTTACGCTCCAAGGCGTTCCCCGTCGCATGCTGGCTCATCCCGCAGATGAGCGAGTATGGCCGGAACCGCGAGAATCGCCCGTTCTCGCCCATCCGCCCATGCTGTATCACTCTCCCCCTCACAGGGTTGATACAGCATGGGCAGGCGGCGCCTGCCAGCCACTCGACAGAGCCCTCCCGAGGAACCGCCAGGCCCGCCAAGAGCACGCATGCCCACGCCCAGCACCAGGCCAGTCGAACCAGAATCCCCAAACCCTGAAGAGCCGAAAAAAAGCGCCTCGTCCGCTTGCGGTCGCGCGAAACCTGGGGTAATGTTCCCAGTGCCATCCCTGACGCCCCCAAGGGGCGGCAAGCCAGCCCCAATCGCGCTCCCCCGCATTGCAGAGCCACTGCCGGCTCCCAGGATTCCCATTCCCGTGGAGGCCCGCCGTGGCTCGCAGATTCCTCCCTTGTGCCTTGTCGTGTCTGCTCGGTCTTGCTGGAGCCTGGCTCTCGCCCGCGCGAGCCGGCGAGAGCAACCTCGGGATGCCGCTCGTGGCCCTTGCGCCCGGCGGCCCCCTCGCCCCTGAGAAGAGCGCGTCGCCCCTTGTCGCTCTGGCGACAAGCCCCTTCGCCGCCGCGTGGCGGTCGCAGCCCACGGCGGTCGATCGCACGAAGGGGCGGCCCGTCGAAATCGGCGGGGACCGCGTGCGACGCTTCATCTACTGCGACACGTTCCGGGAACCGTGGTGCCTCGAGGACGCGGCGGTGGAGGGCCTGAACGGCCTGCGCTGGGACCCGCAGGCGCCGGCCCTGCTCCTCGAGGGCCACGGGCCGGGGCGGCAACGCCTCCGCCTCACCTACCGCTTCACCGCGCCCTACGACGCCAAGGAACTCGTCGCGAGCCTCGAGGGCGAGATCGCCGGCAGTCCGCGCGACCGCGTGTCGCTCGCCCTGTCGCTGGACGGCCGCGACTTCATCCTTCCCGCCCGCGCCTGCGGACGGCCGGCGGGGAACCCGTTCCACCTCACAACCACGTCGAGCTACTACTTCGACGGCCTGGGCTTCTGGATTCGCGTGGAGGCGGACCTCCAGCCCGGCAGCCGCGTGGTGCTCCGGCGCTTCGTGGCCAACTGCCGTGTCAAGCCGCCCGGGCGCCCCGAGGTCACACTCACCCCGGACGTCGAAGGTCGGCTCCTCTACACCGACGCCTTCGCCTCCAGCCGCATCCTCCACCTGGCCGAGGTCGAGAACCCGTCGGCCCTCGAGTGGCAGCGCGGCGCCCTGCTCCTGCGCGGTCGGGAGGGCGCTCCGACCCAGGTCGTCATTCGCCAGAGATTCCTCGCGCCCGACCCCTTGCGCTCGCTCCTCGTCCGCGTGCACCACGCCGTCAACCGCCGCGAACTGGGCGGCACGAGCTCGTTCGCCCTCTCACTCGACGGACGAACTCCCCTGGCTTCCTGCACCACGCCGGGCGACGAGGGGGTCTTCCGCGGCGTCACCGAACTCAGGCTCGACTCTCCCGCCGCCCTGCGCGAGGCCCGCCAGTTCTACCTCCACATCACCCTGAGCAACGACAAGGGCTCGGCCGCGGCACCGTCCAACGTGCTCTCCGCAATCGAAGTCGAGGCCCGGCCCGCCGAGCGCGAGGCGCGCGCCGCCATGGCACCGTGAGCCCCCGAGCCCGGCACCCACACGGCTCGCCGCGTGGCCTTGAGCAAGGGATTGCATACTTGAACAACTATGCAATCCCTTATCTCGCTGTCCCTGCCGCACCCGGCAACGAGACGGTTGCGATGTGAACTCTGGCCTTCGCCAGTGGCACTGACTGCGCCTGCAACCGACCCGCGAGCCACCGCTCTCGAACGTTCCAATGCGTTCGGGAGGCTAAGCCCCCCGCCCGGGGACCTCCCGCGGGTTGCGAACCCGCGGGAGGTTGGTAAGGCCCCCAGCGCTCGCCCGTCCTGTTACCCTCCCGATGGGATTGGAACCTTCGGGAGGGAGGCCCCGGAGCGCACGGAGGCCAGAAGGAGGCATGGCACCGACTCCGCGCAGCCCTCTGTCGGTGGTCCACTCCTCCGGCCGCGAATCAGTTTGCATTCTTCCGTGTAGCGACAAGCGTCTCGCTTGTCGAAAGCCAGCGCAAGCGGGACGCTTCCGGCTACGCTTGGCCCTGGCCGACGCAACATGGTTCCGGCCACTGCAAACTGATTCGCGGCCGGAGGAGTAGGAATCGCACCAGAGGGAATCCCACTCGCAAGAAGGGCCAGGGATTGCCGTCCTGGGTTGGGGGACAGTTTTCGGAAGCCGCGCGCAGGCAATTTGCGTTCAGCAACTTCGGACATCTCAACCGCCTCCCCGACAACCGAGTGCCGCTTGACTCCAAGCCCCGTCTGTTGTTTCATGGAGATTGGGGACATTTTTCCGCTTCCAGGGGCAAGGAGACCACGATGCTGCCATGCCAGGGACGCTTCTCCGGCCGCCGCGACTTTCTCCGCACCAGCGCCAGCGCCACGGCCGCCGTGCTGGCCGGCCACTCGCTGCTGCGGGCCGCACCCGCCGGGCCAGCCGTCGTCATCGTCCGCGACAAGACCCAGAAGTCCATCGTGGGCGACAACGTGGACGCCGCCATCGTGCAGAAGCTGGTGGATGAGGCCGTGATGAAGCTGGCCGGAAAGGACGACATTGCGAAGGCCTGGGCCACCTACGTGAGCCCCAAGGACAAGGTGGCGATCAAGTTCAACGGCCTCTTCGCCCGCGCCACCACCCACCCCGAAGTCGTCGCCGCCGTCACTAACGGCCTCGTCAAGGCCGGCGTGAACCCAGCCAACATCGTCATCTTCGACCGCCACGACAAGGACCTCAAGACCGCCAACATCACCCCGAACCGCGAGGGCGACGGCCCCCGCGCCTTCGCCACCGAGAAGGACTACGGCCCCAGCGTCAAGGCCGGCCCCGTGGATACCCAGCTCACCAATATCCTCCTGAAGGCCGACGTGCTGATCAACCTCCCGATAATGAAGACCCACGTGCTCGCCGGCGTCAGCGGCGCCCTCAAGAACCACCTGGGCACCGTGCCCAACGCCAATGCCTTCCACCGCGACACCTGCCAGTTCGTGGCCGACATCAGCGCCCTGGGGCCGGTGAAGGACAAGACCCGCATCTGTCTCTGCGACGCCCTCTACGGCCTCTTCGACAAGGGGCCGCAGTTCAACGCCGCCTGCCGCTTCGACTACCACGGCATCATCGCCTCGGTGGACCCCGTGGCCATGGACGCCGTACTGGCCGAAATCCTCAAGGCCAAGCGCATCGAGAAGGGGCTGGCGCCCTACCACAAGGACATCAAACACGTCGAACGCGGCGCCGAGCTGGGCATCGGCGTCGCCGACCTCGCCAAGATCAACCGCGTCGAAGCCGAAGTGTAAGACTCGGCATCTGCCCGCCCAACCTTCCGCTCCCAACCTCCCGCGGGTCCCCAACCCGCGGGAGGCTCTCTTCATCCGTTCGACAAGCGGGACGCTTGTCGCTACGAGAATCCGCAGCAGAAGCTACCTAGGAGCCTGTCCGAGAATCCGCGTGAGGCTGCGACGCCGCCGATTCGGGCCGCAGGCAAGGAGCGCGGAGGAGGCGATGCAACGGAGCGCATCGCGGACGATGAGCGAGACAGCGGGCGGCCTGAAGTCGCGGCGTCCCTTCGGGTTGCGGCGTCAGCGGGCCGGCTGCCACGTTGCGGCTCCTCAGCGATGCATTCCAGGGCATCGCCTGCGTCGCCGCGCCTCGCCTCCAGCCCGCTGACGCCGGCAACGCAGCCCACGGGGATTCTTGGACAGGCTCCTAGAGAAATGGCCCACACGGGGGAGGTTCTCTGTTGACACCGCCCCCCCTCCCGCCTAGAATCGCTCCCGCGGCCATAGTAGTACCCCCTCGTCCCCGGGAGCATGCAATGGACAAAGACGCGCTGGCCTTCCTGGAGAAACTCGTCACCACCCCCAGCCCCTCGGGCTACGAGCAGCCCGGGCAGAAGCTCATGCGCGAGCGCATGGGGCAGTTCGCCGACTCCGTGCGCACCGACGTGCACGGCAACGTGATCGCCGCGCTCAACCCCGCTGCGCCCCTGCGCGTGATGCTGGCCGGCCACGTGGATGAGATCGGCCTGATGGTGAACCATATCACCAACGAGGGCTACATCTACGTCACGCAGATCGGCGGCATTGACCCCGTGGTGGCCATCGCCCAGCGGGTGACGATTCACGGCGCGAAAGGCCCCGTCGCCGGCGTCATCGGCCGCAAGGCCATCCACCTCACCGACCCCGACGACCGCGGCAAACCCGTGAAGCTCCACGAACTGTGGATTGACATCGGCGCGAAGAACAAGAAGGACGCCCAGAAGGCCGTGAGCATGGGCGACCCGATCACCTTCGACGCCGGCCTCACCCACCTGCGCAACCACCTGGTCACCGCCCGCGCCTTCGACGACCGCATGGGCGCCTTCGTCGTCGCCGAAACCCTCCGCAAGCTCCAGGGCAAGAAGCTCCACGTCGCCGTCTACGGCGTCTCCACCGTTCAGGAGGAGATCGGCCTGCGCGGCGCGCGCACCAGCGCCTTTGGCATCGACCCCCAAGCCGGCATCGCCATTGACGTGGGCCACGCCACCGACACGCCGGGCGTGGACAAGAATCGCGCGGGCGACTTCGCCTGCAACAAGGGCCCCATCGTGTGCCGCGGCGCCAACATCAACCCCGTGCTCTACGAGATGATCGTGGACGCCGCGAAGAAGGCCAAGATCGCCATCCAGATCGAGGGCACCCCCGGCGGCACAGGCACCGACGCCAACGCCATCCAGATCAACCGCGCCGGCGTCGCGGCAGGCCTCGTCAGCGTCCCCTGCCGCTACATGCACAGCCCCTGCGAGGTCATCTCGCTGAAGGACCTCGACCAGACGAGCGACCTGCTGGCGGCCCTCCTCGCCCGCATGCCGGCCGAGGTGGATTTCACGCCGTAAGGGGAAGAAGCAGACCGCGAATCGCGCGAATCTACGCGAATCCACGCGGATCAGGAGGAGACGCAATGGCCAGAACCGTGGTCGGCTTCCTGCTGGCTCTGGGGGCGGTCGGCCTGGCCGGAGAGGAGCACAAGATGGCGGAGCAGCGCCCCTCGCACGTGCGGCACCTGAACGAGCGCATGGTCATGCCGAAGTACGAGTCGAAGGAGGCATGGGAGACGCGCGCCGCGTGGCTCCGCGATCACCTCCGCGTGAGCTGCGGCCTCGTGCCCGAGCCCGAGAAGACGCCGCTCAAGGGCGAGGTCTTCGGCAAGATCGAGCGCGACGGCTACTCCATCGAGAAAGCCTACATCGAGGCACGCCCCGGCTTCTATGCCTGCGGCAACCTGTTCCGCCCCCTGGGCAAGAAGGGGCCATTCCCCGCCGTCGCCTGCCCCCACGGCCACTGGCGCGAGGGGCGCTTCGGCCACCAACCCGAACCCGAGGGCTCCGTGCCCGCCCGCTGCATCACCCTCGCCCGCATGGGCTGCGTAGTCTTCGCCTACGACATGGTCGGCTACAACGACTCCGGCAAGCAGATCGGCCACTCCATCGCCTCCACCCGCAACGAGCTCTGGGGCCTCAGCCTCATGGGACTCCAGGTCTGGAACGCCGTGCGTGTGCTCGACTGGCTCCAGACGCTGCCCGACGTGATTCCCGACAAGATCGCCGTCACCGGCTGCTCAGGGGGCGGCACGCAGACCTTCATGATCATGGCCATTGACCCCCGTGTGAAGGTGGCGGCGCCGGTGAACATGATCAGTTGCACCATGCAGGGCGGCTGCGAATGCGAGAACGCCCCGCTGCTCCGCATCGAGACGAACAACATGGAGATCGGCGCCCTCATGGCCCCAAGGCCCCTCATCATGTGCTCGGTGAGCGGGGACTGGACGAAGGAGACGCCCAAGGTGGAGTACCCCGCTGTCCGAAGCATCTTCGAGCTATATGGCGCCGCCGACCGCGTGACTAACGTGCATCTCCAAGGCCCCCACGGCTACCCAAAGGGCCACCGCGAGGCCGTCTACAACTTCTTCCGAAAGTGGCTCATGGGCATCGAGGACCCCACGCCCTTCACCGAGCCGCCCTTCCAGGTCGAGAAGAAGGAAGACCTGCTCGTGTGGCAGGGCCGCGAGCTGCCCCCGGAGGCCAAGAAGCGCGACACCCTCGAGGCCCACGTGATCGCCGAGGCCCGCCGCCAGCGCGACGAACTCCTGCCCAAGAAGCCCGAGGACCGCAAGCGCTTCGAAGAGACGCTGGGCGTGACCTACCGCCACGCCATCCTCGCCGAGTTGCCGAAGGGCGGCGAGGTGATGGGCGAGAAGCTGGCCGACAATATCCCCGACGACGCTCGCGTGCTGCCCCTCACCCTCGGCCGCAAGGGCAAGGGCGACGGGGTCGCCGCCTGGCTCCACCGCCCGCCGAAGCCCAGGCCCGGCGCGCCCGCCGTCGTCCTCGTCCATCCCGACGGTGCCAACGCGCTCCTCAACCCGATGGGCGGCGAACCCGTGGGCATGCTTGCCGCGCTCCTGGACGCCGGACACGCGGTTCTCGCGATTGACGCCTACCTCACGGGCGAATCGGCCAAGCTCCGAGCCGTCCGCGACGAGGCGATGAAGGGCAAGCGCTTCTTCTCCGCCTACAACCGCACAGACCTCGTCGAGCGGGTGCAGGACATCCTCACGTCCCTCGCCTGGCTGAAGGGACGCAAGGACGTGAAGGAGGTGGCCCTGGTCGGCCTCGGCCAGGCGGGCGCCTGGTGCCTCTTCGCCGCCCCGTTCACCCCCGAGGGCACGCGGGTCGTGGCCGACCTCGCGCAGGTGGGCAACGACGAACACGTCCGCTGGCAGGCCGACCTCTTCACCCCATGCCTCCTGAAGGCTGGCGGCTTCGCCACCGCCGTCGCCCTCGCAGCCCCGAGGCCACTACTCCTCCACGACGTGTCGGCCGACCTTGATACGGCCCCCTTCCGCGCCGCCTACACCGCCGCGGGGTCCGCCAAGTCGGTCCGCATCGAGAAGGACACCCTCGGCGACAAGGCAATCGCCGCCTGGCTGGAGTGACCCCCGCGGCGTTGCGGCGCCTTGAAGAAGTATGCTCTTGCCCGTGGAGAAGTGAATTGACGCCCTTGCGAGCCTTCGCCGTCGTTGCCGGATTAGTGTTGCTTGTGGCTACCGCGTTCGCGTGGTCTGAGGTGAGCGCGCTCCCCAACCTGTCGGCCGCGGACAAGGCGTGGCTGATCGCCAGCTTGTGGCCTCGTGCGCTGAGCCGCCTGGCCGAAAACTTGGTACAAGAGCCTGGCCTACTCCTGGGTTACCGCCTGTGGACTTGGCCGCTGCTTGGGCTTCACCTGTCTGCTCCAGTCGTTGCGTTCCGGCTTGCAGAGCGTCGCCGTCGGTCGCAATGGGGATGGGCAGTGGCCTGCGTGGTGTTCCCCTATGCCTCGGCGGCGCTCGCGGCGCTCCCGGCCCAAGAGATAAGGACCGATACCCGAAGCGTTGCTGTCGGTCCGATGCGGACGCTCTTCTCGCGTATGGCTCTGCCGGGTTCGCGCATAGCTACCCCTCGTCGCTTCGTTCTCGCCGCGATCCTCCTGTGGGGGGCGTTCCTCATTGTCGTGGCTCTGCCCTGTGGGGTCAAGGGCGGTGTGCCGATCGAGCGATTCCTGACCATGGAGAGCAGCCTGGATGTCCTTCGTAACGTCCTCTTCTGGCTGTGCTTGGCAACGCTCTTTCCCGTTGTATTCCGCGTGGAGGACTGGCTGACCAGACAGGAGGATAGGGAGGCGCGTTTGCACGGGGTTGTTGTCAATCCTGTCTCGCGTCTCGGGTCATGCCAGCTTGGGGCACTCCTGCTGGCCTACCTCGTCTACATTGTGGGGTGGAGCCCTTGGACGGTTCCGTGTAAGGCCATTCCCGTCCTGATTCTGATTCCAGCTACCTTACTTGTCTGGCCCGCGCTCCGATCCCACATGCGGAAGTCCAAGTAAAGAACGACTGCAAGACAAGGAGGCGCGATATGACCCTCGAAGAGGCCAAGGGGTTCATGAAGGAGGTCAGGTGGGGCTGCCTCGCGACGAGCGACGGGCAAACGGTCGGCTGCCGGCCGATGGGCGGCCGGGCGTGGATGGGCGGGGAGCTTTGGTGCGCCGCAGGGGCGGAGTCCGACAAGATCGCCCAGCTCCGCAACGTGCCCCACGCGGAATACTGCTTCGCCAGGCCGAGCGGCGAACACATCCGCATCGCAGGCCCCTGCAAGGTGAGCACGGACAACGTTGACAAGCGGAAGCTCTACGATGCCGTGCCGTTCCTCAAGAACCACATTCCGGACCCCGCCTCGCCCGGGTACGTTGTCATCCGCATGGCCCCCAGCCGCATTCGGGCGATGCGGGGCGACCTGGACTATGAGGACGTGAAGCTCAAGTAGTTCCGCTCTACCCCCACAACTCGCGCATCACCCGGCACGTGTTGAGGTGAATGTCCACGACATCCTCGGTGCGGCGTGCGTAGCCGCCGGCGAGGACGAGGGCGATGGGAATGTCGCGCTCGCGGGCGGCGCCCAGCACCAGTTCGTCGCGGCGCCTCAGCCCTGCTTTGGTGAGGCCCAGGTTGCCGAGCTGGTCTTCCTCGAATGGGTCGGCGCCCGCAAGATACAGCACCAGCTCGGGGCGATGGGTGTCGAGGATGCGGGGGACCTGCCTCTCCATCGCAGCAAGATAGGCTTCGTCGCCCGCGGCCTCGTCGAGGCCAACGTCGAGACTGCTTTGCTGTTTGGGGATGGGGTAAAGCTCTTCCTGGTGGATTGAGAAGGTGAAGACATCGGGGTCGCGGCGGAAGATGGCGGCTGTGCCGTTCCCCTGGTGGAGGTCGCAGTCAACGACGGCCACGCGGCGGGCCAGGCCCTCGGCCTGAACCACTCGGATGGCAACGGCGACATCGTTGATGAAGCAGAAGCCCCTGGCGCGCTCGGCCCGCTAGTGTGCATGGTCATTCGTCCAGTTCGCGTGCCACAGCCTGCCGGAGAGCCGGGCCATGCTCGGGGTCGTGGAGGGCGAAGTGGAGGAAGCTGCGGAAGTAGCTCTCGAAGTTCCCGATGTCGTGGCGTCGCTCCCCCGCCCGCATGCGGAGGCCGATGACGGTGCGCCCCTGGTCGAGGAGGATGCGGAGGGCGTCGGTGAGCTGGATTTCGCCGCCCTTGCCGGGTCGCGTGTGCCGGAGGGCGTCGAAGATGGCGCTGGCGACGACGTAGCGACCCGCGATGGCAAGGCGGCTGGGGGCCTCGGCAGTCGAGGGCTTCTCGATGAGGCCGCGGACGCGGAACACCGCGCCGTCGTGGCCGGGGAGGGTCTCGGCGGGGTCGGCGATTCCGTAGTGGACCACGTCGTCGGGCTCCACCTCCTCGAAGGCGATGGCGGCCGCCGCGCCGGTGGTCTCGAAGGCGTCTATGAGCCGGCGCAACACCGAGGGGCTCTGGCGGCTCTCGATGATCGAGTCGCCCAGCGCGATGACGAACGGCTCGCCGCGCACGTAACCCTCGGCGAGCGACACGGCGTGGCCCAGGCCCTTCTGCTCGCTCTGGCGGGTGTAGAAGAACTCGACGTTGGCCTCCTCGTAGGCCAGGGCATCGAGGAGGTCGGCCTTGCGACCGTTCGAGAGCGCGCGGCGCAGCTCGGCGTCGCGGTCGAAGTGGTTCTCGATGGCGGTCTTGCTGCGGCCTGTGATGAAGAGCAGGCTGGTGAGCCCCGCCTCCTGAATCTCCTCGACCACGTATTGGACGACGGGCTTGCGGCCGACCGGGAGCATCTCTTTGGGCTGGCTCTTGGTGGCGGGGAGCAGACGGGTGCCGAGCCCGGCCACGGGTACGACGGCTTTGGTGATGGCCATGCGTTGGGTTTCCTCGACGGCAGCAGTGGAAGGAGCGCCGGAGCTGAGAATACGAAACCCGAAACGGCGGGGAATGTCAAATCAGGGGTTTGGGGCGGGCGCCGGCGCCGCGGGAGCTGGGGCCGGCGCGGGGGCCGGCGCAGGAGCCGGAGCGGGTGCCGGCGCCGGCGCCGCTGGGTCCGGAGCCGGGGCGGCGGCAGGGTCCGCCGGAGCCCCGGCCGGGGCGGGATCGGCTGCCTCGAAGCGGATGTTGTTGAAGAACACCCAACTGCCGGTCTGCTTCGTGTAGATCAGGAAGAAGAGCTTGACCACGCGCTTCTTGTTCTGGATGGTGCTCTTGTGGCGCCACTGGGTCTCGGCGCACTTGAAGCGGTCGTTCGTGAGGTCCAGGGTCACGGGCTTCGGGTTGTTGCCGGTGGGGCTCACCAACACCGGCATGCTCTCGTAGAACCGCCAGCCGGGCGCCGTGGTGAAGGCCACGGCAAGGGTGATGCTGGTTTTGCCGAAGTTGTAGACGTCGAAGCTGAGGGCCTTCTTGTCGGTCAGGTCGAAGTCGTGCTCGAGCATCACGCAGGCCTTGTCCTGCTCGGCCCCGGCGAGGAACACGCGCACCATGCTATCGGTGGTGCCCTGGGGGGGGCCGACGTTGATCTCGACGCTGCTGCCCCAGGCCTCGGTGGCCCAGCCGGGGGTGGCCTCGAGGCCTTCCTGCTCTTTCTCTTTGGGGGCCTCCGCGGGCTGGGCAGGCTGGGCGGGCTGCTCGGGCTGGGCAGGGGTCGCCACGGGGGTCTCAGGGGCGACGGTAGGCCGCGGGCCGGGGGCCTGGGCGACGCCGGTGCTCTGGATCTTCACGTCGCCGGCCGGGGCCGCCTCGGGAGTCGGCACGGCGGCAGCAGCCTTGTTGGCCGCGGCGCGGGCCTTGGCCGCCACGTCGGCGTCGTTGGGGTGAGCCTTGAGGTAGGCGGCATAGCACTGGTGCGCGGCGGCCCAGTCGTCGCAGCGCTCGAGCTCGGCGGCCAGGGGCAGCAGCAGGTCGTCGGGCACGTCCTTGCGGGCGAATGCCTCGCGGAAGGCCGTGGCGGCCTCCTTGGGCATCTCGACCTGCGCGCACACCCGGCCGAGGTTGAAGAGGGCGCGCGGCGTGTCGGTGCCTTGCTCCTTGAGGGAGGCGAGGCGTTCGGCGAAGTCCACCTTCATCCCGGTCACCCGGGTGCGCGGGATCACGATGTCGCCGTAGGCTACGCGGACGAGGATCTCGTTGTCGCGAACTTCGAGGATTTCAATCTTCTTGCCGCTCAGCTCCATCTTGTCGGGCATGGAGACCGTGTCGGCCAGAACGGCTCCGGCAACGGCAGCCAGGGCAAGCGCGATTCGCATTGGAGCTTTCCTCCAACACGCGGGTGGGAAAGTGCACGTGCGACTGTGTCGCCATGATAGCCCCGTGGGGTCGGCAACGCAAGGGTTTTCTGGCTGCGGAGTGGTGGTTTGATGCAACGAGATGTAAAGGGTTGTCACGGGAGGGGGTGCCCGCGCAGGGCCTCGAGCACTTCGCCCACGATGTAGAAGGAGCCGGTCACGCAGATGAGGTCGTCGGGCCGCGCCCGGGCGCGGGCGAGCGCCAGCGCGTCGCCCGGCTTGTCGCAGGAGAGGGCCTCGACCTGGCTGACGGCGCGCGCGCGCCGCACCAGGTCGTCCGGGCTGGCCGCGCGGGGGTTCTGGCTGCGGGTGAATACCACCAGCGAGGCCCGCGCGAGCACCAGGCGCAGGAACGAGTCCATATCCTTGTCCGCCGCCATCCCCATCACGAAGATCAGGCGGTCGAACGCGAAGTCGCTCGCCAGCGTGGCCATGAGCGTGCGAGCAGAGTCCACGTTGTGCGCGCCGTCAATCACCACGGTGGGCCGCTGGGCGATGGTCTCGATGCGCGCCCGGATGCGCGTGGCGGCGAGGCCCTGGCGCGCGACGTCAGGCGACAGGCGCCAGGGGCTCGCCTCGGCGGCCTCCTCGGCCAGGCCGATGGCTGTGGCCGCGTTCACCCGCTGGTGTTCGCCCGCCAGCGGCACCGCGAGCTCGGGGTAACGGCGGTTCGGCGTCGAAACGTGGAAGGTCTTGCCCCCGTCGGCGAGGGCGATCTCCTGGCCCACGAGACGCAGGGGCGCGTCCAGGTGGCGCGCCCGCTGGCGGATGGCGGCCAGGGCCTCGGGCTCCTGGGGCGCGATTACGGCGGGGACGCCCGGCTTAAGGATACCGGCCTTCTCCGACGCGATGAGGGTGAGCGTGTCGCCCAACTTGTCGGTGTGGTCGTAGCCGATGCGGGTGATGCCGCATACGACGGGCGAGGCGACGTTCGTCGCGTCGAGCCGTCCGCCCAGGCCCACCTCCAGCACCGCAAAATCCACCCCCTCGGCCAGAAAGTCGGCGAAGGCCATCGCCGTGAAGATTTCGAAGAACGTCGGCGTGTACTTCTCGCTGGTCTTCAGGCTGTCCTGGAGATAGGGGTAGAAGCGGTTCAGGTGCGCCGTCACCCGCTCCTCGGCGATCCAGGCGCCGTTCACCATGATGCGCTCGCGGATGCACTCGACGTGGGGCGAGGTGTAGAGTCCCACGCGGGCGCCGGCCCGCTGGAGGATGCTCGCCGTCATCGTGGCCGTCGAGCCCTTGCCCTTCGTGCCCGCGATGTGGATGACCCGCAGCCGCTCGTGCGGATTGTCGAGGAAGGCGAGAAGCTGGTTCATCCGCGCGAGGCCGAACACCGAGGTGGCCGCGTCGCGCGGCTTGGCCATCCGCTCGTAATCGGTGAAGTGGAAGAGGTACTGCATCGCCTCTTCGTAGCTCTTGAACGGCTCGTTCACCGATCGCCTCGCTTGGCCAGACCGCAGCCCCACACACGACGCGGGCGGCATTGTACTGTGCGAGTCCACGCGAGTCAATTGAGGGGTGTGGGCCATTTCCGCAGGTAGCTTCTGCGGCGGATTCTCGTAGCGACAAGCGTCCCGCTTGTCGAACGGATGAAGAGAGCCGCAAGCGGGACGCTCGCGGCTACCGCTGCCGCGGGCCTTCCCCTGCTCGGGGGACTCTCCCATCAGAAACCACCTACGATTCCGGCCCGCACCCTTCCTCAATTGAGCCGCGCCTTGACTCCGCCGCCGGCTCTGGCTACACTGACGGCACGTGGCGGTCCCTGCAACCCTCTGAGGAGGTCGGCGATGGCTCTGGAACCAATGGCGATCGGCGTGATGCTGGGCGTGGGCGAGTCGCCCGAGGAGAGCCTCCAGAAGGTGCTGGATGTGGGCGTGCGCTGCGCGCAGATGGGCCGGCCGCCCGATGCCTGGCTCAAGCCCGCCAAGGCCGCCGAACTCAAGAAGATGATCAAGAAAGCGGGCATCACGATCACGACGGTCTTCTGCGGCTTCGACGGCGAGCGCTACGACGACATCCCCACCGTGCAGCAGACCGTGGGCTTTGTGCCCAAGGCCACCCGCGCCGCCCGCCTGAAGAAGGCCCGCCAGATCGCCGACTTCGCCAAAGTCCTCGGCGTCAAGAACGTCGCCGCCCACGTGGGCTTCGTGCCCGAAGACCACACCACCCGCGAGTACAAGGAGATCGTGCGCGCCGTCGGGAGCTTCGCCGACTACCTCAAGAAGAACGGCCAGAACCTGTGCCTCGAGACCGGCCAGGAGACGGGCGAGTGCCTCCTGCGGTTCATCCAGGATCTGAAGCGGAGCAACGTGAAGGTCAACTTCGACCCCGCGAACATGATCCTGTACGGCTCGGGTGAGCCGATCCCGGCGCTCAAGCTCGTGGGCAAGTACGTGGCCGGCGTGCACTGCAAGGACGGCACTTGGCCGACCGAGAAGGACAAACTGGGCACCGAGGTGCCGCTGGGCAAGGGCAAGGTGAACATTCCGCGCTTTGTGCAGACCCTGGCCGACCTGGGCTATCGCGGCCCGCTCACCATCGAGCGCGAGATCACCGGCGACCAGCAACGCAAGGACATCGTGAAGGCGCGCAAGCTGCTCGAGCGCGTTCGAGCCAAGGTGCTGGGGAAGGCGTGATGCATGCCGCGTCCCGCGTGCCGCGTGAAGAAGAGCCCGTGATGCGTAAGAAGCGGGCACCAGAGATGGGTGGATGAATGGATGGGTGGATGGGTGTCAGACATCATCCACTCAACCATTCATCCAACCCTCCAATCATCCCCTTCGTTTGCGGTTTCACACCGCTTTGACAGAGGGATGCCATGTTCCTCGCCTTCGGCGAAATCATGATGCGCGTCGCGCCCGAGGGGCGGCTGCGCTTGCGGCAGGCGATGCCGGGCAAGGTAGACATCACGTTCGCTGGCGGCGAGGCCAACGTGTGCGCGTCGCTTGCGCTCTTCGGGGCGGGGGTGCGCTACGTCACGGCGCTGCCGAAGCACGCCATTGCCGAGAGCCTCGTGGCCGTGCTGCGGGGCCTGGGGGTTGACACGGGTTCGATCCTGTGGCGCGATGCGGGGCGTTTGGGCATCTATTTCCTCGAAACGGGCGCCAACCAGCGCAGCTCGGTGGTCCTCTATGACCGCGACGGCAGCGCCATCGCCCTGGCCGCGCCCGACGAGTACGACTTCCCTGCCGCCCTCGACGGCGTCACGTGGGTCCACATCACCGGCATCACGCCCGCCCTGAGCGAGAATGCCTACCTGGCCACGCTGCGCCTGGTGCAACTGGCCAAGGAGCGCGGCGCGAGCGTGTCGTGCGACCTCAACTTCCGCAAGAAGCTCTGGCGCTGGCGCGCGGGCGCCACGCCCAACCAGTTGGCCAACGAGTGCATGTCCACCATCCTGCCCTGTGTGGACCTCGTGGTGGCCAACGAGGAGGACGCGGCGGATGTGTTGGGCATCCACGCCAAGGGCACGTCGGTGGAGCAGGGGCGGATCAATGCGCGGGCCTACGAGGCCGTGGCGCGCACCATCGTGGACGAGTTCCCCAACGTCTCGCGCGTCGCGATCACGCTTCGAGAGAGCCTGTCGGCCGACCACAATAACTGGGGCGGCATGCTCTTCGACGTCGAGGCCAACCGCGCCTTCTTCGCGCCGCTGGACGCCGGCGGCGGCTACCAGCCCTACGAGATCCGCGACATCGTGGACCGCGTGGGCGGGGGCGATTCGTTCGCCGCTGGGCTGCTCTACGCGCTGAACTCGAAGGAGTACGCCCAGCCTGCGATGGCCATTCGCTTCGCCGTCGCGGCCAGTTGCCTCAAGCACTCGATCCAGGGCGACTTCAACCTCGTCACCCGCGACGAGGTCGCCGCCCTCCTCGCCGGCGCCGCCTCCGGCCGTGTAAGGCGGTGAGGGCACGATCACCCCAGCGGCAGTGTGACGGTCTTCCCAGTCCGCGACGACTTGTAGATGGCCAGGATCAACTCGACTGCCTTGCGGGCCTCGGGGCCGGGGACCATGGGCTCGCGGTCCTTGAGGATCGCGTTGGCCATGTCCTGAACCTGGATCATGTGGCCCATGACGCTCAGGGCCTTGGGGTCCGAGGCGGCCGACTTGGTGGGGGCCGGCTCTTTGATCTGGAGCGGCACGTCCTGGGCGACGCCTGCCTTCTCCTTGGCGAGGGCGTACTTCACCAGCCCGCTATCGTTGAAGATCAGCGTGCCGTTCTCGCCGTGAAGCTCGGTGCGGGTGGACATGCCGGGCGTGACCGACGTGGTGCCCTCGAGGACGCCGAAGGCGCCGCTCCGGAACCTCAGAATGGCGACCGCGGTGTCCTCGACCGGGATGTCGCGCACGAGCGGCGCTGCGTGGGCGGTGACGGACTCGACCTCGCCCGCCACGTAGAGGAGTTGGTCAATGCCGTGGACGCCCTGGTTCATGAGCGCGCCGCCGCCGTCGAGTTCCCACGTGCCGCGCCAGCCGGCGCTCTTGTAGTAGGCGGGCGAGCGGTAGTATTTCATGTAGCAGTCGGCCAGCACCAGCTTGCCCAGCTTGCCCTGCTGGACGATCTTGCGGGCAACCTGCGTCATGGCAGTGGTGCGGCGCTGGAAGATGCAGCCGAGCTTCACCCGCGCCTTCGCGCACGCCTCGATCATGCGGTCCATGTGGGCCAGCGTGATGTCGAGCGGCTTCTCGCTCAGCACGTGGCGGCCCGCCTTCGCGGCGTCCACGGCGATGCGCCAGTGCAGGCCGCTGGGCACGCAGGCGCACACGCAATCAATGTCGGGCTCCCGCTTCAGCATCGTGCGATGGTCGGCGTAACAGGGCACGTTGCCGTATTCGGCGGCCAGGGCCCGGGCCTTGCCGATCTCGATGTCGCACAAGGCGATCAGCTCGCACTTGGGGGCGAGTTGAATGGCCTTGGCGTGCCACGGCCCGATGACCCCGCAGCCGACGATGGCGAATCCCACCTTGCCTTTGCGCATGTCTCGACGCTCCGAAGTGAGGCAGCGGCTGGAGAACCCACAGGATGCGGGGGATTCTACCGCGCGGGCGCGGGCGCTGTCAAAGGGCGTCGCCCGCGCCCCCGCGCCTCGAATCGGCAGGTTGACTTGCCCTCCACGTCGTGCTAGGCTTCGGGGTGAGCAGACTCGATCCCCCTTTCGGACGGAGGCGACGCGATGAAGGCGATGAACCGGCGGTCGTTTCTCCAGCGGTCCGGCCTCGCGGCGGGCGCGGGCGCCTTTGTGGCCGCCACGGGCGGGCGCGTGCTGGGCGCGAACGAGCGGGTGAACTTCGCGCTGCTGGGCTGCGGCGGGCGCGGGCGCTACGTGGCCTACGGCCTTGTGGAGGCCGGCGCCATGCTCACCACCCTGTGCGACCTGCACGAGGGGCGCCTCAAGGAAGGCTGGAACTTCCTCACCCAGGTGCAGAAGGCCGAGCCCAAGTTCACCAGGGTGATGCGCGAGATGCTCGATTCGAAGGACGTAGACGCCGTGGTGGTGGCCACGCCCGACCGCTGGCACGCGCCAGCGAGCATTCTCGCCTGCCAGGCGGGCAAGGACGTCTACGTCGAGAAGCCCCACTCGCACAACATCTGGGAGAGCGGCCAGATGGCGGCCGCGGCGGCCAAGTACCACCGTATCCTCCAGGTCGGCACCCAGAACCGCAGCGGCCCGTACACCCTCGCCGCACGCGAGTACGTCCAGAGCGGCAAGCTCGGCAAGATCGCCCTCGTGCGCGTGCTCAACATGAAGTCGGGCGGGCCGTTCAAGCTCGGCGAGCCTGGCAAGGCGCCCGAGGGGTTCAACTGGGACGCCTGGCTCGGCCCCGCGCCCGAGCGGCCCTACCACCAGCACATCTTCAACGGCGGGTGGCACCAGTTCTGGGACTTCTGCGGCGGCGACATGACGGACGATGGTATCCACCAGCTCGACCTGGCCCTGATGCTGATGGGGGATCCCGAGCCGCCGAAGAGCGTGCGCGCGCTGGGCGGGCGCTACGCCCACCGCGGCGACGACTCCGAGGTGCCCGACGTGCAGATGGTGAGCTGGGACTACGGCCGGTTCGTGATGACCTTCGAGCTGACCGGCTACCCGCGCTACATGGAGAAGACGAGCGCGACGATTCGGCGGAACGACCTGTTCCCCTACTGGACGATGAACGCGACGCGCATCGAGCTGTACGGCTCGGAACTGTTCATGACCGTGGGGCGCCACGGCGGCGGGTGGATCGTGCAGCAGTCGGGCGGCGGGATCGTGGACAAGATGTACGGCCGCCCGTGCGACGAGCCGCACTACGCGAACTTCCTGGAGTGCGTGAAGAGCCGCAAGAAACCGAACGCCGACATCTCGATCGCCCATGCCAGCAATGTGGCGGCGCACATGGGCAACATCGCGCACCGCGTGGGCAACCTGGCGCTCAGCTACGACGCCCAGGCCGTGAGGTTCGACCACGAGGCAGCGAACCGCTTCATCAAGCCGCCGTACCGCAAGGGCTACGAGATTCCCGAGCAGGTGTGAGCGGCGCGGTCAGGGCTGGGCCACCGTGTAGCCCAGGGCCTCCACGGCCTGGCGCAGCGCCGCGGCGTCCAGGCCCTGGCCCTTCACCACGGCCCTGCCGCTCTTGAGATCCACCTCGGCCGCGGCCACGCCGCGGCACTCGCGGAGCGCGCGGGTCACGGCCCCCACGCAGTGCGAGCAGGTCATCCCCTGCACGCTCAACTCGACGGTTTCGGGCGCCTGGTCCGTCATGGGCTCGGTTCCTTCCTTCTTCGGCCGCCAGAGGAGTGCGACGCCCAGCACGCCCAGCAGCGCGATGGCCGAGGCCAGCTTGGCCCCGTGCGGCAGCAACTCGTGCACGTGGTGGTGGTGCGCGGCCGTGACGGTGCTGGCATAGATGAGGTCCAGCAGCGCGCCGCAGCCTAAGGCGGCGATGGCGACGGAGGCGAGGTAGATGAGCGCTGTGCGGCGGCCCATGGTCTTCCACACGACGGCGACGGTGGCCGCATTGGTCGCCGGCCCCGTAATGAGGAAGGCGAGGGCTGCCCCGGGCGACACGCCCTTGGCGATGAGGGCCGCGGCGATCGGCACCGAGGCCGTCGCGCACACGTAGATCGGGATCCCCAGCGCCATCATCACCACCATCCCCACGAAGCCCGAGCCGTACAGTGTCGCCAAATCCTTCGGCACCACGACGGCGATCACACCCGCCAGGGCCAGCCCCACGAGCAGCGACTTGCCGATGTCGCGCGGCAGCGTGACGAAGCCGTACGAGAGGATGCGGACGAGCCAGTTCCCGCGCTCCTCGCCCGAGCCGCAGGCGTCCTGGCACGAGTCGGGGTCCATGCGGGCGCCGCGCTCGTGCTCGAGCCAGGCCACGAGGGCTCCGCCGAACACGCCCGTCGCCAGTGCCGCGATCGGCCGGAAGATGGCGAACACAGGACCCAGCAGGCTCAGCGTCACCAGGATACTGTCCACCCCCGTCTGCGGAGTCGAGAGCAGGAAGGCGGTGGTGGCCCCGCGGCTGGCGCCATGCTTGCGCAGCGAGGCCGACACGGGGATGACCCCGCACGAGCACAGCGGCAGCGGCACGCCGAACGCGGCGGCCTTGACGACGGGCCACAAACCCCGACCGCCCAGGTGCCGCTCCACCGTCTCGGGGCGGATCAGCACGGACAGCACGCCCGCCACGGCGAAGCCGAACAGCAGGTACGGCGCCATTTCGAGCAGGTTCGCCCAGAACTCGGTGGGGATACTGGCCAGTTCATCCGGCATTGCAGTGGCCTCATCATTCGGTCCCTACGTACATTCTAATGCGCGGGCCGTTCCGCAGCAATGGCGCCTTGGCCGGCCAGCAGCGGAGAGAATTGCATACTTGAACAACTATGCAATTCTTTCCGGCGAGGCGTTCACGCCCCAAGCCGCCAGAAAGGCGTCGAGGTCGGCGTCGGGGCGGATGCCGAGGCGGGTGAGGGCGAAGTCGTACCGCGCCGGGTCGTCGGGGGCAAAGGCCTTGAAGGCGTCGGTGATCTCGATGGCGGTGCGCAAGTCAGCCGAAGCGCGCCGGGTGAGGCCCAAGGCGCGACAGATGCGGTGCATGTGAACGTCGAGGGGCACGATGAGTTGCGCGGGCGACACGGCGTCCCAGCCCCCGGGGTCCACCGCGTCGCGGCGGACCATCCAGCGGAGGAAGAGGTTCAGGCGTTTGCTGGCGCTGCCGCGCTCGGGGCGAGGCAGGAGGTGGTCGTCGAGGCCGTCGGCGGCGTCGCGCAACTCAGCCACGAATCCAGTGAGAGCGGGCACGATGGTGGCGTGACCGGCTGCCAGATGCGCTGTGAAAGCTGCCTGGAGCGAGCCGTGGCGCTCGACGAGGCGCTTGACGCCCAGGAGCAGGGCAGCCAGTTCCCTGCCCGTGGCAAAACGGTGCTTGAAGTCTGCGAACGCCGCCTGAAGCGATTCGGGGGTGGACTCGGCCAGGTAGGCCCGCGGGCAGCGCAGGGGCGCGAGGACGGCGCCAACGCTCGCCAGAATGGCCTTTACGCGGCCGTAGGAGAGCGACGCGGCGACGAGGGCGACGATCTCGCGGTCCAGGGGGCTGCTGTAGTCGTAGAGCACTTCGAGCGGGTCGGGGTGGATCAGGTCGCGGCGGTTGAGGCGCGTGTAGAGTTCCTCCAGCGCTGACTTTGTGACGCGGGGTTCGGCGGTTGCGTGTGCCATCTGTCTCAGCCTCGCTGTCTCTCTATCTTTATTCTGACCCACGAAGCGCTCGAAGGCAAGTGCCGTCTGGCCGTGAGCTTCGCCCCGGCCATCGGCTCCTTTGGACTGCCCCTCGATAGGCGCGGAGTGGCAAGAGGCGCGGCTTGGTCTTCCTCGGCTGCGCGGTTGGGTAATGCCGGACCGGGGCGGCTCGCAGGGCGCAGCCGCTGAGGGCATGGGGCAGACACGCCGCGAGGGTTCAGTAGGGCAGGGGGCCAGGCAGCCGTCAGATGCGGCTGCCGGGGGGCAGCACGGCGCAACGGGGGATGACGACGATGCCGGAGCGGATCGAGTAGAGGTCGGTCTCGGCCTCGGTTACGGCGGCGGCGTTCTCGATGACCGAGCCGTCGCCGATGACGGCATTCTTGTCCACGATGGCGCGGCGGATGCGGCAGTTGGCGCCGATCTCGAAGGGCACGGCGCCCTCATCGTCGTCGTTGCCCATGAGGATGGAGTCCTCGATCACCGTGCCGTCGCCGATGCGGGCTCGGACGCCGATGATGGAACGGGCGATGTGCTGGGCGTGCAGGTGGCAGCCGTCGGCGACGAGGGAGTCGTCAATGAGCGTGCCCTCGATGCGCGAGGGGGGGAGCTGTCGGGCGTGGGTGATGATGGAGGCGCCGCGGCGGAACATGGCGGCGATGCCGCGGCCCGCGCGCCACTCCATGTTGGCCTGGTAGAAGGCCTCGATGGTGCCCACGTCCTCCCAGTAGCCGTCGAAGGGGAAACAGCTCATGAAGCGCTTCTGGGCGGTCTGGGGGATGACGGTGCGGCCGAAGTCCTCCTCCTTGTTGTCGAGGGCGTCGAGGAGCACGGGGGTGTTGAAGAGGTAGATGCCCATCGAGCACAGAAACGGGGCGCCCAGCGGCGGGCTGAGCGCGGGCAGGCCATCCACGCGGAAGTGCTCCACGTCGGCCAGGTTCCTCGGCTTTTCGTGGAAGCCGACGACGCGCAGGCTCTCGTTCACGCGCACGACGCCCAGGGCGTGCACCTGCTCGGGCGGGGTGTAGCGGGCGGCGATGGTGACGTCGGCCTGGTGGCCGATGTGCCAGGCGAGGAATTCGCGGTAGTCCATGCTGTAGATCTGGTCGGCGGAGAGGATGAGGACGTAGCGGGGGTTGTTGCGGAGCATGTGACGGAGGCCCTGGCGCACGGCGTCGGCGGTGCCCTGGAACCAGTCGCGGTTCTGCGGCGTCTGCTCGGCGGCGATGACGTTGATGTAGCTGAGGCCGGTGGCGGCGCGCGAATAGGTCTGCCAGATGTGGCGGTTGAGCGAGTAGGAGTTGAACTGGGTGAGGATGAAGATGCTGTCGAGCTTCGAGCGCAGGCAGTTGGTGAGCACGATGTCAATGAGACGATACTTGCCGCCGAAGCCCACGGCCGGCTTGGCCCGGTCGCGGGTGAGCGGGTGCAGCCGCGTGCCGCGTCCGCCCCCCAGAATCACCACCGCCACGTCGCGAGGGTCCAGCTCGCTGGACAATGGGCGCGTCAGGCTCACGGGATTCCCCCTGCATCGGCTTGCCGTCCTCCCCTGCGAGATCATACCATGTTCCGCGTCGGGCCGCATCGTGAGATTCATGTCAGGAACTGCCCAGCCGCGTGAAGAACAAACAAAGGGAAGAACATGGCTGAGCGTGAGACATTCCTGCGGCTGCTCCTCCAGCACGAGACCGAGGTGCGGGCTTTTGTGGGCTCGCTGGTGCGTGACCGCCACGTGCGCGAGGACGTGTTCCAGGAGGTCGCCCTCGCGCTCTGGGCGCAGTTCGAGCGCTACGACGTGCGCCGATCGTTCGGCGCCTGGGCGCGCGGCATCGCGGCCAACAAGATCCTCCAGCGGCGCCACCAGGACCGCCGGTTCCCCGTCACCCTTTCGGACACGGCGGTCCTCTCAGTCCTCGCGGCGTTCGACCGCACCGAGGAGGGGAATGCGTCCAGCCGCCTCGAAGCCCTGCGCGAGTGCCTCCAGAAGGTGCCCGAGCCGGCGCGCCAGCTCCTCGCCCTCCGCTACGAGCGGGGCCTCCCGTGTGCGGAGATCGCCCGGCAGACCCGCCGCACGCTGGACGCCGTGTACCAGGCTCTTTCGCGCCTGCGCTCCGCGCTCGAGGAGTGCATTCGGCGGCGCTTGGCCGCAGGAGGCGCCTGATGGCTGAGGCCGACCGCCACCACGAGCTGATCGCTCGTTACCTCGACGGCGCGGCGTCGGAAGCCGAGGTCGCCGAGCTGTCGCGCCGGGTCGAGGCCGATCCCCGGGCCGCCGAGGCCCTGGCCTGGGCCGGCCGCCTCGAGGGCTGGCTCGAGCAGCATTTCCGCCAGACGGCGAGCAATGGCAGGGCCAGAGCGGTCGTCGAGCGAATCGAGGCCGATCTGGTGCCTCCCGCCTCGGGCGCGGGGGCAGCGCCGTGGGCCAGGTGGCTCACGGCGTGGGCCGCCCTGGCCGCGGTGGCGGTGCTCGCCGTGGGCGTCCTCGCCCTATGGCTCTGGCCGCGTGGGGCGATGTGCCGCGTGTTGAGCGGGCGCGTGCTGGCCGACGGCGCTGAGACCCGCACCATCGCCCGCGGCGCGACGATCCGGGTGGCGGAGCGGGCGGCCCTCCGGCTCTCCGACGGCTCGCGCGCAACACTCGATCCAGACACCCGCGCCACCCTTCACGGCGCGACCGAGGGCCTGCGGCAGCTCGTCGCCCTGCACGAGGGCGGCGGCGTCTTCCGCGTAGAGAAGGCTCCAGGGGGCTTCCAGGTGCGAACCCCCGTGGGCAGTGTCACCGCGCTGGGGACCGAGTTCTCCGTCAGACTCCTCCCCCCAACCCCTGACGGAACAGGAGACGATGCGATGAGGCTGAGGCACGTGGCGCTGGCTGTGGCGGTGATGGCGGGAGCGGTGCAGGTGCAGACGGGCGAGCACGCCTACGTGCTCGGAATCGGCGACAGCCAGGTGTTTGCCGGCGACGGCGAGCGCGAGGCGCCCTGGGTTCCCGACGCGCCGCGCGTAGGCGAAGGCGAACGCGACGGCGCGCCCAGGCTCGCACGGGTCGCGGGCGAGATCACCGCTGTGGGCGGCGCCTCCATCATGGTCACCACCCGCGGCGACCGCGGGGAGGCCACCCTCAATATCATCATTCGCACCGAGACGAGAATCCGCATCGAGACCGGCGAGACCGAGACCGTCGTCGGCGAGGGCGGACGCGAGGTGCGCAAACCGAAGTTTGCGGAGGGGGCAATGGCCGATCTCAAGGTCGGCCAGCGGGTCAACGTGACCTGTGTGGACGGCAATAAGGCCACCGAGGTCATCATCCTGCGAGCCAGGGCGGCTCGCGAAGGCGAAGGCGAGGCCCGTGTGAAGCGTGATGGCGGCGAGGGCGAAGCACGAATCCGTCGCGAGGGTGGCGATGGTGAGGGCGAGGTCCGCGTGAAGCGCGAGGGCGGCGAAGGCGACCGCGAAGGCGAGGCCCGTGTGAAGCGTGAGGGTGGCGATGGTGAGGGGGAAGCCCGCGTGAAGGGCGAGGGGGACGGCGACCGTGAGGGGGAGGCTCGCGTGAAGCGCGAGGGCGGCGAAGGCGACCGCGCGCCCAAGACCCTGCGCGGCTCGGGCGTGCTGACGAACGTCACCCGCGACTCCATCACGATCACCCAGCGGGGCGACCGCGGCGTGCGCTCGCGGACGCTGAAGGTGAACGGCGACACCCGGGTGCGCATCGAGGGCGGCGGCGACGGCGAGGGGGCGCGGAGCGAGAAGGTCGGGCTGGACAGCCTGAGGGTCGGGCAGAACGTGACGGCGGTATGCACCGAGGAGGGGGTGGCCGTGGAGATCATCATCCGGCGGCCCGCCGCCCCGAAGCGGGAGGGGGAGGGCGAACGCCGCCGCGAAGGCGAAGGCAAGCCGCCGCGCCCCGTGGGTGAGGGGGAACGACGGCGCGAGGGATAACCAGGACGGCCTGGACGCGAGGTCGGTTGCGCAGGGGCGGCGCTGCGGCGTCGCCCCTGCTTCACTTGGCCTCCAGCGCGATGGCCAGTTTGGCCAGGTGGGCCAGGTCGGCCTTGCAGGGGGGGACGTCCACGCGGGCGGCCAGTTCGTCGGGCTTCGCGCCGCGGAGCCACGCGAAGGCCTTGAAGGCATTGAGCGCGAAGTCGGGCGGGTCCACGAAGTTCTCGCCGAAGTGCACCTGGCGCTCTTCGCCGACGAGATACCAGGTGGGGCAGAGGGTCTCGAAGGCGGTCCAGACCTTCTCGACGGCCTCGGGGGCCTTGGCTCTCACGAGGGCCGCCACCTCGGGCGTGAGGTCGTGGAAGAGCGCGATCTTGCTCTTGTGGGCGATGATCTTGAAGAACAGGCCGTTGCCTTTGCCGATGAAGTCGTCCCACTCGCGAATGTCGGCGAAGATGCGGGGGGTGATGCGTCCTGCCACGGCCTTCCACCAGGCGACGAGGGCCTCGCCCGTCTTCTCGGCCAGGGCGCTCGCCTGCCTAGCCGCCTCCGCGTCGCCCGCTTTCTCCGCGATGCGGGCGAAGGCGAGGAGCGAGGCAAGGTAGCGGCTGGCGTAGAGGTCGCCCCTCTCGGGGTCGAGCTTCCAGTTCATCCTGGCGAAGTCTTCGAAGCACGCCTTGATCTGCGGCCAGGCGGCCTTCACGCGGTCCCACTCGCCGCAGCGCTCGGCGTAGAGCCAGACGGCGTAGACGTTCCCGAAGGGATGGTGCGGCCTCGGCTGGCCGGAGGGCGTGAGCACGTCGGGAGGCACCCAGAAGGGCTCGCGTCGTTCGCCCTTGTCGAGGGGGTACCAGGCCTGCCTGGTGAAGGGGGGGAACTCCTCCCACTGCTTGGCGAGGAGGGCTTTGGCCGTTTGCCTCTCCCTGGCTTCGAGATGTGGGAAGGCCCAAGCCAGCGCCTCGAAGGTCTCGCCGCTGTCGTCGAAGGGGAACTCTCGGCCGGACAGCCCCGGCTCGACGTAGAGGGGTGCCCACGATGCGGTGCCCAAGCTGGCCGATAGGGTTGCAAGAGCATTTCGTAGTTGTTCAAGTATGAAATGCCTCTCCGGGCGCCCGGGCGGCGGCGCAACGGCTGGCGGCACGCTCGCGGCGGCAATCCCTTCGTCGTTCGCCGGCTCGCCCTTTTCGCCCGAGACGATGCAGAGCACGCGGCTGCCGGTCTGCCAGTAGATGCGGTTGCCCACGATGGCCACGCCGCTGCGGGCGGGGCCGTGCCATTCGTTGCGCGCCCAGGGCAGGTTCTTGAAGCCGCCCCAAGTGTCGCGCTTGCCCCAGATGGGGAAGAGCTGGCGCGTCTTGAGATCGAAGCCGCTCAGCGTGCCCTGGTGGATGATGATGAGCGTGTCGCGTGCGACGAGGAAGTTCTGGCTCTCGTCGGCCGTGCCCCAGAAGAGGCCCCAGGGCGGGTTGGTGCCGTGGATGTGCTGGAGCGGCTCGATGCGGTTCCTGTCGAGGTCGAGCAGGCCGAGGGCGACGAGCGGCGCCACGCCGTCGTTCCAGTTGCCGTAGACGCTACGGTAGAAGACCAGCAGGCGTCCGTCGGGCAGCACGACGGGCGGGGTGCCCACGCCCTGGCAGCCCGCGATCCAGAGCACGGGCGGCGGGGGGAGCAGCTTGCCCGTTTCGGCGTCGAGGACGAAGAAGGTCTGAGCCTCGCGGTGCTTCGCGAGGTAGTCGCAGATGGCGGCCTGCTCCTTCTCCCACAGCTCGGGCGTGCCCATCGCCTCCTTGGTCTTGATCCAGGCTGCAACCTTCTTCCAGTCGCTGTCGTCCACGCCGGCGGATTGGCACAGCAGGTGGCGGTCCTGGGCGATGAGCCGCGACATCTGGATGACGGGATTCGTGCGCACGATGACCACCGTGCGGCCACCCTTCTTCGCTATGACCGGGTAGTAATTGCGCGCGGTCTGGCCGACGAGGGGGTCGGATGTCCAGAGCGACGAGCCCAGCCTGGCATCAAAGGCCCGAAGCCGCATGTCCTCCCCCGTGACAAAGACCCGGCCGTCGGCGAAGGCGGCCGTCTGGCGGGAAGGCACAGGCATGTTCTGGCCGCTGGGTTCCGTAGCGGGGTCATAGGTGGCGTACAGCCCGGCACGTGACCAGAGGTAGGTCTTGCCCTCCACGATCAGCGGCGCGACGCTCCAGCCGCCGAAGAGCGCGGCGCGTCGGTCACGGGGCTTCCCGGTGTCTGCGTCCAGCCATTCGACGCTCCCCCTTGCCGGGGCAATCATGATCGAGCCACTTGCGTAGGCGGGCGAATGCAGGATCGGGCCCTCGGCCTGGAGGCGCCAGAGGGGCCTGCCGGAGGCGGCGTCGAGGGCGTAGAGGTTGCCGCTGTGGGTGCCGATGAAGACCTTGCCGTCGGCGATGATGGGCTCGACAGCGCTGCCGATCCGCTCGCCGACGAAGTGCCGCGCCCAGGCGAGGCGGAACGGCGGCCTGATCTCGGCGTCCACGTAGCCCGTGCGCGCCACGTTCCCGCGCAGGGTTGGCCAGTCGGCGGCGAGAAGGGAGGTGGCGCAGAGGGCGACGGCCAGGCTGAGGGGCACTCTCATGGGATTCAGCCTCCACTGGAGTGGCGATGGGACGGATAGGGCAGACAGGGCCGACAGGAGCGATAGGACGGATGGGACACAGAAACGAGGCGTAGGTGGTCCTATCGGTCCTATCGCCTTCGCGCGACCCTGGAACACTCGCAGTCTACACGATTGCCGCAGCAAGTTCCAGGGGGAAGACGGGGCCTTTGGAGGGCAAAATAGGCTTGCTCATGCCGGCCCTGAAATGGTATAATCCAAGCTCCTCATGGACGATGAGGAGAGTGCCCGCGCCCGCTGTGACTGCCGACGGACTCGGGTGACATAAGCCACTGGTAATACAATACTTACGGCAGATACACCAGAACAGCGCGCCCTATGAGCCAGCCCGGCGAACGAATCCGCGACATCGCCATCGAAGAGGATATGCGCGACGCGTATCTGCGCTACGCGATGAGCGTGATCATCAGCCGCGCGCTGCCCGACGTGCGCGACGGGCTGAAGCCTTCGCAACGCCGCATTCTCGTGGCGATGAACGACCTGAACCTCGGCCCGCGCTCGCAGCACAGAAAGTGCGCCAAGATCGCCGGCGACACCTCGGGCAACTACCACCCCCACGGCCAGGAGGTGGTCTATCCCACGCTCGTGCGCATGGGGCAGGACTTCAACTCGCGCTACCCGCTGGTGGACGGTCAGGGGAACTTCGGCTCGCTGGACGGGGATCCGCCGGCGGCGATGCGGTACACAGAGGCCCGCCTGAGCGGCCTGGCGATGGAGATGCTGGCGGACCTCCAGTACAACACGGTGGACTTCGTGCCGAACTACGACGAGACGCGCACCGAGCCGACCGTGCTGCCGGGCAAGTTCCCGAACCTGCTGTGCAACGGCTGCAACGGCATCGCCGTGGGCATGGCCACGAGCATCCCGCCGCACAACCTGGGCGAGGTGGTGGACGCGCTGGTACGGCTGGTGGACGATCCGGACGTGCCGCTGAAGGAACTGATCCAGCTCGTGCCCGGCCCCGACTTTCCGACGGGCGGGATCATCTGCGGGCGCAAGGGGATCGTGGACGGGTACCGGACCGGCCGCGGCATCATCCAGGTGCGGGCTCGCGCCTTCACCGAGGCGCTCAAGGGCGGGAAGAAGAACATCGTCGTCACCGAAATCCCCTACCAGGTCACGCGCGCCCTCATCAAGGAGAAGATCGCCGAGGCGGTGAACTCGGGCGTCATCCAGGGCGTGGCCGACATGCGCGACGAGAGCGGCGCCGCCGGCCAGCGCCTCGTCATCGAGCTCAAGCGCGACGCCGACGAGAACGTCGTCCTCAACCAGCTCTACCAGCACACGCCGCTCCAGTCGTCCATCTCGATCATCATGATCGCGCTGGTGGACAACCGGCCGCGCACGCTGAACCTCAAGCAGCTCCTCGAGTGCTTCGTCGCGCACCGCATCGAGGTGATCCGCCGTCGCACGCAGTTCCTGCTCGACCGGGCGCTGGCCCGCGCGCACATCATCGAGGGCCTGCGGATCGCGCTGGCCCACATTGACGAGATCATCGAGCTGATCAAGAAGGCGCCCGACGTGGAGACGGCCCACCGCCAACTCATGGAGCGCTTCGGCCTCTCGGACCGCCAGGCCACGGCGATCCTCGACATGCGGCTCCAGCGCCTCACCGGCCTCGAGCGCCACAAGCTGGAGGAGGAGTACCGCCACCTGCTCGAGGAGATCGCCCAGTACGAGTCGATCCTGGCCTCCGAGGCCCTCGTGCGCAACCTCATCAAGGAGGAACTGCTCGACCTCAAGCAGCGCTACGGCGACCGGCGCCTCACCGAGATCACCGACGAGGAGACGGGCTTCGACCGCGAGGACCTGATCCCCGAGGAGATGGTGGCGGTGACGCTGAGCCACGAGGGCTACATCAAGCGGCTGCCGCTCTCGACCTACCGGAGCCAGGGCCGCGGCGGCAAGGGGATCAAGGGGGCCGAGACGAAGGAGGGCGACTTCATCGAGCACCTCTTCATCGCCTCGACCCACGACTACCTGTTGTTCTTCACCAACCGGGGCAAGGTCTACTGGCAGAAGGTCTACGATCTGCCGCAGGCGCCCCGCACGTCGAAGGGCCGCGCCATCGCCAACGTGCTCTCGCTGGAGGCCGACGAGACCGTGGCCTCGTGCCTGGCCGTGCGCGAGTTCGACCAGCGCTTCGTCGTCTTCGCCACCGAGAACGGCACGGTGAAGAAGACCGAGCTCGAGGCGTTCAGCCGCCCGA